>Ga0207893_1000037_pt1 | contig 115446 bp, 103 predicted proteins | sample MalvirmetaMSP121_FD_184233 | JGI IMG/M metagenome (GOLD analysis project Ga0207893, IMG submission 184233) | Marine viral communities from the Deep Pacific Ocean - MSP-121 (SPAdes) | ecosystem: Environmental > Aquatic > Marine > Oceanic | place: Pacific Ocean | collected 2001-06-02 | reverse complement strand
CTGGAGAAGAGCCGTCGCCGGCTTCGTCGCAGCGCCGCGGCACGGCATGACCTGCGCCAGCTCAGACGTCATCGCCAGGCCATGCCTGAACTGGACTGGCAACGATTGCTGGCCGCCCACCGCACCTTCAGCGAGTTGCACTGCGATGTCTGAGCCGACTTGCGTGGTTACCGATGCCATAAGCGGCGTTGACGTGCCAGTTGACGGTGCGGCGCTGAAGGGTCGCAGCGGACTGGCGCGGATCTGGTACGCCTCCGGCTATTCGGCGGCAGGTCTCAAGGCCGCTTATATGGGCGAAGCGGCATTCCGCCAGCTGGTGCTGCTGAATCTGCTGCTGATTCCTTTGGCGTTTCTGTTCGATGTCAGCCGCGTCGAACGTGCGGTGCTGATCGCCGTGGTATTTCTCGGCCTTATCATCGAACTGCTCAACTCGGCCATCGAGGCGACGGTCGATCGCATCTCCCTCGAACTGCACCCGCTTTCCAAACAGGCCAAGGATATGGGCAGCGCCGCGCAACTGCTGGCGCTGTGCCTGATCGGCCTGGTCTGGGCCGTGATTCTGATTCCCTGAAGGACGTACCCCATGCTTTCCTCAATGCGGCGACCCGGTCGACAGCGCCCGCTGCCCGGTTTCTATGGCTTGGCTGCGCACCTGCGGTTCACGTCTGCCAGTGCGCTGGCCTTGCTGGCGTTGTTTGCTCTGTTGCGCCTGGGGCTGCTGCTGTTCAACCGCGAGCTGATCGGCAGCACACCGCTGGGCAGTTTTTTCGAGGCATTCGGCAACGGCCTGCGCTTCGACCTGCGGGTGACGGTATACATCCTGCTACCGCTGCTGCTCGGCGTGCTGAGCGTGCGCGTGATGGCCGCCCGCGGGCTGCTGCGGCTGTGGGTCAGTGTGTGCGCCAGCCTGGCTATCCTACTCGGGTTGATCGAGCTGAACTTCTATCGCGAGTTTCATCAGCGCCTCAATAGCCTGGTATTCCAGTACCTGCAGGAAGATCCGGCCACCGTGCTGAGCATGCTTTGGCACGGCTTCCCGGTGCTGCAGCTGCTGGCGGCCTGGGGCGTGGTGAGCGCAGCGATGTTCGCCCTGTTCCGGTGGCTGGAGCGGCTGACCCGAGGTGCGCCGGTGCTTCATTCGACCAGCGCGAGCCGCGGCGGCGCGGCTTGGTATACCCGCACGGCAGTCTTCACCCTGCTGGTGCTGGTCTGCGTGGTGGCCGCGCGCGGGACGTTGCGCCAGGGGCCGCCGCTGCGCTGGGGCGATGCCTTCACTACCGAATCGATGTTCGCCAATCACCTCGGTCTGAATGCGACACTGTCGCTCTATGATGCCGCCAGGAACCGCTTGTCCAGCCACCGCGACAACAGCTGGAAGGCGACGCTTCCGAGCGATCAGGCGCAGTCGATCACCCGTGAGCTGTTGCTGACCGACAACGACCAACTGGTGGATGCCGAGCTGGCGCCGGTACGCCGCGATTTCCGGCCGCCAGTGGACGGGCAGCTGCCGGTGCGCAATGTGGTGGTGATCCTGATGGAAAGCTTCGCCGGGCGCTTCGTCGGCGCGCTGGGCAGCGGGGAAGGCATCACACCCAATTTCGACCGGCTTGCTGAGGATGGTCTGCTATTCAGCCGCTTCTTCGCCAACGGGACGCACACTCACCAGGGCATGTTCGCCAGCATGGCCTGCTTCCCCAACCTGCCGGGCTTCGAGTACCTGATGCAGACGCCTGAGGGCGGCAACCGTTTCTCCGGCTTGCCGCAACTGCTCAGCGCGCGGCAGTTCAACGACGTCTATGTCTACAACGGCGATTTCGCCTGGGACAACCAGTCCGGCTTCTTCAGCAATCAGGGCATGACCCGCTTCATCGGCCGTGGAGACTACGTCGATCCGGTCGTCGCGGATCCGACCTGGGGCGTCTCCGATCAGGACATGTTCGCCCGCGCGGCCGAGGAGCTGGGTCAGCTGGACCGCGGCAAACCGTTCTATGCGCTGCTGCAGACACTGTCCAACCACACGCCCTATGCGCTGCCGGAACAGCTGCCGGTCGCTCCGGTACAGGGGCATGGCAATCTGGATCAGCACCTGACCGCGATGCGCTATTCGGACTGGGCGCTGGGGCAATTCTTCGACAGGGTGCGTGGCGAGCCCTGGTACGCACAGACGCTGTTCGTGGTGGTCGGCGACCACGGCTTCGGGGTGCCGGAGGAGGTGACCGAGATGGACCTGTTCCGCTTCAACGTGCCGCTGCTGTTGATTGCGCCGGGCATTACCGAGCGTTTCGGCAGCCGTCGTGATGTGGTCGGGACGCAGGTCGACGTGGTGCCGACCATCATGGGCCGGCTTGGTGGCGAGGTCCGGCACCAGTGCTGGGGGCGCGATCTGCTCAGCCTGGCGGCGAACGACCCCGGCTTCGGCATCATTAAACCCTCGGGCAGCGACCAGACGGTGGCGATGATTCGCGGCGACCGCGTGCTGGTGCAGCCGAAGGAACAATCGGCGCGACTCTATCGCTATCGTCTGGGCGCCAACCCGCACGGCGAGCGTCTTGCGCCGGATAGCGATACGGCACAGTTGCAGCGCCAACTGGAAGCCTACCTGCAGACTGCGACGGCCAGTCTGCTGGGCAATCGCAGCGCGGATCGTGAGCGCGGGGCAGTGCCCGGCGGTGTTCCGCTGGCCAGAGCGGTGGTGCCGGCAGAGTCGTCCAGGCCGCCGATCCTGGTGCGCCAGGCGACCGAAGGCTGAGCCGATGTTCCGGTGACAAACGACTTACGGCTTGGCTTTATGGAAAAGGGGGTGGCGCTCAACGCGGGATCTTCACCTTGTCGTCATCGAAGTCGCCGCGCTCGGCGTCGCGGTGGCAGGCCACGCAGTTGGCGCGACCGCCGACTGACTCGCGGCGAAACTTGGCTTCGCTGACCTCGTCATGCTTCTGGTCGAACCAGCGCGTCTGGCTGATGCGCGGCGGTTCGCCGGCAGTCGGCGAGGGCTCGACCGGCAAGCGGTTGGCCGCCGAGGCGCGCAGCAGGAAGTCGAGGATTTCGCGCGCCTGTTCGGCATCGAGCGTGGCATTGCTGCCGTAGTGCTCATCGAGGGTCTGCATCTGCTGGCGCCAGGCCTCGGCCGGCAGCAGGCCCGGTGCGTAGAGCATGTGGCAGGCGGCGCATTCCTCCTTCCACACCAGCGGCGCGTCGCTCGGTATCGCCAGGCGCTTGGGTCGCTTGTAGCGCTTGCGGTCGTGGTCGTCGTCATCGGCGAAGCTGAGGCCGGCCAACGCCAGAGCCGAGGTCAGCCCGGCGACGGCAACCATGGATGCGATCTTCATGGCGCGCTCCTATTGGATGCTGTCGATCCAGCTGATGAAGTCGCCTTTTTCCTGCGCCGTGCATTCGCGGGCGAAGACGTCGTCGCAGTTGCGGCGGAACCACTTCTCGACCTTCTTAAGGTTGGTGAAACGCTCGGGATTGGTCGCTGGCGCCAGCGGCTCGACCTTGCGGTGAGCGGGCGTCTTGCCCGGCTGGCGTGGGTCGGCAGTGTGGCAGGTGGTGCAGCTCATGGTCTTGCCGTTGCGCTGCTCCTCGGCGAAGTACAGCGCCTTGCCGCGCTCGGTGGAAAAGCCGTTGAAGTTCGAATCCTGCTGACGGGCTTGCGCGGCGTAGCCGGCCAGCAGAGGATGTTCGGAACCAGCTAGCGCTGGCAGGCTCAGGCAGCAGGCGAGCGCGATGAGGTGGGCTTTCATGGTGCGGTCCTCCAGGATGGATGAGCGCAGCCTAGGCGCCCCGCCTTACGCCAAGCTGAATCTAGCCAGGTGATGGCATTCAGCTTGGCTTCAGCTGCGGGGCATACAAGGGAGGCATTCCCTATACCGAGGATTGCCGCCGTGGCTGCCTTCAACCGCTTTCGCTTGTTTCACTGGTTACTGGCCGGTTTCTTTCTTGGCGTCTATCTGAGCGGCGACGACGCAGAGCTGCTGCATATCTGGCTGGGCTATGGCCTGGTGGCATTGCTGATGTGGCGCCTATTGATTGTGCCGCTGCGCCTGCGCGGTTTTCCAAAGCTGCTGCCGCCGAAGGGGCAGCGCCGTAAGCCCGGCCTGTCGGCAATCGGCAAGTGGCTGACGGTCGGCGCGCTGGCGAGCTTTGCGTTGGCCAGCCTGATTGGGTTGGGGATGGTCGATAACGGCGACGTGCTTGGCGCATTGCCCGGCGTCGGCGCGGAGGTGTTCGGCGCCGCCAGCGACATCGACTTCATCGTCTGGCTGGATGAACCCGACGAAATGCACGAATTATTCGCCAACCTGGGACTGTGGCTGATCGGCCTGCATGTCGGTTACGTGCTGCTGTTTCGCCGCAAGATGGTGTGGCCGATGCTGCGCGGCCCGTCCTCGGCAGGACCGGCTCGGAGCCCGAGCACGACGTTGACTGCACCCGCACCAGCTCCCGTCTCAGGGGAGTTCACCCGGCTGCGCATCGCCTCACGCCAGGCCGAAACCGCCGACAGCTGCTCATTCATCCTGCAGGTCCCGGCCGCCCAGCGCGCACGCTTTGCCGCGCAGCCGGGGCAGTTCCTCACGCTGAAGGTGCCCTGTGGCGAGATGCCGCTGCTGCGCTGCTATTCGCTGTCGCAGCGGCCGCAGGGTGATGGCGCGCTGCGCATCACCGTCAAGCGCGTGCCTGGCGGGCGCGCATCGAACTGGCTGCTGGATACCCTGCAGGCGGGCGACTGTATCGAGGCGCTGCCGCCGGCCGGCCTGTTTGTGCCGCGCAACCTGGATGACGATCTGCTGCTGCTCGGTGCAGGCAGCGGTATCACGCCGCTGATGGCGATCCTGCAGGCGGCGCTGGTCGAGGGTAGCGGGCGGGTGTGCCTGTTCTGCGCCAGCCGCGATGCCGCTTCGCTGATCTTTGCCGAGGAGCTGGCTGAATGGTCCGCGCGATATCCCGAGCGCCTACAGCTTTGCATCTGGCTGGATGCAGAACAGGGCGTGCCTAGCGGCCCGGCCATTGCCGCGATGATTGCCGGTTGGGCTGCCGCCGACGCCTTTGTCTGCGGGCCGCAACCGTTCATGAACGCCGCCAGCGCCGCGCTGAGTGAACTGGGCGTGGAGGCCGCTCGCATCCATCTGGAGCGTTTTGGTACTGCTGTGTCGGCCGCCGCGCCGGGCGCACGGCGGAGTCGCCTGAAGGTGGCGCTCGACGGCCGTCATTATGAGCTGGATGTACGGCGCGGTGAGGTGCTGCTGGAGGCGATGGAACAGGCTGGCCTGCAACCACCGAATGCCTGCCGCTCGGGCGTCTGCGCCGTATGCAAATGCCGGGTGGTGGAAGGCAGCGTAAGGATGCGCAGCAATCAGGTGTTGAGCGAGCAGGAAGTACATCAGGGTTGGGCGCTGGCTTGCCAGGCCGAACCGAGGAGCGCCGAACTGCAGGTTGAGTACTGACGAGCGGATCTGCGAGTCCTAAGGCGGGTTACGCCTCAGCCTTGTCCACTTGGCCGGCCGCAAAGGCCAAGACCATGCCGCGGCCTGGCGGCGCGGAAATCGCTGGTCGCTCGCCACCCTGCGGCGCGGTGTGGCGAGGCGGGGTCAACGCTCCGTCATCGGCAGCTCGTGTGGCTGCCAGGCTGTCCACGAGCCGGGTCTCGATGTCATAGACGATGCGCAGGCCTTTTTCGCGCGTCGGGCCGGGGCTGCCGATCGGCTCGAGCATCAGCACCTATGCATCTCCGTAACGGCCGGATGGTGACAGAAGTAGAACGCCGACGAGTGTCGGCGTTTACCCGGTGGTCATTTGCGAACCAACAACACACCCGACTCCATGTGGTGCGTGTAGGGAAACTGGTCGAACAGGGCGCAGCGCTCGATGCGGTGGGTGTCGTGCAGCTGGGCGATGTTCGCCGCGAGGGTTTCCGGGTTGCAGGAAATGTAGAGGATGCGCTCGAAGCGGCGGGTCAGTTCGCAGGTGTCCGGGTCCATGCCGGCGCGGGGCGGATCGACGAACACGCTGCCGAAGGTGTAGCTCTTCAGGTCGATCCCCGCCAGGCGGCGGAACGGGCGCACTTCGTTCAGTGCCTGGGTCAGTTCCTCGGCCGACAGGCGAACCAGGCTGACGTTGTCGATGCCATTGTCATCGAGGTTGGCCAGCGCCGCGTTCACCGAGGACTTGCTGATCTCGGTCGCGAGCACCTTGGGCACCCGGGTTGCCAGCGGAAGGGTGAAGTTACCGTTACCGCAATAGAGTTCGAGTAGGTCGTCGTTTCGCTCGCCAAGGACGTCGTAGGCCCAGTTCAGCATCTTCTGGCACACCTCGCCGTTGGGCTGGGTGAAAGCGCCTTCGGGTTGGCGGTAGCTGAAGGTCCGCCCCGCAACGGTCAGCTGCTCGGTGACGTAGTCGCGGCCAATGACGATGCGCTTGCCTTTGGAGCGACCGACGATACTCACGCCAAGCTTCTCCGCGAGCTGTTCAGCTTCGGTCTGCCAGGCGTCGTTGAGCGGGCGGTGATAGGCGAGGGTGATCAGCGCGTCGCCGGACAGCGTGGTCAGAAATTCGACCTGGAACAGCTTGAAGCTCAGCGTCTCGCTGGCTTGCCAGGCGGCCTTGAGCTGCGGCATCAGCTCATTGATGCGGCGACTGGCGATAGGGAAGCTGTCGATCAGGATCGGCGTGTGCTTGTCGCCCTGCTCGAACATCGCGTAGTGGCGCTGGCCGTCTTCGCGCCACAGGCGGAACTCGGTGCGCAGGCGATAGTGTTCACGCGGTGAGTCGAAGACGTCCGGCGCGGGTGCGTCGAAGGGCGTCAGCAGTTCTACCAGCCGCGCGGCTTTCTCGGCGAGTTGGGCGTCGTAAGTGGCGGGATCGAACTGCGGAGCGCTCATGGGGACCCTTGGAGTAGTAGGTAAATCGTAGGGTGGATCGGGGCGCGCAGCTGGCGCTTCATCCATCCACCGTCTCCGCATGAAAGGTGGATGAAAAAAACGCCATCCACCCACGCAACCGGAGGGCGCGGATTGTACGGTCGTCAGCTCGGGTTGTCAGGACCGCTCGGGTCCTGCTCGGGGCTGCTTTGGTGGGCTGAGGCGGAAAGCCGCCCGGCCCACCCTAAGGTCGTCCCGAACGCAGGGTGCGGCCGGACGGGGTTCCGCTCCAACGGCAGGACGCGGCTGTCAGCCGGCGAACCAGCCCAGCTTGATCACGAACAGGATCGACAGGATCCACATCGCCGGGCTCAGGTCGCGCCAGCGGCCGGCCAGCAGCTTGATCGCGGTCCAAGCGATAAAGCCGAAGGCGATGCCGTTGGCGATGGAGAAGGTCAGCGGCATGGCCAGGGCGGCAATGGCCACCGGTGCGGCGACGGTGAGGTCTTCCCAGTCGATGTTGACCAGGCTGCTCATCATCAACACAGCAACAAACAACAGTGCCGGTGCGGTGGCGTAAGCCGGAACGGCGCCGGCCAGCGGGGCGAAGAACAGGCTGAGCAGGAACAGCAGGGCGACCACGCACGCGGTCAGGCCGGTGCGGCCACCGGCGCTGATGCCGGCGGCGGATTCGATGTAGCTGGTGGTGGTTGATGTGCCCAGGGCTGCGCCGGCCATGGTCGCGGTGCTGTCAGCCAGGAGGGCGCGGCCCAGGCGAGGCATGCGACCGTCCTTGTCCAGCAGATTGGCCTTTTGCGCCACGCCAATGAGCGTGCCGGAGGTGTCGAACAGGTCAACGAACAGGAAGGCAAAGATCACGCTGATCAGGCCGATGTCCAGCGCGCCCATGATGTCCAGTTGCATGAAGGTCGGCACCAGCGAAGGCGGCATCGACATGACGCCGTTGAGCTCGGAGAGGCCGAGGACGATCGACAGCACGGTGACCACCAGGATGCCGATCATCACCGCGCCGGTGACCTTGCGGTAAGCCAGGGCGGCAATCAGGAAGAAGCCCAGGCAGGCCAGCAGCGGGCCGCCGGCAGTCAGGTCACCCAGGCCGACCAGCGTGGCAGGATTGTCGACCACGATGCCGGCGTTTTTCAGCGCGATGATCGCCAGGAACAGGCCGATACCCGCTGCGATGCCCGAACGCAGCGCCAGCGGAATGCTGTGGATGATCCACTCGCGGATCTTGAAGATCGACAGCAGAAAGAAGATCGCGCCCGACAGGAACACCGCACCCAGCGCGGTCTGCCAGGTGTAGCCCATGGTCAACACCACGGTGTAGGTGAAGAAGGCGTTCAGGCCCATGCCCGGCGCCAGGGCGATCGGGTAGTTGGCAACCAGGCCCATGATCGCCGAGCCGATGGCCGCGGCCAGGCAGGTGGCGACGAATACCGCGCCGTGATCCATGCCGGTTTCGGCGAGGATGCTCGGGTTGACGAAGAGGATGTAGGCCATCGTCAGGAAGGTGGTGAGACCGGCGAGGATCTCGGTGCGCAGCGTGGTGTTGTGCGCCTTGAGTTGGAACAGCTTCTCCAGCATTTTGATTCCTCTTCTTGCCGGTCGATGATGCGTTGGGGTTGTCTCTCTGGACGACTTGCTCGTTACAGCAAAGCTTATCCGGGCGATGCCCGCAAAAGCGGCGCATCTTACACCGTCGTTCCAGCCGGTTGAATGTGATTAGAGTGACCCGTCGGTTCTGCTACGTTGGGCTCTGCCACCTCTGAGGCTGGCGCCTGTCCAAAGAGCCAACGGGTGCATCACGCGCCTGTGTCTGCACTGCGGTTTTCGAGGGTGAGATGTTCAAAAGATGCAGCCAAGAGTTCGGGCAGCCAGGTAGTCGAGGCCGCGGCTGGGGCGGAACCACCGCAAAGGAGCCTGTCTATGCCTGAGCCGATCATGGGGCTGTGCACGCTGGTGCTGGCAGCCGGCCAGGGCAGCCGCTACCGCGAGCTTGTCGATCAAGACAAGCTGCTCGCGCCCAGCCGTGATGCGCCTGCTGCACCCGGCGTGCTGGCCTCGACGCTCGAGTCGCTGGCAGGGGTCACGGAGCGACTGGTGGTGGTCACCCGCGAGGATAATCTTGCGCTGCGCGCGTGGCTTGATCAGCGGGCCGGATCGTTCGGTGCCGAGGTCTTTACGGTGCGCAGCAACGGCCTGGGCCACAGCCTGGCGCAGGCCATTGCGCAGTATCCGGCCGAGCAGGGCTGGCTGGTTGCGCTTGGGGACATGCCTTATATCCGCCGCGAAACCATCCGTGGCATTGCCGCTGAAATCCGCCAGGAGCGGCTGGTGGTGCCGCGCCATGTCGGGCAGCTTGGTCATCCGCGAGGCATCGGTAGCTGCTACCGCTCGCAGGTCATGGCACTCGACGGCGATCGCGGCGCGCAGGCCTTGTTCAGCGCGGGCCCAGTCACCGAAGTCGAGGTTGATGATGTTGGTGTGCTGCAGGACATCGACCGACCGGAGGATCGCCGAGACGCCTGAGGCCGGCGCGGTGCCGATCAGTGGTCGGTGCCTCGCGGGCTGCGGTTGGAGGGCCCAGCACAAACCTGTCGGCCCCTTCCGGTTCCTTCCGGCCCATCAGCTGAACGTTTTTTCCGACGTGGCAGTCGTACCCCTAAGCGCACGGACAGCGCACCTAATGCCTGAAGTTTTCGGCGATCCTGCATAGAACAGGCAGCCGAAGACTCCCAAACCGTGAGGCTGCCATGAGCGAAACATCTACCGCTGCAGGTGGGATTTCCGCCTGTTCCATTACCCTCCAACTGAACGGTCAGCGCCGCGAAGTCGAGGTCTATCCCTGGACCACACTGCTTGATCTGCTGCGCGAACAACTGCACCTGACCGGCACGAAGAAGGGCTGTGACCACGGCCAGTGCGGCGCCTGCACCGTGCTGCTCAACGGCAAGCGCATCAACAGCTGCCTGACCCTGGCCGTGATGCATGACGGCGCCCAGCTGACCACCATCGAAGGGCTGGCTGAGGGCGAGGCGCTGCACCCGATGCAGGCCGCCTTCGTCAAACACGACGCCTTTCAGTGCGGCTATTGCACGCCCGGGCAGATCTGCTCGGCGGTGGGCATGGTGGCCGAAGGACGGGTGCAATCGCGCGATGACCTGCGTGAGCAGATGAGCGGCAACGTCTGCCGCTGTGGCGCCTATCCGAACATCGTCGCAGCCATCGAGGATGCGACCGAAGAGACACGCGAGCGGCTTGCCGGTGCGAAGGAGGTGACGCCATGAATCCCTTCAGCTATGCACGCCCAAGCAGCGTCGAAGAGGCCATCGGGCAGTTCCGGCCGGACAGCCGTTACATCGCCGGCGGCACCAACCTGCTCGATCTGATGAAGGAAAACGTCACCCGTCCGTCGCAGCTGATCGATATCACCCAGCTACCCCTGGCGGATATTGAAGAGACGCCCGAGGGCGGTCTGCGCATCGGTGCGCTGGTCAGCAATGCGGATCTGGCCTGGCATCCGCTGGTGGAAGCCCGCTATCCGCTGTTGTCACAGGCAATCCTGGCCGGCGCCTCGCCGCAGTTGCGCAACATGGCCACCACGGGCGGCAACCTGCTGCAGCGCACCCGTTGCTACTACTTCTACGATGCCACCACACCGTGCAACAAGCGTGAGCCCGGCTCCGGCTGCTCGGCGCGCGACGGGCTCAATCGCATCCACGCGATTCTCGGCCATAGCGACGCCTGCATCGCCGTCCATCCCTCCGACATGTGCGTGGCGATGGCGGCACTGGAGGCGGTGGTGCATGTGCAAGGGCAACGCGGCGAACGGCGCATTCCCATGGCCGACTTCCACCGCTTGCCGGGCCATGCGCCCGAGCAGGACAACACCCTGGTCGATGGCGAGCTCATCACCGCGGTCGAGTTGCCGCCACAGGACTTCTCCGCGCACAGCAGCTACCTCAAGCTGCGTGATCGTGCCTCCTATGCGTTTGCCCTGGTTTCGGTCGCCGCTGCACTGGAGATGGACGGCGACAGCATTCGCAGTGCCCGCATCGCCATGGGCGGCGTGGCCCATAAACCCTGGCGCAAGGCGGAAGCGGAGGCGGCGCTGATTGGCAAGACGGCTGACGAGGCCGCGTTCAGCGCCGCTGCCGACATTCTGCTCGAGGGTGCCAGCGGTTTCGAACACAACGCCTTCAAGATCGAACTGGGCCACCGCGCCATCGTCCGCGCCCTGACCGACGCCGCCAAAGGAGCCGCCCAATGAAACCAGCCAATTCCCCGTTCGGGCAGCCGCTCAACCGCGTCGATGGCCCGCTGAAAGTCACGGGCCAGGCGCATTACGCCGGTGAGTTCGATGTGCCCGGCCTGCTCTATGGCAGCGTGGTCAACAGCAGTATCGCGCGTGGTCGGATCGTCAGCATCGACGCCAGCGCGGCCGAAGCGGTGCCAGGCGTGGCGCTGGTGTTGACCCACCAGAACCGTCCGCCCATTGCGAGCTACGACGACCCTTACGAGGACGACGATGCCGCCGATGGCTCGCCGTTCAGACCGCTGTTCAACGACCGTATTCTCTACAGCGGCCAGCCGATTGCGCTGGTCGTGGCGGAAAATCTCGAGCTGGCCCGCTACGCCGGCAGCCTGGTGCGCGTCGAGTACGAGCGCGAGCCCCATCACACCGACCTGCTCAGCGAACTGGAAACCATGCACAAGGCACCGGCTGACCTGCCGGAGCCGCGCGGTGACGTGGACAGCGCCCTGGCCAGCGCGCAGTTCAAGGTGGACGTGCAGTACACCACGCCGGTCGAGCACCACAATCCGATGGAGCCGCATGCCTCCACCGTTCACTACTTTCCCGAAGGCAACCTGGAGATCTACGACAAGACCCAGGGCGTGCAGAACTGCATGCGCTATCTGGAAGGCGTGTTCGACATGGAGGGCAAGATCCGCATCCTCTCGCCGTTTGTTGGCGGTGCCTTCGGTTCCGGCTTGCGCCCTCAGTACCAGCTGACGCTGGCAGTCATGGCGGCGCTAAAGCTCAAGCGTTCGGTGCGTGTCACCCTCAAACGCCAGCAGATGTTCACCTTTGGCTATCGTCCGCGCACTGTGCAGCGGCTGTCGATTGGCGCAAACGCCAGCGGAGAACTGCAGGCCATCACCCACCAGGCGATCGGTCAGACGTCCAGCTTCGAGGATTTCACCGAGCATGAGGTCGAGTGGTCCGGGATGCTCTACAAGTGCCCGAACGCCAGGCTCGACTATCAACTGGTGCCACTGGACGTCTACACGCCGCTGGACATGCGTGCGCCGGGCGCGACCATTGGCGTCTACGCCCTGGAAAGCGCCATGGATGAACTGGCCTACGCAGCGAACATCGACCCGCTGCAGTTGCGCCTGACCAACTACTCCGAGCGCAATGCCAACGAAGACAAGCCGTATTCCAGCAAGGAGCTGCGCCAGTGCTACGAGCAGGGCGCCGAGCGCTTCGGCTGGTCACGCCGCTCGATGGCGCCGCGCTCCATGCGAGATGGCAACCAGCTGATCGGCTGGGGGATGGCCACAGGCGTCTGGGAGGCCATGCAGATGCCGGCCGCCGCCAAGGCGTGCATGGAGCCCGACGGTCGGCTGGTGGTCAGCAGCGCCACCTCCGACATCGGTACTGGCACCTACACCGTGATGACGCAGATTGCCGCCGCGGCCATGGGCCTGCCGATGGAGCAGGTCGAGTTTCGCCTGGGTGATTCGAACCTGTCGCAGGCGCCGCTTGAGGGTGGCTCCTTCACGGTGTCTTCCGTTGGCACAGCCGTGCAGCAGGCATGCGAAGGGCTACAGGCGAAATTGCTCGACGCAGCGCAGCAGGCGCCGGTATCGCCTTTCACCGGGGCCAAGCTCGAGGATGTCGAGTTCGTCGACGGTCAGATGCGCTTGAAGGCCTCGCCAGAACATTGGGTCGAGTTGGCGGAGATTATCGCCGCCAACGGCGTGATCGAGGCGGAAGTCAGCGCCAAGCCGGGCGAAAAACGCAGTGAATACTCGATCTCCACCCATTCGGCGATCTTCGTTGAGGTTCGCGTGGATGAATCATTGGGCACGGTGAAGGTGAGTCGCGTGGTCAGTGCGGTAGCGGCCGGGCGCGTGGTCAATCCGAAGACGGCGGGCAACCAGATCGCCGGCGGTGTGGTGTGGGGCATCGGCCAGGCACTTCATGAGGAAACCATGATCGACCACAACCTCGGTCGTTACATGAACCACAACCTGTCCGAGTACCACGTCCCGATCAATGCCGATATCAATGACATCGACGTGTTCTTCGTGGAAGAAAAAGACGACATCGTCAACGCGCTGGGCTCCAAGGGCGTCGGCGAAATCGGCATCGTCGGCGTGGCGGCGGCGGTGGGCAACGCCATCTACCATGCCACCGGCAAGCGGGTGAGGGACTTGCCGATTACCTTGGACAAGGTGTTGTAACCGGCCAGCCACGTGGAAAAGGCTGCGCCGTTTCCACCCTACGGTTGGCAGGCAACGGCTGTAGGGTGGAAGACCGCGAAGCGCCTTCCACCGAAACCGCTAATCCAGATCCCGATGTAGCTGGTCGCGGTTGGCCAGCGTCGGGAACAGCTTCATCCAGGTGCCGGTGATAATCAGCGTGCCGACGCCACCGAGCACTACTGCCGGCACCGTGCCGAACCAGTGTGCCGTCAGGCCGGACTCGAACTCACCGAGCTGGTTGGACGCGCCAATGAATAGCCCATTGACTGCACTCACCCGGCCTCGCATCGCGTCCGGCGTTTCCAGCTGCACGAACGCCCCGCGGATCACCATGCTGATCATGTCCGCCGCGCCGAGAACGGCGAGCACGCCCATCGAGAGCCAGAACGAGGTCGACAGGCCGAAGGCGATGGTGGCCAGGCCGAACACCCCGACAGCGGCGAACATGACTCGGCCGACGCGCTTGTTGATCGGGTAGCGCGCCAGCCATAAGGACATCAACAGCGCGCCTACCGCGGGTGCCGAGCGCAGCAGCCCGAGTCCCCAGGGGCCGGTGAGCAGGATGTCCTTGGCGAACACCGGCAACAGCGCAGTGGCGCCACCCAGCAGCACGGCGAACATGTCCAGCGAGATGGCGCCGAAGATGTCCGGTCGGCTACGGATGAAACGCATCCCCGCGAGCAGATTGTCCATCGCCGGGCCGGTTTGCTTCGGTGGGGCCGGGCGTTTCGGCAGGCTCAGCATCAGGCTGCAGGCGAGGGCGAACAGTAGCGCGACCGGGCCATAGACCCACAGCGGACCGATGGCGAAGAGCAGGCCGCCCAGTGCCGGCGCGACGATGGTCGCCGTTTGCATGGCCGAGGATGAGGCGGCCACGGCAGCGGGAAACAGTTGAGTGGGCACTAGGCTGGGCAGCAGCGCCTGGGTGGCGGGTCCTTCAAAAGCGCGCGCGCTGCCCAACATAAAGGCCAGCACGAAGATCATCTCGCGGGTGACTCCGAGCCCACCGGCACCGAGCACCAAGGCCAACGCAATCAGGCCCTGCAGGGCCTGACACAGCGCCGCGACACGACGCCGGTCGAAGCGGTCGGCGACGTGTCCGGTCCAGAGGATGAACAGCAGGCGGGGAAAGAACTCGGCCAGCCCGACCAGCCCGAGGTCGAGCACGCTCCCGGTCAGTTCGTACATGTGCCAGCCAATGGCCACGGCCAGCATTTGGAAGCCGCTGGCGGTGAACACGCGAGCAAACCAGAACTTGATGAAGGGGCGTTGGTGGCGCAGCAGGAGTTTGGCGTGTATGGACATCAGGTCGAGGCGCAAGGTGGGCAGTGGCGCAGATTAGCATTCAGTCGCGGTGGCGCTTTGAGGGAATCTGCCTGTTGAAAGCCGCGCAGTGAGGACGAACGGGGTTTTGCTTTGGCCCGTCAGCAGTCGAGACAGGTTGCTCTGGTGGGCTGAAGCCCACCCTACGTAGAAGGATATGCGTTGGCTTCTCCCCGTAGGGTGGGCTTTAGCCCACGGGGGACGCGTGTTGGTATTTGTTGCGGGCTGGTCCCGCCGTGCGTACGAAGTCAGGCGTCGGGTTTCATGTCAGGCAACAGCCCGCGCTCGGCAAATACCGTTTTGGCCGTGCTCATGCCATTGAGCGCGGCGGGAAAACCGGCATATACGGCCATCTGGATGATCACCTCGACAATCTGCTCCGGCGTGCAGCCGACGTTCAATGCGCCGTGGATATGCACCGCTAATTGCGGTTGGCAATGGCCGAGCGCGGTCAGTGCTGCGACCGTGGCGAGCTCACGCTGCGGCAGGTCGAGGCCGGGGCGTTGGTAGATATCGCCGAAGGGGAATTCAATGACGTAACGGGCCAGGTCCGGGGCGATGGCTTGCAGGCTGTCGATGACGTTGCGGCCGGCTTCGCCGTCGATTTCTTCGAGTTTGGCCAGGCCTTCGGTATAGCGGATCGATGCAGGCATGAATCATTCCTCTCGGTTGGGTGAGAGGAAAGCCTGCGGGTTGGAGTCGACTCTAAGTCAAGCAGTCGTTTGCTGGCGGTACAGCTCGATCTTTGTCTGCAGCGCATCAAGGTGCTCACGGTCGCGCTGGAGACGTTCCTGCAGCTTCGCGGCGTGGGCTTCGAGCAGTGCCTGACGCGCCTCAAGCGTGGAATCGCCAAGCTCGCGCAGATCGGCGTAGCGGATGATGTCGTCCAGCGCCATGTTCGTGTCCTTCAAGCGCAGGATGAAGCCGACCCATTCCAGGTCGCGCGGGCCGTACACCCGGCAGCCGCTGGCATCCCGAGCGACCTGCCGCAGCAGGCCGATCTTTTCGTAGTAGCGCAGGGTGTGGGCGGAAAGGCCGGTTCGAGCGGCAAACTGCTGCACACTCATCCGAACCGGTGCGTCTGTCATGGCTTGATCGCCCGCAGGATCACGAATTTCGGCGTCGCCGCGACCTGCTCGACCTTGCCAAACAGCCGCTTGAGCTTGAGGTGATAACCGAGGTGGCGGTTGCCGACGATCCATAGCTCGCCGCCTTTGCACAGTGCCGTTTTGGCCTGGGTGAACATGCGCCAGGCGAGAAAGTCGCCGACCACCTGCTGCTGATGGAAAGGGGGATTGCACAGCACCAGATCCAGCGAATCCATCGGCTGCTCGGCCAACCCATCGCCGGCACGGATGTCGGCGGGGCGGTCGCCGTGGATGGCCTGCCAGTTTTCCCGCGCCGACTGCACCGCCATGTAGCTCTCGTCCACCAGCGTCATCTGTGCTTGCGGATTGCCCAGCGCGTAGACGATGCCGAGCACACCATTGCCACAGCCGAGGTCCGCCACGCGCAGGTTGCCGAGCGCCTTGGGCAGATGCGGAAGAAAAGCCCGAGTGCCGATATCGAGGTCTTCGCGGCAGAACAGGTTGGCGTGGTTGAGCAGCTCGAGGGCTGGCTTATCGAGGCGGTAGCGGGTCGGGTAGGGCGAGTGGGGTACGGGCTTGTCTACTGGCGTTGCGGTCAGCAGACGCGCTTTCTTGACCGCCAGCGAGGCCTGCACCGGGCCGATGTATTTCTCCAGCAGGTCGCCGGCCGCGCGTGGCAGATGCTTGATCATCGCGGCGGCGATCACCTGAGCACCCGGCGCCAGCTGGCCGTGCAGGCGGATCAGCTGTTCCTCCAGCAAGGCAAGGGTCTTCGGCACGCGGATCAACACGCGGTCGAACGGACCCTGCGCCACTTCACTGGCTGGAACGAACGTCACGGCGTCGTCGGCCAGCGCGTTGCGCTGCAGGTTCTTTTCCAGCGCCAGGCGTGCCAGGTGCGAATCGCCGCTGCTGGTGACCTGTACATGCTGCGCCAGCGCACAGGCCAGGGCGCCGAAGCTGTCGTTGAGGATCAGCACCCGCGTTGTCGCAGCCAAGCCTTGCTCGTGCAGCTGCGCCAACAGGTATTCGTCAGCCGCATCGAACGCCTGCAAGGGTTCGTTGGGCTGTTCGGGCTGGCGGACCAGGTCGAGGCGGGCGTAGGGTGATTCGAGAATAGGCATAAGAACTGGCGGTGTTTATAGGCGTCGGAATGGAGTATCAAGGTCCCAGGCCGCGGAAAAACTAACTGCGTTGGCAATACTGCGTTAGAACCAGCCTCAGAATGCTCATTTAGAAAACTAAACTCCGCTTCTTCGGCTGTTTCTGCCTTGTCTTGCCTGCCTCGTCTACGTTTTTCCACGACCTGTGTACGTGGTTCGCCCAAGTTCGGAAGGAGTGAAGTATGACCGCCAGCGAAGAGAAGTTCACCCGCCAGCGTCTGCTCGAGGTGCAGACGCTGACGCCCAATCTGTTCACCTTACGTACCACCCGCGACCCGGGATTTCGCTTCAACGCCGGGCAATTCGCGCGCCTGGGCGTCCGTAAGCCGAGCGGCAGCATCGTCTGGCGCGCCTATTCGATGGTCTCCGCGCCGCACGATGAGTTTCTCGATTTCTTCTCCATCGTGGTGCCGGGCGGCGAATTCACCAGCGAGCTGAGCCGGCTCGAACCCGGCGACGAGTTGCTGGTGGACAAGCAGGCGTTCGGCTTTTTGACCCTCGACCGCTTCATCGACGGCCGCGACCTGTGGCTACTCGGCACCGGTACCGGCATCGCGCCGTTTCTTTCGATCCTGCAGGACTTCGAAGTCTGGCAGCGGTTCGAGCGGATCATTCTGGTCTACAGCGCGCGCACGGCATCGGAACTGGCGTATCAACAGCTGATACGCGACCTGCCGCAGCGCGATTACCTGGAAGGGCTCGGCTCGAAGCTGACCTACCTGCCTGTGGTGACCCGTGAGCAGGTGCCCGGCGCGCTGCACGGCCGCGTCACCACGCTGATCGAGAGCGGCGAGCTGGAACGGGCCGCCGATCTGAAGCTGGAGCCGGAGCACTCGCGGATCATGCTCTGCGGCAACCCGCAGATGATCGAGGACACCCGCACTCTGCTGAAGACACGCGACCTCAACCTGAGCCTGACCCGGCGGCCGGGCCAGGTAGCGGTGGAGAATTACTGGTAACAGGTTGGCGGGATCAACTCCCGGGTCCGTCTTCGATCAGTTCGGCCTGTAGCCAGGTCACGAAGCTGCTGATCAGGCGCTGGCGCCGCTTGCGCTCGGGCAGCACGACGTAATAGCCGAACTCGGTTCGCACGCTTTCGCTGCAGACGCGGCAAAGCAGACCCTGCGCCAGGAGTTCATCGACCAGATGACGCCAGCCGATGGCGACGCCCTGGCCAGCGATCGCCGCCTGGATCAACAGGGTGTAATTGTCGAAGCGCAACATGCCCGAACTTGGGTTCTCGGTGATCCCGAGCGCGCGAAACAGGTTGTTCCAGTCGACCCAGCGTGAGCGGCTTTCCGGTCGCAAATGCAGCAGCGGCAGCCGCGAAAGCGCCGTCGGCGCCAGAGGCGTGGTCTCATTTTTCAGCAGCAGCGGGCTGCAGACGGGATAGACCTCCTCGTGAAACAGCAGATGCGCCTCGCCATGCCTGGAGCGGCCGTCGCCGAAGACGATGGCTACGTCGGTTTCCGAAGGCAGCACGCCCAGCCCACGCTCGCTGGTCACCAAGCTGACGTCCACCTCCGGATGCAACTGGTGAAAACGCTCCAGGCGCGGCATCAGCCAGTACGCGGCGAAGGCGAAATCGGTCGCGACCTGGAGCACCTCATGCTGCTGCTGCGCGGTGACCGCGGCAAGGCCAGCGTCCAGCGTGCCCAGACCCTGCTGTACATAGCTCAGCAGCAGCTCGCCGGCCTCGGTGAGGACGATGCCGCGATAGACGCGGTCGAACAGGCGAACCGCCAGCTGCTGTTCCAGACGCTTGATCTGCTGACTGATAGCCGGCTGTGTGCTGCCCAGCTCCAACGCGGCGGCGGTAAAGCTCTGTTGACGTGCAGCGGATTCGAATACCCGCAGCGTGTCCAGGGCGATGTGATCGAGACGGTTACGCATAAGCTTTGCTTATCCTAGTCATAGCGCGTGGCCGGGTTTACCGCAGAGTTATAGGGTCCAGACTCTGCATGACGCAATTTCGCATAAAAACAAGGCATGGACCGTTCGCACTATGAAGCGCCCCAACATTCTGTTCATCATGGCCGACCAGATGGCCGCTCCGATCCTGCCGATGCATGACCCGGCGTCGCCGATCAAACTGCCGCATCTCTCGCAACTGGCCGCCAGCGGCGTGGTGTTCGATTCGGCCTATTGCAACAGCCCGCTCTGCGCGCCGTCGCGCTTCACCTTGGTCAGTGGCCAACTGCCCAGCAAGATCGGCGCTTACGACAATGCTGCCGATTTTCCGGCCGACGTGCCGACCTACGCGCACTACCTGCGGCGGCTCGGTTATCGCACAGCGCTGTCCGGCAAGATGCATTTTTGCGGCCCCGATCAGCTGCACGGCTATGAGGAGCGGCTGACCAGCGACATCTATCCTGCCGACTATGGCTGGGCAGTGAACTGGGACGAGCCAGAGGTACGCCTGAGCTGGTACCACAACATGTCGTCGGTGCTGCAGGCCGGGCCCAGCGTGCGTACCAATCAGATGGATTTCGATGAGGAGGTGGTGTTCAAGGCGCAGCAGTACCTCTACGACTTCGTGCGCTCCGATAGCCACCAGCCGTTCTGCCTGACGGTCTCGATGACTCACCCGCACGATCCTTACACAATTCCCGAAGAGTACTGGAACCGCTACCGGGAAGAGGACATCCCGCTGCCGCGCCAGAGCATCGCCCAGGACGAGCAGGACCCGCACTCGCAGCGCCTGCTCAAGGTCATTGATCTGTGGGGCAAATCGCTGCCCGAACAGAAGATCAAGGATGCCCGCCGCGCTTACTTCGGCGCCTGCAGCTACATCGACGACAACGTTGGCAAGCTGCTGAAAACGCTCGAGGCGTGTGGCCTGGCCGAGGACACCATCGTGGTGTTCTCCGGTGACCATGGTGACCAGTTGGGCGAGCGGGGCCTCTGGTACAAGATGCACTGGTTCGAGATGGCCGCTCGCGTGCCGCTGATCATCCGTGCCCCGGGAATCGATCCGGCACGGATCGGCGCCTCGGTGTCGACCGCCGACCTGTTGCCGACCCTGGTTGAGCTGGCGGGCGGCACGCTGGAGGCCAACCTGCCGCTCGATGGTCGCTCGCTGCTGCCGCACCTGACCGGCCACGAGGGGCATGACGAGGTGTTCGGCGAATACATGGCCGAAGGCACCCTCAGCCCGCTGATGATGATCCGGCGCGGCGCCTACAAATTCATCTATTCGGAGCAGGATCCCTGTCTGTTGTTCGATCTGGTGAACGACGCGCAGGAGCGCGAGAACCTGATGAACTCCGCCGATCACCAGGTGCTTGCCGACGCCTTCCTGGCCGAGGCGCGGCAGCGCTGGGATATCCCGGCCATCCATGACCAGGTGCTCGCCAGCCAGCGCCGGCGGCGTCTGGTCAGCGAAGCGCTGAGCCTGGGCAAACTGACCAGCTGGGATCACCAGCCCTGGGTCGATGCCAGCCAGCAATACATGCGTAACCACATCGATCTGGACGATCTCGAGCGTCAGGCTCGCTACCCTAGACCCTGACATACAGCGCCGCTGCCCTCAGGCCGCGCGATACGGAACCCTTTCGAGCAGAGAGAAGGCAGAAGGACATGAGAAAAACGATAAGTGCAGTCATTGCCGGCAGCGTGATGTTGGCCGCCACGGGGCTTCAGGCTCAGGAAGACAAACAATGCGCCACGGTGCGTCTGGGCGATCCGGGCTGGAGTGACATCGCCGTCACCAATGGCATCGCGAGCCTGCTGCTCGAGGGCCTCGGTTACAAGCCGAAGGTCATGACCCTCGGCGTGCCGATCATCTTCGCCGGGCTGACCAAGGATCAGCTCGATGTCTTCCTGGGCAACTGGATGCCGGCGCAGCAGGACAACTACGACAAGTTCGTGGCCAGCGGTGAGATCGACGAGCACAGCGTCAACCTGACCGGTACCGAATACACCCTGGCGGTACCGACTTCGGTGTGGAACGAGGGGGTAAAGCGTTTCGAGGACCTGGACACGCACGCCGAGCTGTTCGACAAAACGATCTACGGGATCGCTGCCGGTGCGCCGGCGAATCTGTCGATCCAGAAGATGATTGATCAGGACGAGTTCGGGCTGGGCGACTGGCGGCTGGTTGAATCCAGCGAGCAGGCGATGCTGGTGCAGGTCGGCCGCGCGGTGAAGCGCGACAAGGGCGTGGTCTTTCTCGGCTGGACGCCGCACCCGATGAACGTGCAGTACGACATCAAGTACCTCAAGGGTGGCGAGGCCTATTTCGGCGAGAGCGGCACGGTCAATACGTTGGTGCGCAAGGGCTATGCCGCACAGTGCCCGAATGTCGGCAAACTGCTGAGCAACCTCAAATTCACCCAGGAGATGGAGAACGCCATCATGGACGAGGTGCTGGCCAGAAACGCCAGCAACGACGCGGCGGTGAAGGCCTGGGTCAAGGCTCATCCCGAGGTGCTCGAAGGCTGGCTGCAAGGCGTCACGACCCGAGAGGGTGAAGACGGACTGGCCGCGGTGAAAGCCTCGCTCTGAGGTGTGCTGCGTGCTGGTCGGATGCGTAAGGCGGGCAAGCGGGGCTCGGCATCTGATGTGGCCGCCTCTGCTTCATAGGGTGGATCACGCTTCATCGATCCACCGGGCGGAGGGAACGGTGGATGAAAAGAGCGTCATCCACCCTACGTTATGAACGCTTGGTTCAACGATGCCTGATCCCTGAACGCGCGCGGGCACTTGGCATCCTCCTCCGTGCGCGCCCATCATCTTTTGAACACCGTAAGCGTTCCCATCGTTACCCGAGCCGCAAGCGTAGAGGATGTTGAACGCAATCTCTCAACATCCACTGCGGCGAGTCCGGCGCTTAGACGCTTGTCGCCCTGAGTGCGGCCGCCGGTTGTGGCTGCGGTACGCTGCGCGCCGGGGCGTTTGCGGCGACGTAGTAGGACGCGGTACTGCGCGGTAATGGCGTGCGGCCGCGGATCCGGTCGGCGAGCTTCTCGGCCATCATGATGGTGGGTGCGTTGAGGTTGCCGGTGGTGATCAGCGGCATGATCGAAGCGTCGATCACCCGTAGCCCGTCGAGGCCGTGTACCCGACCCTGACCGTCGACCACCGCCATGTCGTCCTCGCCCATCTTGCAGGAGCAGGAGGGATGGAAGGCGGTTTCGGCGTGCTGCCGGACAAACTCATCCAGTTCGGCATCGCTCTGGACATCCGCGCCGGGGCTCAGCTCGCGACCGCGATAAGGGTCCAGCGCCGACTGCGCCATGATTTCCCGGGTGATTCGGATGCCGTCGCGGAATTCCTGCCAGTCCTGCTCGCAGGACATGTAATTGAACAGAATGCTCGGGTGCTGGCGCGGGTCCCGCGAACGGGCATGCACGCGCCCGCGGCTGGGCGAACGCATGGAGCCGACGTGGGCCTGGAAGCCGTGCTCCTTCACCGCGTTGCTGCCGTTGTAGTTAATCGCCACCGGCAGGAAGTGGTACTGGATGTTCGGCCATTCGAACTCGGCACGTGAGCGAATGAAGCCGCCGGCCTCGAACTGATTGCTGGCACCGATGCCTTTGCCGAGGAACAGCCATTCGGCGCCGATCAGCGGCTGGTTGTGCATCTGCAGGGCGGGATAGAGCGAGACCGGCTGTTTGCAGGCGTACTGCAGATACATCTCCAGGTGATCCTGCAGGTTGGAGCCGACGCCCGGAAGCTCGTGAACGATCGGGATGCCGAGTTCGCGCAGCAGTGCGCCCGGGCCCACGCCCGAGCGTTGCAGGATCTGCGGCGAGGCGATGGCGCCGCTGCAGAGCAGCACTTCACGCCTGGCGTGGGCGGTCACCGGTGTGTCGCTGGTGCCGTGCAGGTAGGCCGCGCCGATGGCCCGCTTGCCGCTGAACAGGATGCGATCGGTCAGTGCGTGGGTCACGATGGTCAGGTTCGGCCGGCCACGGGCCATGTCCAGATAGCCGCGCGCGGTGCTGGCGCGACGGCCGTTGGGGGTGACCGTGCGGTCCATCGGGCCGAAGCCTTCCTGGCGATAGCCGTTGAGGTCGTCGGTTTCCGGATAACCGGCCTGCACGCCGGCCTCGATCATGGCGCGGAACAGGGGGTTGTTGCCGGGCTTGGGCGTGCTCACGCTCACCGGACCGTCACCGCCGTGGTAGTCGTTGGGGCCGATGTCGCGGGTTTCGGCCTTGCGGAAGTAGGGCAGGCAGTCGAGGTAGCTCCAGTCTTCCAGGCCGGGCGCCTTGGCCCAGCCGTCGTAGTCCATGGCGTTGCCACGGATGTAACACATGCCGTTGATCAGCGAGGAGCCGCCCAGGCCCTTGCCGCGACCACATTCCATGCGGCGGTTGTTCATGTGCGGTTCGGGATCGGTCTCGTAGGCCCAGTTATAGCGCCGGCCCTGTAGCGGAAAGGCGAGCGCGGCGGGCATCTGGGTACGAAAGTCCATCCGGTAGTCCGGCCCTCCGGCTTCGAGCAGCAGCACGCTGATATCCGCGTCCTCGGTCAGCCGGGTGGCCAGCACGTTACCGGCCGAGCCGGCACCGATGATGATGTAGTCGTATTCCTTCAAAGCAGCATCCTCCCGAATGGAGACCGGCAGTTTCGTGCCATCAGCAGGCACGAGAGCACGGCCGTTGCTCGCGTCACCGGTCAGAACGCCGAGACGAATTCGCCCAGTTCGACCTGGATCGACTTGGTGCGTGTGTAGTGCGCCAGGGTCGTCAGGCCGTTCTCGCGGCCTACGCCGGATTGCTTGTAGCCGCCTACGGGCATTTCGGCAGGCGATTCGCCCCAGGTATTGATCCAGCAGATGCCCGCTTCGAGCTGATGAATGACGCGATGCGCACGTGCCAGATCCTGGGTGACGATTCCTGCGGCGAGGCCGTAGTCGGTGTCGTTGGCACGGCGGATCACTTCCGCTTCGTCGTCAAAGATCAGGATGCTCATCACCGGGCCGAAGATTTCCTCACGCACGATGCGCATCTCATCCCGGCAGTCACTGAACACGGTCGGCGCGACATAGGCGCCCTTGGCGTATTCGCCTTCGGTCACCCGCGTGCCGCCGCAGAGCAGGCGCGCGCCCTCGGCACGGCCGGACTCGATGTAATCGAGCACGCTGTCCATGTGTGCGTAGCCCACCAGCGGGCCGAAGTTGGTCCGTTCGTCCAGCGGATCACCCAGGCGGATACGCTTGACCCGCTCGAGCACCTTGGCTTCGAACCGCGCCTGCAGCGAACGCGGGATGAACACGCGGGTGCCGTTGGTGCACACCTGGCCGGAGCTGAAGAAGTTGGCCATGACCGCGATGTCCGCAGCACGGTTGAGATTGGCGTCTTCAAAGATGATCAGCGGCGACTTGCCGCCCAACTCCATGGTCACGTCCTTGAGTGAGGAGCTGGAGGCGCTGGCCATGACCTGCTTGCCGGTGCGAGTGCCGCCGGTGAAGGAGATCTTCGCTATGCCCGGGTGCTCGGTGAGCCAGGTGCCGACTTCCCGTCCGCTGCCGGTGAGGACGTTGAACACGCCGTCCGGCAGGCCTGCCTCGGTATAGATCTCGGCCAGCTTCAGCGTGGTCAGGGAGGTCATTTCGCTGGGTTTGAAAATCATGGCGTTGCCGGCAGCCAGTGCCGGCGCGGACTTCCACAGCGCGATCTGGATCGGGTAGTTCCAGGCACCGATGCCCGCCACCACACCCAGCGGCTCGCGGCGGGTGTAGACGAAACTGGTGTCGCGCAACGGGATCTGCTCGCCTTCGATGGCCGGAACCAGGCCGGCGTAATACTCCAGCACGTCAGCCCCGGTGACGATGTCCACGACGCGCGTTTCAGTCAGCGGCTTGCCAGTGTCGAGGGTTTCCAGTTCGGCCAGCTCGTCGTTGCGTTCGCGCAGGAGGTCCACCGCACGGCGCAGGATGCGTGAGCGCTGCATGGCGGTCATGGCGGCCCAGACCTTTTGTCCGGCAGCGGCGCTGGCAACCGCCTTGTCGACGTCATCACGCGAGGCTCGCTGCAATTCGGCGAGTACTTCGCCCGTCGCCGGGTTGACCGTCTCGAAGGTCGCGCCGCTGGTGGCGTCGACGTAACGGCCATCGATATAGAGTTGCTGATTCTCGAAACGGGGCATGGTCATCCTCGCGCGGTGCGTGTGGAGAGATGGGGAGCAGCTCAGCGGTTGGCCAGGAGCTGATCCAGGTAGTCGTCGGCCAGTTGCAGCGCCTGCTCGATGTCGAAGTCATCGCCGGCCAGCGCGCCGCGCAGCCAGAGGCCGTCGATCAGTGCTGCCATGCCGCGTGCGGCCGAGCGTGCCTTTTCCGGGGGCAGGACACGGCGGAACTCGCAGCAGAGGTTCGAATACAGACGATGGTCATTGATTCGCTGCAAGCGGTGCAGGGAGGGCTGGTGCATGCTGAACGCCCAGAACGCCAGCCAGGTTTTCATCGCCGGGCCATTGACCTGGCTGTCGTCGAAGTTGCCTTCGATGATGGCTTTCAGATGTGCGCGAGGACTGTCGTCGGCAAGCTGCTCGCGTCGCGTGCGAACGGCTTGGTTGAGCGCCTTCATCAGGTGCCGCATGGTCGCTTCGAGCAGGCCGTTCTTGTCTTGGAAGTAATGGGCAATGATGCCGTTCGACACCCCGGCCAGGCGCGCAATCATGGAGATGCTGGCGTCGCTCATGCCGACCTGGTCCACCGCCTCGAGCGTCGCATGTATCAGCTGCTTGCGCCTTATAGGCTGCATACCAAGCTTGGGCATTTTTTGAGAATCCGGTCAGGTTTAGACTTGCGACCAGACTAGAGTCTTTTTATTGAACGCTCAATCAATAAAAGGGCGGTTGTCGATATTCGGCATATTCGTGTCGCGCATTGAGTACGGTGGACAGCTGCGCGGCCGATGCCACCAGTGAACCCGCGTGCCATGGCGTAGCGCATGCCGCAAGATAAATTATTGATATCGCCATACCCCATCTGGCCGCGTGCCCGTATACGACCGCAGGGTGTCGAGCGACGCCCGCCAAGGGCGTCGCTCGTGATGGGTAAAGAGCGGGGCGGTTATTCGAGCCACTCGGCGACGCGCTCCGGATGCTTTTCCACCCATTCGCGGGCGGCAGCTTCAGGCTTGGCTCCGTCGCGGATCGCCAGCATGACTTCGCCAACTTCCTCGGCGCCCCAGCTGAATTTCTTCAGGAAGGCCTCGGCTTCGGGAGCCTTGCTGGCGAGCCCCGGGTTGGCGACCGTATCGACGTGCTCGTCGTCACCGAAGACCTTCTTCGGGTCTTCCAGGAAGCGCAGATCCCACTTAGCGAACATCCAGTGTGGGATCCAGCCGGTGACGACAATCGGTTCCTTGGCCTTTTCCGCACGGGTCAGTGCGGTGGTCATGGCTGGGCCCGAGCTGGGCATCAGGCGTAGGTCCAGGTCGTACTGCTTGATCGCGTCCTCGGTCCGCCGCATGACACCAGCCCCGGCATCGATCCCGGTGATCTTGCCGTCGAATGCCTCGCTGTACTGGTTGAGGTCCTCGATGCTTTTCGCCTCCACGTAGTCCGGCACGATCAGGCCGATCTTGGCGCCTTCGTAGTTGGTGCCGAGCACCACGATCTTGTCCTTCAGTTTCTCGAAGTACTCGCCGTGGGTGGCCGGCAGCCAGGCGGAGAGGGTGGCGTCGAGGTCACCGCGCGCCACGCCCTGCCACATGATGGCCGGTTCGACCGGTTGCAGCTTGACGGTGTAGCCCAGCTTACTTTGCAGAATTTCGCCCGCCACGTGGGTGGCGGCGACGCTGTCGTCCCAACCGTTGACGTAGCCGATTTTCAGCGCGGGCTTGTCCGCCGCCATGCTGGCTGCCATGCCGAGCGCCATGCTGGCGGCGCCGAGACCGCAAAGGAGATGCTTGATCAGACTCATGCGTGTTAGCTCCATGTCAGGAAAAGTGGCAGTGATGCCGACCGGGGCCCATACCAGGGCTCAAGGTTGTTGCTGGCGCCTCACTTGCAAAGTGGGGCCCCGCGCGCGGTTCCGATGCGCGACCTGCGCACCGATAGAGAAAGGGGTTGGATTGGCGCCAGCCGGTCAGGAGCCTGGCGTGTCTGCCGAGGCGTCCTGGCTGGCTAGGTTCCGGTCAGAGACCGACGAATTTCTTCACGGCCGCAACGCCGTCCTGACCGTCCCGGGTGGTCACCCCGGCCAGCCACTGGTCGAGGGCGTCCGGGTTGTCCTTGATCCATTGCTTGGCGACGGTCTGCGGATCGTCGCGCTCAAGGGCCATCTGCATCAGCTCGCTTTCCATCGGCACGCTGAACTGCAGGTTCTGCAGCAGCTTCCCGACGTTCGAGCAGCGCTCCAGGTAGCCTTGCGGCACCACGGTAAACACCTTGGCGGCACCGAAGTCAGGCCCGAACACCTCGTCGCCACCGGCGAGGTAGGTCAGATCGTACTGGGAGTTCATCGGGTGGGGCGCCCAGCCTAGGAAGACCACCGGCTCCTTTTTCCGAATGGCACGTTGCACCTGGACCAGCATGCCGGCTTCGCTGGACTCGACCATGCGGAAGTCACCGAGGCCGAACTGATCGTTCTTGATCATTTTCTCGATCAGCAGGTTGCCGTCGTTGCCCGGCTCGATCGCGTAGATCCGGCCGCCCAGCTGATCCTTGAACTTGGCAATGTCCTGGAAGCTTTTCAGACCCGCATCGGCTGCATAGGTGGGCACCGCCAGGGTGTATTTGGCGCCCACCAGGTTGGGCGACTCGAGCACCTTGACGCCACCGTCCTTGGTGAACGGCTCGATGACCGCATCCATGGAGGGAGACCAATAGCCGAGAAACGCATCGATCTGCTTGTTTTTCACCCCGGTAAAGGCGATCGGTACCGAGGCCATCACTTTGCTCGGGTCATAGCCCAGGCCTTCGGTCAGGACCATCGCAACCCCCGTGGTCGCGGCGATGTCGGCCCAGCCGATCTCGGCGAAACGCACCTTTTCGCAGCTTGCGGGTTCCTGTGCCCAAGCGCTTTGCAGCAGTGTGAAGGCGAGCAGGCCGATACCCGTTATCGTCTTGAACGTGGTCATTCTGATTTCCTTTTTCCGAATGGGGGCGTTGCGATTACTGGCCCTGCGGTCTGAGCTTGGTCGTCACCCATGTGTACCAAGTGGCTTTCTGCGTGGCCCGCTTGGCGGTGCCAAAGCTTTCGGTGATGCGGTCCAGGATGATCGCCAGCAGAACCACCGCCATGCCGCTTTCGAAGCCGAGGCCGATGTCCAGTCGCTGGATGCTTGCCAGCACGTCATTGCCCAGGCCTCCGGCACCCACCATCGAGGCGATGATCACCATCGACAGCGCCATCATGATGGTCTGGTTCACCCCAGCCATGATCGACGGCATAGCATTCGGCAGCTGCACCTTGAACAGCAGCTGCCGGCCGTTGCAGCCGAACGATTGCCCAGCTTCGACGATCTCCTTGTTGACCTGGCGGATGCCCAGGTTGGTCAGGCGCACGGCCGGCGGCATGGCGAAGATCACGGTGGCGATGATGCCGGGCACGCGGCCGAGGCCGAACAGCATCGCCGCCGGAATCAGGTAGACGAACGCCGGCATGGTCTGCATGAAGTCCAGGATCGGGCGGGTGATCATCGCCACGCGTTCGCTGCGGGCCGACCAGATGCCCAGCGGGATGCCGAGCAGCAGGCTGATGAGCGTGGCGGAGAAAGTCAGGCCGAGGGTCACCACGGTCTGCTCCCAGAAGCCGGTGAGCACAATGAGTACGAAGGACACAGCGGTAAAAGCGGCGAACCGGGCGCCGATGCGCCACAACCCGAGGCCAACGAAGAGGGCGATCAGCAGCCAGGCCGGCGGCAGCATCAGCAACGCTTCGATACCTTCGGAAAATCCGCTGACGACACCTCCGAGGCTGTCGAAGGCGCCGCTGTAATTTTCCAGCAGGTGCTGGACGACGTCGTTGACCCAGCTTCCGAGATCGAGTTCTTTGCTCATGATCATTCCTCCTGCAGGCGAGTCAGAAGGCGGCCTTTACTGATGGCGCCCGCATAGAACCCCAGGCTGTCCACCACGGGCATGGGTCCCTCGTTATCCACCAGGCGTCCGATGATCTGATCGAGCGGCTGGTCTTCGGTGAGGGGGGCGATCTGCTTCAGCAGGTTGGCCTCGAGGGCATAGGTCCGGCCGTTCTCGACCAGTAGAGCCAGTCGTTCCAGGCTGATCGAGCCGCGGAAGCGTTTTTCTTCATCGACGACGAAGGCGTAGTGCTTGTCCAGCGCCTGCAGGTCCTGGCAGACCTTCAGGGCGTCCGGGGCCGTGCCGTTATGCACGTAGAGCGGGACGCTGTCGGCCTTGAGCTGGCCGGCTGTGAGGTAACGGCTGGTGTTGACGGTTTCGAAGAAGTTGCGCACGTAGCTGCTGGCGGGATTGTCGACCAGTTCCTGCGGCGTACCGACCTGAATCAGCTTGCCGCCTTCCATGATGCCGATGCGGTTACCGATGCGCATGGCCTCCTCGATGTCATGGGAGACAAAGATGATCGTGCGTCGGTGGGTCTTCTGCAGCTCCAGCAGGACGTCCTGCATCTCCCGGCGCTTGAGCGGGTCGAGCGCGGAAAAGGCCTCGTCCATGATGATCATCGAAGGGTTGACCGCCAGGGCACGGGCCAGGCCGACGCGCTGTTGCATGCCACCGGAGAGTTCGTGCGGAAACTTGTGCGCGAAGGTGTCGAGACCGACCTGCTTGAGCACCGTCATGGCGCGCTGCTCGCGCTCCTTGCGCCCGACGCCGGCGACCTCCAGGCCGAAGGCGGCGTTGTCCAGCACCGTGCGCGAGGGCATCAGGGCGAACGACTGGAAGACCATGCTCATGTCACGTCGACGCAGGTCGATGAGTTGCGAGTGGGGCAATTTGGCGACGTTCTGCCCATCGATGAAGACGTCTCCGGCGCTGGGCTCGATCAGGCGGTTGATCAGGCGTATCAGCGTGGATTTGCCGGAGCCGGACAGGCCCATCAGGACGAAGATTTCGCCTTCCTCGACGCTGAACGACACATCGCTTACGCCGATGACCGCGCCACGCTCGGCGAGAATCTTGTCCTTGCTCCAGCCTTGCTTGAGCAAGGAGATGACTTCTTGTTCGTGTGAGCCGAAGACCTTGTACAGGTTCTCGACGACGATCTTTCCAGACTGCATGGGACGGTTCCCTCAGTAGACATCCAGCTCAGCTAAACGGAGGCCGCAAGCGCACGCAGCGCTCGACGGCTGTTGCCAACTGCTTAATGGCGTAATCGGTAGTCATGTACCGGGCTGAAGCGATCTTGCGGTCGCTCGACGGGCAGCAGTCGCCGGACGAAATGAGCGACTCATCTCGCGCGTCTGCAGGCTCGGCGTCGTTGCGTTTCACCGCTGTGTCGTGACCGCTTTTACCCTTGGCAGTGCTAGTAAGTTCATCGTGGTTCGTACGCTCCCTGCGGAGCGGAACCGGTACCCATTATTGTTATCTGCTCAGCCGTTGGGGACGGCTGAAGCTACGTCATGCAAGGCCTCCAATCACCGCCGCACCAGGCGCCGGCTGTGGAACATGACTCAACGATAGGCCGCTTTGGGCGCGACAATTGTCGAGTTACGACGCCTACATGCTGAACGGCGACATGCGTCATTTTTTATTCATGAGCGAAAAAAATTCATCACGATGATGGTGCAAATTTCCAGCTGTTTGCTGAGAAGTGAACCATTACGGCGCATTCGGCCAGTAAAAGAGACTCTGGGGTGACGGCATTATGAGCGCAGGTCATGTTGCGGGCTCGGCTTGTTTCGCCAGCCCCGGACATCTGGCGTCTGCTCTGCATCGCGGGTCCTTGACATGGCCGCGCAGTGCGGAACGGGGCGAGGGCCCGCCGCAGCGACCTGAGTCGAATGGCAATTTAAGGGGAGGCGTGGGCCGTCGTTGATCTGCAGCTGACTGTCTCGTCGTAAACGACCGGCTGGTTGCGACGGCCGTGCCGGCGCCATTCATGCGCGTCCAGGGTGGTTGCGGCACGGCTGATGACACTTTTGGATAGCGGTTGAGCGGGGCAAGACCGGCTGGTCATAAACTGGGCAACCTGACGGAATTGAGCATGACCACGTCGGTGCCAGACTTCTATGTGTTCGCAAAACCACCATGATGGCGCCTGTCTTCAGGGCTTCCAGTGGAGCGTTTAGCGTGGCGATCAGCGTATTCGACCTTTTCAAAATCGGCATCGGGCCTTCCAGTTCCCATACCGTCGGACCGATGCTCGCCGGGGCGCTTTTTATCGATGCCTTGCGCGAGCGCCAGATGCTCGAGCGGGTATGGCGAGTCGAAGTGCGCCTGTATGGCTCGCTCTCGGCCACCGGGGTCGGGCATGGCACCGATAACGCCGTGATCATGGGCCTGATGGGCGAGCGACCGGACGTTATCGATCCGGAGCAGATAGCCCCGCGCATCGCCGCACTTCGATCCTGTGGCCAGCTACGGCTCGACGGGCAGTGGCCGATCGCGTTCGACTGGTCCAAAGACCTGCTCCTGCTCGAGGAAAATCTGCCGTATCACCCCAATGCCGTCACCTTCATCGCGTATGGACCTTCCGGTGTGCTGCACGAGGACACCTACTACTCCGTCGGCGGTGGATTCGTGGTCAACGCCGAGCAGGCCGCTGCCGGGCTGCTGGACCAGGACCACACCGTACTGCCCTATGATTTTTCCAATGCTGTCGAACTGCTGGTGCTGTGCAAGCGCCACGGCATGCGCGTCAGTGAACTGATGATGGCCAACGAGATGGCCTGGCGCAGCGAGGCGGAGATTCGCCAGGGGCTGTTGCGCCTGTGGGAGGCGATGAAGCTGTGTGTCACCAATGGCTTGCGCCATGAAGGCATACTGCCCGGCGGGCTGAAGGTCCGGCGGCGTGCCGCCAGACTGCACCAGAACCTGCTGGAGCTGGGCAAGCCGAACGTCATCGGCACGACCATGAGCGCCATGGAATGGGTGAACCTGTTCGCCCTGGCGGTCAACGAGGAAAACGCAGCGGGCGGGCGCATGGTTACGGCGCCTACCAACGGTGCGGCCGGCATCATTCCGGCTGTGCTGCACTACTACATGAAATTCCATCCGGAAGCGTCTGACAACGACGTGGTCGACTACCTGCTCGCCGCGGCGTCGATTGGCATTCTGTGTAAGAAGAACGCCTCCATCTCGGGCGCTGAGGTGGGTTGTCAGGGAGAGGTGGGTTCCGCCTGCGCCATGGCCGCGGCCGGCCTGGCCGAACTGCTCGGCGCGACACCCGAGCAGTTGGAGAACGCGGCGGAAATCGGTCTTGAGCACAACCTGGGACTTACCTGCGACCCTGTCGGCGGGCTGGTTCAGGTGCCGTGTATCGAACGCAACGCGATCGCGGCGATGAAGGCGATCAATGCGGCACAGATGGCGATGCGTGGCGACGGCGAGCATTTCATCTCGCTCGACCGTGTCATCCGCACGATGCGTGACACGGGTGCCGACATGCACGACAAGTACAAAGAAACGTCCCGTGGCGGCCTGGCGGTCAATGCCATCGAGTGCTGAGTTGAATGGGTGCATCGGGCCCTTCGTGACGGCCCGTTGCGGTGCATTCTTCGCCCAGCGCGGGCGTTCGAAGTCAGTCACCTGCCCCCGACTGTTACCCAGCCCTGTTACCTGAGAGCGACAGTGTGCGGATCGCGCCAATAGCCGCCGCATACTGCTACCAAAGTGCTCACAGGCAAATAACCCCCTTCCTTTACACTGTTCTATCTGCGTCACGCGAGGCGCATGACGGGGGCGTTTCAGAAGGTGCTAACGTTTAATTGAACGCGCATTCAAAGTAGGCACGCAGTTTGCCTTTAGGCACGCAGTTTGCCTTCTTTATAAGCAAAACCCGGCGCTAGCCAGCGCTGCACACTACAAGAAAAAGAGCCTCGTCAAAGGCTCGTGAAAATTGCCTACCGTGAGGGTCCGTCATGTCACAGATCAACCCCGGGTCACAGCCCCCGAACCGGCTCCCACAGACCATCGGCTTTCTGCTGTTGGAAAACTTCACCCTGATTTCCCTGGCCTCGGCCGTGGAACCGCTGCGGATGGCCAATCAGCTGTCCGGCAAAGAGCTGTACCGCTGGTTTACCGTGACCCAGTCGGGGCAGTCCGTCAGCGCCAGCGACGGCCTGCAGATCACCCCGGACGCCAGCTTCGAGACCGCGCCCAGCCTGGACAGCGTCATTGTCTGCGGCGGCGTGGATATTCAGCACAGCGTGACGCGCGAGCATCTGCACTGGCTGCAGACGCAAGCGCGTCATGGCCGTCAGCTGGGCGCGGTGTGTACCGGCAGTTGGGCGTTGGCCAAGGCCGGCTTGCTCGATGGCTATGACTGCAGCGTGCATTGGGAATGCCTGGCTGCGATGCAGGAAGCCTTCCCACGTACCGCCGTCACCCCCCGGCTGTTCTCCATTGATCGCAATCGCCACACCGCCTCCGGCGGCACTGCGCCCATGGATCTGATGCTGCAACTGATTGGCGCACGGCACGGGCGTGAGCTGGCCGCGGCCATCTCCGACATGTTCATGTATGAGCGCATCCGCAGTGAACAGGATCTTCAACGCGTGCCCCTCAAGCACATGCTGGGCACCAACCAGCCGAAGCTGCTGGAGATCGTGGCCCTGATGGAGGCCAACCTCGAAGAACTGATCGACTTGGACGAACTGGCCTGCTACGTGAGCGTGTCGCGGCGCCAGCTCGAGCGGTTGTTCCAGAAATACCTGCACTGCTCGCCGTCGCGCTATTACCTGAAGCTGCGGCTGATTCGTGCGCGCCAGCTGCTCAAGCAGACGCCGATGTCGATCATCGAAGTGGCTTCGGTCTGTGGCTTCGTTTCGACTCCGCACTTCTCCAAGTGCTACCGCGAGTTCTTCGGCATTCCGCCGCGTGACGAGCGCTCGGGCCAGCAGTCGGCGCAAGTGGTTGCGCTGATACCGCGTCCCGGCGAGGCCAGCAGAAATCCTGCCACTGTCGCAGCGTTGCAGCGTGCGCAGGGTGAATCGACATTCGCCAGCGTGCGCATCTGACGTAGCGCACGCTCTGGTTGATAAAGGTGGGTGACGATGTCATCCACCTTTTTTTTGCAGTTTTTTGGGTAGAAGCTACGCGCTGATTTTTGACGACACTGCTGGCTTCGGAACTGCTTGTTTCGAGCTGTGGCCATGGCGCACCTGTGACGCGGCCATACCACGTCACAGGTGATCCGCACGGCTTAGTTGGCGCGCACCAGTGCGGGAAGCAGATTGCGGCAGATGGCCTCGCGGACCGACGGTAGCAGGGTGGCAGAGCCGCCCAGCAGTTCCTCGACGAGACGACGTAGCGCCTGCGCGCGTTCCCGGGACAGGCCGACAATGGCGCGCTCACAGGCTTGTTCAGCCGAGAACCCACAGGGAATCTCAAAGCCAAGCGCCACCAGGCGGTCTCGAAAGTCGTCCTGGTCGATCAGATCGGCATGCATCATCGTTCTTGCTCCTTTGGCTTCGATAGGCGAGGCGGCTGGCTCAGCGCAGCACGCCTTCTTCGCGCAACAATTTGAATATGGCTTCGGCGCCGACTTGCGGTGACACATCCTTGAGTACCTGCCCTGCACCGCCGGAAGTCTTGGCGGTGGCCGCTTTCATCCGCTCGGCGCCAGTCTTGGCCTTGATCACCTTGAGCCGCTTGGGGCGCGGGCGCGCTGGCTGTAGCTGCGCCTCGTCCAGCATGCTGTCTTCGATGACAGCCACATCCTCGGCGTGCAGCTCGCCACGGCGAGCCGGGCCGAAGGCATTCTGGCGCGCCGCCGGTGCAGCATTGTCGACGCAGGCAACGAACGGCAGGCGTACCTTCAGCCGGCGCCGCTGACCACGGGGCAGGGCCTGCAGGACTTGCGCCACACCGTTTTCGACTTTTTCTACCTCGGCTAGGCCGACCACCAAGGGCCAGCCCAGGCGCTCGGCCAGCAAGTAAGGCAGGAGGCCGGAGCCTTCGCCGGTTTCTGCCTGGCTGCCGGTCAGCACCAGATGAACCCCGGCATCCAGCAGGTAATTGTTCAGCAGCGGCAGGGCGTCGCAATGGCTGGGCTGTTCGAGCACGGTCATTTCGCTCAGGCCCATGCCCAGATAAGCGCGCAGTGCCTCCTCTTGCGGATTGCCGGCATGCAGCAGCTGCAGCTGGTCGCCCACCAGTCGCAGGCCAAGCTCGACTGCGCGGGCATCCTGCTCGGCACGACGGGGGCGGCCCGAGGTTGGATGAGCGCCGACCGAGACCAGGGTGATGACGTTGAGGTCAGTCATGGCGCAACTCCGTAGGGTGGAAGACGCTGTCTTCTTCCACCATCAATGTGCCGTCTTTCCCTGCAGATGGGTGAAGCGTGATCCACCCTACGGGTTGTTCGTGAGCTCGCTGTTCATGCCGCATCGCGGGCACCTCCTTGGCGGTATTCAGTGACCAGTTCGACCAGCGCAGCGAGGATCTCCCTGGAGTCTCCGATGACCGACAGGTCGGCACGCTTGATCATGTCGCAGCCAGGATCCATGTTTATCGCCACGACCTTGTCGCAGGCGCTGATGCCTTGCAGGTGCTGAATGGCGCCGGAAATGCCGATGGCCAGGTAGACCCGCGCGGTGACCCAGGTGCCGGTCGCGCCGACCTGACGGTTGCGCGGCATGAAGCCGTCGTCGACTGCCACGCGGGAGGCGCCTTCTGTGGCACCAAGCGCCTCGGCGGCATGGTGGAACTGGTCCCAGTCCTTGACGCCGTTGCCGCCGGAGAGAATGAACTCGGCTTCGGCCATGGGGATCAAGGCCGGGTCGACCGCTACCGCACCGAGGTCTTCGATGCGTGGCAGGCAGCGGGTGATCGGATGATCGAGGGGCAGGACGCGCGCTTCGTGGCGGGTGTCGCTGACCGGATCGGCACACTCGACGGCGGCGAGAATCAGGCGTGGCGCCTGGCGTACCAGGTCCTGCTGGCCAGCTCCGGCGCGGCCGATGCACTGGCTGTCGGCTACCTGCCAGACGCGTGTAGCCGCACGCTCGCCGAGCTTGGCACCGAGGCGGCGACCCAGTTCGCCACCGCCGGTGCGGCTGTCTGGCAGCAACCAGTGGCGTGGCGCCAGCTGGCTTTCCACTGCACTGAGGGCCAGCACGCGCGCTTCCGGCGCGTAGCCGTCGAAGGCCTCGCCCTCGATATGCACCAGACGGTCGACGCCGGCGGTATCGAAGGCGGTTTCCTTGTATTCGCCAAAGACCACGGCGACCACGGCGCCGGTATCACCGGCCAGTTTGTTGGCCAGGCCGAGCAGATCCTTGTCGTGACTGGTGAGACGACCACCGACCATGTCCGGCACCACCGCGATATGGAAGGCCGGCTGCTCGACCACGTGCAGCGGCAATTGCACCACCGCATTGGCCGCACTGCGCTTGGCACTGCCGCCTTGCTGGGCGCCGCTGCGGTCGATGCGCTTGAGGCCATTGGGGCCGATGAAGCCAACCGCATGGGGATTCTTGCGCAGAAGGCCGTTGGGGCCAGCCCAGCTGGTTTCGCCGCCCGCTGCGGCCGAGGCCATGGCGGCGTGCAGCGGATGCAGACGGTTACGGGCGATCCACTCGGCGCGAGGGTCGCGGCGGATGATGTCGCTCATCAGTGCACCTCCAGGGATTCAGGCTTGGCCGCTGCGGGCTTTTTTGCCGGGGCAGGTTTCTCCAGCAATACGTCGGCGACCAGTTCGGCGATGTCTTTGATCTGCGGGCGGGGCTCGACCACACCTTCGAGCATTGCGGTGCACTGCGGGCAGCCCACGGCCACCAGCTCGGCGCCGGTCTCCTTGATGTCCACCATGCGCATGTCGGGTATCCGTTGCTTGCCGGGAATATCGGTGATCGGCGCGCCGCCACCACCGCCGCAGCAGCGGGAACGGAAGCCGGAACGCTCCATTTCCTTGACCTCGATGCCGATGGCCTTGAGCACGCTGCGCGGCGCTTCGTACTCGCCGTTGTAGCGGCCCAGGTAGCAGGGGTCGTGATAGGTCACGCTGCCGCCCTTGTGCTGACCCAGGCTGAGTTTCTGCCCGCGGATCAGCTCTTCCATGTAGGTGCTGTGGTGCAGTACCTGATATTCGCCACCCAGTGCGCCGTATTCGTTCTTCAGCACATGGAAGCTGTGGGGGTCGCAGCTGACGATTTTGTTGAAGCGGTATTTGGCCAGGGTCTCGATGTTGCGTTTGGCCAGCGACTGGAAGGTCGCTTCGTCACCTAGACGACGTGCCACGTCACCGCTGTCACGCTCCTCCAGACCGAGGACGGCGAAGTCGACATCAGCGGCTTTGAGCACCTTGACGAAGGCGCGCAGGGTGCGCTGGTTGCGCATGTCGAAGGCGCCGTCGCCGACCCAGAACAGCACGTCGACCTGCTTCTTCTCGCTCATCAGCGGCAGGTTGAGGTCGGCGGCCCAGTTGAGGCGACCACCGGGGGCGAAGCCGCCGGGGTTATCGGTGGCGATCAGATTGTCCAGCACCTCGGCGCCCTTGTTTGGCGTCGCACCCTTTTCCAGGGTGAGGTGGCGGCGCATGTCGACGATGGCATCGACGTGCTCGATCATCATCGGGCACTCCTCGACGCAGGCGCGGCAGGTGGTGCAGGACCACAGCGTTTCCGCCTCGACCAGGCCCTTGCCTTCGGCAAAGACGATGGGCTGGTGCGGGTTGCCGCCGTGCTCGCCCACTGGAATGCCGGGATAGGGGCTGCCGAAGTAACCCTTGTCGCTGCCACCGGCGAGGCCGACGACCATGTCCTGAATCAGCTTCTTCGGATTCAGCGGCTGGCCGGCGGCGAAGGCCGGGCACGCTGCCTCGCAACGACCGCACTGCACGCAGGCATCGAAGCCGAGCAGCTGGTTCCAGGTGAAGTCCTTGGGTTTTTCCACACCCAGCGGTGCGTTCGGATCGGTCAGGTCCAGGGCCTTGAGGCCGCTGGAACGGGCCGCGCTTGCGTTGTGCGGAGTGCGGAAACGCTCAGGGCGACGGTGCCAGGCCAAGTGCAGGGCACCGGCGAAGGCATGCTTCATCGGCCCGCCCCAGGTCATGCCGAAGAACATCTCCGACACACCCCAGGCCACACCAAGCGCCAACACGGCCGCGAGGATCCAGCCGCCAAAATCTGCTGGCAGGATGCCGGCTACCGGCAGGGTGGCGATGAAGAAGCTGAACGAGAACATCAGCAAGCTCTTCGGAAGGCGCATCCAGGGGCCTTTCGACAGCCGTGCCGGCGGGTTGCGGCGGCGTTTGGCGACGAACAGCGCACCGACGAACATCAGCACACAGGCGGCGAGCAGGGCAAAGCCGAGAATCCGGCTCTGCAGGCCGAAGCCGTGCACGATGATCGCCAGTACAGCCGCCAGGACAAAGCCGCCAGCCGTGGCCACGTGAGTCTTGGACATGTATTTGTCGCGTTCGACCACATGGTGCAGATCGACCAAGTAGCGCCGTGGCATGGCCATCAGGCCACCGATCCAGTCGACCTTGGTCGGCCGACCGCGGCGCCACATGGCGAAGCGCCTGCCGGCGCCGAGTACGGCAAGCGCGAGGGCGGCGAACAGGAGAATGGGAAGAATGGTATTCAACATGTGAGGCTCCCACCGCCAATGTCAGGGGATGATGCGTTTCAGCCCTTCGCCCCTCCGGAAAGAGGGTCAGGGTGAGCAGTTGGTCCGCGGGACCGACCCTCACCCCAGCCCTCTCCCCAAAAAGGGAGAGGGAGCCAGACCGGGTCAGACCGTCAACGTTGCGCTGGACTTAAAAGTCCTTGCACAGCCGTAGCGCGTCATAGATCGCCGCGTGGGTGTTGCGCTGCGCGACGCAGTCGCCGATGCGGAACAGCAGGTAGCCTTCGCCGCTCTGAGAAAGGCAGGGCTGCGGCTGGATCGCGAACAATGCCTCGACGTCGATCTGGCCCTTGTTGCGCGAGCCTTCCTTGAGGGCGTAGTACAGGCGCTCGTCAGGACGCACACCGTTCTCCACCACCACCTGGTCGACCACCCGCTCTTCCTGCGCGCCGGTGTATTCGTTCTCCAGCACCGCCACCAGCTTGTCGCCCTCGCGGTAGACCTTTTCCAGCATCAGGTCGCCGGTCATGATCACTTCCTTCGGGTACAGGCTGCGGTAGTAGGTCGGGAAGCTGGTGCCGCCAATCGCCACGCCGGGCTTGATGTCATCGGTGACGATTTCCACCTTGGCGCCTTTTTCGGCGATGAAGTCGGCCACCGACATGCCGGTGAACTCGCAGATGGTGTCGTAGACCAGCACGTTGTTGCCGGGCGCCACCTTGCCGTCGAGGATGTCCCAGCTGCTGACAACCAGGCCTTCTTCCGCGCCCCAGTGCTCGTTCTGCTCGATGAACGGGTGACCGCCGTTGGCCAGTACCACGATGTCCGGGCGCAGATCGAGAATGGTCTCCGAATCCGCACCGGTTCCCAGGCGAAGGTCGACGCCGAGGCGTGCGATTTCCAGCTGGAACCAGCGGGTGATGCCCGCCATCTGATCACGTTGCGGTGCCTTGGCGGCGAGGTTGATCTGCCCGCCGAGGCTGTCCTTTTTCTCGAACAGGGTGACGTCATGGCCGCGTTCGGCAGCGACACGTGCGGCCTCCATACCGGCCGGACCGCCGCCAACGATCACCACCTTGCGCTTGGGCCCGGTGGACTTCTCGATGATGTGCGGCAGGCCCATGTATTCCCGGCTGGTGGCCGCGTTCTGGATGCAGAGCACGTCCAGGCCCTGATACTGGCGGTCGATGCAGTAGTTGGCGCCGACGCACTGTTTGATCTGGTCCACCTGGCCCATCTTGATCTTGGCGATCAGGTGCGGGTCGGCGATGTGGGCCCGGGTCATGCCGACCATGTCCACGTAGCCGCCTTCGAGGATGCGCTGAGCCTGGTTCGGGTCCTTGATGTTCTGCGCATGCAGGACCGGGACCTTGACCACTTCCTTGATGCCGGCGGCCAAGTGCAGGAACGGCTCCGGCGGATAGCTCATGTTCGGAATGACGTTGGCCAGGGTGTTGTGCGTATCGCAACCTGAGCCGATCACGCCGAAGAAGTCGAGCATGCCGGTGGCATCGTAGTACTTGGCGATCTCTTTCATGTCTTCGTGGGTGAGGCCGTCCGGGTGGAACTCGTCACCGGTGATGCGCATGCCGACGCAGAAGTCGTCACCCACCTCGGCGCGCACGGCCTTGAGCACTTCCAGGCCGAACTTCATGCGGCCCTCGAAGGTGCCGCCCCACTCGTCGGTACGCTTGTTCACCCGCGGCGACCAGAACTGGTCGATCAGGTGCTGGTGCACGGCGGACAGCTCGACGCCGTCCAGGCCGCCTTCCTTGGCGCGGCGTGCGGCCTGAGCGTAGTTACCGATGATGCGCCAGATCTCTTCCGGCTCGATGGTCTTGCAGGTGGCGCGGTGTACCGGTTCGCGAACCCCCGACGGAGACATCAGGGTTGGCCAGTTGAAGCCGTCCCAACGCGAGCGACGCCCCATGTGGGTAATCTGGATCATGATCTTGGCGCCATGCTTGTGCATGGCGTCAGCCAGGTTCTGGAAGTGAGGGATGATCCGGTCGGTCGACAGGTTCACCGAAGACCACCATTCCTGCGGGCTGTCGATGGCGACGACCGAGGAGCCGCCACAGATCGCCAGGCCGATGCCGCCCTTGGCTTTCTCTTCGTAATACTTCACATAACGCTCGGTGGTCATACCGCCGTCGGTGGCGTAGACCTCGGCGTGGGCGGTGCTGATCACGCGGTTGCGTATGGTCAGTTTGCCGATCTGGATCGGCTGGAACATTGCTTCGAAAGCCATTGCGGCACCCTCACGGAAAAGCAGCCTAGCGTTTTCTTTGTGGGGGGCTTGCGCGGCGATGCTGTCGCCACGAAGCCCCTCTCACATACCTTTTTTAGAGTGGTTTGACGCGGAACAGACCGTGGTCGTGGCCTTCCTGCGAGGCACCGTAGACCTGTTCTGCAACGGTGCGGATGCTGCTGCCCTGCGCCTGGAGAATCTGATCCATGGCGCCAGCGAACCAGCCGGTGAACATGTAATCCACCGGGCGACCGCATTTGCCGTAGACGTAGACGAAAGCCGAGTGGTCCAGGCGGACCTCGCAGGTGCCGGCGTCCAGGTCGATCGACTCGATCTTGAACAGACCCCAGCCACGCTGCGACAGGCGCTTCATGTAGTGCTCGAAGACTTCCACGCCGACCAGCCCGTGGCATTCGGCTTCCTTCTCGCACCAGTGCCAGGCCGACTTGTAGCCAGCCTTGTAGAGGATCTCGGCGTACTTTTCAGCGCCGAGCACTTCCTCGATGCCGATGTGGTTGTTGACGAAGAAATGCCGCGGCACGTAGAGCATCGGCAGGGCGTCGGTGGTCCAGACGCCGGTTTCGTCGTCGACCTGGATGGGCATTTCGGGTGCGTGGGTGGACATGTGTTTGAGCTCCAGAATTCGTTGTCTTGCTTGTTTGAACAGTGCTGATGAGCCTTGGCGAGCCCGCTGAGGGCGATGCCGCTATTGGTGCGCGCGGCGGGCTCCGGTATTCGTCATTCGCCCCAGACGTCCTTGAGGACCCGTACCCAGTTTTCGCCCATCACCTTGCGCACGGTGCGCTCGGGCATGCCGCGCTTGAGCAGGGTCTCGGTGAGGTTGGGGAATTCGCCCACGGTGCGGATGCCCAGCGGGTTGACGATCTTGCCGAAGCGCGTCAGGCGGCGGGCATAACCCTTGTCATGGGTCAGCCACTCGAAGAAGTTCTGGTCGTGGCCCTGGGTGAAGTCGGTGCCGATGCCGATGGCGTCTTCGCCAACGATGTTCATCACGTACTCGATGGCCTCGGCGTAGTCGTCGATGGTCGAGTCAATGCCCTTGGCCAGGAAGGGCGCGAACATGGTCACGCCGACGAAACCGCCGTGGTCGGCGATGAACTTCAGCTCTTCGTCGGACTTGTTGCGCGGGTGCTCTTTCAGGCCGGATGGCAGGCAGTGCGAGTAGCAGACCGGTTTTTCCGATGCGAGGATGACTTCCTCGCTGGTCTTGCTGCCGACGTGGGAGAGGTCGCACATGATGCCGACGCGGTTCATCTCGGCGACGACTTCATGCCCGAACCCGGACAGCCCACCGTCGCGCTCGTAGCAGCCGGTGCCGACCAGGTTCTGGGTGTTGTAGCACATCTGCACGATACCGACGCCGAGCTGCTTGAACACTTCGACGTAGCCGAGCTGGTCCTCGAATGCATGGGCGTTCTGGAAGCCGAACAGGATGCCGGTCTTGCCCAGTTCCTTGGCCTTACGGATGTCGGCAGTGGAACGCACCTGCATGACCAGATCGCTGCTCTCGCGGATCAGCTTCTGGCTGGCGGCGATGTTGTTGACCGTTGCCTGGAAACCTTCCCATACCGAGACGGTGCAGTTGGCGGCCGTCAAACCACCCTTACGCATGTCCTCGAACAGTTCGCGGTTCCATTTAGCGATGACAAGACCGTCAATGACGATGCTGTCAGCGTGCAGTTCGGTTGGGTTCATCAGGTAACTCCCCAGTGCGGCGCATCGAAACCTTTGTCGACGCTTTGCGGCAGCTTATCCCTGGGGGGAATGTCGTCCCGATGCAAAAACGACTGGGGTATTGCTTAAAACGTCAGGCGTGGTTCCGCGAGATAGATCATCGACTTACGCAGCCAGGTAAAGCGTCATCCCGCGCCTGGAATGGGATTCACTGTTCAGCGCCAGGCTGGCTATGCGGGGGGTCAACAGCCGCGACGCTCGTGCGGAGGCACGCTACGAGCACCGCCGCGTGCAGCCTGATCAGATATCGCAACGGCCAGGGCTTCGCCATGATCACGGCCGAGCAGCAGGGTGGGCGCGGCATCTCCGGGCTGGGGCGCTATCGGGACGACTGCCTGCTGGACGTATTGGCGGCGATCAGGGCAACCAAGAAGCGCCACGGCTCCGGATTCGCGCAATGACGACGGCAATTGCGACACTTCACGTCCGATCCCTGGCCGCGGCGGGTAGGGCCATGCGCCGTTCGCTGATAGATTGCCCGTTACGTCTTCGGGCCCGCTGCGGGCGCTCATCCCATTCCACTTCCTAGTCGAGGATGACCATGCTCCTGACCAGCTACCGCACCGCCATACCCGCCGAATGGGTGGACTACAACGGGCACCTGCGCGATGCCTTCTACCTGCTGATCTTCAGCTATGCCACGGATGCGCTCATGGATCGAATCAGCCTGGATGAGGCGGGTCGAGCGCGCACCGGGCATACCCTCTATACCCTCGAGTGTCACCTCAACTACCTGAACGAGGTGAAGCTCGGCAGCGAGGTCGAGGTGCGTACCCACTTGCTGGCGTACGATCACAAACGACTGCACCTTCACCTGGGTCTTTATCGCCCGAATGACGAGCAATTGCTGGCGGCCAGCGAGCAGATGCTGATGAACATCGACCGTAGCGTCGGGCGCTCGGCGCCGTTTGACGAAGCGGTGCTGGCGCTGGTGCGGGCGCTGCACGAGTCGCAGCTGGGTTTGCCCAGGCCCATCCATATCGGACGGGGCATCGGGCTGCCTGGCTGAACGGCGTTCGCTTCGGAAAAAAAGAGGAGCCGTAAGGCTCCCCAAAGTGCTTGTAAGGGTCCTGCGGTGCCGATCCGCAGGATGAGTCACCTGCCCCGCGGCGGAGCAGACGGGCCGATCAGGCGGCGCTGAACATCTTGTGCGGGTCGATGACGAATTTCTTCGGCACGCCGGCATCGAATTCGCCATAGCCCTTCGGTGCGTCGTCCAGGCTGATCACCTGCACGCCCACCACTTCGGCGATGTTGATGCGGTCCCACATGATGGCTTGCATCAGGGCGCGGTTGTATTTCATCACCGGGGTCTGGCCGGTGTGGAAGCTGTGGGATTTGGCCCAGCCCAGACCGAAGCGAATGCTCAGGCTGCCCATTTTCGCGGCGGCATCCACGGCACCAGGATCTTCGGTCACGTACAGGCCGGGAATACCGATCTTGCCTGCCACGCGCACCACGCCCATCAGCGAGTTGAGCACGGTAGCCGGGGCTTCGGCCTTGACGCCGTCGTGGCCGTGGCCGCGTGCTTCGAAGCCTACGCAGTCAACGGCGCAGTCCACTTCCGGCTCGCCCAGCAGGGCAGCGATCTGTTCATGCAGTGGCGTGTCCTGGGACAGGTCGGCAATCTCGAAGCCCTGGGCCTTGGCATGGGCCAGGCGCACTGGGTTGACGTCGCCGACGACAACCACCGCCGCACCTAGCAGCCGCGCGGAAGCCGCCGCGGCGAGGCCGACCGGACCGGCGCCTGCGATGTAGACCGAGCTACCCGGACCCACGCCTGCGGTGACCGCGCCGTGATAGCCGGTGGGCAGAATGTCGGACAGGCAGGTCAGATCGCGGATCTTTTCCATCGCCTTGTCGCGATTGGGCAGCTTGAGCAGGTTGAAGTCGGCGTAGGGGACCAGCACGTATTCGGCCTGGCCGCCGGTCCAGTCACCCATGTCGACATAGCCGTAAGCACCGCCGGCACGCGCCGGGTTCACGGTCAGGCAGACGCCGGTGTGCTGTTCCTTACAGGAACGGCAACGGCCGCAGGCAACGTTGAACGGAACCGAGACCAGGTCGCCGATCTGCAGGTGCTCGACATCGCTGCCTTTCTCGATGACTTCCCCGGTGATCTCGTGACCGAGCACCAGGCCGACCTGGGCGGTAGTGCGGCCGCGCACCATGTGCTGGTCCGAGCCGCAAATGTTGGTGGAAACGACGCGCAGGATCACTCGTGTTCGATCTTGCGCCCGCGGGGGTCCTGCATTTTCGGATAGTCGATTTTCTGGACTTCGACCTTGCCTGCGCCGAGGTAAACGACGCCACGATTGTCAGCCATCTGCCTTTCTCCTTTGTTTTTGTGAATACAAGGCGCGACGGGAGGTCACGCGGGCTTGTAGTGGAGCTATGAAATTGCGACCGGGACCTACAGCACCACCGTTCGGTTAGCGTGCAGGAATACCCGGCGTTCGAGGAAATAGCCGACCGCCTTGGCCAGGGTCAGGCATTCGATGTCGCGGCCCTTGGCGATCAGGTCTTCGGGATAGTGGGTGTGGTCCACCGGCTCGACGCCCTGGGCGATGATCGGCCCTTCGTCAAGGTCGTTGTTGATGAAGTGCGCGGTGGCGCCGACCAGCTTGACGCCTTTCTGGTAGGCCTGATGGTAGGGCTTGGCGCCCTTGAAACCGGGCAGCAACGAGTGGTGGATGTTGATGGCGCGGCCATCGAGCGTGCGGCACAACTCGGGGGAGAGCACCTGCATGTAGCGGGCGAGCACTACAAGCTCCGCGCCGCTGTCCTCGATCACCTGCAGCACCTGACGCTCCTGCGCCTGCTTGTCGCGCGGATCGAGCGGGAAGTGGTGATAGGAAATGCCATGCCAGCGCGCCAGGGGTTCGAGGTCCGGGTGGTTGGAGACCACTGCAGCGATCTCCATCGGCAGCTGGCCGATGCGCTGGCGGTAGAGCAGATCGTTCAGACAATGATCGGACTTGGAGACCATGATCACCACCTTGGCCCGGTAGCCCGGCGGTGTCAGCTCGGTGTGCATCCCGAAGGGCGTGACACGCTCGACCAGCCCGGCGCGGAACTGCGACTCGTCGAAGCCCTCCGGCGCGCGAAACTCGACGCGGATGAAGAATCGGCTGACCAGACGATCATCGAAACTGTGGTGCTCGGTGACGTAGCAGCCCTGTTCGAAGAGGTAGCGGGTCACCACATCGACCGTGCCTAGCAGGCTCGGACTGTGTGCGGTAAGGATCCAGGTGTCGGGCGTGCGGCTCATGGTTATCTCCCAAGCGGGGCGGGCATCGGTGGGCGCGTGGCTCACGCGTCAGCCGTCCCTTTCTGGTTGGCCGGGGTGGACGAACGCGTCGGCCACCCCAGCGACGTCACGCCTCGATCGCCATCCCGTACTCGGCGCTGGCATCCTGCAACCAGAGCCAGATGTAGTCGGCGAAGCTGCGGCGCACCACCAGTTCCCAGACCTCCTCACCGGTACGCCGGATCACCAGCTGGCTCTTGGCGAAATGGGTGCCCACGGCCTTACCCACCGGGAAGTTGCTCGGGTGCACGTCGTAGGGTGTCGACTTCATCAGCAGCTCGCGGGCCTTTTCCCCGGAAAGCTCGACCAGGGTTTGCCCGCCGCTGACATTGACCACCTGGATGTGCTGGCCGGCCAGCGCGTCGCGCAGGCGCTGTTCGGTGGCGAATTCCTCGCCCTGCGGCACGATCAGCAGCCACTCGTCCGGGCCCATCCACTGCAGCGAAGTCTCGCCGTTGGCCACCAGCGTCAGCGCGACCGGCAGTTCCATTCCGAGCGCTTGGCTAACGCCTTTGACGAAGGCCGGGTCGTGGGCATCGCCGCGCAAGGTCAGGTGCCCGCACAGCTTCTTTTCCCGCAGGCGGATGCCGGCGCCGGCGCGACCTTTGCCGACCAGCTCTTTCAGGCCAGCGTGGTGCAACGGCGATTGCCCCTGGATGTTGTCCGGGCGTTGTTTGTACACATTTACTGCGGTCATGGTTTACCTGCCTGGCGCCTTGGGGCGCCGTAGAATTCCGGGTGTACCGAGCGTGAGGCTGGCTTGCCAGCCTCTCGTTCACCTCACACGTTCTGCCGCTCGCCTTTCGGGTCGTAGAACACCGAGCTGACGATCTCGGCCTCGATCACGCTGCCATCGACCAGCGGTGCGTAGACTCGCTCGCCGATGCGCTTGAGGCCGCCCTTGACCAGCGCCATGGCGAAGGAATAACCCATGGCCGCGCTCATGTAGCTGGAGGTCACGTGGCCCACCATGGTCATCGGGATGGGCTGCTTGGGATCGAATACCAGCTGCGCGCCCTCGGGCAGAACCTTCTTCGGATCCAGCGGCTTCAGGCCGACCAGCTGCTTGCGGTTTTCCTTGAGGCAATCCTCGCGGTTCATGCCACGCCAGCCGATCCAGGAGAACGGCTTGGTACGGCCTACACACCAGCCCATGTTCAGGTCGTCCGGGGTCACCGAGCCATCGGTGTCCTGACCGACGATGATGAAGCCCTTCTCGGCGCGCAGGACGTGCATGGTCTCGGTGCCGTACGGCGTCAGGCCGTGTTTCTTGCCTGCCTCGATGACCTGCTCCCACACATCCAGCGCATAGTCGGCCTGGACGTTGACTTCGTAGCTCAGCTCACCGGTGAAGGAGATGCGGAATACCCGTGCTGGCACGCCGCCTACCTTGCCTTCCTTCCAGGTCATGAACGGGAAGGCGTCCTTGTCCAGGTCGATGTCGGTGACCTCGGCCAGCAGCTTGCGGCTGTTGGGGCCGGTCAGGGTCATGGTCGCCCAGTGGTCAGTGACTGAAGTGAAGTACACCTTCAGCTCAGGCCACTCGGTCTGGTGGTAGATTTCCAGCCATTCCATCACTCGTGCAGCGCCGCCGGTGGTGGTGGTCATCACGAAGTGGTTGTCGGCCAGACAAGCGGTCACGCCGTCGTCGAAGACCATGCCGTCTTCTTTGCACATCAGGCCGTAACGGGCCTTGCCCACGTCCAGCTTGGTCCAGGCGTTGGTGTAGACGCGGTTGAGGAACTCGCGTGCGTCCGGACCCTGGATGTCGATCTTGCCGAGGGTGGAAGCGTCGAGGATGCCCACCGCGTTACGCACGGCCAGGCATTCGCGTGCGACGGCGGCATGTAGGTCTTCGCCCTTCTTGGGGAAGTACCAGGGGCGTTTCCACTGACCCACGTCTTCAAACTCGGCGCCATTCTTGATGTGCCAGGCCTGCATGGCGGTGTAACGCTTGGGCTCGAACAGCTCGTAGGTATGAGGACCGGCGACCGCACCGAAGGTAATCGGCGTGTAGTTCGGCCGGAACATCGTGGTGCCCATCTCGGCGATGCTGATGCCCATTGAATGGGCGGCAATGGCCAGACCATTGATGTTGCCGAGCTTGCCCTGGTCAGTACCGAAGCCCAGTGCGGTGTAGCGCTTGACGTGCTCGACCGACTCGAAGCCTTCGCGAGTAGCGATCTTGATACCGGCCGCGGTGACATCGTTCTGCAGGTCGACGAACTGCTTGGGCGCACGCTCGGTGGGCTTGTCGTGCGGGACCTGGAACAGCGCGACGCTGGCTTCCTCGACGCGTTGTTCGGCCTGCGGCACGCTGCCGCTGACTGCCTTGAAGCCGGTCTCGGCAGCCGCTGTGGCGCCCGCTTCGAAGCCGTCGGCGAGTGCATCGCCAAGGGCGAACACGCCATTCACTGCGCCAGCGCAGGTGCGCTGCTGGAAGCCCTCGCCCGGCACAAAGGCCAGGAGGTCTTCACGCCAGACCGGGCGACCGCCAAGGTGCGATGCCAGGTGGACTACCGGGCTGTAACCGCCGGAGCTGGCGATCAGATCGCAATCGACCACTTCGCCTTGGCTGACGACCTTGTGGCTGGCCAGGTCGATGGCGCAGATGCGCGCCCCGGTGACCCGCTTGCTGCCGCGCGCTTCGACCACCGCACTGCCGGCGAGAATGCGAACGCCACGACGACGTGCTTCCTCGACCCAGGCGCCATGCGGGTTGCTGCGTGCATCGGCTACCGCAACCACTTTATGGCCAGCGTCCAGCCAATCGAGCACCGCCCGGTAGGCGTAGTCATTGTTGGTCGACAGTACCAGCTGGCGGCCGGGTACTACGCCGTAGCGGCGCACGTAGGTGGAGACCGCATCGGCGAGCATGTTGCCGGGCACGTCGTTGTTCGAATACACCAGCGGACGCTCGTGAGCACCCGTGGCCAGCACGACGCGCTTGGCTCTAACGCGGTGCATGCGCTGACGTATCATCCGCTGACCCAGGGCGCCCTTGGGCGCGACTTCACCGAGGTGGTCGGTCAAACGCTGATGAATGGTCAGGAAATTGTGGTCGTGGTAGCCGTTCACGGTGGAGCGTGGCAGCAGCGTCACTTCCGGCATTTTTTCCAGTTCAGCAATCACGCTGGCAGCCCATTCAGTGGCGGGTTTGCCATCCAGGGTCTCACGGGTGGCGAGCAGGCTGCCGCCGAACTCTTCCTGTTCGTCGGCCAGGATCACGCGTGCACCACTGCGACCGGCGGCCAATGCCGCAGCCAGTCCAGCTGGGCCAGCACCGACTACCAAGACATCGCAATGCTGGTTGAGGTGATCGTAGCGGTCAGGATCATTCTCCGTGGGCGCGCGGCCCAGACCGGCGGCCTTACGAATGTATTTCTCGTAGGTCAGCCAGAGGTTTTGTGGGTACATGAAGGTCTTGTAGTAGAACCCGGGCGGCATCATCCCGCCGCCGACCTTGCCGAGAATGCCCATCAGGTCGGTGTTCACGCTCGGCCAGCCGTTCACGCTGCTGGCGGCCAAGCCTGGGTACAGCGCCTGCTGAGTGGCACGGATGTTCGGGATCTGCGCTGCTTCGGTGCTACCGATCTGCAGCACGGCATTGGGCTCTTCGGAACCGGCGGCAACGATGCCGCGCGGGCGCGAATATTTGAAGCTACGGCCGACCACGTCGACGCCATTGGCCAGCAAGGCGGCGGCCAGGCTGTCACCGGCGTAGCCCTGGTAGGTCTCGCCATTGAAGGTGAAGGTCAGGGGCCGGTTACGGTCGATGCGGCCGCCCTGGGAAAGACGATTGACCTGGCTCATGCCTTTACTCCTTGCTCGGCAGCCTTCTTCGAGGCGAGCGATGCCTCTGTGACGCTGGGCTGTTCGCCGATCTTGTAGGTCTCGAGAATTGCGTAGCTCACCGTGTGACGGGTGACGTTGAAGTACTGGCGGCAACCGGCAGCGTGGATCCACAGCTCGTGGTGGATGCCGCGCGGGTTGTCGCGGAAGAACAGGTACTCGCCCCATTCCTCATCGGTGCAGGCGTTCGGGTCCAGCGGGCGGGGGATGTGGGCCTGGCCGCCCGCGTGGAACTCTTCTTCGGAGCGCAATTCGCCACAGTGAGGGCAGAAAATATGCAGCATGGTCGGGTACCTCCAGAAAACCTACATCCCTCCGCCGTCGGCGGAGGGGCACAAAATCAGTGTGCGACCCCAGCCGCGCCGTGTTCGTCGATCAGCGCGCCGTTGTAGAAACGCTCAATCGAAAACGCCTTGGCCAACGGGTGCATCTCGCCCTTGGCCAGGCTGGCGGCAAAGACGTGACCCGAGCCCGGCGTGGCCTTGAAGCCGCCGGTACCCCAACCGCAGTTGAAGAACAGGTTCTTGACCGGGGTCTTGGCGATGATCGGGCAGGCGTCCGGAGTGGTGTCGACGATGCCGCCCCACTGGCGGTTCATGCGTACCCGCGAGAGGATCGGGAACATCTCGACGATCGCCTGCAGGGTGTGCTCGATGGTGGGGTAGGAACCCCGCTGGCCGTAGCCGACGTAGCTGTCGATGCCGGCGCCGATGACCAGGTCGCCCTTGTCCGACTGGCTGATGTAGCCATGCACGGCGTTGGACATGATCACGGTATCGATGATCGGCTTGATCGGCTCGGAGACCAGCGCCTGCAGCGGGTGCGACTCGAGTGGCAGGCGGAAGCCGGCCAGCTTGGCCATGTGCCCGGAGTTACCGGCCGTGACCACGCCGACGCGCTTGCCGCCGATGAAACCCTTGTTGGTTTCCACGCCGATGCACACGCCGTTTTCCTTGCGGAAGCCGATCACTTCGGTCTGCTGGATCAGGTCGACGCCCAGGGCGTCGGCGGCGCGGGCATAACCCCAGGCCACTGCGTCGTGACGGGCAACGCCGCCGCGGCGCTGCAGCGAGGCGCCGAGGATTGGATAACGGGTGTTCTTCGAGCAGTCCAGGTAAGGGATCATCTCCGCCACCTGCCGGGAATCGACCACTTCACCGTCGATGCCGTTGAGGCGGTTGGCGCTGACCCGGCGCTCGATGTCGCGCATGTCCTGCAGGGTGTGACCGAGGTTGAACACGCCGCGCTGGGAAAACATCACGTTGTAGTTGATGTCCTGGGACAGGCCTTCCCACAGCTTCATCGCGTGTTCATAGAGGCGTGCCGATTCGTCCCACAGGTAGTTGGAGCGAACGATGGTGGTGTTGCGCGCGGTGTTGCCACCGCCCAACCAGCCTTTCTCGATAACGGCGACGTTCTTTACGCCGAACTGCTTCGCCAGGTAGTACGCCGTGGCCAGACCATGGCCGCCACCGCCGACGATGACCACATCGTAGACCGGCTTGGGCTTGGGGTTGCGCCACATGCGCTGCCAGTTTTCGTGATGGCTGAATGAGTGCTTGAGCAGGCCGAAGCCGGAATAACGTTGCATGTCGAATGCTCCTGGAAAAACGACCGCCTCGAAGCGGTTTTGCGACTCGTAGCGGGGTCACCCCCTCAGCGATCCACCAACAACTGGCGGTGGAAGGCAGCAGCGCCTTCCACCTTTCGAATCAGCGGTACACCGGGTAGTCGGCGCACAGCCCTGCGACCTGGCGAGCCACCTGGGCCTCGACATCGTCATCACCGAGGTGATCGAGGATGTCGCAGATCCAGCCCGCGAGCTCGACGCTCTGGTCTTCCTTGAGTCCGCGGGTGGTGATGGCTGGTGTGCCGATCCGCAGCCCGGATGTGACAAAGGGTGATTGCGGGTCGTTGGGTACGGCGTTCTTGTTGACGGTGATGCCGGTGCGCCCGAGGGCCGCGTCCGCATCCTTACCGGTGATGCCCTGCTTGATCAGGCTGACCAGGAACAGGTGGTTGTCGGTGCCGCCCGAGACCACGTCGTAGCCGCGCTCGATGAACACCTTCGCCATGGCCTTGGCGTTATTGATCACCTGCTGCTGGTATTCCTTGAACTCAGGCTCCAGGGCTTCCTTGAAGCACACGGCCTTGGCTGCGATAACGTGCATCAGCGGGCCGCCCTGGGCGCCCGGGAAGACCGCGGCGTTGAGCTTCTTCTCGATGTCCGGGTTGGACTTGGCCAGGATCAGGCCGCCACGTGGGCCGCGCAGGGTCTTGTGCGTGGTGGTGGTGACCACGTCGGCGAACGGAATCGGGTTCGGGTACAGCCCGGCCGCGACCAGGCCCGCCACGTGCGCCATGTCGACGAACAGCAGCGCCCCGACCTTGTCGGCGATGGCGCGGAAACGTGGGAAATCCAGAGTCTTCGAGTAGGCAGAGAAGCCGGCAACGATCATCTTCGGCTTGCTCTCGACCGCCAGGCGCTCGACCTCGTCGTAGTCGATCAGGCCGGTGTCGGTGTCGATTCCGTACTGAACGGCGTTGTACAGCTTGCCGGACGAGCTGACCTTGGCGCCGTGCGTCAGGTGGCCGCCATGGGCCAGGCTCATGCCGAGAATGGTGTCGCCTGCGTTGAGCAGCGCCAGGTAGACGGCGCTGTTGGCCGAGGAGCCCGAATGCGGCTGGACGTTGGCGAAATCGGCGCCGAACAGGCCTTTGGCGCGATCGATGGCCAGCTGCTCGACCTTGTCGACGTGCTCGCAACCACCGTAGTAACGCTTGCCCGGATAGCCTTCGGCGTACTTGTTGGTCAGCCCGCTGCCCTGGGCCTGCATCACGCGCTTGCTGGTGTAGTTCTCCGAGGCGATCAGTTCGATGTGATGTTCCTGACGCGCTTCCTCGGCATCCATCGCCGCCAGAAGTACGTCGTCATAGCCCTGGATTTTGTCTTGCTTGCTGAACATCGCGGATCTCCTAAAGGCGCAACGGCGCCATTCGCCTCGGTGAAGGCCTTGGTGTGTCTGGATGCGATGGTAGGGCTGGGCCTTGGTGGGAAGATGCCTGCCTGCGTCTTGCGGGAGTTCGTTTGCGACATGCTGTCGTCGCTCTCGGAAATCTCGCGCAAGTAATCGGTCGCGCGCGCCGGCTGGCCGTTTGCGCACGCCGATTCTGCAGCGCAGAAGTCGCTTGCGCGTTGGGCAGAATTAAGTAAAGCAGGGGCGACAAGGGTCGCGACGGGGAGGGGATTAGGTGTCAGAGAGGCCGATGGCGAGGCGATGCGCTGGCTGTGGCCGGCTAATCAGCCAGTCGAGCAGGCCGCTTCTCAGTTGGGCGACATGCGTGATGAGCCGGCGCTACGCACGCTGTCAATTGCAGTGCAGCGGTTGGGATGGGTGGCGCTGGGGATGCTGCACGGGGGACTGGCTCCGCCCGTGCAGCCCTGGCTCAGTAGTCGATGACCACGTCGCCCTGTGGCACGCTGCAGCACGACAGGATGTAGCCCTCGGCCACGTCTTCATCGGTGATGCCGCCGTTGTGCTCCATGACCACCTCGCCGGAGGTCTTCAACACCTTGCAGGTGCCGCAGATGCCCATGCCACAGGCCTTGGGAATGTGCAGGCCGAGCTGTGCGGCAGCCGAGTGGACGGTGTCGCGCGGGCCGACGCGAATGCTCTTGCCGGTCGCGGTGAACTCCACCTGATTCAGGTCGGCTAGCGGTACATCGGGCGCCTCGGCTGCCTGTTCGGCCAGCTCCTTGACGTCTTCGCGCACGTCTGCCGGCGTCGCACCGAAGGACTCCTCGTGATAGTGCTGCATGTCAAAGCCATTGGCCTGCAGCAGTCGCTTGACCGCGTTCATGTACGGGGTCGGGCCGCAGCAGAAGATCTCCCGGTCGGCGAAGTCCGGCGCGATCAGCTCCAGCATGCGCTGGTCGAGGTAGCCGCGATAACCGGCCCAGGCCTCGCCCATGCCGTGTTTCTCGCAAATGATGTGCAGGCTGAAGTTGTTGACCCGCGAGGCCATGTGCTCCAACTCGCGGTGAAAGATGATGTCCTTCGGCGAGCGGGCGCTGTGGACGAACACCATGTCGACGTTGGCGTTGGTGTCGAAGTACCAGCGGGCCATCGACATGACCGGTGTGATACCGACGCCACCGGACAGAAACAGGGCTCTCTCGGTAGGAAAGTCGATAGCGTTGAACAGCCCGACGGGGCCGTGCACCGGTAGCTGGTCACCCTCACTGAGGTTGTCATGCAGCCAGTTGGATACCTTGCCGCCGGGGATGCGCTTGATCGTCACCGAGAAGCTGTAAGGCACTGAGGGTGAGCTGGCGATGGTGTAGGAACGCATCACCTGCTGCCCTTCGATTTCAAGCTCCAGGGTCACGAACTGGCCCGGCTTGAAGAAGTACATGATGGGTTGATCGGACATGAAACAGAAGGTGCGGACATCCCAGGTTTCCTGGATCACCTTCACGCAGCGCACCAGATGGCGGCCGTTGGTCCATGTCTGGGTATTGACCGGATTGAGGAAATTACTGGACATGCTCACCTCGATTGCGCGCTGCTACATCGACCCGTTGGGCCCCTTTTCCGGGACTGCGACTCCACGCCGCATAGCCCTTATGGCACAGAATTGTGCGTAACACGCCGCGGCGTCACTTACCTACCCGCGACATCGGCATGCTTATCGCGACCAGGCCGATGTCATGGGCGTTTGCGCGTCGGAAACGGATGCGCGCCTGTCGCCCATGGATAAGGTTTGCCTGTTGCGCCGCGACACACTCGGTCCCAGCCGAGCAGGGGGGTGATTCGCTGGAGCCGCTTCTCTATTTGACGGCGCTGATGCCGTCCGGCTCGCCGCCTTGCGTCGTAACCGAATAGCCATTTTTGTCGCCAGCCACAGACGCCTGCAAGGCGCGGCCGGCTTGAGGAGCAACCGATGGATGTCACTTCCAACCTGAGCCTGGGCGATCCACTCGAAGCCGCGCGCAAAGCCACGGCCGAGATGTTGCAGGCACGCGAGCCGAATTTTTCTCTGGCGCAGCCGTTCTATAGCGATGAACGGCTGTTCCAGATCGACATGCAGGAGATCTTCCATAAAGAATGGTTGATCGCCGGCATGACCTGCGAAATACCCGCCAAGGGCAATTTCCTGACCTTACAGATCGGCACTAACCCGATTCTGGTTATCCGCGGTGCGGAAGGTGCAGTCCATGCCTTCCATAACGTCTGTCGCCATCGTGGTTCACGGCTGTGCACCAGCGACAAGGGCAAGGTTGCCAAGCTGGTCTGCCCCTACCATCAGTGGACCTACGAGCTGGACGGTCGGCTGCTGTTCGCCGGCACCGAGATGGGCGCTGACTTCGATCTCAACCAGTACGGGTTGAAGCCGGTGCAGTGCAAGACGGCTGGCGGCTACATCTTCATCTCCCTGGCCGAGAACCCGCCGGCGATCGACGACTTCCTGGCCACCCTGTCGCATTACATGGAACCGTACGACATGGAGAACACCAAGGTGGCGGTGCAGAGCACCCTGGTGGAAAAGGCCAACTGGAAGCTGGTGCTGGAAAACAACCGCGAGTGCTACCACTGCAACGGCGCGCATCCGGAATTGCTCAATACCTTGCTGGAGTGGGACGACGTCACCGATCCACGGGCCAGCCAGGCGTTCAAGGATCACGTTGCCGATTCCGCCGCCAAGTGGGAGGCGGAGAAGATTCCCTATGCCCACGCCAGCTTTGGTTTGCGTAACCGCATCGTGCGCATGCCGTTGCTCAAGGGCACGGTCTCGATGACCATGGACGGCAAGCAGGGCAGCAAGAAGCTCATGGGCCGCATCCAGAACCCCGAGCTCGGCTCCATGCGTATCCTCCATCTGCCGCACTCCTGGAACCACTGCATGGGCGATCACGTGATCGTCTTTACCGTGTGGCCGATCAGCGCGCAGGAGACCATGGTTACCACCAAGTGGATCGTTCACAAGGATGCGGTCGAAGGTGTCGACTACGACGTGGCGCGCCTGCGTCAGGTGTGGGACGCGACCAACGACCAGGACCGTCGCCTCGCGGAAGAGAACCAGCGCGGGATCAACTCGACGGCCTATCAGCCCGGCCTTTACTCGAAGACCTATGAGTTCGGTGTGGTCAACTTCATCGACTGGTACAGCGAGCGCATGCTGAACAACCTCGGCGCTGAGCCTGCGAGCTACCTGAAGCAGATCAACGACTAAGCGCCGGCGTCATCCGGTGACGCGCCCGCTTGCAGGCGGGTGCGTTACCAGTACTTGCTGGGTGCGATGAGATTCATCGCACCGATGTGAACAGAAGGTCGCCAGCGGTATTGCGCTGGGCGATGGGGAACGCCGGGTCGAGCGCAAAACCGGCGTTTTCAGCGACTGAGCACTGACGATGCAAGGATTTGTACGGTCAGTCCGCCAGCTCGTAGCGGTCCCTGCCGTTGCGCTTGGCGCGCAGCAGTGCCACATCGGCTCGGTTGATGGCGCTGGAGTAGTTCTCATCGTGTCGCAGCTGTGCCATGCCCAGGCTCACCGTTACCGACAGCGAGTCGTCATTGACCCGTACCCGCAGCTTGGCGACGGCTTGACGCAACCGCTCCATTATCCGCACTGCGCTTTCGGTCGAGGTCTCCGGCATCAGCAGGAGGAATTCTTCGCCGCCCCAGCGGCCGCAGAGGTCATGCTCGCGGATCTCGGCTTCCATCACCCGCACCACTTCCATCAGCACATTGTCACCGACCTCATGGCCATGGTCGTCATTGATGGCCTTGAAACGGTCGATGTCGACCATGACCACACACAGCGGACGTGAATAACGCTTGGCCCGTTCGGTTTCTTCGCGTAGCCGCTCGGTAAGCAAGCGGCGGTTGGCGATGCCGGTGAGGGCGTCATGGGTGGAGGCTTCTTTCAGTGCGATGTTCAGGTCACGCAGCATTGTCTGATAACGATCTGAAATGCGTGCGACCTTTTCCAGCTGCCGCAGCTGCTTGTCGAAACGGGCCGAAAGGGTCATCTCGCGGTCGCGGACGATGCTCTGGTAGCCGTCGGAGACCCGGGCGATTCGCTCGATGCGGTTGAGCAGGCTGTGGTGTGCCTCCCACAGCTGACCCAGCGTTTCATGCAGTGGATGGCCTTGGTTCTCGGGGTCGGACAGCGACTCCAAAACCTGACTTTCCAGCGGATTCTGCCCGCGCATAAGGACCTTCTAATCGTGGCTGAGGATCATGAATGGAAAGGTGCAGTCTTCCTTGAACTCTTCGGCCAGCTCTACCACACGTTCGTTGCGACGGTCGTAGTGCCAGTTGACGGCCACTGCCTTGCCTTCCTGATGGGCCGCTTCGAGCAGGTCGAAGATGTCCATCACGGCTTTGATGCTGCTGGTGTTGAGGTAGAGCAGGTGCAGTTCCAGGCGCAGCGGGCGGCCGGCTTCGGCCAGATAACGTTCGATCCACTCGATGACCTGATGGAAAAGCTCATAGGAGTTTTCCGGGTAGGAGTCGCCTTGCATGGCGAGCACGCCGTTTTCCCAGTCGGACTGAATGGCGGGCGATGACTGGCTGCCGGCAATGGAGAAATCATTCATGTGCAGTTGGCTCTTGTAAGTCAGATGACCGCGCTCAGGCTGATGAACGAGCGGCCGTTGGCGACGGTTTGCAGCGACGCTTTCAGCGGTTCGCTGGATTTGCGGGCGATGTCGATCAGGCCGAGTCCTGCGCCGCTGACAGTGTTGTCTTCGCGCGGTTTGCGCAATTGTTCCTTGTAACGAGCTTTGAGCTGCGTCTTGTCCAGGCGGGCCAGCTCTTCGATAGTGGCGATCAGCGCTTCGCCGTCCGCGGTCTCGATCAGGTTGCCGGCGGATACCACATAGCGCCCGTCGGCATCGTTGCGGGCGACCACGACTGTCGCGCCGGCCTCCTGATCCGCCCAATTACGCACCTTGGCGTAATGGCGAATGTTCTGGGTCATCTCGATGTACACGGCAAACACATCCATCGCCGACGACGGGTTGGCATGATCAGCCGCGAGGTAGTTACGCAGCGCGTTGCCGATTTCCTCGATCAGGCTGCGCGAAATCGGGCCGTTGAAGCACAGCATGATCTGCTGTCGGTTGTAGCTTTCGCGCATGGCGAACAGGTCAAGGGTTTCCATGGGGCAACTCGACTCCGGTGAATGGCGCTCAATCGAAACGGAAACACAACATCGTGATGTCGTCACGCTGGGGGTAATCGCCCTGGTATTCGTCCAGGGTGGCTTTGAACGCCGCCCCCTGTTCGTTCATGGGCAGGCGGGCATGACGCAGAATCATATCGGCGAAGCGGCTATTGCCGAAACCATAACCGAGCTCGCCACCTGCCTGGTCAAGGAAGCCATCGGTGGCCAGATAGAAGGTGCGGCCTGGCTTTAGCCCGACTTCGGCATTCCCGTACTCGCCTACGCGTCGGTCGCCAATGGCGCGGCGTCCGGCCGGCAGCTCCTCGAGGCTTTCGCCATCACTGTAGTAGAGCGCAACCTTGGCGCCAGCGTAGACCACCAGGCGGCGTCCGAAGTCGACGTAGGCGAGGCCGACGTCCATGTTGGTGGCGAGTGCCTGTTGGGTCGTGTCGTCGCGCAGCATCCTGCGCACGATGCCGTCAGTGCGCGCAAGAATAGCCGCCGGGTCGTGCAGGCCCGCATCGGCGATGGCTTGTTCGATGGCAGCGTGGGCGAGCATGGTCATCAGGGCGCCGGGCACCCCGTGGCCGGCGCAGTCGACCACGCCGAGCAGGCAGCCTTGTTCGGTGGCGCGATAGACGTAGAAGTCGCCGCCGACCACGTCGCGGGGGTGCCAGAGCACCGCGTGGCGCTCATCGAGGTCGGCCACCAGTTGGCGCTTGGGCAAGATGGCGTGCTGGATAAGGCTGGCGTAATCGATCGAGTCCTCGATTTTCTTGTGTGCGGCGGCCATGTCGCGGTTGGCCTGCTGCAGTTCACGCGTGCGTTCGTCGACGCGGCTTTCCAGCTCGCTGGTATGGCTATGAATTTTCAGCGCCATGCTGCGGAACGCAGCGCTGAGCTCGCCGATCTCGTCGTCCCGATCACTCGGCAGCGGCGCGTTGTAGTGTCCGGCAGCGATGGCCTGAGCGCTCTTGCGCAGTTGCCGCAACGGGCTGAGTACGCGACGGTCGACCAGCCAGGCGCCGCCCGCGATGAGCAATAGCAGTAGCAACAACACAGCACCGAGGGCGGGCAGCAGGGGTCTCAGCTCGATGACTTGCGCGGTTCGCAGATCCACGGCGCTGGCGACGAACCACTGCAGTTCCGGAATCCAGGTCAGCGCCAGCAGTCGGGGCTCGCCATCGAGACTGGCCTCCAACGTGGTCGTCTCGCCAGGGTGTTCGCGGTTGTAGCGCATCGCTTGTCGCAGTGCGTTGGCCTGGTCGATATCGTCGAGCTGGCCAAGCAGGCTGGTGGACAGCGAGCGGCCCTGGGAGGTGTCAGCGTTCAGGGTAACCAGGTTCTGATCAGGGTGGACCAGGATTGAGCCGTGGCTGTCGAGGACCATCGACTCGACGCCGGTTTTGTCCTCTTCGATGAACTGGGTTACGAACGCCTTGAGGCTGATGCCGGAGCCGACGATGCCGAGCGGGCGCTCACCATCCCGGACCAGGATGTTGAACCAGATCTTCAGGTCGCCAGTGACGGCCGAGCGGTCGACGTTGAGATGGTAGGGCGCATCCGAACGCAGGGTGACGTAAAACCATTCATCCTGCGGCGCGTCGGGCTTCATCTCATAGCGGGGCGCCTCGCTGGGAGGTTGCTGGTCGCCGTTGGAGTAGTAGCGGTTGCTCGCTGCGGACGCCGCAAAGTAGGAATGGTCACTCAGCGCGCGCTGATAACCGGCCGCTTCGCGGAAAAACAAAGCACGCTTGGCCGGATCGTTCTCATCGAGCAGCCAGGCACGGGTGATTTGAGATTCGGCAAGGCGTTGCGCCAAGGCCAATTCGCGGGTGACCGGTGCGAACAGCCGTTCGCGGTTGAGCTGAACCACGTTTCGCGCATAGGCTTCGCCAAAACGATTCTGCACGCCCTGCAACGCTTCGCGGCCCACCAGCACGGTGACGCCGATTGCAAGCAGGAAGGTCAATAGCAACGCCAGCAGTGACTTGCCGCGTATTCCCAGTGCTGCCATGGTGATCCTGACTTCCCTTGCAATTGCTGGCTGACATCCAAGTGTCGTGCCAAGCGTCGAAAACCGGGATTATCCGGCATCAGGCCAGTTGCCACCAGAGGCGCTTCGCCACACAAAAACGGAGCCTTTCGGCTCCGCTATGGTTTGCTACTGGGCAAGTTTCTTGTATTTCACCCGATGCGGCTGAGAAGCTGCATCGCCGAGGCGCTTCTTGCGATCGGCTTCGTACTCGGTGTAGTTGCCTTCGAAGAATACGATGCTGCCGTCATCCTCATAGGAGAGGATGTGCGTGGCGACACGGTCGAGGAACCAGCGATCGTGGGAGATCACGATGGCCGCGCCAGGGAAGTCCAGCAAGGCCTCTTCCAGCGAACGCAGGGTTTCCACGTCGAGGTCGTTGGAGGGTTCGTCGAGCAGCAGCACGTTGGCGCCTTCCTTCAGCGTCAATGCCAGGTGCAAGCGACCACGCTCACCGCCGGAAAGGTCTTTGACGAACTTCTGCTGGTCGCCGCCTTTGAAGTTGAAGCGCCCCACGTAGGTGCGCGACGGCACTTCATAGTTGCCGATGCGGATCATGTCGGCGCCATCGGACACCGCTTCCCACACAGACTTGCTGCCATCGAGATCATCGCGGCTCTGGTCGACGCAGGCGACCTGCACCGTGTCGCCGATCTCGATGCTGCCTGAATCCGGCTGCTCCTTGCCCATGATCATGCGGAACAATGTCGACTTGCCTGCGCCATTGCCGCCAATCACGCCGACGATGGCGCCCTTGGGCATGCTGAACGAAAGGTCGTCGATCAGTACACGGTCGCCGTAGCCCTTGGTCACATTGTGGAAATCGATGACCTTGTCACCCAGACGCGGGCCGGCAGGGATGTAGATTTCGTTGGTCTCGCTGCGCTTCTGGAATTCCTGCGACTGCAGTTCTTCGAAGCGCTGCAGGCGGGCCTTGGATTTCGCCTGGCGGGCCTTGGCGCCCTTGCGCACCCACTCCAGTTCTTCCTTCATGGCTTTTTCGTGGGCCGACTGCTGCTTGGATTCCTGCGCCAGACGATTGGATTTCGCTTCCAGCCAGCCGGAGTAGTTACCCTCATAGGGGATGCCCTGGCCGCGGTCGAGTTCGAGAATCCAGCCGGCCACGTTGTCGAGGAAGTAGCGGTCGTGGGTGATCGCGACGACAGTGCCGGTGAAGTCGTGGAGGAAGTGCTCCAGCCAGGCGACCGAGTCGGCGTCCAGGTGGTTGGTCGGCTCATCCAGCAGCAGCATGTCGGGAGCCGACAGCAGCAGACGGCACAGCGCTACGCGGCGCTTCTCACCACCGGACAGGTGTTCCACCTTGGCGTCCCACGGCGGCAAACGCAGGGCGTCGGCGGCGACTTCCAGCTGGCGCTCGAGGTTGTGGCCATCGCTGGCCTGCAGGATCGCTTCGAGCTTGGCCTGCTCGGCGGCCAGCTTGTCGAAATCGGCATCGGGCTCGGCATAGGCGGCGTAGACCTCGTCCAGGCGCGCCTGGGCATCCTTGATGCTGCTGACAGCTTCCTCGACGACTTCGCGAACCGTCTTGTTCGGGTCCAGCTCCGGCTCCTGCGGCAGGTAGCCGACATTCAGCTCGGGCATCGCTCGCGCTTCGCCGTCGAACTCCTTGTCGACCCCGGCCATGATCTTCAACAGGGTGGACTTGCCCGAGCCGTTGAGGCCGAGCACGCCGATCTTGGCGCCCGGGAAGAATGACAGGGAAATGTTCTTGAGAATTTCACGCTTCGGCGGAACGACTTTGCCGAGCCGATGCATGGTGTAGACGTATTGAGCCATGGAGACGAGTGCCCGTGACGAAGGAAAAAGTGAGGCGAATCCCGCCGCCGTGGGCGGGTCGAACCGGACTGGCAAAGCTACCGTAATGCACCTGGCAGGGCAAACCGGGACGTCGATCCGATGCTGGCGCTTTGATGGCTCTCAAGGCATTCTTGGCCCGTTCAGGCGCTGGTTCGACCCAGCGCTCATTGCCATGCCACTTGGGACTCTCAACGTTTGGTCGATCGACTTCCATCAGCGTCAGCCCGCCTTGAAAGGCTTGCACGGGGAATCGCCACCGCGTGTGTGCGACTTCTGGTGCCACGACGCCTGCGCGTCCACTGGCAGCTGTTGCGTTATTCGGCGACGGCCCTCGGGGCGATTGAAGAGCGGATTCTGATCAGCGACTTCAGTGGTCGCCTGCAATTTCTCAACAGCCAGGCCGAGGCTATGTTCGGCCTGAATAGTCGAGAGGCGCCGCGTTATCGTTTGCAGGAGCTGCTGCCGACTCTGGATCCGCTGGCGTTCGATGCGGCCAATTCGACCGTTGACCTGTGCCTTGAGGCGGTGCGACTGCTCCAAGAGGGTGAAAGCCATCTCTTTTCGATCACGCGTCGGGCTTTGCGGCTGGCGGGTGAGGTGGAGCCGTCCGGCTTTGTCTGGGTCATGCGTGATATCACCCGTGAGCGGGCGGCGCAGGCCGCACTGGTTGAGCGTGAGCGCTTCTGGTCAGAGGTGCTGCGCGCGGTACCCGACACGCTTTACGTGCAGGATCTGGAGGCCGGCAAGTTGCTCTTCAGCAACAGCAATCTGGCCACCCGACTGGGCTACAGCGAAGGGGAGCGCGGCGAGGACAGCAATCTGTTCTGGCAGCGCATCAGCCACCCAGACGATCAGGAATATATCTGGAGGCTGCTGGCCCTGCGCGGTTCGATGATTGACGGCGTGGCTCAGGAGTCGTTGTTGCGCTGGCGCCACCGTGACGGCAAATGGCATTGGTTTAATGTGACGGAACAGGTCCTGACCCGTGATGACCAGGGGCGGGTGCGACGCTTGATCGGCGTGGCACGAGACGTTACCGCGAACATGGACCACAGCCACTCGCTGCGCGACAGCGAGCGCCGCTACCGGATGCTCGCTGGCAGCCTGCGCGATGTAATCTTCACCACCGACAGTTCGCTGCGTATTGATTACATCAGCCCTTCAATCCAGACCGTGCTTGGCTACAGCCCGGAGTGGGCGGCACGTCATGGGCTGGAGCGGGTAGTGACCAAGCCGCGTCAGGCGGCGCGCTTCTATGATCTGATGCGGCGGGTGCGCGATGCGTCGGCCAGCCCGGCTGAACTGGCCAAGCTGGGGCAGGATTTACAGACGCAAACGCTATATTTCGATTGCCTCGCGGCTGATGGCCGGCCCGTAGCGATCGAACTGCGGATCATGCTGATTTCCGACGAGAGCAACCGGTTCGATGGGACCCTGTGCATCGGCCGGGATGTCAGCGAACAGCGTCAGGCCGATACGGCATTGCGCCGCGCCGCAACCGTATTCGACCATTCCACCGCGGCCATCGTTGTCACCGATCCCGCGGGCAAGATCGCTCAGGTCAATGCGGCGTTCGTCCGGATCACCGGCTTCAGCGGCGACGAGGTAAAAGGCGAGTTGCCAATGGTGCTCAGCGCCGATAGGCAGCAGGCCAACCAGATGGATTACGTGCACAGCCAGGTCCTCCAGACCGGTAGCTGGGAAGGGGAGTTCTGGCTCAAGCGCAAGGGTGGCGAGACTTACCCCTGCTGGATCGGCATTACCGCCGTTCGCGATGATGAGAATGAGCTGGTCAGCTATGTCTGTTTTTTCAGCGACATGAGCGAGCGCAAAGCCAGCGAAAAGCGGATCCACCGCCTTGCCTATTACGACGGGCTGACTCAGCTGCCCAATCGCACCCTGTTTCAGGACCGTTTGCACAGCAGCCTTCAATTGGCCGCCCGGCGCCGTGGCTGGGTCGTGCTGATGTTTCTCGATCTGGATCGCTTCAAGCCGATCAACGACTCGCTCGGCCATGCCGCCGGTGACCGCATGCTCAAGGATGTCGCGGTCCGTCTGGCCTCTTGTGTGGATGAAGACGATACCGTGGCGCGCATGGGCGGCGATGAGTTCACTTTTCTGCTGCACCCTGGCGGAGATCGCGATGAAGCACTGAGCAGGGCCATTCACGTGGCTGAACGAATCCTGGCCAGTCTCGCCGACCCCTTCGTGCTCTCTGGCCGCGAGTTCTTTGTCACTGCGAGTATTGGCATCGCCCTGAGCCCACAGGACGGCAACGACATCAGTCAGCTGATGAAGAATGCCGATACCGCGATGTACCACGCCAAAGAACGAGGCAAAAACAACTTCCAGTTTTACCAGGCCGAGATGAATGCCAGCGCACTGGAACGTCTGGAGCTGGAAAGCGATCTGCGCCACGCCCTCGAACAGCAACAGTTCGTGCTGCACTACCAGCCACAGTACCTTGCCGACGGCCACACGCTGACTGGCGTCGAAGCGTTGCTGCGCTGGCAGCACCCATCCCGAGGGCTGGTGCCGCCCGGTGAGTTCATCCCTGCGCTGGAAGAGCTGGGGCTGATTGTCGAGGTAGGCGACTGGGTCATCGACGAAGCCTGTCGGCAGATCGGCAGCTGGGAGCGGCAGGGCGTGGTGGTGCCAAAGGTGTCGGTGAACCTTTCGGCCCGCCAGTTTGCCGATGGTCAGCTGGGCCAGCGCATCGCCGGAATCCTCGCGGCTAGCGGAATTGAACCGAGCCGACTGGAGCTGGAGCTGACCGAAAGCATACTGATGCAGGATGTCGGCGGCGCGCTGCGGATGCTCGATGCGCTCAAGCAGCTCGGCCCATCGATTGCCATTGACGATTTCGGCACTGGTTACTCTTCATTGAATTACCTCAAGCAATTCCCGATCGATGTGCTGAAAATCGACCGCAGCTTCGTCGACGGTCTACCCGAGGGCGAGCAGGACGGGCAGATAGCCCGAGCGATCATTGCCATGGCCCACAGTCTCGGGCTGTCGGTGATTGCCGAGGGCGTCGAAAATCAGGCCCAGCTGGATTTTCTTCGCGACCATGGCTGTGACGAAGTACAGGGCTTCTATTTGGGGCGGCCAGTTTCAGCGGCGATGTTGAAAGAATCGGTTTCAAACTGCCGGCTGCAGGCTGCCTGTGGTCAGCTCGAACCAAGGCCCGTGTTGTAGCGGTGCGGCGAGCCGCAACTTCGATTTGCTTGCAGCTTGTCTCATGTTGCAGATGACCACGGCTCATACCCGCACCTCGGTGGATAGGGTAGAATCCGCGCCTCTTTATTACCGCCAGCTGATTCTCAGAGGACTGCCATGTTCAGCCGTGATTTGACCCTCGCCCGTTTCGACGCCGATCTCTTCGCTGCCATGGAGCAGGAAGCCAAGCGTCAGGAAGACCACATCGAGCTGATCGCCTCGGAGAACTACACCAGCCCGGCGGTGATGGAAGCCCAGGGTTCGGTGCTGACCAACAAGTACGCCGAAGGCTATCCGGGCAAGCGCTACTACGGTGGGTGCGAGTACGTCGACGTGGTCGAACAGCTGGCCATCGACCGCGCCAAAGAGCTGTTCGGCGCCGACTACGCAAACGTACAGCCGCATGCCGGTTCGCAAGCCAACAGCGCCGTCTATCTGGCCCTGCTGAACGCCGGTGACACCATTCTAGGCATGAGCCTGGCCCACGGCGGTCACCTGACCCACGGCGCCAGCGTGTCGTCCTCTGGCAAGCTGTACAACGCCGTGCAGTACGGCATCGACGACCAGGGCCTGATTGACTACGACGAAGTCGAGCGCCTGGCCCTCGAGCACAAGCCAAAGATGGTCGTCGCCGGATTCTCTGCCTATTCGCAGAAGCTGGATTTTGCTCGCTTCCGCGAAATCGCCGACAAGGTAGGTGCCTACCTGTTCGTCGACATGGCCCACGTGGCCGGCCTGGTTGCCGCTGGTGTCTATCCGAACCCGGTGCCGTTCGCCGACGTCGTTACCACTACCACTCACAAAACCCTGCGCGGCCCGCGCGGTGGTCTGATCCTGGCCCGAGCCAATGCCGAGATCGAAAAGAAGTTGAACTCTGCTGTATTCCCGGGCGCCCAGGGCGGTCCGCTGGAGCACGTCATCGCCGCCAAGGCGGTGTGCTTCAAGGAAGCGCTGCAGCCTGAATTCAAGGCCTACCAGCAGCAGGTGGTAAAGAATGCCCAGGCCATGGCCGAAGTGTTCATTCAGCGCGGCTTCGACGTGGTTTCCGGTGGCACCCAGAACCATCTGTTCCTGCTCAGCCTGATCAAACAGGACATCACCGGTAAGGACGCCGATGCTGCGCTGGGCAACGCGCACATCACCGTGAACAAGAACAGCGTGCCGAACGACCCGCGTTCGCCGTTCGTGACGTCCGGTCTGCGCATTGGTACCCCGGCCGTGACCACCCGTGGCTTCGGCGAGACCGAGTGCCGTGACCTGGCAGGCTGGATCTGCGACATCCTCGACAAGATGGGCGACGAGTCGGTTATCGAAGCAGTGCGTGGCAAGGTCGAAGCGGTCTGCGCCAAGTTCCCGGTTTACGGTAAGTAAGCCGCTTCATGCGGTATCGAAAGCCCGGCCTTTGCCGGGCTTTTTCGTTTCAGCGAGAAAGGGCCGAGTTACCGGGCGTCAAGGCCAAGTGCCATCTGGTACTGTGCCTGGCCTACCGTCTGGGTTAAGTTTCGCTACGTTTCGCCCAGGTTCAGGTCAACGGAGAGGCTCGATGCAGCTCAAGCACAAGATCGCCGCGCTCAGCATCCTGCCACTGCTCCTGGCCGTGGCGGTGGTCTGCGCACTGGTGCTGTTCCAGAACCAGCGTCTCGGCGAGCAGCAGGCGAAGCTGATCGAAAGCAGCATTCTGGCGAGCAAGCAGGCCGAGCTGAAGAACTACGTCGAAATGGCCTTGAGCACCATTGCGCCGCTCTACGACAGCAAACTGGATGATGAAGAGACCAAACAGAAGGTGCTGGCCGCGCTGGGACGCTTCAGTTTCGGCAGCGATGGCTATTTCTTCGTCTACGACCGCAGCGGACGCAACTTGATGCACCCGCGCCAGCAGGAGCTGGTCGGCAAGGATCTCTGGAATATGACCGACCCTAACGGTCTCAAGGTGATCCAGGCGCTCATGCAGAGCGCCGAGACGGGCACGGGATTCCAACGCTACGCCTGGCAAAAACCCTCGACCGGACAGTTCGCCGCGAAGCTGGCCTATGTGGTCATGCTGGAGCGCTGGGGCTGGATGCTGGGGACCGGCATTTATCTTGAGGATGTGGATGAGGCGATCCTGCAGGTACGCGGAGAGGTCGCCAGCGGTATCTACACCACCATGCTGGCCATCGCCGGCGTCGCGCTCGTCGCGGTGTTGCTGGTCTTCGCCAGCGGCCTGACGCTCAACGTCAGCGAGCGGCGCCTGGCCGACCGCAAGCTGCAGTTGCTGACCCAGCGCATCGTCAGCTTGCAGGAAGAAGAACGTTCACGCGTTTCCCGAGAGTTGCATGACGGCATCAGTCAGCTGCTGGTGTCTATCAAGTTTCAGTTCGAACTGGCCAGTCATGAACTCGCCAGCGGAAATCCCAATGCGCAGGCAACGCTGGATCGCGGCACCGAGCGGCTGGCCGGGGCGATTGGCGAGGTGCGGCGCATCTCCCATGATCTGCATCCGTCGCTGCTCGACACCCTGGGCTTGTCGGCAGCCGTTGGCCAGCTTGTGGCAGAGTTCGAACAGCGCAGCGGCCTGAAAATGCTATACAGCAACGGCCTCGGTGAGAGCGATCCTGACGATTCGGTGGCTGTTGCGCTGTTCCGCGTGTTGCAGGAAGCGCTGGCCAACATCGAGCGACACGCCGCCGCGCAGTCAGTGCACATCAGTCTGGACGGCGATGATGCGTCGGTACGCTTGCGGGTGCGGGACGATGGCGTCGGCTTCAACCCGCGCCATCTCGACAGCATCAAGGGAGGCGGCATCGGTTTGCGTAACATCCGCGAACGGGTGGAGCACTTCGGTGGACGTTTCAGCCTGTTGTCTGAGTCCGGCGGCACGGAACTGGATGTCACCTTGCCGGCACGGGCCGGCTGAATATCGAATTTCAATACAAGAGGCCCGCTCGATGAACCCGCAAGCCTGTATCAAGGTGGCTCTGATCGACGACCATGCCCTGGTTCGGGACGGCATCCGCGCCTTGCTGATGGCCGTGCCCGAACTGGATGTGGTCGGTGAGGCCGGCAGCGGCGCCGAGGCCATTGAGCTGCTGAGTCGCGCCATGGCCGATGTGGTGCTGATGGACATTGGCCTAAAGGATGTAAACGGTCTCGAGCTTACCCAATCGCTGCGCCAGCAGTTTCCGGACGTGCGGGTGCTGATTCTGAGCATGTACGACAATCAGGAATACGTGAACACCTCGGTCAAGGTTGGCGCCAGCGGCTATGTGCTGAAAGACGCGCCGTCACGGGAAATCATCGTCGCGATTCAGGCGATTGCTGCGGGAGGCACCTACTACAGCGAGGGCATCGCTGAAAAGCTGGCCAGTCGCAGTGCCGAGGAGCGCGAACTCACCCCGCGTGAGCGCGAAGTGCTGTTGATGCTTGCACAAGGGCACAACAACAAAACCATGGCGCGTGAACTTCAGATCAGCGTACGGACGGTGGAAACCCATCGACTGAGCATTCGCCGCAAGCTGGATATCGATCGACCGGCGGACCTGATGAAACACGCCATGGTGCATGGCTGGCTACCAGGGCAGCATTAACTTACGCGCTTGTTTAGGTTTCTTGGGAAGTCCAACTAAAAGCTGGCGGTGTTAACTGCCGGCTTCTGTAGGATAGGTTTATCCAATACACCGGGACGCGCCATGAGCCATGCCTCTGCCAGATTGATTCCGCCACCGCCTTTGGTCTACCTGGTTTTCATGGGGTGTGCATGGGGACTGTCGAGAGGGGTGCCTCTCGATCTGCCTGAATACGAGTTGACGTTCTATGCGGGCTGGGTGGCGGTAGCCGTCGGCATCGCACTGATGCTCTGGTCAGCGCTGGAAATGTTTCGCTATCGCACCACCATCAACCCCTATGGCAAGCCGAGCAGTTTGTTGCAGAGCGGGCCGTTTCGTTTCTCGCGCAACCCGATCTATCTGGCTGACACCTTTGTCTATTGCGGTGTCGGATTGTTGCTGAACAGTGTCTGGCCCTGGCTGCTGCTGCCTTTGCTGATTGTGTGCATGCAGCGCACCGTGATCATTCATGAAGAGCATTTGCTGCTGCGGTTGTTCGGTGACGATTACCGAATATACCGTCGGCGCGTACGGCGTTGGCTCTGAGCGGGCCGACGTTGACGTCGCCTATAGTTGAACAAGAAGTCCGAGGGGAGTGGATACGATGACCGAGACAAACAGTGACCGCCGGCGCTTTCAGCGCTTCGAATTCGACGCCGAAACGGAGCTGAGACAAGGCGAGCGTTGCTGGCCGGTCCAGCTACACGATCTCTCGCTTAAGGGGCTGCTGGTTCACCGCCCAGCTGAATGGGACGCCGATCCCGCTCAGCTGTTCGAAGCGCGCATCCGGCTTTCGGATGACGCCGAAGTGCGCATGCAGGTCGAGATGACCCGCGGCGACGGTGACTTGGTCGGTATGGTCTGTCGGCACATCGATGTCGACTCCATCAGCCATCTGCGGCGGCTGGTCGAGCTTAACCTTGGCGACGAAGCGCTGCTCGAGCGTGAGCTGGCAGCACTCGGCGAGCCCCGGTAAAACCGCGATCACTCGAACAGCGCGTCCAGCGCCTGTTCGAGGCGCGTCACGGCGATCACCTGTAGCCCGGCGGGCGCCTCCTTGGGCGCGTTGCCCTTCGGTACGATGGCGCGCTTGAACCCATGCTTGGCGGCTTCCTTCAGCCGCTCCTGCCCGCTCGGCACTGGCCGGATCTCGCCGGACAGACCGACCTCGCCAAACACCAGCAGATCGGTGTCCAGCGGTCGGTTGCGCAAGCTGGAAATGACCGCCGCCATTAGGGCCAGATCCGAAGCCGTCTCCAGCACTTTCACCCCGCCCACTACGTTGATGAACACGTCCTGGTCGTAGGTCGGGATGCCACCGTGGCGATGCAGCACCGCCAGCAGCATGGCCAGGCGGTTCTGATCCAGGCCGAGCGTGACGCGGCGCGGGTTGGCCATGTGACTGGTGTCCACCAGCGCCTGCACTTCCACCAGCATGGGTCGGGTGCCTTCCCAGGTTGCCATCACCACACTGCCTGGCACGGCTTCCTGGGCGCGGGTGAGGAAGATTGCCGAAGGGTTGGTGACTTCCTTGAGGCCTTTGTCGGTCATGCCGAACACGCCCAGCTCGTTGATCGCGCCGAAGCGGTTCTTCACCGCTCTCAGCAGGCGCAGGCGCCCATCCGATTCACCCTCGAAATAAAGCACCGTGTCGACCATGTGCTCGAGCACCCTCGGCCCTGCCAGTGCGCCTTCCTTGGTCACGTGGCCAACGAGAAAGATCGCCGTGCCACTTTGCTTGGCGAAGCGCACCAGCAACGCAGCACTTTCACGAACCTGGGCGACGCCGCCCGGAGCCGATTGCAGTTGCTCGGTGAAGATGGTCTGGATCGAGTCGATGACCATGACCTTGGGCTTCTCCAGCCGAGCGGTGGCAATGATGGTTTCGATGCAGGTTTCAGTCATCACCTTGAGCTTGTCCTGCGGCAGATCCAGACGTCGGGCACGCATGGCCACCTGCTGCTGAGATTCTTCGCCGGTCACGTAGAGCGCAGGAAACTGGCGGGCGACGTTGCACAGGGTCTGTAGCAGGATGGTCGACTTGCCGATCCCGGGATCGCCGCCGATCAGCACCACCGAGCCGTCTACCAGACCGCCGCCGAGCACGCGGTCCAGCTCGCCGGACGCAGTGGAAAATCGCGGGACCTCTTCGACGCTGACTTCAGCCAAGGTTTTGATGTTGGCCTGATCGCCAGCCCAGCCGGCCCGCCCGGAAGGGGGCGCGGCGCCATCGATAATGGTCTCCACCAGGGTGTTCCAGGCGCCGCAGTCGCCGCACTGGCCGGCCCATTTGGGAAAGGTCGAGCCGCATTCGGTGCAGCCGTACATGCGCTTGGCCTTGGCCATGGGAACTCCGCGTCTGATGAGAGGTGCCGCATGATAGCGGCTGACTTGATCGCCATCAGCCACAAGCGCCACATCAGCCGCCAGACTGTAAACAAATTGAACAGGAGTGAATCCATGCGCCATTTGTTGTTTCTGCACTTGCTGGGTGCCAGCGTCTGGGTGGGTGGCCATCTGGTGCTGCTGTTCAGTGTGCTGCCAGGTGCCTTGCGCCGCCGTGACGTGCAGCCCGTGCGTGCCTTTGAACAGCTCTACGAACGGGTCGGGATACCGGCCCTGCTGCTGCAGATAGCGACTGGCATATGGCTGGCTGGGCAGTGGCTGCCGCACGCGCAGTGGTTCGGTGGTACGGCCATCGCTCATCTGGTCCAGGCCAAACTGGTGCTTCTGGGTTTTACGGCGGTGCTGGGTGTACATGCCCGGTTAGCGATAATCCCGAAACTTGATGCCCAGCGCTTGCCCCAGCTGGGCGTGCATATCGTCCTGATCACGCTGACGGCGATAGCTTTTGTCTGGGTGGGGTCCGGCTTCAGGTTCGGTGGATTGTTGCAGGGATGAGCTTAAAAACGTCTTGCTCGGAGTGGGCAGGCTGGCGAGTCGGACGTTTAGCGATAGCCGCCAAAAGACGGTAGAGGGCAGAGCAGAGAGTGGAACTTCCGCCATCCATACGCCACATGGCTGGCGTATGGACACGGGACGCGGCTTGAAGCAGATCAGCCGCAGCAGCCACCGCAGCAGCTACCGCTGGCGCGTTTGAGGTCGCGAGCGATGTCATCCTTGAGGGAAACACGTTCAATTTTCAGCGCGTTTAGCGCTTCGTCATCGAGCAGTTCAACGCCGTCTTCCACGCGGCAGATCTGCTTGTCCAGCGCCTCGTAGGTTTCAGCCTTGCGGGCGAACTTTGGATCCTGCTGACGCAGCTGATGAAGCTGCTCGAGCTTTTCCGGGAAGTCCTTCATCAGGGGATGGTGTTCAACGTGCATGGTGCCGCTCCGGGTGGATATGAGGAGCTGTACCTTAGCCCCGCCTTTCGCAATTCTTTTTGACGGCGATCAAGCCAAGCCGACTGCGCTAAACCCGTCTGTCGCACGGGCTGTCTGGCCTGAGTATTGAACCCAACCTATGCTGCCGATGGTCGAAGCGGCACGGCGGTCGCGTCGACCACTCCCTATCAGCATCAGAGGAACAGGCAAATGGGCATGCTCAGTGAATTCAAAGCCTTTGCAGTCAGAGGTAATGTGATCGATATGGCAGTCGGCATCATCATCGGCGCCGCGTTCACCAAGATCGTCTCGTCGTTCGTTGCTGACGTGGTTACCCCACCGCTGGGCATGCTGATTGGGGGCGTGGATTTCTCGAACCTGGCCATCGTGCTCAAACAGGCCGTTGGCGATGCGCCGGCGGTTACCCTGAGCTATGGCCGCTTCCTGCAGACGGTGTTCGACTTCACCATTGTGGCGTTTGCGATCTTCCTCGCCGTTAGGGCGATCAACCATCTCAAGCGCAAAGAAGCTGAAGCGCCGTCAGCTCCGCCGGCCCCGAGCAAGGAGGAGCAGCTGCTGACAGAGATTCGCGACGCGTTACGTGAGCAGAATCGCTCGTGATCGGGATATAGCAGGCTTCAACAACTCAGCTCCCGACAGGGGTGTAGGGAGCTGAGAAGGTTCACTCCGGCTTTGGCGTATCGACCGAGCTGGGGGGCAGGACGGGGTAGGCAACCCGAGGTTGCTCGCCCGTCAGGCTGCGCAGGAAGGCCGCAATGGCGCCGACCTCGTCTTCTTTGAGTGTGCGACCTAGCTGGCTGTCGCCCATGATTGCCACTGCCTGCTCCAGCTCCCAGACCTCACCGCTGTGAAAGTAGGGCGGCGTTAGCGCTACGTTGCGCAGCGGCGCGGCGCGGAAGACATATTCATCGGTGGCCGTGTTGGTCACGGTAAAGCGGCCCTTGTCGCCAGCGGGTAGGATTTCAGCACCAGGCTTCTTGATCACACCAAATGGAAAGTAGCCCTGGCCGCCGACGTTGACGCCGCTGTGGCAAGCAGTGCAGCCCGTGTCCATGAACAGCGCCAGGCCCTGCTTCTGCTTGGCGTCGAGTGCCTTGTCATCGCCCTTGAGATAGCGGTCGAACGGGGCGTCCGGAGTAATCAGGCTGACTTCGAACGCTTCCAGTGCGTAAGCCATGTTGTCGAAGCTGACCGGATCCTTGTCACTAGGAAACGCCTTTTTAAACTCGCTGGCGTACTCGGGGATGCTCTTCAGGGTCGCGACGACGCGATCGGGCGTGTTGTTCATCTCCACTCCGGCCTGAACCGGGCCCTTGGCCTGCGCCTGCAGATCCTCGGCGCGGCCATCCCAGAACTGGGCGGCGTTGAACACGGCGTTAAGGACGGTGGGGGAGTTGCGTGGCCCTTTCTGCCAGCCATGGCCGATCGAGGTGGTGACATTGTCGCCGCCACCTAGGCTGAGGTTGTGACAGGTATTACAGCTGATGACGTGGCTGCGCGACAGGCGGGGGTCGAACCAGAGCTTGTGACCGAGTTGCGCCTGATCCGGACTGACGGCTTTCCCGCGGATTTCTGCCACCTTGGCCGGGATCGGCTTGAAAATCTCGTTGGCGCGTTCGCGCAGTTCGTCGGCATGGGCGATGTTCGAGATCAGCATCAGTCCGCTGATCATGACGGGTATAGGGGAGCGCATCACGGAGTCCTTTTTCTACGTTGGCCGCTCCATGAGGCGCTACTCGCGAAGGCGCTAGGTTGATCTGAATCAAGGCGAAGGCTTTCGCCGCCGGCTCGTGTGTCGCAGGGGTTGCCTTGCCCGAGCGCAAACTTGCCCCGTTCGGCAAACCTTCAAGCTGCGCCTTGCTGGACCTTGCGGCCAGCGGGAGGCATCGCCAGAATGGCAGCATCAATCGTGGCCACAAGGCCATTCCTGCAAGGATTTCCAATGCCCGAAACCGTCGCTGCCGGCCTGCGCCTGGCGCCTGATGCGCTGACCCGTCCCTTTGAACCCAGCCAGTTCGCCTTCAAGACCACCGATGAGCTGGAGCCTTTTCTTGGTGTGCTCGGACAGGAGCGGGCCGTCGAGGCGCTGCAGTTCGGGGTGGCGATGCCGCGCCCTGGCTACAACGTCTATGTGATGGGCGAGCCGGGGACCGGACGCTTCTCGTTCGTGCGCCGCTACCTCAAGGCCGAAGGCAAGCGACTGGATACGCCGTCGGACTGGCTCTATGTGAACAACTTCGACGAGCCTCGCGAGCCGCGCGTGGTTGAGCTTCCGCAAGGCGGTGCGGGTGAGTTCATCGCCGATATTGGGCAGCTGATCGACAACCTGATGGCCACGTTCCCGGCTGTGTTCGAGCACCCGAGCTTCCAGCAGAAGAAGAGCGCCATCGACCGCGCCTTCAACCAGCGCTACGACAAGGCGCTGGATGTCATCGAAAAGCTGGCCCTCGAAAAAGAAATCGCGCTATATCGGGACAGCAGCAACATCGCCTTCACGCCCATGAAGGACGGCAAGTCGATGGACGAGGCGGAATTTGCCCAGTTGCCGGAAGCGGAGCGCGAGCGTTACCACGAAGACATCTCCGCACTCGAAGTCAACCTGAACGAGGGGCTTGCCAGCCTGCCGCAATGGAAGCGCGAGTCCAGCAACCAGCTGCGCCAACTCAACGATGAAACCATCAGCCAGGCGTTGCAGCCGCTGCTGACGCCGCTGTCAGAGAAGTATGGCGAAAACGCCGGCATCGAGGCTTATCTGCAGGCCGTGCAGGTCAATCTGCTGAAAACCGTCGTAGAGCAGCTGGTGGATGAAAACCGTCCCGATGCTCAGACCCGGCAACTGCTTGAAGAGCAGTACAGCCCAAGCCTGGTTGTCGGCCATCCGCTCGATGGCGGCGCGCCAGTGGTGTTCGAGCCGCACCCGACCTACGACAACCTGTTTGGTCGCATCGAGTACAGCACGGATCAGGGCGCGCTCTACACCAGCTACCGCCAGCTGCGACCCGGCGCGCTGCACCGTGCCAATGGTGGCTTCCTGATGCTCGAAGCGGAAAAGATGCTCAGCGAACCTTTTGTCTGGGAAGCGCTGAAGCGTGCCTTGCAGTCGCGCAAGCTGAAGATGGAGTCGCCGCTGGCCGAGCTGGGTCGACTGGCCACGGTGACGTTGAATCCGGAAGTGATCCCGCTCAACGTCAAAGTGGTGATCATCGGCTCACGCCAGCTCTACTACACGCTGCAGGACCTGGATCCGGACTTTCAGGAGATGTTTCGCGTGCTGGTGGACTTCGACGAAGAAATCCCGCTGGCCGAGGACAGCCTAGAGCAATTCGCACAGTTGATGAAAACGCGCACCTCGGAAGAGGGTATGGCGCCGTTGACGGCCGCCGCAGTTGCGCGTCTGGCAACCTACAGCGCCCGTTTGGCCGAGCACCAGGGGCGCTTGTCGGCCCGGATCGGTGATCTGTTCCAGCTGGTCAGCGAGGCGGATTTCATCCGTCAGCTGGCCAAGGATGAGGTGACCGACGTCGGTCATATTGAACGCGCGTTGAAGGCAAAGGCCACTCGTACCGGGCGTGTTTCAGCGCGCATTCTCGAAGACATCCTTGCTGGCGTGATCCTAATCGACAGCGAGGGGGCGGCCATTGGCAAGTGCAATGGCCTGACCGTCCTGGAGGTGGGTGACTCGGCGTTCGGCATGCCGGCGCGTATCTCCGCCACTGTCTATCCGGGCGGTTCGGGAATCGTCGATATCGAGCGCGAGGTCAATCTCGGCCAGCCGATTCACTCGAAGGGCGTGATGATCCTCACCGGCTTTCTCGGCAGCCGCTATGCCCAGGAGTTTCCGCTGGAGATCTCCGCCAGCATCGCGCTTGAGCAGTCTTATGGTTATGTCGACGGCGACAGTGCGTCATTGGGCGAATGCTGTGCGCTGATTTCGGCTATTTCGCGCACGCCGCTAAAGCAATGCTTTGCTATTACCGGCTCGATCAACCAGTTCGGCGAGGTGCAGGCGGTCGGTGGTGTGAACGAAAAGATCGAGGGCTTCTTCCGCTTGTGCGAAGCACGCGGTTTGACCGGAGACCAGGGTGCGATCATTCCTTTCGCCAACGTTACGACGCTGATGCTCGACGAGCGCGTGCTGGAAGCCGTGCGCCAGGAGCGTTTTCATATCTACGCGGTGCGTCATGTCGATGAAGCGCTTTCGCTGTTGGTGGGTGAGCCGGTAGGCGCGGCGGACAAGGACGGGCAGTTCCCCAAGGGCAGCGTCAATGGGCGGGTCGTGGAGCGTTTGCGCGACATCGCCGAGATCGAACTGGAAGACGATCATCGAAGCGATGCAGCGTCCCCCGAGGAGGTGCTGGCCGCAGCCCAGGTAAAAGGGGCCGAGCAAGGCTAATCGGTTCAAACGCAGAGTAGTGGACGGAACGATACGGCACGCGGCGGGTCTGCAATGGAAGAGAGTTTCCACTCTCTATCCACATGGTTATCCACAGCATCTGTGGATAACGGATCTGCGGCCCTATCCTCCCAGATGAGGGCGCGCAACCGAGCGCGAGGATCGCCGTCATGTCGCAAACACTCTGTTTGAACCGCGAGTGCCTGGGTCTGGTGACCCGTATCGAATGCATCATCCGGCCCCTGTCCGGAGGCAATGGTTTGTGGACATTGCTGTGTGCGGCTGGAATCGATGCTGGGCAGCCTACTGCAATCAAAGCGCAAGGCCCATTTCGCGGGCCTCGCGAGGCCGAATCGGTACTGAAGGCGATCGCCGAGAATCTCTATGGGCAAGGCTATGCGGAATCGGAATCGCCATCGATCTGGCAACTGCACATGCAGGCAGAGTTACGCAAGGTCAACGCCAACCAGTCGCGCTATCTGAGCGGATGGGGCGCTAAATCCTGAACGCACCGGCCAAGGGATGCCAGCGCGGTCCCGGTTATTGGGGCTGGCAAAGGTCTTGGCAAATTCTTATCCACAGCAGAAACATGCCGCTATAGCACCGTCTTGAAGACTCCGCCGCGCTGCGTATACTCGCTTGCCGAACCCCGCCCCGCGCAGTGAGAACAGATGGAACGCTTGATCGAAAACACCATGTACGCCGCCCGTTGGTTGTTGGCGCCTATTTACTTTGGTCTTGCCTTTGCCCTGCTGGCCCTGGCGATTAAATTCTTTCAGGAAATCTGGCACATCCTTCCTGCCGTGCTTTCTCTGAGTGAAGGCGATCTGATCCTCAAGCTACTCTCGCTGATCGATATGGCGCTGGTTGGCGGTTTGCTGGTGATGGTGATGCTTTCTGGCTACGAGAACTTCGTTTCGCAGCTGGACGTGGACGAGGGCAAGGAAAAGCTCGATTGGCTCGGAAAGATGGATTCCGGCTCGTTGAAGATGAAGGTCGCTGCTTCAATTGTGGCAATCTCGTCGATTCACCTGTTGCGCATGTTCATGGACGCGCAGCAGCTCGAGAGCGATCAATTGATGTGGTACGTCATTATCCATCTCACGTTCGTCTTTTCAGCTTTCGCCATGGGGTATCTGGATAAGCTCACCAAGCACTGATGGTTTTTTTCGCGCAGAAGTCGTGAAAGGTTGATTGGTTGTGATTGGCCCCCTTGATATTGTACAAAGGTAGAATTTTGTAAAGGGTGGTGCGCATGAATCTGCAGGCATTGCTGGAAGGCGCGCAAGCGCATGATGTCGAGGCGCTGGATCTGGTGTCTCTTGAGGGCGGCTTCTACTTGTTGAATGTCCACGCCCACGGCAAGTCACATGTGCTATGTGATGAGCAGGCCAAAGTGATTCATCTGCGATCCGTGGAGCATGCGCGTGATCTCCTCAGTGAGATGCCCACGGTCCCTTTCTTTCTGGTTCACAGTTCTGCGTACGATGAAATGTGCGGCTTGGCCGAGGGTGTTCGAGAGCCGCTGCGGGTGCCGATCAGCCTGCGTTCTGCCTGGTGAGCATTCCGTTCACCTAGCGCCTCTATGCTGTTCTATAGAACAGTCTAGGGTGGGCGATGTTAGTCGCTGTGCTAGGCTGTGCGGCCTTTTTTCCGGCGGAGCCGATGCATGACTGACCTGAATCTATCAACCGACGAAACGCGCGTGAGCTACGGTATCGGCCGTCAACTGGGTGATCAGCTGCGCGAGAACCCGCCGCCGGGGATCAGCCTGGATGCAGTGATCGCAGGTATTCGAGACGCCTTTTCGGGTGCAGCCAGCCAGGTTGCTCCAGAAGCACTCAACGCCAGCTTTGCCGTCATTCGTGAGCGCATGCAAGCCGAGGCTCAGCAAAAGGCCGAAGCCGCTGCCGGTGAAGGCAAAGCGTTTCTGGCAAAAAACGGCCAGCGTGACGGAGTGACTACGCTTCCGTCAGGCCTGCAATACGAAGTGCTGACCGCCGGCGAGGGCAACAAGCCCAGCGCTGAGGATCAAGTGCGTACCCATTACCACGGCACACTGATTGACGGCACGGTATTCGACAGCTCCTACCAGCGTGGCCAGCCGGCCGAGTTTCCGGTGGGTGGCGTGATCGCCGGTTGGACCGAAGCGCTGCAACTTATGGGCGTGGGCAGCAAATGGCGCCTTTATGTGCCAAGCGAGCTCGCTTATGGCGCGCAAGGCGTTGGCAGTATCCCGCCACACAGCGTACTGGTGTTCGATGTCGAGTTGCTGGCTGTTCTCTAAAGCCGCTGCCGCTAGGGGCGCAACGCCCTGGCATAGGAGAACAGGAACAGATTTCGCACCTGTTCCTTGAGCACGCAGGGTTCGCTGGTGCTCAGTTCCTGCAGATCCAAGTCGCCCTGGTCGCGAAGCTCGTCCAGGGCGTCTCCCTCTAAGGTAATGCACACAGCACCGGTGCTGCGGTCGAGTATCCGCAGGTAAGGTTGCGGGCGGTCCAGCCAGGCATCGATCAGATAAGTCATGCGCACCTCCAATTAGTCTCTGTTAATGAGAATAATTGTTATTTGCAGATATGCAAGCGCAAAGAATCTCTGAGGCATTTGCTGATGCGCAGAGTAGGGTGTTTAGGGAGGGATGAAGGGCGCTCAGTTCGCACCCTTCACTGTGCTCCGCTCAGTGGGTGCGAGCGACAGCGAAACGGCTTAGCTCGACCAGGGCATCACGATAGCTGTTGGCAGGGATCAGCTCGAGGCAGGCTATGGCGCGATCGGCATAGTCACGCGCCAGGCGGGCCGTATAGTCCAGTGCGCCGGCTGCTTCTACCGCACGGCGGATGCTTTCCAGATCCTCGATACCGCCTTTCTGAATGGCCTGGCGCACCAGGGCGGCCTGTTCCGGCGTGCCTTCGCGCATCGTGTAGATCAACGGCAGTGTCGGCTTGCCTTCGGCAAGATCATCGCCAACATTCTTGCCCAGCGCTTCGGCATCGCCCTGATAGTCGAGCAGGTCATCGACGAGTTGGAATGCAATGCCGAGGTAGTCGCCGAAGCTGCGCAGTGCTTCGCGCTGCTCTTCGCTGGCACCCGCCAGAGTGGCCGCGCTGTGCGTGGAGGCTTCGAAAAGCATGGCGGTCTTGCCGCGGATGACCTCCATGTAAATTTCTTCGGTGGTGCTGGCGTCGCGTACCTTCGACAGTTGCAGCACTTCGCCTTCGGCGATGACGCGAGTAGCCTGCGAGATGATTCGCATGACTTCCATCGAGCCCAGCTCGACCATCATTTCGAAAGAACGCGCATAGAGAAAGTCACCGACCAGTACACTGGGCGCATTGCCCCACAGGGCATTGGCGGTTGAGCGACCGCGGCGCATGCCGGACATATCGACGACGTCATCATGTAGCAGCGTCGAGGTATGCAGGAATTCGATGATCGCTGCCAGCAGGCGCAGCTGCTCACCCTTAAGTCCCAACGCATTGCCGCTGAGCAGGACCAGCAGAGGACGCAGGCGCTTGCCGCCGGCCGAGGTGATGTAATCCCCGATCTTTTCCACCAGCGGTACGCGGGACGTCAACTGGTTGCGGATAATGCCGTCAACAGCGGCGAAATCTTCAGCCACTACTTGGTAAAAGGCCTGGGGTTGCATCGGGGACGAGTACTCCTCGGAGATTGCGCGGCATGCTATGGGGCGGGTCAGGCAGTGTCAAGGCAAGGTCCGGCAGCTATTGCGCAGGCTCAGGTGGATGCGTACAATCGCGGACCCTGAACTTTCCCCCTGGGCATTTCCCTGCCTTACGCAATTGCAAGGGCGTCCTATCCGGCCCCGAGCAGCCATGCCAGCCTCCAACTATTTCACTTAAGCGCTGGGTGAGCAGGATCAACGGAGATACACAGATGTACGCAGTTATCGTTACCGGCGGCAAGCAATACAAGGTCGCCGAAGGCGAATACCTCAAGATTGAAAAACTCGAAGTTGCCACTGGCGAAGCCGTCACTTTTGACCGCGTTCTGCTGATTGGCAACGGCGATGATGTAAAGATCGGCGCTCCGGTGGTCGATGGTGCCAAGGTCACTGCTGAAGTGATCGCTCAGGGCCGTCATGACAAGGTCACTATCATCAAATTCCGCCGTCGTAAGCATCACATGAAGCGTCAGGGCCACCGTCAGTGGTTCACTGAGGTCAAAATCACCGGCATTCAGGGCTAATCGGGCCTGAATCCCCTTATAGGAGTATTGAACTCATGGCACACAAAAAAGCTGGCGGTTCTACCCGCAACGGTCGCGACTCAGAAGCCAAACGTCTTGGCGTGAAGATGTATGGCGGCCAGGTCATCAAGGCCGGTAACATCATCGTGCGTCAGCGCGGCACCCAGTTCCATGCCGGTTACGGCGTTGGTATGGGCAAGGATCACACCTTGTTCGCCAAGGTGGAAGGCGTGATCAAATTCGAAGTGAAGGGCCAGTTTGGTCGTCGCTACGTGAGCGTCGTCGCGGCCTAATCGCGGCGTTGCTGGAAAAGCCCTGTCATGCGACGGGGCTTTTTTGTTTCTGTATCCTCTGTAGGGCTCTTGCAAAACGCTGCTGTGCTCTAATTATCGCTGGGTTTTGCAAGACCCTTATGTTCCTGTTTTCTAGCCCGTCCTGGCGGCGGGAGGCGTTCCCATGAAATTCGTCGATGAAGTATCGATTTTTGTAAAGGCTGGCGACGGCGGTAACGGCATGATGAGCTTCCGTCGCGAGAAGTTCATCGAAAAAGGCGGCCCCAACGGGGGTGACGGCGGTGACGGTGGCTCCGTTTATCTGCAGGCTGACGAGAACCTTAATACCCTTGTTGACTACCGCTATACCCGTCGCTTCAATGCGCCGAATGGCCAGAAAGGCGGCAGTACCGAGTGTACCGGCGCCAAGGGCGACGACCTTGTCTTGCCGGTGCCGGTTGGGACTACGGTAATTGATGCGGCTACTCAGGACGTCATTGGCGACCTGACGAAGGCCGGTCAGCGCCTGCTGGTCGCTCAGGGTGGCTGGCATGGGCTGGGTAACACCCGCTTCAAGTCCAGCACCAATCGTGCTCCGCGCCAGACCACGCCAGGCAAGCCAGGTGATGCTCGCGACCTGAAACTTGAGTTGAAGGTACTGGCGGATGTTGGACTGCTGGGGTTGCCGAACGCTGGTAAGAGTACGTTCATTCGTTCGGTGTCGGCTGCCAAACCGAAGGTTGCCGATTATCCGTTTACCACGCTGGTGCCGAACCTCGGGGTGGTGAGCGTTGGTCGCTACAAGAGCTTCGTGGTGGCTGACATTCCGGGTCTGATTGAGGGCGCTTCGGAAGGCGCAGGACTGGGCATTCGGTTCCTCAAGCACCTTGCGCGGACGCGGCTGTTGTTGCACCTGGTGGACATGGCGCCGCTGGATGAAAGTGATCCGGCCGATGCGGCTGAAGTTATCGTCAGTGAGTTGGAGAAGTTCAGTCCGGCGCTGGCGCAACGTGACCGTTGGTTGGTGTTGAACAAGGCTGACCAGCTGCTCGAAGAGGACCGCGACGAACGTGTTCAGCAGGTGGTCGAGCGCCTTGAATGGGACGGTCCTGTATTCGTCATCTCTGCCCTTGAGCGCGAGGGTACCGAGGCGTTAAGTCAGGCCATCATGCGTTACCTGGATGAGCGCTTGGTGCGTATCGCCGAGGAGCCAGCATATGCGGAGGCGCTTGCTGAGCTGGATCGGCAGATCGAGGACGAAGCGCGTGCTCGCCTTCAGGAGCTGGATGATCAGCGCGCCTTGCGTCGTGCGGGCGTGAAATCTGTCGATGAGGTCGATGAAGACGACTTCGATGATGATGACGACGATGAAGGTGGTGCTGAGATCTTCTACGTGCGTTGATGGCGCATGTTTGCATCGTTGCGAGCGTCACTAGCGAATGGTTGCGGGCTGGCTTGTCTGTCGCCCGCCGAGTGGTTTGGCCAGGTACCGATTGGAAGGCAGGATCGATGCGGGACAAGGTGAGCGGTGCGCGGCGCTGGGTGGTTAAGATCGGCAGCGCCTTGCTGACGGCTGATGGTCGTGGCCTGGATCAGGCGGCTATGGCTGTCTGGGTTGATCAGATGGTCGCGCTGCGCAAGGCGGGTGTCGAGTTAGTTTTGGTGTCCTCTGGCGCTGTCGCTGCTGGTATGAGTCGTCTCGGTTGGGCTGCCAGGCCAAAGGCCGTCCATGAGCTGCAGGCTGCGGCAGCCGTTGGGCAGATGGGGTTGATCCGGGCCTGGGAGGCCAGTTTTGCGCGTTGCGAGCAACAAACTGCGCAGGTTCTTGTAACCCATGATGATCTCTCCGACCGCAAACGCTATCTCAATGCTCGCAGTACGCTTCGTACGCTGATCGATCTGGGTGTGGTGCCGGTTATCAATGAAAACGATACGGTTGTCACTGACGAGATCCGCTTCGGCGACAACGACACGCTCGCTGCGTTGGTGGCGAACCTGGTCGAAGCGGATCTCCTGGTGATCCTTACTGACCGCGACGGCATGTTCGATGCTGATCCGCGCAATAATCCAGATGCCAGCTTGATCAGTGAAGCGCGCGCCGATGATCCTGCGTTGGACGCAGTGGCGGGTGCTACGGGTGGCGCGCTCGGGCGGGGCGGCATGCAGACAAAGCTGCGCGCGGCGCGTCTGGCGGCGCGCTCTGGTGCCTATACCGTGATCATTGGTGGTCGAATCGAGCAGGTGCTGGCGCGACTGAAGGCGGGTGAGTCGCTCGGCACACTGTTGGCGCCGGAATGTAATCGTCATGCGGCGCGAAAGCAGTGGCTGGCGGGGCATCTGCAGATGCGTGGTACGGTCGTCCTTGATGACGGTGCTGTGCATGCGCTGAAGCAGGGTAATCGCAGCTTGTTGCCGGTCGGGGTCAGGGCGGCGCAGGGTGGTTTCCGTCGTGGTGAGATGGTCGTGTGTGTCGGTCTGGACGGTCGTGAGGTTGCGCGCGGTCTGGCCAACTACAGTGTGGCTGAAACGCAGCGAATCCTTGGGCGTCCGTCGGATGAAATCGAAAAGCTGCTCGGTTATGTCGATGAGCCCGAGCTAATTCACCGCGACAATATGATCTTGGTCTGAGGTGGCTCGATGCGCCTGGCAAAAACGTTAGTGGTTTTGTTGATGTGGCCAGTGGTTGGTATGGCGCGCGAAGTGGGCGAGGTCGACACGGTCTTTAAATGGCTGGGGCCGAACCACAAGATTGTGGTTGAGGCGTTTGATGACCCGAAGGTTGAGGGTGTGACCTGCTATCTATCGCGTGCAAAGACTGGCGGCATAAAGGGCGGGCTCGGGTTGGCTGAGGATCGCGCCGAGGCGTCGATCGCTTGCAGGCAGGTGGGGCCCATCCGCATGAGCGAGAAGCTCAAAGATGGGGAAGTGGTCTTCAAGGAGCGAACGTCTCTGGTGTTCAAGACAATGCAGGTGGTCCGCTTTTTCGATGAGGCTCGCAATACGCTGGTTTATCTGGTGTACAGCGATCGGGTTATCGAAGGAAGCCCGCAGAACGCGGTGACTGCGATTCCAATACTGCCTTGGGCTCAGCCGTAAGCGGTATGTGGTTCAGTTGGTTGTTGTGATGGCTGAATCGCAGGCATAAAAAAACCGGCTCGAGGCCGGTTTTTTCACAAGAGCGTACAGCTTAGGCTGCAGTAGCTTCGCCGAGGGCCTTGATGTGGCCGTTCAGGCGGCTTTTATGCCGAGCTGCTTTGTTCTTGTGGATTATGCCCTTGTCGGCCATACGGTCGATTACAGGCACGGCTGCAGTATAAGCAGTACGAGCTTTATCCAGATCTTTTGCATCAATGGCTTTGACCACATTCTTGATGTAGGTACGAACCATGGAGCGCAGGCTGGCGTTGTGGCTGCGACGCTTCTCAGCCTGAATTGCGCGTTTTTTGGCGGAAGGGCTGTTGGCCACCGTCGAACTCCTCGAAAACGTGGGATTACAAAGCAAATAAGGCCGCGAATCATGCCGATGCGGCTGGCCCTTGTCAACCCCGGTTGAACTAATCGAGACACTGGCCGGACAGAAGGGGGGTCGCTAAACTCGCGCCCTCTGTTAACTGTCGAAACTGGTCATCGAGTCGATGCTCAGTGCCCTGGCCAGAACCCCTCCTGCTGCAACTCTAGGAAGACAAATGTCCGAAACATCCGGCAAAGGTGGATTGCTGCGGTCCAGTGCGGTAGTCAGCGTGATGACGCTGCTATCCCGGGTGCTGGGCATGGTACGCGATATGGTGGTGGCCAGCTACTTCGGCTCTGGCGCTGCTGCTGATGCCTTCTTCATCGCTTTCAAGATTCCCAACTTTTTACGCCGTCTGTTTGCAGAAGGCGCGTTTGCACAGGCTTTCGTTCCGGTGCTGTCGGAATACCGGACAAAACAAACTCTGACGGAGGTTAAGCTGCTGGTAGATCGCACTGCCGGCATGCTTGGGCTGATCCTGACGGGCATTACGGCGGTTGGCGTGTTGGCTTCGCCATACGTGGTCATGCTCTTTGCGCCCGGCTTTCATGACGACCCAGCCAAAATGCAGCTCGCTGGCGAGCTGCTGCGCATCACTTTTCCCTACTTGCTGCTGATTTCGCTAACGGCTTTCACCTCTGGCGTGCTCAATACCTACGGGCATTTCGCGGTGCCGGGCTTCACGCCGGTGCTGCTGAATGTCTGCATGATCAGCTCAGCTGTTTTCCTGACGCCTTACTTCGATCAACCGATCATGGCCCTGGCTTGGGGGGTATTCATCGCCGGCTTCGCCCAGCTGGCGTTTCAGCTCCCTTACGTCGCCAAGCTGGGGTTGTTGCCCAGGCCGCGGGTGAGATTCGGAGACGAGGGCGTACGGCGAATCATGCTGCTGATGGTTCCGGCCTTGTTCGGTGTGTCGGTCAGTCAGATTAATCTCTTGCTCGATACGGTTCTCGCGTCGTTTCTGCAGACCGGTAGCGTGTCCTGGCTCTATTACGCTGACCGCCTTTCGGAATTGCCGCTTGGAGCATTCGGTATCGCCATCGGTACGGTGATTTTGCCCAGCCTGTCGCGTCAGCACGCCGGAGAGGATCCCAAGGCGTTTTCCGATACCCTCAACTGGGCGCTGAGAATGGTTCTCCTGGTGGGGATTCCAGCGGCGCTTGCGCTGGGCATCCTCGCTGAGCCGCTGATTGCCAGTCTGTTTTTTTACGGTGCAATGAGCGAGGAGGCCGTGGTGCAATCCGCCAATGCGCTAGAGGCCTATTCGCTGGGCGTGCTGGCGTTCATGTTGATCAAGGTGCTGGCGCCAGGTTTCTTCGCTCGCCAGGATTTGAAGACGCCGGTGCGCGTTGCAATCATCTGCATGATCGCCAACATGGCACTGAACCTGATGCTGATCTGGCCGCTCCAGCATGTCGGGCTGGCATTGGCGACCTCGTTGTCGTCGATGCTCAATGCAGGCCTGCTGTTCTGGGGGCTGTACAAGACAGGCGTGTTCCGGTTTACGCCCGGATGGGGGTTGTTCCTCCTTCGGTTGATCGGCGGCTGTGCTGCAATGGTGGCGATGGTCTGGTGGCTCAATGCGCCGTCGGTCGAATGGTTCGCTTGGGGCTGGCAGCAGCGAGCGCTGCAGTTGGGGCTGCTCGTCGTGGCCGGGTTGGGCGCTTTCGCGGCGGGCCTGGTAGTGCTTGGTTTGCGTCCTCGGCATCTCCGTCACTGATCCGTACCTTGCACGGGTGGCAAACCTGTCCGCGACCGGCGCCTCATGCGTATAATCGGCGACTTTTCAAGCAAGAAGTGCGGTATGCAGCTGGTTCGAGGTCTTCATAACCTGCGACCCCGGCATCGGGGTTGCGTCGCCACCATCGGCAATTTCGACGGGGTTCACCGGGGGCATCAAGCCATTCTGGAGCGCCTGCGCGAACGTGCTTCCGAGCTTGGCTTGCCCAGCTGCGTGGTGATTTTCGAGCCGCAGCCGCGCGAGTACTTCGCACCAGATCAGGCGCCCGCTCGCTTGACCCGCCTGCGCGAGAAATTGCAGCTGCTGAGTGAGCAGGGTGTCGATTTGGTGTTGTGCCTGGCGTTCAACCGTCGTCTGCGGGAGTTGAGTGCTGCAGAGTTCGTTCACGCGACGCTGGTTGATGGCCTTGGCGTGCGGCACTTGGAAGTGGGCGATGACTTCCGCTTTGGCTGCGACCGTGCCGGGGATTTCAATTTTTTGCTGAAGGCCGGTGCTGCCGAAGGCTTCACAGTCGAGGCTGCCACCACCATAGAAGTCGAGGGCGAGCGCGTCAGTAGCACGCGCCTGCGTCAGGTGCTCGCTGACGGCGACCTGGATCTGGCGCAAAAGTTGCTCGGTCGGCCGTTCAGCATTACCGGCCGAGTGATGCATGGCCAAGCGCTAGGTCGACAGTTGGGTGCGCCGACCGCCAATATCCAGCTCAAACGCAAAAATACGCCGCTTAGCGGAGTGTTCATGGTGAGCACCGAGGTTGACGGTCTAACTCAGCCGGCGGTCGCCAACATCGGCATGCGACCCTCGGTTAAAAGCGACGGCCAACCGCATCTGGAAGTGCATTTGCTCAATTATAAAGGCGACCTCTATGGGCGTCTGCTGCGCGTGACCTTTCACCGCAAACTGCGTGACGAGCAGCGCTTTGCCTCGCTTGAGGCTCTTAAGACGGCAATCGAAGCAGATATTGCTGCGGCTCGCGAATACTGGCGGGCTTCACCCTTTACCACGAGTCAGGACTGAAATGACCGATTACAAAGCGACTCTCAATCTGCCGTCCACGGCATTCCCGATGAAGGCCGGTCTGCCACAGCGCGAGCCGGAGACCCTGCAGCGCTGGAACAGTATCGACCTGTACGGGAAGCTGCGGCAGATTGGTGAAAATCGCCCGAAATTTGTCCTGCATGATGGCCCTCCGTATGCCAACGGCAGCATTCATATCGGTCATGCAGTGAACAAGGTCATCAAAGACTTCATTGTTCGTTCGAAGACACTTTCCGGTTTCGATGCCCCCTATGTGCCGGGTTGGGATTGCCATGGCCTGCCGATCGAGCACAAGGTCGAAATCACCTATGGCAAAAATCAGCCTGCCGATCTGACTCGCGAGCGCTGCCGTGCCTATGCCGCAGAGCAGATCGAGGGGCAGAAAGCTGATTTCATCCGTCTCGGCGTGTTGGGGGAGTGGGATAACCCGTACCGTACGATGGATTTCGCCAACGAGGCCGGTGAAATTCGGGCGCTGGCGAAGATGGTCGAGGGTGGCTTCGTTTTCAAAGGGCTGAAGCCCGTGAACTGGTGCTTCGATTGCAGTTCGGCGCTGGCCGAGGCGGAAGTCGAATATCAGGACAAGAAGTCCGATGCTATCGACGTGGCCTTCCAGGTCGAAGACTCGGATAAGCTGGCGACGGCCTTCGGCGTCGCTGCCTTTGGCAAGCCGGCCAGTATCGTGATCTGGACCACCACGCCCTGGACCATCCCGGCCAACCAGGCGCTGAACGTCCATCCCGACTTCGTCTACGCCCTGGTCGACACTGGCGATAGGCTGCTGGTGCTTGCCGAGGAGCTGGTCGAATCCTGCCTGCAGCGCTACGAACTGCAGGGCGAAATTATCGCCCGCTGCGAGGGCAAGGCGCTGGAGCTCATCCGCTTCCGCCATCCCTTCTACGAGCGCTTCGCCCCGGTCTACCTGGCCGATTACGTTGAAACTGGCGCTGGTACCGGCATCGTTCATTCGGCGCCCGCTTACGGCGAAGACGACTTCCGTTCCTGCAAGCACTACGGCATGGAGAACGATGACATTCTCAGCCCGGTGCAGAGCCACGGCGTCTATGTGCCGGATCTGCCATTCTTCGGCGGCCAGTTCATCTGGAAGGCCAATCCGGCCATTGTCGAGAAGCTGCGTGAAGTTGGCGCGCTGCTCAAGCATGAATCCATCCAGCACAGCTACATGCATTGCTGGCGCCACAAGACGCCGCTGATCTACCGCGCCACGGCGCAGTGGTTCGTTGGCATGGACAAAGTCGCGCACGACGGCAGCTCCCTGCGTCGTCGTGCGCTGGACGCTATCGAACAGACCGAGTTCGTTCCCGCTTGGGGCCAGGCGCGGCTGCACGGCATGATCGCCGGCCGTCCTGACTGGTGTATCTCGCGTCAGCGCACCTGGGGCGTGCCGATCCCGTTCTTCCTGCACAAGGAAAGCGGCGAGCTGCATCCGCGCACCGTCGAGCTGATGGAAGTCGTCGCTCAACACGTCGAGCAGGGCGGCATTGAGGCCTGGTCGAAGCTGGATGCAGCCGAGCTGCTGGGCGATGAAGCGGCACAGTACGAGAAGATCAGTGACACGCTGGACGTCTGGTTCGACTCCGGCACCACCCATTGGCATGTGATGCGCGGTTCGCACCCGATGGGGCATGACAACGGCCCGCGTGCGGACCTGTATCTGGAAGGCTCGGACCAGCACCGCGGCTGGTTCCATTCCTCGCTGCTGACCGGCTCGGCCATTGACGGCTACGCACCCTACAAAGGGTTGCTGACCCACGGTTTCGTGGTCGATGAGAACGGCCGCAAGATGTCCAAGTCGCTGGGCAACGTCGTCGCGCCGCAGGAAGTCACTGACAGCCTCGGCGCAGACATCCTGCGTCTTTGGGTGGCCTCAACCGATTACTCCGGTGAGATGGCTGTGTCCAAGGTCATCCTGCAGCGCAGTGCAGACTCCTATCGCCGCATTCGCAACACCGCGCGTTTCCTCCTGAGCAATCTCGACGGCTTCGATCCAGCGCAGCACCAGGTTCCAGTCGATCAGATGATCGCGCTCGACCGTTGGGCCATCGACCGCGCCTTGCTGTTGCAGTGGGAAATCGAAGAGGCCTATGGCACCTACAAGTTTTGGAACGTCTATCAGAAAGTGCATAACTTCTGTGTTCAGGAGCTGGGCGGTTTCTACCTCGACATCATCAAGGACCGTCAGTACACGACCGGTGCCGACAGCCTGCCGCGCCGCTCCTGCCAGACCGCGCTTTACCACATCGCCGAGGCGCTGGTGCGTTGGATTGCGCCGATCCTGTCGTTCACGGCTGATGAAATCTGGCAGTACCTGCCGGGTGAGCGCAACGAATCGGTGATGCTCAACACCTGGTACGAGGGGCTTGCTGAGCTGCCTGCAAGCGTCGAACTGGGTCGCGAGTTCTGGGGCAAGGTCATGGCGGTCAAGGCTGCGGTGAACAAGGAGCTGGAAACCCAGCGCGCGGCCAAGACCATCGGCGGCAACCTGCAGGCTGAGGTCACCCTGTACGCTGAAGACACGCTGGTTTCCGACCTGGCGAAGCTGGGGGCCGAACTGCGCTTCGTGCTGATTACGTCGGCCGTGACAGTAGCGCCGCTTGCCAAAGCGCCAGCCGAAGCCGTGCAAAGCGAACTGCCCGGTCTCAAGCTGCAGATCAGCAAAACCAGTTACGCCAAGTGCGGCCGTTGCTGGCATCACCTGCCTGATGTCGGCACGCACTCAGCTCATCCTGAGATCTGCGGTCGCTGCATTGAGAACATCGAAGGCGAAGGCGAGGTTCGCCACCATGCGTGACGGCATGCGGTACGGTTGCGCGGCTGAGACCCGGCACGCGCTTTTGAGGGTGTCGGCATGACCTCGCGCTTCGGTAAGCTCACCTGGCTGTGGCTAAGCGTGCTGGTCATTGTGCTAGATCAGGCGACCAAGCATTACTTCGAGGCCAACTTCAGCCTGTATGAGAAAGTCGAGGTCATTCCCGACTACTTCGCCTGGACGCTGGCCTACAACACGGGCGCTGCTTTCAGCTTTCTCGCCGATCATTCCGGCTGGCAGCGCTGGCTGTTCGCCTTGATCGCCGTCGGTGTCAGCGCCGTGCTGGTGGTCTGGATGAAGCGCTTGAAGCCCGGTGAGACTTGGCTTGCGGTGGCCCTGGCACTGGTCTTAGGGGGCGCCGTCGGCAATCTCTATGATCGCGTGGTGCTCGGACACGTCGTCGATTTCATCCTGGTGCATTGGCAGAATCGCTGGTATTTCCCGGCGTTCAATATCGCAGACAGCGCCATCACAATCGGTGCCGTCATGCTGGCGTTGGATATGTTCCGTAGCAGTAAAACGGGAGAAACGGTAAATGAGTGAGCAGCGTATCGGGCCCGACATGCAGGTCACCCTGCATTTCTCCCTTAGTCTGGAAAATGGCGAGCAAGTCGACAGCACCTTCGACAAGCAGCCGGCGACGTTCAAGGTTGGCGATGGCAATTTGCTGCCCGGTTTCGAGCATCAGTTATTCGGTCTCAAGGCCGGTGACAAGCGCACTTTTCAGATCGCGCCCGAGCAGGGCTTCGGCCAGCACAACCCGCAGAATGTGCAAATCATGCCGCGGAGCCAGTTCGAAGGCATGGAACTCTCCGAAGGGCTGCTGGTGATCTTCAACGATGCTGCCAAGACGGAACTGCCAGGGGTGGTCAAGGCTTTCGATGATCGTCAGGTAACCGTGGACTTCAATCATCCATTGGCCGGCAAGGCATTGACGTTCGCTGTGGAAATATTCGACGTCAAACCTGTCTGAAGGGATAGCCTCTCATGCGCACTGCTCGTGTAGGAGGCAGGGCACGCCCAGTCCCTTTGGGCGACCCGACCCATGTACGCTATCGTGAGTCCGGCAGTCACGCTGATAAAGCATCAAGCTTCACTTGATCCACAACCCACCCGCCCCGAGCGACGAGAATTCATATGCAAATCAAACTCGCCAATCCGCGTGGCTTTTGTGCCGGTGTAGACCGCGCCATCGAGATCGTTAATCGCGCCCTGGAAGTCTTCGGTCCGCCGATCTATGTGCGCCACGAAGTCGTGCATAACAAGTTTGTCGTAGAGGATCTCCGCGAGCGGGGCGCTGTTTTTGTCGATGAGCTTGATCAGGTGCCGGACGGCTTCATTGTCATCTTCAGTGCGCACGGCGTATCCCAGGCTGTGCGCATGGAAGGGGAAAGGCGCGGCCTCAAGGTATTTGACGCCACCTGCCCATTGGTGACCAAGGTTCATCTGGAAGTGACCAAATATAGCCGTGAAGGGCGAGAGTGCATTCTGATCGGCCACGCTGGCCATCCCGAAGTCGAAGGCACGATGGGGCAGTACGATACCGCCAGTGGTGGCTCGATCTATCTGGTCGAAGACGAAGACGATGTGGCAAAGCTAGAGGTGCGCGACCCCGAGGCGCTGGCCTTCGTCACCCAGACCACGCTTTCCATGGATGACACCAGTCGCGTCATCGACGCGCTGCGCAGCAAGTTTCCAAGCATTGGCGGTCCGCGTAAGGATGACATCTGCTACGCGACGCAGAACCGTCAGGATGCAGTCAAGCAGCTCGCGGCCGAATGCGATCTGGTGCTAGTAGTGGGCAGCCCGAACAGCTCGAACTCCAATCGTCTTCGTGAGCTGGCGGAGCGCATGGATACACCTGCGTATCTGATCGACGGGGCAGAAGATCTCAAGCAGGAGTGGTTTGAGAATATCGAGCGCATCGGCATCACGGCCGGCGCATCAGCACCTGAAGTGCTGGTGCGCGGCGTGATCGACCAGCTCAGATTATGGGGCGCGACAGGAATGGACGAGTTGGATGGTCGGCCCGAGAACGTGACATTCTCGATGCCGAAGGAGTTGCGTTTGAAGGCGGTTTGATAGCCCCGCAAACGAAAACGCCTAGCTATACGCCGGGCGTTTTCGTTTCAGCCGTTCAGCGTCTCCAGCATTCGGCCAAGGTCATACCGTTTTTTTGCCCCTTGGCGCCTGTGTTCGCTAGTGTCAGGGTCCCACATTTGTCGTTGGCCATACTCCCGGTCGGTACGGCTTGCAGCACGTATGCAGTGGGGGAGGTGCTGGCTGCGATCAGGCTGATATCGTAGGCTTTGGCGCCTCCATCTTTTGGCGCCTGGGTGAAGGGAAGATCGGGCCCGTTTCCATCGCTTTTGACGTAGCGGCCATTGCCGGTGTAATAGCGCTCCATAAAGTGCGCCAGTTCCATCAACGCCGTTTCGGCGTCCGCGCGCTTAGCGCTGCGGACGTATTCCTGGTAACTGGGGTAGGCGATGGCAGCGATGATGCCAATGATCGCAACTACGATCATCAGCTCTATCAGCGTAAAGCCCCGCGCTGTTCGCTGGGACGATGAGACTAAAGTAATCAAAGATTTTTCCTCACTTCATGCCAGGACAAGCGATTAGAATCGTTGTTGTTTCCCATAACTTCGATACACACCGGCGTCACGCCATTCGAACCTGTACTAGATGCCGAGCTGGCGTAGCACAAGTAGCGTTTGCCGGTACTTTGATCGTTTAGTCCGATCGTTCCCTTGACCGCGCCTTCGTCGGGGTCGGCTACGCCGCTGACGGGAACCTTCGTTCCATCGCCCAGTTCGATGTAATCGTCTTCATTGATACTGCCGTCGCCGTTGTAGTCAAAATACGAATAGACGAGGCGGCTGCCGGTCGCCAAATCGAGACTCATGATCCAGCTTGTGCCGCCCGCGTCACAAGGGTTTGCGGACGGGATAAGGGTGCTGAATGTGACGCGGTTGCCACCCAGTTGAGCCTGGGAAATGACGCGCTCACCCTTGGCGCCAGTTCCGCCTCTCGCTGTCTTCCACAGCAGGTCTAAGTACCATCCTCCATGGCTATCGGTCATGGCGTTTTCGCTGACCGCTCGGCCATTGAGTTCGGTGCCGGTTACCTCTCTCAGAATTTCCTGTTCCAGCAGCGTGCTTCGCCCGTTGATCTGGACACCGCTATCAACGATGCCGTAGAACGACTGCACCTGCGGTGAGGCAGGGACCTCATTGTCGGTGGTCTGGTAGAAGCTGCCAGTACCGAAAACCAGCATGATCTCCCTATCTTTGGTATAGGCCGCGTCTAGTGGTGCGGTGATCGGCTGCGCAACGCCGCTGGCGTCCTTGGCCAAGAACAACGGGGTGATGTTTCCGCCGGATTTCAAGCTGCTTGGGGCATCCCATCCACTGGCGGACGTGCCAGTTATGTCCAGGCGCCACACTTTGCCCAGCGTGTCGGCTACATAAACGCGATCCGCTACGCGGTCGTTATCGATATCAACTGCCAAAGGCGCACCGAGATCGCCGCTGTTCGGCAGATCAAAGCGCTTGATCACACTGCCGTTCGAAGCATCCAGGAGCCAGACATAACCATTGGTAGTGGTCGTCGGCCGGTCATAACCGCTAGTGACGATTACGCCGAACTTACCGTTGTAGAGTGGAACCAGACTGGGGCGGCCGAGGCTGTAGCCCATCTCCGGGTGTGTAAATTCCCAGACCACGCTGCTGGCGGACATGCTGTTGGGGTTCGAAACATCCAGCGCAAAAATGCTGCGGCCACCTGCGCCGGACGAACCGACTAAAAGGGTCTTCCACTGACCGCTGACGAGAGCGTCACCGATACGGGGCGTACCGTCCACGTAGTAGCGATGCGCATAGGTTGGGTCCGCCAGTTCGTGGAGTTCGTCGATAAGGTCATTCGGAACATAGGCAAACAACTCCTTGCCGCCCGTGCTGCCAAGGGTTGCGTCGAAGCCGTGCAGCATACCGTCGTTCGCGCCAACTACCACCAGCGGCGGGCGGTTTTGGTAAGAGCTCTGCGAGCGAAAGGTGGTATACGCGCTCTTGATTGCGCTGGTAAAACCGGCGCTTTCGGGGAGTTGTGAGTAACCAAAGTTCGGTTTGTAAATGTACTGCGGGTCAGAGTTGGCAATGTCACCGAGCCGGCTGTCCCGCTGCCGGAACGGATTGTTAGGCGCTGCATCGGTGCGCTCCAGGCTACGGTCGCCGCGAATGAAGGCAAGTCGGTCTTGTCCGACTGCTTCTGTCGTCGGGGTTCCGCTGGCAGTAGCCCTCAGGGCGGTCTGCTGTGTTGCTTCCAACTGATCCCACAGAAAGGTTCTGCCCGTCGTTGATACCAGCGCCCCTGTCGTGCTGTCAGCTGAAGGTGGCGTGGAAGTCAGGATGACGCGATCAGCTGTCTGTGCGTTGGTTAGCGCATCCAGCTTCTGTGCCGCTTTCCAAGTAGGTGTTGTGCTCACGGTTCCGGTGCTGGAAACCGCCTTGGCTAGTAGGTCCCCGCTCCACTTAGCGCTATCGAGCATCGATTGGAAAACGACGGTATCGGTTTCCAGCTTGGTTGAATTGGTGGATAGGGCCGCTGTGGTACTACTGACTTCCTTGGAGATGTTAGCGAAGGCTGTTTTCAGACTATCGACCATTTTGGTTGCATCGCTAGCTACGTAGAAGTTTCGAGGCCGAAGCTCACCAATTTCGGTCTGATCGCCGTCGGTCCACCAGCTGGGTTGGATCTCTTTGGAGGGGGCGTAAGGGTCACCATAGTCCTCAACGTCCTTATCGGTGGGAAACTTGATGCCGCCGTATTTGGCTGCCAGCCAATATTGGTTCTTGGCTCGGCCTTTCAGTACGCCGTTTTCACGAACATCCACCCAGTGGGTGGAGAGCAGTTGCTTGCCGCTGATATCGTCCCGAAGGTCGACGGTATTGGCGTGGTACGCCATCCCAGCGATATAGGCGGAGTTATTACTGCAGCAATCGCCGAATTGGCCTGCAGTCGTTGCTTTTGTATCAACGCCCTCCAGAGTACCAACCACCGTGGTGGCGGTTGCGACATTGAAGTTGGCAGCATCAGCAGCGACTTGGGCTGGTACCGCGGGTTCGAGACTAGTTACTGTCGCGCCAGGCAGGTTGCGATCGGCGTGTGTATTGGTATCGCCAATTCCAAGGATGACGTTCTTCTGGCAGGCGTATTGAATGGGGTCTTCCCAAGACGTTATGACCGGAAATCCATCAAGCCATTTGTCTTTAGTTGTTCCGCCCGGCGAGGGGTTGTGAGCTGGGGTCGGTGTGCTGTAGGCGGTTACATTGCCGAGATTTCGGAAGTAACGGAACGCCGCATAATAGAGTTCGCTAACCGGGTCGTTGCTCTTGTGCTGGTTGGTCGTCAGCTGCCCGAACTTGTTTAGGTAATTGATAACACCGCTATTGCTGACAGTCCGGCCGAATGCTGTTTGAGTCGCTGTAGCATCATCAGGGTTCGGGTTAGTTGCGAGAATACCGGTTGTCTTGCTCCATTCTGTGCGTGCGTTATCCATCTGGCCGGCCACGCCACGTTCTCTTTTAAGTGGGCCTATGTACTTTTGGCCCGCACGCAATACTCCGCCGTCGCGTAGCTGCTTTTCGTCGTTCAGGTAGCCGAATACGCTGTAACGTATATTTTCGTTGTACTGCTGCAGAAGGCCCTCAGGCTTGTAGTTGGTGTCACTGTATTTTTTGCAGTTCGCTTCAAGCAACGAAGGAACACAAACTTTCACCCGGAGTTTGAGGCGGTAAACGGTTTTCAGCGTATTGCTGTTTTGTGGGGTATAGCTCTTTAGCAGGCGACCCCCGTCCCAAGGACTTGTGAGTGTTGGGTCGTACGCGACCTGTTCAGCGAGGGATGCGTTGTCATCGCCAAGCTTGTCATTCCAAGTGGAGAAAAGCATATCAACGCCCAAGCCACTCAGGCGCAAATAGAAGTTTGTCCAGTCACTTTTGGCAGGCGTGGCGCCGACGATTTCGCTTTGAGGGACGTTGGCGCTGGACGTACGGTTGCCGGCGCTACTTTGACCCGTATGCCTTGCTTTTTCCAGAACTGTGAGCCCAACTTCATCACGGTAGCGATACCCACCGGTTAGCGCGCTGCGAAATGGATCGATCGTTGGCGTTCCCGCCCAGTTCAGGAAATTTCCACTCCATTGTTTTGAGCCACCGCACTTTCGCAACGTGGCATATCCGGCTGGTTCAAACCATTCGTTAGTTTTATCGTAGGTGTAGCACTTCGCCGAGTCGAAGTAGCCAAGATAGGTATTGCCAGAACTGTAGTTTCCGGTGTTGGCAATGGATAGCAGTGTCGGCCACTCAACGGAGGGCACGAGTGCAAGGTTGCCAGGGACATTGCTGGCACCTAGTAGCAGGGGAGTCTGCGATACGTCTGCGACGGCCTGATTAACACCGAGTGTCCAGCATACTGCAGCCCCCGCCAGCAGCAACGGGCGCCACGTACCGGTAGGTCCATTCCAGGGCATACGGCGATAATTGAGCGGCATCATGTCACTCCTCTACAAAATACAGGGAACGAAGGGTTACCTTCGAGTCCGGGCTGGCGCCGGTGCCGGTTGCTTCAATGCGGACTAGAACGAAGTCGAGAATCAGCGACTCGCCAGCCGCGAGCGAGTCGCCACCAGCGGTGGTTGGGTTGACCATGTTCTGCATGTCGAGCTGACCGGGATGGGGCAAACGGGTGATGGTGTAGGTTGGTGCTTGATAAACGTTGCCATTAAAGCTGGTGAAGGTCACCACTTCTGGCGACTCGTCGTCGACTGGGTACAGGGCGTCGTTGACCAGGTTGTCGTAATCCGTTTTGACTGCCTGTTCGGCAAACCGAAGCGCGGCCTCAGCGGCCTGAAACGCTAAGTTGTGGTCACGCATGTTGCCTGCCATGCGCTCCTGAAGATTAGTGTCACGCATCGCTGCAGCTCCGAGGATGGTGAGCAACAACAGCATGATGAGTGCAACGAGCAGGACAGCCCCTCGTTGACGTGAATGATTGAAGGATCTCTGTTTCATGGCAGACGATTCCGTATGGCCACAGTAGCGGTATATACCTGCGCGACCCGGTTGTTCTTGATGGTGACCGTGCCGTCATCTTCATAAAGCGCGTAGTCGTCGTCCCGCTCGATGCCAACAGCTGCGGGATACACGAACGTCTGCGGTTCTTCCAGGACGTGGATTTCTGGGCTGACTGCAAGGATCGAGATACGCGCTGAAACCACCTTGTCCCAATCACCGGTGCCGGTGGCGACCAGATTATTGGTTCCGGCCTTCACATACTGGTCTGCAAGGCGGTCACCGTCTTGGTCCAACCCATAGGTGACCTGCATATCAATAACGCCTTCAACAAGTTCCTCATCGGCAAAGATGACGTTATTGCCGGAGGGCGTTAGGGCTTTGCGAACGAGCGAAGGGAGTCTTCCGACGTTGTCCCGTACGTAATAGGTATGGCTGCGAAATATGTAGGAGGTGAGCTTCTTCTGGTACGACTGGCTCCAGTCGGCCGTGGGGACTTCATTGCCCGGCTCGACGTTCTTGCCAGCTCTCTGAAAAGAGCTGGCATTAGCATTGTTGGCGTTCTGGAAGATATCGCAGCCAGTAGAGTTGCCAAGTAGAACAATCTGACCTGCATATGCGCCGGTCCCTTTTTCATCGTTCACTTTAACTTCCACGCCTAGGCTTGGCGTTTGAGCATTGTTAGTGCCCTGTGGATCAAACTCCTTTCCTTCACCGGCATATTTGACAATGAACGCATCGGTGTCGGCGCGCGTACTATCCGCTGCACCGAATGTGACTGGCTTGCTGTTATCCCAACCTTGGATAGCGGGTGAAGTGCTGAAGGCGTTCTTTTCGTCGGTTGTTTTCGAGCTCAGCTCCAAATGACTGAGAGGGTCACTCAGGCACTCGCCCTTGTAGCCCGCTTGCCTGACGTCGAACGTCATAAAGTCAGTTGCGAAGCGACCCGCTTCCTGAACGCGGGCTACCGCAGTATTGGTGCGGTACATATCTTTGCTGGAGATGAAAACCTGCAAAACGCCACCCAGCAAGATCAGGCTGATCAGCATGGCTACCATCAGCTCGATGAGCGAAAGGCCCGCCTGCCGGTAAAAAGGGACTGGTTTCATAGCTGCGTCCGATAGACAAAGGTTTCACGGTCATTGTCAGCGGCTTCGTCGATGCGGCCGCGGTTGTCATCCCACTCGATGGATACGGTGAACACTCGATCGTTTCGGACAACGCTGCCCTTGGCATCGCCAGAGAGCAGGCATGAAAGCGAATTCAGCCATTCGGCTACGTCTTTTTTAGCGAGTGTTCCGCTGGGTGCGATGTCTGGATCGCAGGCTTGGTTCTGCAGCGCGATGTCGTAGACACCGTTTAAGGCTTCGGTGCGATTGGCGCGCATCCGGTCGATGATGTCGTAAGCCAGTACAGTTGCCTGAGACCGGTAGTACGCGCTCTGGTTGCTCTTGAGCGCCGTCATCTGCATGCCAGCGAGGCCTAACAAGCCTACGGAAAGGACCAGCATGGCGACAAGCACTTCGATGAGCGTCGCGCCGCGTTGGCGGGCAGATATAAAAACGGGGCTTCTCATTGGCACGTTCCTTTTGTGCTCGTCACTCGTCCTGTCGCACTCAGTGCAATGGTGTATTGGGGTTTGCCCGTGCAGTTGGAAAACTTCACTGTGAAATCTGTCGCGGTCGTTTTGGTCAGCAGGCCGTTCGGCCGATAAGAGAGCGTTTCAGCCGGCCCGGTGACCGTATTCTGGTTACCTACCGCCTCCCATACGCGGAGCACAGCGCCTCCATTCACTTTCACCAGCCAACCGTTTCCCCAATCGGCCGCGTCGGCGCAGGCGTTCTCATTGCGGCGGCAGATATCCACCCTCACGCCACGCTTGACTGCCTCGGAGCGAGCGAACTGGAGCGCAGTGGTTAGGTCGTTGGAGATAGTCTGGGTCCGGTTGTTCTGGATGGTGTCTCGGAACGAGGGCGCCGCGATCGCCAACAGGATCGCGAGGATCGCCAGCGTGATCATCAACTCGATCAGCGTGAAAGCTCGGGAATGCTGCATGGTTCTTCTCAGTTTCAGGGTCATCGAATCATCCCGGTTTGCCGTTCGGCTTCCCATCCTGCCCGGACGTTCGGTCGGTTTTCGAGGCCGTGCGGCATGTTAGGTGCAAAGGTCGTCGGCCGTGGGTGGCGCAAGTCTCGTCCGCCCCGTGATGTTGATCACAATCTTCCTCACCGGCATTTCCTGTCGGCACAGGATGAAGGTGCCATTGAGGCTGTGTGTTGTGCCGTCGGGCTTGAATGTCATGTGTCGTTGCTGGCGAAAGTTTCGCCATTTCCAGCTGTGGCCCGCTGTGACTGCAGTGGTACGTAGCGTCAGGTCGCCCTCACCAATTGTGCCGTTGGCATCCAGGTCATCGAATATCAGTACCTGGCCGCTCCACATCGCTTGATCGTCGCAGCCGGCCGACCCTGCGCACATGCTGACCGGTCGCCTGGAGGTTATCGCCCTGCTTCTTGCAAAGTTGAGGTCAGCGAGCAGCTGGTTGACCAGCGTGCGTTGGCGGACCGATTCGAGCGTTGAGGAGAATGTCGGGATGGCGATCGCAAGCAGGATAGCCAGTACGGTCAGGGTGATTAGCAGTTCAATAAGCGTGAAGCCTTGATCCTGATTCGGCATGGTGCGGTTCCTTTGCACGTATGATGGCCGCCTTCCTGGCGTTGCCACTTTGCTTCGTCAATCATCCTGACGAAGTGGGCTTTTTAGACCAGTGCGACTGCAAGTCCAAGGATGAAACGCGGAAAATGTGAACCCGAGTGGTGGAGGTTGAGTTGAAGCAACGGACGATTGTGGTGGGCGGCGGCGTTATCGGGTTGCTGTCGGCGTATGGGCTGGCTGCTGCAGGGTGCTCCGTGTCGTTATGCGAGGCATCCGCGACGGGCACCGAAGCCTCCTGGGCCGGCGGGGGCATCGTTTCACCGCTTTATCCGTGGCGTTATGACGCTTCTATCAGTGCGTTGGCGCACTGGTCGCAGGACTTCTATCCGAAGCTTGGCGAGTCGTTGCAGCAGCAGAGCGGGATCGACCCTGAAGTTCACGAGACTGGGCTCTACTGGCTCGACCTGGAAGACGAGGATCAGGCGCTAGCCTGGGCGCACCGACATAATCGACCGCTGCATCGAGTGGCTATGGAGCAGGTGCGTGCTGCGGTGCCATCGCTTGGGGAGGGTTTCTCAAAGGCGGTGTACATGCCAGGCGTCGCCAACGTCCGTAATCCCCGTTTGCTGCAGTCGCTGCGTGCAGCTTTGGCGAAGCTGCCCAATGTCACGATCATCGAGCATTGCCCTGTTAGCGGTTTCGTTCGTGAAGGTACGCGTATCGTAGGCGTGCAGACGGCGCAGGGTGAGATGCGGGCGGATCAGGTTGTAGTGGCTGCGGGTGCCTGGAGTGGGAATCTGCTGGCAACGCTGGGGCTGGAGCTGCCGGTCAAGCCCATGAAGGGGCAGATGATTCTGTTCAAGTGCGTTGAGGACTTCCTGCCGAGCATGGTGTTGGCCAAGCGCCGCTATGCGATTCCGCGGCGTGATGGCCACATTCTGGTGGGCAGTACGTTGGAGGACGTTGGGTTCGACAAGACGCCGACCGAAGATGCGCTGGAAAGTCTCAAGGCGACCGCTGTCGATTTGCTGCATGGGCTAGCCGATGCTGAGGTGGTCAAGCATTGGGCGGGTCTGCGTCCTGCTTCGCCGGACGGCATTCCGTATATTGGTCCGGTGCCGGAGCATGATGGGCTTTGGCTCAACTGCGGGCACTTCCGAAACGGACTAGTGCTTGCACCGGCTTCATGTCAGCTGTTGGCCGATCTGATGCTGGATCGGTCGCCGTGCATCGATCCCGAGCCTTACGCCCCTGCGGGTCGGTTGTGACATTGCCCACGGCTGGTGCGTGCCATGCGTGCCAGCCCTGCGACTAGCTGGTTTCGATGTTCAAGGGAGGCGTTTCGTTGTGCGCTCGTCGCATCGAAACCTTCCCCGGTTGTACATAGGCGCACGCTGCGCTTCACACGTCATCTATCACTGGGTGTGAGGCGCTCGCTCTCGCGGCAAAGCCACTGGCCTTTCGGTAGTCTGGGTGCAGCATTTCGATGGTCAGTGCGTAGCTGCGGTGCTATCCGGCGGTGTTTGTGGCAAAGCGCTGTGCAGCCCTTCGGGTGTGCCGGTTTTGCTGTTAAATTATCCAGCTTTGTGGCGCAGAGCCTTGCCGCGCCGATTTCTTACACTCATGAGGTTGCGTGTGGCCAAGAAAACCACATCCCTTTCCGGACTAGGTGGTCTGGTCTTCTCCACCGATGCGGGGCGCCACTGCCCGGATTGCGGTCAGCCGCTGGATGCCTGCGTCTGCAAGCAAGCGCTGATACCTGAGGGTGATGGCATCGCGCGCGTGCGCCGGGAGAGCAAAGGTCGCGGCGGCAAGACAGTCACCACGGTAACCGGTGTGCCGCTTGCGGAGGTCGAGCTCAAGGAGTTGGCCAGTGCGCTCAAGCGTCGTTGCGGTACTGGTGGCGCACTCAAGGAAGGCGTGATCGAAATCCAGGGTGACCATGTTCAGTTGCTCATCGACGAACTGATCAAGCGCGGATTCAAGGCCAAGAAATCGGGCGGTTGAACGTCCGATCTGACTCATTCAGGCGCGTGCGCTTATTTCCGGGCGCGTCGGCTGTCCAAACCGGATTGCCCCGCTGTCGCGCTAAGCTCGACAGACTCATCCCTATTCTCAGGAGGCCTAGATGCCCGTACGACGCACACGTAAAGATGACGGCAGTCAGTGGACCGCAGCGGACAGCCGTAGCGTCTATGGCATTCGCCACTGGGGTGCAGGCTACTTTTCGATCAGTGATGACGGTCATGTCGAAGTGCGCCCACAAGGACCCAATGGCGCGGCCGTTGAATTCACCGGCCTGATCGAGCAGCTGCGCGATGCCGGGCTGACCTTGCCGCTGCTGGTGCGCTTCCCTGACATTTTGCAGGACCGGGTACGTCATTTGACCGGTGCCTTCGATGCCAATATCGAGCGCCTCGAATACCAGAGCAGATACACCGCGCTGTACCCGATCAAGGTCAACCAACAGGAAGCGGTGATCGAGAACATCATCGCTACACAGAATGTATCGATCGGCCTGGAAGCAGGCTCGAAGCCTGAGCTGATGGCGGTGCTGGCGCTGGCACCGAAGGGCGGCACCATCGTCTGCAACGGCTACAAGGATCGCGAATTCATCCGCTTGGCGCTGATGGGGCAGAAGCTCGGCCACAACGTGTTCATCGTCATCGAAAAGATGTCCGAAGTGGGCATGGTGATCGAGGAAGCGGCGGAGCTGAAGATCATCCCGCAGGTTGGCTTGCGCGTACGGTTGTCCTCACTGGCTTCGAGCAAGTGGGCCGACACCGGTGGTGAAAAGTCAAAGTTCGGTCTGTCCGCTGCGCAGTTGCTGACTGTCATCGAGCGCTTTCGCGCGGCTGGCGTCGATCAGGGCGTGCGCTTGCTGCACTTCCACATGGGCTCGCAGATTGCCAACCTGGCGGACTACCGTGATGGCTTCCGTGAAGCCATTCGTTATTACGCCGAGCTCCGCGCGCTCGGGTTGCCGGTCGACCATATCGATGTGGGCGGCGGCCTCGGCGTCGACTACGATGGCACCCATTCGCGCAATGCCAGTTCGATTAACTACGACATCGATGAGTACGCCGGCACAGTAGTCGGGATGCTCAAGGAGTTCTGCGATCGGCAGGAACTGCCGCACCCGCATATCTTCTCCGAAAGCGGCCGGGCCATGACTGCGCACCACGCAGTGCTGGTGATGCAGGTGACCGACTTCGAGCGCCACAACGATGAAGCGCCGACCATCGAGAACTACGACGAGCTGCCAGAAATCGTCCAGGCACTGGCCGATCTGCTCGGCCCGACCGATCCCGAGATGGTCACCGAGACCTATTGGCGCGCGACGCACTACATGAGCGAGGCTGCGGCACAATATGCCTCTGGCAAGTTGTCACTTGCGCAGAAAGCGTTGGCCGAACAAAGCTATTTCGCCATTTGCCGCCGGCTGTACAACCAGCTCAAGGCACGTCAGCGGTCCCACCGTGCGGTGCTCGACGAGTTGAATGACAAGCTGGCCGATAAGTACATCTGCAACTTCTCGGTGTTCCAGAGCCTGCCGGACACCTGGGCTATCGATCAGATCCTACCGATCGTTCCGTTGCAGCGCCTGAGTGAGGAACCGGTGCGCCGCGCCGTGTTGCAAGATCTGACCTGCGACTCCGACGGCAAGATCAAGCATTACGTGGATGAGCAGAGCATCGAAAACAGCATGCCGGTGCATGAAATCCAGGCGGGAGAGGAGTACTTCCTCGGGGTGTTCCTGGTAGGGGCCTACCAGGAAATTCTCGGCGACATGCACAACCTGTTTGGCGACACCGATTCGGTCAACGTCTATCAGCGTGAGGATGGCAGCTTCTACCACGCCGGTATCGAGACCCACGACACCATCGAAGACATGCTGCGCTACGTGCACCTCTCGCCCGAGGAGCTGATGACCTACTACCGTGACAAGGTGTCCAGCGCGCGGCTCAGCGCCAAGGAGCGCACCCAGTACATCGATGCGTTGCGGCTGGGGCTGACGCGTTCGTCGTATCTCACGCCTTGAAGATGCGTAGACGGATGCCGCCAGTCGTAGAACGCGCAACCCATCACCGCTGACAATGGGTTTACAGTCATCCTGCGTAGGCCGCGACCGGCTTGCTTGAGTCGCGTAGGGTGGGTCGATTTCAGCTCCACCGTAACCGGGCGCGGTGGAACGGTGAGGCCTGATCCACCGTACGATTTCTGACCAGGACCGTAGGGTAGATGTCGCCTTTTACATCCACCGTTGCTCTGCTCGGTGGATCGATGAGGCGCGATCCACCCTACAGGGCTGCATTCGCCGCGGGGCGCGCCTCCCACCAGAGCGCGCGCGGTGTGGTTTTTTGCTTATGTGGGAAGGCCGCCCCGGCGCGAAGCTTTTCGCTTCAAACCTTTCTGACAAACTCAGATTTCAGCTTCATCGCACCGATGCCGTCGATCTTGCAGTCGATGTCGTGGTCGCCGTCGACCAGACGGATGTTCTTCACCTTGGTGCCCACCTTGACCACCAGCGACGAGCCCTTGACCTTGAGGTCCTTGATCACGGTTATGGTGTCGCCGTCCTGCAGGGTGTTGCCGACCGAATCCTTGATCAGCTTTTCGTCTTCACCGAAGGACTCTGCAGCGTTGGCCGACCATTCGTGGGCGCACTCCGGGCAGACCAGCAGCTGGCCATCTTCATAGGTGTATTCGGAATTGCATTGGGGGCAGGCTGGCAAAGCGCTCACGGCGGATCCTCGTTGGCAGTGCGAAAAGCCGCGGATTGTATAGGGTTTTATCGGCTTGCGGGCTGCCTGCCAGGGCGTGGAGGCTTGCGTACTCAACAGAAGTGCCGTCCTCGCCACCCGAGTGCCGCCGGAGGATGGCAGCAAGCAAGGCTCAGTAATCGTCCTTGAGTGCGCGGTAACGCTCCTCCAGTTCCCGGCGGATCTGCCGGCGCTGCTGGGCTTGGGCGAAGCGACGCTTCTGGTCAGGCGTTTTCGGCTCCAGTGACGGCACAGTGGCAGGGCGACCATCTTCACCTACCGCCACCATTGTGAAGAAGCAGCTATTGGTGTGCCGCACGGTTTTCTGCCGGATGTCTTCGGTGATCACCTTGATGCCGATCTCCATCGAAGTGTTGCCGACATAGTTGACCGAGGCGAGAAAGGTCACAAGCTCGCCAACATGCACGGGTTGGCGGAAATTCACCTGATCGACCGACAGCGTTACAACGTACTGACCTGCATAGCGGCTGGCACAGGCGTAGGCCACTTCGTCCAGGTATTTCAGCAGCGTGCCGCCATGTACGTTGCCGGAAAAGTTGGCCTTGTCCGGGGTCATCAGTACGGTCATGGTCAGTTCGGCATGTCCATCAAGCATGGTGCGCGGCTCGTGCTGGCAAAAAGGGCTGCTACTTTAGTCGAATGCGAGACGGCTGTGGCCCAGAAATCCGCGTCGTCCGCTGTTTTTTTTCGGGTGGTCAATGTGGCAATAGCGCGCAGGTCGTAGTGGTGTGTCGCCGGCTGTTCATCGTCGACTGCAAGGTCGCTAGGGCCGAGCTCGCTGCACTGCGCTCCGTGCAGCGGATGAATATTGCGAACCGGTGCTCGGGTCTGGCGAGGTGCAGCGTGTGTGTGAGGCTTTATTGACCTGCGCCAGTATCGCGCCTGTTTTTCTCCCTATAGTCCAGTGGCTGCCATACACGCCTCACCACCCATCAGTGCCGGACTAGCCATGCGTTTATTCAGCCTCCTTCTGCTCAGCTGCCTCGTTCCGTTTGCCCACGCCAGCGAAGAGGCGATGGAGCGCTTCAACTATCTGATGGACGATGCGGCACGACGTCAGCAGGCGTATGAGGCCGGTCAGGAACGTGCTCTTTTTTGTGGCTATTGCCATGGCGAAACCGGCAACAGCAAGCGCCCGCACATCCCCAATCTGGCCTCGCAAAATCCTGTCTATCTGTTCCATTCGTTCGAGAAGTTTGCCAAAGGCGAGCGCGTCGATTTCGTGATGACGAAACTGGCGAAAAGCTTGACCTTGGAGGACCGGGTCAACATAGCCGTCTATTTCAGTCAGCAGAAGGTCGAGCCTGCCACCGTTGCGCCGGATGCGGCGCTGGTCCAGCGTGGCGAGGCAATGTTTCAGCGCACCTGCACCGCCTGCCACGGCAGCCATGCACAAGGCAAGGAGACCATGCCACGCCTGGCCGGGCAGTCTGATGAGTACATTCGCAAGGCGCTGGGCCGTTTCCGCAGCAATGATCCGAGCCGAGCCGGTTCAGTCATGATCGGCATCGCTGGCCAGCTGTCCGAGGCGGACATAGAGGCGCTGGCCGCTTATCTGACGCAGCTGCAACTGAGCGAGCAGCAGGAGCAGCAGGCCGGCGCGCAGCTGCTCGGAGTGGTTGCACACTAGGGCTGTACGCAACGCCTCCGTTGACAGCTCGCGGTGCCGGACTTGCCGCTCTCCGAGTCGAGAGTCTGGCGCGCCGCTTGCGAGATTTCCTACGCGCCGGTCAGTAGCTCTTGTAGGGCAGGAATTTGCCAGACAGGACGACATTGACGCGGTCTCCCTTCGGATCGGGTTGGCGCTGGATGTCCATAGAGAAGTCGATGGCGCTCATGATGCCGTCGCCGAACTCTTCATGGATCAGCTCTTTGATGGTGCTGCCATACACGTTGACCAGCTCATACCAGCGGTAGATCAGCGGGTCGGTGGGCACCGAGGTCGGCAGTGACCCTTTATAGGGCACGATCTGTAGCCAAGCGATGGCTTCATCCGACAGCTCGAACAACTTGCCCAGGGTTTCCGCCTGGGCCTTGTCGAAGGCCATCTGGCCAAGGCAACCAGCCGTGGTCCACTCCTTGGACATGCCGATGGACTCGGCTATCTGGGCCCATTTCAGCTTCTTGCGCACCTTGGCGGAAACGATCATCTGGGTCACTTGGCTACGGCAGGAAATCATTGCGCGATCCTCATCGACTTGATTGGGCGAGCCGCATGTTGCGGCTGAGCGCCCAGTTCGATGCAGAGGCTGTGCCAGTCGGAGACGGAGCTGGCTGCGGCCGACCCGGGGGCCTGGCGCCGCGAACCGGCTCAATCGTACTCCGACGGCTCATGCTCACCGAGCAGGCGGCGCTGCCTCGGTGTGGCCGCGGCGAGCACATCCGGGTTGAATCGCCACTGCAGATAGGGCGAGAACTTCTGCGCCACCATCCGCCTCCCGTAATGCATCTGCAGCAGATAGCGGCTGCGGTCAGTCGTGCGATTGCGGCTGCCGGCGTGCCATAGCTCGCTGCGAAACAGCAGCACGTCACCGGCTTCGCAGAGTACCGGCTGTGCTTCGCGACCTTTCCAGTGCGTTTCCCCCGGGCGAGGCTTGCGACCGGCCCGGTGGCTGCCGGGTATCACCAGGGTAGGGCAGAGGTCGGCATCGATCCGGTCGAGATAGAGGTGTGCCGTGCAGACTTGCATCGGCAGGTCGAAGTCAGGGGCTTGCACCACGTGCTCGGGTAGCTCCATGGCGAGGTAATCGGCATGCAATTCACCGCCGACAAACCCCGGATGGCTGCGCCAGGCTGTCTGCCCGATGACATGGCAATCCTCGCCAAGACAGGCTTCCGCCAGTTCGATCACCCCGGGAAGATCCAGCAAGGGCAGCCAGAACGGGTCGCGGTTGAACACGCACTTGTAATGGTCATCGACCAGCCCCTGATAGTCCCAGTGGACTGGCTCGAGGCGATCAATGGCCGCGCGTACCGCTTCGACCTGTTGCGGCGTCACGATGCCACGCAGCAACACGAAACCTTGCTCGTGCATGGCCTGCAACTGCTCGGTGGTGCGGCTGGTGCCTGGCATGGTGTCCGGATTCCGTGACGTTCAGAACGGTCGACAGCTTGTTGAAAGCTTGGGTTCGTAAGCTGCCTGTGTCTGTGACGACCTGTCGTCACAGCAGGCGCACGGCCACAAGCGGTGAGCCCGTTTCATCCCTTCTCGTGCGAACCTCGGCGCGCAGCCACAAGCGGCGTCTGCCGGGTTCGCTTTCAGCCTGCTCACGGCGGCGCGATGCTGCTCGAGCGTCGACATGTCTAATTCGGCCAGCGCGTGCTATGGGCGTTCACAAGCGCTGCTGGCTAACGGCAAGCAAGGCGCATTGCACCTTTGCCACCCGATTTTCCTAGTCCTAGACGCCCGCTCCGCCGACGATCTTCAATCCGCTCTGGCCGTTGCCCTGACGCTGCACCTGAATCTGTACCGGGATGCGCTCATGCATTTCGGCCACATGGGAAATCACGGCCACCTTCCGGCCCTGAGCCTGCAACGAATCCAGCGCGTCCATTGCGATTTGCAGCGACTCCGGATCGAGGCTGCCGAACCCTTCGTCGATGAACAGCGATTCGATCTTCAGCTTGCTAGATGCCATCGAGGCCAGGCCCAGCGCCAGAGCGAGGGATACGAGAAAGGTCTCACCGCCCGACAGTGAATGCACCGAGCGCAGCTCGTCGCCCATCTCCGTATCCATTACCAGCAACCCCAGCGGGCTGCCGCCGCGCTTGAGCCGATAACGGCGAGCCAGCTGGCGCAACTGCACATTGGCGTGCTGCACGAGTAAGTCGAGGTTGTAGGCCTGGGCGATCTTTCGGAAGGCGCCGCCATCGCTGGAGCCGATCAGCGCGGCGATGCGGCCCCAGCGTTGGCTTTCAGTCGTGGCATCGGCGATTTGCTGAAGCAAGGCCTGGCTTTGGTTGCGTCGGCGATCATCGTCGAGCAGCGCGGCGCGGGTCTCGGTGGCGCGCTGCTCGGCGCTCTCGCAGCTGGCTTGCTGAGCGCTGAACTGTATTTCCAGGGCGTCGGCGTCCGGTGGGTTCGGCTGCCCGGCTTGATGCGTCTTCAACCGCTGCTCGCACCCGTCAAGTCGCTCGCGGCCACGGGCAAGCTGTTCGGTGTTGGCGCGCACGCGCTCCCGCGCCTGGGCGAGCAAGGTGTCGTCCAGCTGCAGTAATTGCTCCAGGGTCGCATCGTCCAAGTCAGGGTGAGACGCGCGCCAGGCAGCGAGCTCCTCGCCCAGCACCCCGCGTTCGGCCAGCATTTCGTCGCGGCGTTGGCTGCAGTTGTGCTGCTCCCCAGCTAGGCGGGTCAGTTCAACTCGCGCCTCGTTCAGCTGCTGGTCAACCTCGGCTTGTTGCTGGCGAGCAGTCTGGATTGCGCTGTCGAGGTGCTGTTGCCAGGCCTGGGCGCTGGGTTGCTCGCCAAGACTGTCGTTCAGCGCGAGCCGACAGGCCTGCTCGCGGCTCTCCAGCTCCGCGCGCCGGTCGGTGCAAGTCTTGTGTTGCTCCATTCGATGCTGTTGTTGCAGTTGCTCGCGCTCCAGTGCGGTCTGGCGCTGCTGCTGTTCCTCGGCCAATTCCGATTGCTGATCGACCTGCTGGCGCCGCGCTTCAACCTTGCCGTCCAGCAGCATAAAGGTCTCGGCCGGTTTTTCCCGCCAGCGTTCGAGCATGGCTGTCGGCAAAACCTCAGCAAACTCGGCCAGCTCTTCCTCGAGCCGCGCGTTATCGCGGACGATGGCGTCGCGCTGTGCGGCGAGCATCTGTGTGGCCTGCACACAGGTGTCACGTGCACTTTGCCAGGCACTCTGCAGAGTCTCGGTTCGCTGTTGCAGCTCCAGCAGCTCGCGCTGCCGGGTATTTGCCCCTGCGATGTCGGACCTAAGCGAAGCTATGCGGCTGTCGAGCCAGGTTTGCTGTTCTCCTTCCGGCTGGTTTTGCAGTTCTACGTAGACGGGCAGCTCTGCCAGTTGAGCGTCAAGCTTGGCCAGGTCGCCGGTGAGTTCCGCTTGCCGTTGTCCGTTCTGCTTGATGCCGGTGGTGAGCGCAATGTGCTGGTCACGCAGGGCTTGCAGCTTTTCGTCCTGGGCCTTGAGTTGCAGTTGCGCGTGCTCGACTTCACGCTCGTCCTGTTGATCGAGCGCGGCAATCAGTGCCTCGCCGTCGTGCCAGGGGTGCTCGGTGCTGCCGCAAACGCTGCACGGCTCGCCCGTTATCAGCGCGGCACGTAAGGCCTCGACGTTTGCGCTACGGGCCAGACGCTGCCGATCCAGTAACGCCTGCACCACCTTCAATGCTTTTTCTGCATCGTCACGCTCGACACGGGCGAGCTTGCCCGCATCGGTGAGCCTGTTCAGCTCGTCTTGCTGACTGCTCTGTTCGCTCTGTAGCGTGCGTTGCTGGCCGGTTAACTGCTGCTGGCGGGACCAGAGGCTGTGCAGACTTTCGAACCCACGCTCGGTTTCCCGAAGCGCTCCAAGGCGCGTCGTCAGTTGCGCCAGTTGCTCGCCAAGGCTGGTTTCACCACCGATCTGCTTCTGCAGCGCGTCCAGAGCAGTTTTTGCCTTGGTCTGCGCCGCTTCGGCGGTTTTGGCAGATGCTTCCAGTGCGGGCAGTTCTCGTCGGCCTTGCTGTAGTCGAGCGGCGATCTGTACGGCCTGTTGCAGGCGCGGCCGGTAGCCGCTCCAGGCCGCGCAAAGCGGTTGCAGTTCGGCACTGGTGGCGAGTTGGTCGGTCAGGGTGGCGAGTTGCTGGGCGGCTTGTTCCTGATGGTGGCGTAGCTGGGCGAGCGTGAGTTCACCCGTTCTGCTCGCTGTTTCAGCCTGTTCGGCCTGTTTCTGGGCGTCGCGCAGATCGGTGCGTAGATGGCTAAGACGCTCCTCTTCACGGCGCGCTGCAGCCAGTCGCGGTTCGGCTGCTTTCAACCCATGCTCGGCGGCTTTCAGCGCTTCGGTAGAAGCCCGGCAGGCCTGTTCCAGCGTTTCGAGGCGCTGTTGTACGGCGGCGTGCTCCCGGGCGTGACGGGCAAGGGTTGCCTCGACCTTGGCTACCAATGGAGCCAGTTCGCGCTCACGGATAAATCGATGGCGCTGGGGTGCCAGCTGCTCGAACAGTCCAAGGATGCGCCGGGCGTCTGCCAAATTTTCCTGTTCTTCCTCAGCCTCGGCGAGTTGCTGCTTGGCAGCTTCACGCTCTTGTTGCAAGCGCGCCATATCCTGCAACCACTGGCGCTGCTGTTTGAGCGCTTCTAGACCTTGCTGCAGGTCTCGAAGCTCGGCTTGCTGCTCCTGAGCCTGTACTTCGAGCGCCTCACGCGCCTCGGCGTCCATCGGCTGCACACCACCGGCCTGCTGCTGCAAGGCGGCAAGTACTTCGCGGGCGCGTTTGGCTGCTTCGAACGCGGCTTGTCCCAGGCGGCTGTAAAGGCCGGTGTCGGTGAGCTTTTCCAGCAGCGTGCCGCGGTCGTTGTCATCGGCCTTGAGGAAGGCGGAAAATTCGCTCTGCGCCAGCAGCACGGCACGGGTAAATTGCGCGAGGGTGAGCCCGAGTTTGGCTTCGAGCAGCTCCTTGAATTCCCGCTTCTTGCCGTTGGCCAGCAACTGGTCGCGGTCCAGGTCGAGCAGGCTCTGGCTGCTGGCTTGCAACTTGCCGTCGATCTTTTCCCGTGCGCGCTTGACCTCCCAGCGTGCGCGGTAGCGGTGGCCGTCGACCCCGACGAAGTCCACTTCGGCATAGCCGTTGGCGCAACCCCGTCGCAGCAGGTTGCGCTCATCGCCGCTGCCTATTTCGTCCTTGCCGTCCGGGACCTTGCTCAACAAGGAAGCGCCGTCGAGCCGCGGCGTGCTGCCAAACAGCGCCAGACACAGGGCATCGAGGATGGTGCTCTTGCCTGCGCCGGTGGGCCCGGTGATGGCGAAGAGACCGGCGCTGGCAAGCGGCTCGGCGGTGAAATCGATGGCCTGTTCACCGGCCAGCGAGGCAAGGTTCTTCAGGCGGATGGCGAGGATTTTCATCGCGTGTCTCCTTCACCAGCAAACTCGACGCCTTGGAGCAGGCTGGCGAAATCCTCCTGCGCCTGATCGTCGGGCGGATTGCCGAACTGTTCCTCCCAGGCGCGGGCAAAGAGCTCTTGCGGGGTGATCTGGTCAAGGCCGAGCAGCACTTCGGATTCAGTCTCGCCCCGTGTTCCTCGGTATTCGCTGGCGATGCGGACCAGCCGGCAGGCCTTGCCGGCCAGGGCGGTTTCGATGCGCTGGCGCAGGTCCGGCAACGGCTCGTCGAGCTGCACCCGTACTTCCAGCCAGGGCAGGTTCTCAGCGAACAGGCCCAACGGCGGCAAGGCTTCAAGCTGGCTGAGTACCTCGGCCAGCGGGGCGCGGCCAATACGGATCATCTCCACGGCCCGAGGAACGGGCAGCGGCTCGACACTGGCGAGCTGATCGCCATCGAACTCCACCAGCAGGACCTGATGTGGATAATTGATCTCACCGAAGGACAGCGGCAGCGGCGAGCCGCTGTAACGGATGCGCTCCTGTCCGGCGACCTTTTGCGGTTTGTGCAGGTGGCCGAGGGCAACGTAGGCGATGGGGTCCGGAAATAGGCTTGCCGGCAGCGCTTCGGCATTGCCGATGACAATGTTGCGTTCAGAATCCTCCGAGACTGCCCCGCCAGCCATGTGCGCGTGGCTCATGGCGATCAACGCCTGGCCGGGCTGGCGCTGCGCCTCGGCGGCGGCAACCAGGTGCTGGTGCACGTGGCGGATGCCGAGCATGTAGTCATCCCCTGCATCGCCCCCGGTGACCTCCGCCGGGCGCAGAAAGGGCAGGGCAAGGCACCATCCAGCGACCTGGCCCTTGGCGTCGTGCAGCGGCACCAGCAGACGATTGTGGTCGAGCTGGTTTTCGGCGATCCAGCTGATACGCCCTATAGCGTGGGCGTTGAGGCGTCGCATCAGCGGCCCAGGCAGCTCGATACGCCCGCCAGAGTCGTGATTGCCGGCGATCATCACGATGTCCAGCTGCGGCAGCTTTTCATGGGAGCGCACGATGAAGTCGTAGAGCCGCTCCTGTGCTTTCAGCGGGGGGTTCACCGTGTCGAAGATGTCGCCGGCGATGAGCAGGGCATCGGGCTGGTGCTGGACGAGCTGGTCGAGCAGCCAGGCGAGGAACTGGGCGTGTTCGTAGTCGCGGTCCTGGCCATGAAGGGTCTGGCCGAGGTGCCAGTCAGAGGTGTGGATCAGGCGCATACGCACGGCCTTCTTACGGTGGATTGGCGGTTAAGCGCGATTGGATTCAGCCCTCCAGACGCAAAGGTCTCGCAATGCTTCTGGGTGGGTTTTTGTAGGAGCGAGCTTGCTCGCGAAGGTCTTTGGCCTGGGATACTCGGGTCTGTTGTCGAGGTTTGCTGAAGCATGGGTTTCGCCCTGCTGGGCGAGTCACTTTTTCTTGTGTGGCCAAGAAAAAGTAACCAAAAAGAAGGCCACCCCTGCATCCGGGTTTTGCTTTGCAAAACTCCCCTCGCTCCGGCGCCGCTCCGGGGGTCGTCGCGAAGGGACATCCATGTCCCATCACTCCTCGCTCGGCATCCATGCCTCGCGTCCCCCTGTGCAGCACCTGCGCTCGGCCTTCTGAAGGGGAATCGGGTCCGAGCCGCCTGAAAGAGCGTGAACAGCGAAACAAAAGAGCTTTGCTTGTTTGCTGACGAGGAAGTTGCCAGACGCCGCCCGGCGCCTCTCTCAAACCGTACGGTGGGTAACGCGAAACTTACCCACCGTTTTTCGTCGGCAAAGCTCGATACCAAACGCTGCGTCGATTGCGGTGGAAAATGCTTCGCAGTTTTCCACCCTACGGAGTTTTCAAAGCCGTAGGTTACGCAGCCCTGAGTTGATACACCTTTCTGCTTTTCCATCGCACGACCTACCAGACGCCGCCGAACTCCCCTTTCAGGAGGCCGAATGGAATCGCTGCGCAGAGGGGCGAGCGGCATGGATGCCGCGAGAGCCGTGAAGGGTCGGGGCCGCCGTCGGCAGGGATGGCCCTTGCGCGGCGACCCTCGGAGTAGCGATGGAATGAGGGAAGTCGAGCGAAGCGAACCGGGGATGCCTAGTCCGGTGCAGGGGCAAGCGTTTTTGGTTACTTTTGAGGGGCCGGCCATCCGGGCGTTTGGAAAAAGTGACTCGCCCAGCAGGGCGAAACCAATGCTTCGGCCAGCCGGGCCAATCGAGTGTGAGCACGGAGCGAAAGCCAGCGAGGCGCCGCGCAAGGCGCAACCTGCCGGTCGGGCTGAGAAGGGCGCTACGTCGTACGCGCAGTTCTGCGCCTGCTGCTGATCGCGAGCAAGGACTAGGCGTCCCCCTCCGCTCCTACGAAAAGCGGTATGAGTCGCCAACCCCATCAATACAACCACGCCTTCAACCCCTGCAGATTCCTCACCTGAATCTGCTGCGCCGCCGCATTGGCCAACACCGTATTCGGATCGATCTGATACCGCTGCAACACGTACTGCACCAACGCCCCGCGCGTTGCGATGCGCAGTTCACCGTCCTGCATCCCGTAGTCGGTTTCGATGATTGCCTTCTGCTCAGCGCTCAGTCGCACATCCGGCTCGATGACTACATCCACCTGCGTGTTCCACGCCTCATCCTGCTCGGCGCTGTTCTCGCTTGGATCCATCAGATCCGGCTCGCCGCGAAAACGGCTGAGGACGAAATCGCGGAAGCCGCGGTTCTTCTCGCAATAGGCGCGCACATGCCAACGGGTGCCAGTGAATACCAGCGTGTGCGGCGCCATCACCCTGATCTCGACGTCCGGATGGGCGAGGGAAACGTACTCGGTTTCCAGCCGCAGCCCTTCACGACAGGCCTTGAGAATCGGGCGCAGCACCTCGGGTCGGATGCTGCGGTCGGGCATGTGCAGCACTTCAGTGTGGGCGTAGGCCAGGGCGAGGCCTTCAATGTGCGGGGCGCGGTCGCGGTTCTGGTCGAGCAGGTGCAGATAGGCACTGGCACTGCCGTCAATGAACAGCGGCTCGAACTGCGGGCTCGGCTTGTAACCCTTCAGATGACGGTCATATGTAAGGTTTTTCGGCGCATGCTCGTTCAGGTAGGTGTTGATGTCCTTGGAGGCCTGCTGCCGGCTGATGCCAAAGCTCTGCATCAGATGGCCGGTTGTCAGGCGGCCTTCCCACCAGGCAATCGTCTCGATCAGCCGGTAACGCAGTGCCAGATCCCAGCGAACCTGACTGATCGATTGCTTGCGTTTCATGCGCGCCCCATCTGTTGAAAAAGTTTACGTGCGACTATCGGGTGACTCGACGTGTCGTGCGACGCTACATATATTCAGGGCGTACTTCAAGCGAGCAGATAGAGGAACGCCCATGAGCCTGTTACTGAATGCGCTGATTTTTTCGCTCACTGCCTTTGCAGGGATGGGCGTTCTGGCTTGGCTGGCCTACGGTGCCAACGAGCGGAAGTGAAGGGTGTTTACAATTTTGTAGTCGGTGAACGGTCATCCGATGAGTGGTTGGAATCCCGAGTGTAAAGCAGGGTCTTTGTTTCAGACCCAGCGCACGAGGCCCCCATGAAAACCCTGTCCCGTCACCTCGCCGAAAACTTTCCGGCTGATTACAAGACCCGCGTAGAACCGCAAGAAGACGGTTACCTGGTGGTCCGTGTCGGGTATCCGCTCAACGGCACCGAGGCCACTCGGGTGATGGCAGGCCGGCATGTTCAGAACGGTCTGCTGGTCGAGACCATCCTGGAAGACATGCGCAACGAACTGGCGCGCGTCCAGTAACTCACCTCGTGTTACCGCTACGATCTTTGGCTGTGCACCCCAAGCCGGATGCGTACGCATAGCCCTCCAAGCTCACTTTCTTCAAGTGACAGTTCACCCCGCCAGGCGGCCAGGATATCGCGCACGATGCCAAGCCCGAGACCGTGCCCTTCTGCGTGTTCATCGAGGCGAGTTCCGCGTTCCAGCACGGCTTCTCGACGCGCTTCAGGGATG
>Ga0207893_1000036_pt1 | contig 118815 bp, 105 predicted proteins | sample MalvirmetaMSP121_FD_184233 | JGI IMG/M metagenome (GOLD analysis project Ga0207893, IMG submission 184233) | Marine viral communities from the Deep Pacific Ocean - MSP-121 (SPAdes) | ecosystem: Environmental > Aquatic > Marine > Oceanic | place: Pacific Ocean | collected 2001-06-02 | reverse complement strand
AAAAGCAGTGCAGAAAAGTCGTTCAGTAAAACAAAGTCTGGATAACCGCCCCTATTTTCGGCAGCGGTGAACTCTAGCTAAGCCTTACGTTGGTTTTTGGTTCCACTGCTCCCCAAACCCCTAGCTTCTGTTTTTTCTTTTTCTTAGCTCAGCACGAGCAATGCTCTTCAATCTTCGGTAAAGTATGTAAATTTCATTGTTTGAAATGCCAAGCCTGCCACCTAAGGCCAGCAACATAACGAACTTAACTTATTAGCGGACTAGTTTTTCATAATCAATCATATTGAAGGCTAGCTGTATATGCGTTGGCTCTTGTATACCCCCGGCAAACGGGGTGAAATCTAGAACTTCTCGATCTTGCGCTAGGTAAAATTGGCGGCGACTTGGATTGGCCTCGAACAGGACTTGGGTTCCTCCCTGCCCCTGTTAGTATCTTCTTAAATTGCTAAGGAGGCAGCTATGACCCAAGTTTTGTGCAAATGCTGTAATCGAAGGATGGTGCCGCGCGTGATCTTCAGCCGAAGCGTTTTGGGTGGTTGGGGATGGCGTATCGGCGGGGGCGAGCCAATTTCCAACTGCTGCCCATTCTGCTTGTCGCAGCATTGGGATGCTTCCGTTCAGCCGAGCTCACTTCGTGGAAGCGTTTTGATGAAAGCTTTGAGCATTCCCTTAACCCTGATTATGTTCACTTTGCTAATCGGTGCCTCTAGCGAGATAGCTAGTCGTCTAGGTGGGTCGGCCATCGTTCAATGGATCGGTGTTATAGGTACCGTTGTGGCCACCTACAAATTTGGCCGCTGGTTTGTGAATTGAAATGCTTCGGCAAACGATTTCGCAGCAGCTGAATCTCTCCGCCACTCCGCTCGCATCTCTTCCTGTATCAAGACGATCGGTATCGGGCTCAGCCCGATCGTCACCAGCCCCAGTGGCAGAGAAAAAATAACAGCCCATCCCCATGAAAAACACCCTCTTCGTTCGACAGGTCATCCTCGCTCAGACGGGAAAAATCCCAAGCCGCTGATCTTGCCCTGGGTGCTCACTCCTCAGATCCCTGCAACTACGCGTCGCGACACTGTGTCTTGCCTAAAGTGAACAAAATTAGCCTTCCCTTGTGTTTTTAAGGATCTAGCTCGTGTTTTTCTTGAATTTCCACCCTTACGCCGAACTTCTAAGGAAAGCGATTTCCGAAGCTTAGAAGTGGTTCTACCCCGCATGGTTACTGGGTTTGCGTTCCTTAGAAGTGACCCAACTTCTAAGGCTACTTCTAAGGCTACTTCTAAGGAAGCGATCAAGGGTGAAAATCCATGCTTAGAAGTGGTCGAAACCCGCATGGTTGCTGAGTTTGCGTACCCTAGAAGTGGCCCGACTTCTAAGCTAACTTCTAAGGCTACTTCTAAGGAAGCGATCAAAGGTGGAAATCCATGCTTAGAAGTGGCCGAAACCTGCATGGTTGCTGGGTTTGCGTACCCTAGAAGTAGCCCAACTTCTAAGGCTACTTCTAAGAAAGCAATCGAGGGTAGAAATCCATGCTTAGAAGTGCCTCAAACCTGCATAGGTGCCGAACTTAGCAGCTTCTAGGGCTTCGGCCTGCTCCAAAATCATCTTACCGAAGCCCTAGGTGGACCTCGCAGGCTCAATTTGGGTTTTTCGAGTACGGGAGACGCTGAAAGCACTCTCATCCAAGGATCTCGCCATGAGCCTATTCAAGCAACTCGCTAGCCTGTTTGCCTCCGTAGTCCAGCCCGCCAAACTGGCGTACACCACAGTCATTTATCCCATCCAGGGAAACGCGGTCCTGGTGCATGACCGTCTGGGAATTCAATACGAACGCCATTGGCAGGTTTTCGACACGCTGCTGGAGGAGGGTGACACGAGCACCTCCTTAAATACCCTGCACGACAATCAGACTGTCTGGGCCGGCCCGGTCCAATCGTTTAAGACTGGCGATATCTCATCGATTTTTTTCAGCCAGCAGCATCGACTCCCTGACAGCCAGTTGGGTCAGCCCAGCCAGCGGATTACCCATGCTGGATTTGCCATAGGAATGTCCTGGCTGGCCTGGGCGTTCGATGCACGCTTTGAGCGCAGCAGTTTGGTTCGGCAGACTCCATTACCACTGGACTTAACGAGTTCTGCCAATCGTCGTCGGCCGCAATCTAGCACCCGGCCCATGATGGCGCTCACAGGATTCATGTTGGTCCTGCTTTCGGGAACTGGTGCCGCACTCCTGGGCAGGTTGGCCACGATGCAGCCGGGTGAAACAGCAGCGGTGTTCCTGACGTACCCGCGCTGAGAAGCCTTTGGGACAGATCATGGGGGTGGGGCCAATCGTCTGCGTCGTCATTGCGGTACCGGGCACGTATTGCATCAGCATTGGCCTTGGGACCGGAAGGCGCTGAGGCTCTGCGTTGCCGTTTGACATCCACCTTGGCAACAGGCTCTCACTTGCACCAGCGTTTGAGTCATGAAGCCCTTACAAAGGCCGTCCCGTTGCCATTGAGCGTCCGCCTTGGCAACGACCCGCTCGGATAACGTACCTGCACAAGACAAAGAAGATGACAGTCTTCAGTGACAGATAGGCAAGGCCCTTCGTAGCAGCAGCTCCTCCCTCGTACGACCGACCTAACAAGCATCCCGTCGGGTACACAATTCCTATAGCTTTGGCTACTCGCTAAAGATGATAGCCTTGTGCTATCAGATAGAAGTGTATCTATGCAGAAACGCAGCAGAAAATTTCAGGCGAGCCTATTGGTGACGACCCTCACCCTCCTGGCAGGGTGTGCTTCTGAACCCCGGATAGCTTTCGATCAGTCGTAAGACCCAAAAACCACGCTAAAGGTGGTCGACGCCATGCTTGTGCTGGGAACAGTGCGCATTAATGGTGTTCGGGACATTCCGTGAGAGGTTGCTGAACCTCAACAAAAAACGAAGCAAGTCAGCTTTATAACTAACCTCAACATAAAACTGGTACACGCATGAAAAAGATACTTATTACTATCGCAGCTGTAACAATCCTGGCTGGTTGCACAACGTTCGAAACTGTTTCTCGTCAGAGCCCCGAGGCCGAGGAAATTCTAGCCTTCAATTCGCCATCGGATGGTGCAGCGTTATATGTATATCGCGACCGCAAAAGTAGCTATGGTGGCGTCGAAATGATTCTGGATATTGATGAAAAAGAAATTTCACTGGCAGGATCTTGCCTTAAGCGAGTAGAGCTCACCCCTGGCACTTACCACCTGAATGCAAATCACCCGGACGTACTTGGCGGCGAGCAAGAGGTTGACGTTACCCTATCGCCAGGAGATGTGAAGGTTTTGGAGTTCAAACCAATTTTTAGGCCGATTATACCAGGCGAATCAAAGTTGATCGCGAGAACAGTAGAGGAACTGCAAAGCCTTGTTGACAGCCAGTCACTGTGCGTACTGGCCACAACAAAACTCTAAGCTTAGAAGCCGCACCCTGTAAGGGCTTAGATGAATCGGCGCAGCAGCTCACGCATTGTTTGTGGAAGCACTACGCACCGGTGAAAGTAACTACGCAGCACGAAAAAGCTGCTGCGTAGTGCTCATTCATCCCTCCTCCAAATGCTTGTCTCGCCTGCAGCTCATCAGAGCCCTCACGGCTCAATATCGCGAAGGCCGGACAACCCAACTTGGAGATTCTTGCACCACATCATCGATGGCGGCTGCTCGGCATGTACAGCGCTACTGCACCACGCGCCATGCAATTCAGCATCGAGTTTCTCAAGTTGAGATCATCTAGGCTCTTGTCCATAGTTTCAGCAGTGCCAAAAACGGTCGTTTTCGTTACATCGCGCTGAGCCCGCTGTTTGCGCTTGGGATTCCCTGGTTCCGTGTCACGTTTCCCGTACCGATATCAATGTAAGGAAATCGTATGGGAATTCGAATCGGATACGCCCGTGTATCGACGGACGACCAAAACCTCGACCTACAACGAGATGCTCTCTCCCTGGCAGGGTGCAACGACATCTACGAAGAGACCATCAGCGGCAAGTCAGCACAGCGCCCCGAACTTGGTCATTGCCTGAAGGCTCTTCGCGGCGAAGACATTTTGGTTGTTTGGCGGCTCGATAGACTTGGCCGGTCATTGGCTGACCTTGTACGTATCGTCAGTCAGCTAGAAGCAGAGGGGATCGGATTCGAATCCGTCACCGAGCGAATTGAGACAGGCAGTGCAGCTGGCCGATTGGTATTTCACGTTTTTGCGGCTTTAGCAGAGTTTGAGCGAAACCTGATTCGCGAGCGAACCAAGGCGGGTCTTGCTGCAGCCCGCGCACGTGGACGGAGAGGCGGACGGAAGCCTTCGTTAGATCCACAACAGATCCGCGAGATTCGAGCACTACTGCGCGATCCCGAGATCCGCGTTGCGGATGTAGCCAGTAGATACGGCGTTTCACGCACCACTTTGTACCGACATGTGCGGGCCTCCGGCACGAAAGCCTCGAAACCGACCAAAATCTCGTCAGATATCGCCCCAAAATCTGTTTGCGATGCAATTAAATGGGTGTCGGCAGCCACACAGGAGACCCAAGATGCTGACCTATAAAACCCAAAACGCTCCGCAACTGCAGTCTGGCCTCGTAAATTTTGAGAGTCTGAAAGCGTTGACGGGATATGAGCGCCGCTCAGATATCGAGCGCTCACTGCAGTCGCAAGGAATCCGCTATTTCTATAGTCGTTACGGCCTTTGGACGACCATTACGCTGATAAACCATGCCGGGGGAGCAGGCGCGTACAACTCCGAGTTCTATGACGCGGAGATCATCTGATGACCAGAGGCCGCAAGCGGAAGCTGAATCCAGACATCCCAAAGCACATTGATCAAAGTTCCCTGCCACGGGGTGTCTACTACGACGCCCGTGGATCGGGCGTCTGGTACACCCTCAATCAGGATGCAGGCGGAAAACAGCGCCGTAAAAATCTCGCTGGTCCAAGGGTCACGCTATCCGAATTGCATCGCCTCATGGAGGAACGCTCGGGTATTGATAGGAACAGCCTCGCCTATCTCGCTGAGCAGTACCATATAAGCCAGAAATTCAGCAGCCTGGGGAAAAAAACTCGCGACAGCTACTGCTACTCACGTGACGTGCTAATCGCCATGCCTACAAGGATAGGTAGGCCTTTGGGGGAGTTAGCGGTACGTAAATTTACGCCCTCGCTTGTTCAACGTCTGGTCGATAAGATTGCCGACGAAGGCAAGCCATCGAAGGCGGCACACGCGCTGCGTTATCTCCGTCTCTTGATGCAATGGGGCCGCAACCGCGGCTACGTAGAATCGAACCCGGCACAAGGCATAGAAGCCCCCAAAGAGCGCAAGCAGCGCCGCCTCCCCGACCCAACTGCAATGGCCGCGCTCATACAATTCGCCCGACAGCAGGGCACGCTCACGCGTGGTATGAAAGGCGCTTGCGCACCTTATCTCTGGTACGTCATGGAGATCAGTTATCTCTGCCGTCTGCGTGGCATTGAAACGGTCACTCTGACAGATGCAAACGAACTGCCTGAGGGCGTGCTAACCAACCGCCGTAAGGGCAGCCGCGACAACATTGTGCGTTGGACGCCGCGCTTGCGCGCCGCCTGGGAAGCGGCCAAGCAGTTACGCGCTGATATTTGGGCCAAGAAAAAAATGCCGGTGCCGATCCTACCCGAGCAGCGCCGCATCATCGTAGCGGCTCATGGCGGGGCATTACAGAAGTCAAGCTTAGACACTGCCTGGCAGCGACTGGTGACCCAGGCCATCGAGAAGGGAATTATTGCCCCGGAGCAGCGCTTCGGCCTTCACGATTTTAAAAGGCGGGGGATTACCGACACTGCAGGAAACCGAGCAGACAAACAGGAAGCAAGCGGGCACCGCGACGCCTCCATGCTCGACGTCTATGACTTCAGTCTGCCTGTTGTAAACACGCCAGAAGAGCAATAGATATAAACATTCAGCTAGCGCTTGACTTACTTGCTATGTCGCAGCTGGCTATCTAAAAAGTAAGGTAGAGAAGACCGCTAACGGCCCCAGCGGTCATTCCGCATCTACAAATCAGTGCCTATAATTTCCACGTGCCCCCGTTTCAAGTACGCGGTGAGGGATTCCGCTCATACGCCACCAGTGGCATAGCTGGGAAGAACGTACTTTCCGCCAGTATCCTCTGCCAACTTACGCATGTAGCTCTGCAAGGCTTCAATCACCGCCTCTGGAGAGCTCGCCTGTGCGCGACCAAAGGCAATACTAACCGCCGTATCGACTTCTGGCCGCGCACGAACCTTACCTGAGGCGACTTTGAAATCCGTGTTGCGCACAATGAGATAGAGAGCTTCTTCCAAGCAGAGAAGCCGAGCCCATAGGGCATCCACCTCGGGCATGCCATTAACTTTGGAAAGCGCGACGTAAGCCCGCTTATCGCCGCTCAGAAGTCCTGCCTCGTCATTGCCATGCAACGCCGCAAAAAGTGTCGCCTCTCCGGAGTCGATATCAGGTCGATTGAGTTGCAGAAGTGGATTGGCAACTTCCGCGACAATCTCTACCTCAGTTGCTGTATTCACCAACTGCCGGGCAAGGCCAACTGCTTCCGCGGTTCCAAGTTTAGCGCGCGCCTTATTGTCGTTCGCAAGTTTCAGCTGAAATTTGAGCTGAGGCAGCACAGCAAAGTCATCGAGCCCACCGCCCAGCGCTCCAGCTAACTCATGAAGCAAGAGGTATTGGCATATTTTCTTGGCGGCATCGCTATCGAGCAAATACAAAGTCTACTATCCCCCGATTCCCTGCATGGATAGGAGGTGCTCGGCGCTTTCGTCGCTGATGGCCTTCAAGTCGGTGTTCGCCACGAATCGCTGCCGCAATAAATCGATAGCCCCGACTCGTTGCTCAATGAAGTTCAACGCCTGAGTAGCCCTTATCCAGTCGTCATGCGCCTTCGCATAAGACAGGATGAGGTGCCCCTGATCAATCCCTGTCTCCTGGCTGAGCCTCATTGCAGCAGCAGCTAAGATCGCGGCAGAAGCCTGCCGAGGAAGCTGCCGCAGAATTGTCATCTGGCCATTTCGAATCAGCCCTAAAGCAAAAGCGTCCGCTTCACGCTCCTGATCATCACGCCGAACCTGTACTTCCCCTTCAAGCCCCTCTCGGACGTCAGCAATATCCTCATCTACCAACGCGCCGTTGTCCTGCACGTGCCCACACAGGATGTGCGCAAGCTCATGAGCAAGCACGAAGAGCTGCTTGGAGTGCTGAACGTGGTTGAACCCCAGTAGGATGGCCGGACGTTGGTCGATCATGACGGCCATCCCGGTCATACGTTTTGTGTTCCTTGGCATGGCCTTGAGGAAGAGCACAGGAATGCCATGCGCCCAGCACAGATCCAGCAGCCCCTCATAGTCAACTGTGAGCCGCCCGGTATGCGCTCGCACTAAGTCGTAGAGCGTTGAAGGATCCGCAGGCAACTCACTATAGGGCTCGCGAGTTGCAAATACGGCCAGACGCGCCAAAGCAATGCCGAGGCCTGCCGCGACATTTAGCTCATCTACCCGAGTATCCGCCCGATGCTTGAAGCTGGCACGAGCAGCGCCTGGCTCAATAGCCAGAATGCCGTCTTGCCCAAAATTCACCTCTAGGCCCAGTCTCTGCTTCAAGATCAGAGCGAACTGGAACACGCCCGAGCTCGTCTTCAGAAGGCTGTTATCCCACCAGTCCGGCAGCAGCTTTGTGACATACGCTCGGGGATAGCCTGCAGCCTGGAGGCTTTCGAATGCGGATTTAACGGTTATCGGAGTCTTTGCGTCATGCATATGCAACCTCCTCTAACGCCTTTTCCTAAATTCATTTTCCCATGCCTGCCCGGTTATGCGCAAAAAGCAGACGTGCAAGCCGTCGGGCATGGTCGTCTGTTCCATCCCAGACTGACGATAGCGCTCCCATCAAGATAGTACTTGAGCGAGGGTCCGCAGCTTCTACTTCGACATCTATTTTTGCATATTTGCATAAATGCCTGTGCGTCTGACTCAACCGCTTAGGTTTACCGAATAGATTACGGTGAACCTGAGACTGATTGACTCCGGTCATCCTAGCAATCGAGGCGCTTGTATCATGGCCACTAGCAGCAAAAAACCGCAGCAACTCAGAGACGATTTGAGGTAATGGCTTAAGGCGATTCATGCTATATTTCTAGCATATTTGCATAAATATAACAGCAGCTAGAATTACGTCGTTATGTCGGGAATCACAGCCAAGCCAGCACGATTCCGGCATGATTGCCGCTTCTCTGAGAACCGACCATGCGCGAAGCACAAATCAAACTCGCCCTTACCCATCATCTGGCAACCGGCATGCCCGATACGCCTTTTCATTTTCTGGAAGAGGTTGAACTCAATGGCGGCGAAATCCGCGCCGACCTTGTGCAAGTCACGGACATGCATTGCTACGAGATTAAAAGCGCGACGGATTCCCTAAAACGTCTCGTAGGTCAGGGGTCACGCTATGCCAGAGCGTTTGATCAGGTCACTCTAGTCACCGCGCAATGTCATCTAAAAAAAGCGATGCCGATGCTGCCGCCTTGGTGGGGCGTGATGGTGGTGCCAGAGGAAGAGGGCAAATCTTTTAAACAGGTGCGCAAAGCCAAGCCCAACAAGCGTCATGAGCCCGACGTGCTCGTCACCTTGCTAAAGCGCGAAGAGGCATTGCAAATCCTGGAAGAGCAAGGGATCACTCGCGGCTTCAAGAGCAAGAGCCTCTATGTTATCCAAGCGAAGGTTGCTGAACTTCTCCCCTTGAGCGTACTCAAGGAGAGGATCCGTCAGTGTCTTATTGAGCGAGCAAGGACCGCAATCAATATTGCTCTCTGAGCACGTATGCGATGTGGTGACTCCACGCTTCAGTGATGTGGTAATGGCCACAGCGCTTTTTCTTCAGTGGAAAATTGGGGTCAGACCGCTCAGACAACAGCAAGTCGCCGAACGAATATCCGGCACCCTTGAAGTCATTCGGATAGCTATTCACCAAAATCTCGGAGATAGCGATCGAGTCGCTGGTCGTCTTGCCGTCAGCCCGCAAAATTAACCAGTTGTTATCTCGGGTATAGCGCAACGCAATACGGTTGCTCCGCAACTCTAAGATCTTCTCTGTCCACTCAGGCGAAAGCGTTCCATAGTCACCAAAGCCGACGGCCAGATCAGGCACGTTGGCGTTTACGTCGCTCCAGAACAGCCAGTCAGACCTCTGGAAATTCGCAGTACCAGTTTTCACCGACGCCAAACTTGCCGGGTATGCTCCCGAGATGAGATGAATCGACTCGTAGCCAATGGTGGCGAGAGACCGTAAATCCTGACCAAAACTGGCGACCTGAGCCGGCTGCCAATCCTTGGGGCTAACGCCAAGATCGACGATCAGGGTCCCTTTTATACCGGCCGCCTTAAGCCAGGCAAAGGCTCCCTGCACCAGCTGCAGCTTATCGAGCGGCAAAGTCAGTGCATTCAAGCGCAGGCGGATCGCCACAAAAGGCAAAGCGGAGGCCAGTTTTACGAATTTCGCTCCCATTGTTGCGAGGTATGCCGGCCCGAGCACTGGGGAAGCCGGTATCTTCTGCTGAACAGCGTGCTGGAGAAAATCAAGGAGCTCGGCTTGGCGGGTATGCGTCAACTGACCACTGGGGTTTGAATAGTCCACCAATACCTCGTGCGGCCAAATCTTTTGCAGCTTGCTCATCAGGTTCAAATGCTGCTTGGACGTGCGAACTTCAATGCAGGGCCGAACTCGAGGCCGAAGCGAAGTATCAACCTGCTCGAGAGCTCTCTGCTCCCAAGACTGCCATTTGATGATCGGGATATATTGCGGATGCTTTGGAAACTTGGCCATTTCTCTTCCTTGGTGCGGTAGACGGAAGCATGTATAGCACTTTGCTATCTATGTTTCATTCAATCAGACCTGCGTCTAATTGCGGTCCTATGATATGGCCCGCTGGCCCGCTACCTGACTGCTCTCTCAATGCGTCTAGCCTGCTTACCGCCCCTGTCTTTGCAGCGTAAAATTATGCAATGGCCCCCCAAAAACGAGGCTTTCCATGCATTTCAGAACGTAATATAAAAATATGTAAGTTATTGATTTTGCACCAAAACGAACATTTCTTGTAATCAGTAGGTCCCGAGTTCGACTCTTGGTGCCGGCACCATACGAAACAACAGAAAAGGCTCACCGCATGGTGGGCCTTTTTTGTTTCATGCAGCGCTCGGGACGAAATGACCTCATCGGCGGCGTGCCGGGGCTTTGCGCGAGAGCCCGTAATCGGTCGCTGCGATTGATTTAATTGAAGAATCCAGACCCGAGGCCGACATAGCGGCGTGTTACGCCGGGCAGATGATGGCGTTCTGACTTATTTCTCACGGTTGCGCTTGATGCTTAACTCTCCTCTACGCAGCTTGCGGGCTCGTTTCGCAATCGTTGTCGCCTCGGTTGTACTTGTACTCAGCTGCATCTTCGGCGCCGCCATTGGTGAGTCTTCCATTTCGCGTCTGGAGGAATGGACAGGCTTGCAGCTTGGAGAAGCTGCATTTTCCATGGTTGATCGCCTTGACCGGGACATGAGCGGGCGCTCCCAGGAACTGGCTGTGCTCAGTGAGCTGCAGGCGCTTCGCAATCCGGAGAATGTTGGCGAAGCCCGCGCGCTTCTTAATGATCTAAGCGATCACTTTCCGAGCTACTCCTGGATTGGCCTCACCAATGCCAGTGGCAAGGTCGTAGCGTCGACCGACGGCCTGCTGGAGGGCGTGGATATTTCGGCCAGACCTGTATTCACCAACGGGCTGGAAACCACCTTTATCGGCGATGTCCATGAAGCGGTGCTCCTGGCCCAGCTGCTCCCGAACCTGTCGGGAGAGGCGATGAAGTTTGTCGACATCAGCATGCCGGTGCGCGACGCCACCGGGGCGCTGGTAGGCGTGCTGGCGACCCATCTGTCGTGGGAGTGGGCCGACGAGGTGGGCCGGTCACTGTTTGAACCGTTGCAGAAGCGTTTGCCCGGGCTGGAGTTTCTCGTCGTCAGCAAAGACCGGACGGTGCTGCTCGGCCCCAGGGAGATGATCGGCAAGCCCATTGGCATCAGGCTCGAAGATCGCCCCGTGCAGAATTGGTCTGTTGTGCACTGGCCAGACGGCACGCAGTACTTGACCGGTTTTGCCGAAAGCCTGGGCTTCGAAGACTATCCGGGACTGGGGTGGACAGTTATTGCCCGTCAGCCGGTCAAGCTCGCGTTCGCAGAAGCACGCCAGTTGCGCAATGAAATCTTTGCCTGGGGCGCCCTATTGTCCTTGGCCTTCGCAGCGATTGGCTGGTTTGCTGCGGGCATGATCACACGACCGCTAAAGGAGATCGTTGACGCAGCCGCTCGTATTTCCGAGGGGGCCGATGTCCGCATCCCGTTACTGACAAGCACGCGAGAAGTCGAAGCCCTGAGCGTTGCGATACGGCATCTGGTGGACAGCCTGACCCGCAAGAGAAGTCAGTTGGCGGTCGTCGAAGGCATTGCCTATCGCGACACCGTAACCGGACTGCCAAACCGAGCAGCGCTGCAGAAATACGTTGAAACCGTGCGTACAGCAGACGAGCTTCAATGCAGCTTTGGCGTGTTATGCCTGGACCTCGACGGCTTCAAGCCGATCAATGATCGCTTTGGCCATGCCGCCGGCGATGCGTTGCTCCATGAGGTTGGTTTGCGGCTCTCCGCCTCGATCCGCGACGGTGATATCGCGGTGCGCCATGGCGGCGATGAGTTCGTCCTGCTTTTGCGCCTGAGGAAGGGCGAGTCCGTGCGCAATGTGCAGCGTGCGGCCAAGCGCATCATTGCCAGGCTGGCTGAGCCGGTATTGCTGGCGGGCGAAAAGATCACCATCGGCGGCAGCGTCGGCGGCGCACTCTGGTCTGGAGGCGAGTTTTCTGAAGCGCTGATGCTGGCCGACGAAGCGCTGTATCAGGCCAAGGGAGCAGGCAAGGGACGCGCGAGCTTTAACTTCGCAAGCAACGAGAGCGTCCACCAGGACCACCCGGAAACGGTATGAGTCAGCGAACCTAGTCGCATAGCCAGACGCAAAAAAGCCCCGCATCAAACGATGCGGGGCTTTTCTGTCTGGCTGAGTCCTGTCCCTTCGGCCGCTTCCAGCAGCGATTCCTTGCGTCAGTCCTGACGTTTCGCGAGATCCTTCGCGGCAGCCTTGCACCAGCCCCAAGGCGGAGGGCTGGTCGCCGTGCTAGGCGCTCCATGGCACATCGAGATGGGTCAGGGAACGGCCAGCAGCGGCAGCAGGGTTAAGAACAGGCGTGATGGCAAAAGTTCCACTTTTGAAATGAAAAGGCCATCAGATTAAGCACTGCCAGAAAATGCCCATGTAACCGTCAGTCGGCCACGCCATGGGTCACGCTTGCCCAAATGGGCCTCCAGCCGACCGTTTCGCCTGCTGTCAGCCCGCCAGTTTCCTGCAAACCGACCCGCTCTAACGGCCTTTCGCCAGCGCTTTGCCAGGCTGACCCGCGATACATTTCCAATTGTTTACGCCCGGAACATGCCAGGCAAACCACGGTCTGCTGTGCGTCGCCACTCCAGCGCAACTGAAGGCATTGCTTGCCACCACGGAGCCAGCCTTGAGGAGCCGAGCCACTCGATGAGCGCAATCACCACCCTCTTCCACAAACTCAAACTGTACCTGTTCAATGCTTCATGGATGATGGCGGAGCGGTTGCTGAACATCGGCGTGGGCTTTCTCATGGCGATCGTGCTGGCCCGCTACCTGGGACCGGAACAGTTCGGGATTCTTGCGTATGCCATTTCTATGACCGCGATCTTCGCCTCGGCCGGTCACATGGGGTTGGCGGGCCTGGTGGTGCGCGAGGTGGTCAAGCAGCCGGACAAGGTTCCGGAGACGCTGGGCACCACGTTCATGCTTAAGCTGACGGGCATGACCATAGGTTTCGTCCTGGTGCTCGTTTACGCATCGCTGTTCGAAGAGGTCGGGGGTACCGAGTTCTGGATGTTGCTGATCGTCGCCTCGGCCATCTTCTTCCAGACCTTCGACGTGGTGGAATACTGGTTCCAGTCCCAGGTGCAGGCCCGCTATCCGGCCATCGCCAAGTCCAGTGCGATTCTGCTGTCGGCGGGTCTCAAACTGCTGATGGTGTTCAGCGGCGTTGGCGTAATCGCCTTCGCCTTTGCCCACACGGCGCAATTCGCGATGGCGGCGCTGATTCTCGCGCTGCTCTATAAAGGCACCACCACCGTCTCGCTGATGAGCTGGAAAGCCAGCTTGGCCAAGGCCAAGGAGTTGCTCAGCCAGGGCTGGATTCTGTACCTCGGTTCGATCTTCGCGGTGGTCTACATGAAGATTGATCAGGTCATGCTTAAGTGGATGGTGGGCGCCGAGGAAGTCGGCGTGTACGCCGTTGCGGCGCAACTCTCAGAAGCCTGGTACTTCCTGCCGATCGCCATTGTCGCTTCGTTCTTCCCGAAGCTGATCAAGCTGCATGCCGCCGACCCGGCGCTCTTCAACAAGCGCTTCCAGCAGCTGTTCGATGTCCTGTTCATCCTTGCCATTGCCGTCGCAGTGCTGGTGTCGCTCGTCGCCGAACCTGTGATCGCCCTGCTGTTTGGCGACGAGTACCAGAACTCCGCCGCGATCCTCACCATCCATATCTGGGCAGGCGTGTTCATCTTCATGCGGGCCGCGTTCAGCCGTTGGATTCTGATCGAGGGCGCACTGATGTTTTCACTGATCACTCAGGGCCTGGGCGCGCTGGCCAACATCGGCATCAACCTGCTGCTGATTCCACACTATGGCGGCGAAGGCGCCGCCATGGCCACGCTCATTTCTTATGCGGTTGCTTCCTACGCTGCCCTGCTGGTGCACAAGAAGACCCGCCCGGTGTTCTACATGATGACCAAATCGATGTTCAGCCCCGTCCGTTACGCATTCAACGCAGTAGGAGCCGCCCGATGAGCCTGATGTCGCTCGCCAGAGCCTTGCCTGATCCCGTCAAGAACGCGATCAAGGCCACCCGCGACAACACTGGCCTGGCCCTTGTCCGCCTGTTTTCCTCCAGCGGATTCCTGGCCTCTGTCTATTACTGCCTGATCAGCCGCGAGTTCGACCGGGAGCACCGCGCAGTACTGCTCGGCCGGCTGAATTTCGCCAAACGGATGCGCGGAGAGGGCGAAAACGACGCCTTTCTGCGCCGCAACGTTCATCGCCTGGAGAAAGGGCTGATCATGCGCCCTCGGCGCAGCACCTTCGCCGAGGACTACATTGGACCGACGGTCCGCTGCTATGCCAATGCGACCCAGGCGGGCGTCATCAACGGCCAGCAGCGCTGGGCCAACGACGTGCTCACCGACTATTTTTCCGCCGTTGGCAGCACGCCACGCATCGACTCGGCCAAGCGCGCCTTCACCAGCACCCAGACGCCTGACGACACCAACCGCTGCGTGCCCTACCCGCACAGCCAGCTGCCTGAGTGCCCGGTCAGCTATGACGAGCTGATGGTGCTGTTCCGCCGTCGTCGCTCGGTGCGCTGGTATCAGGACAAGCCGGTCAGCAACGAGCTGCTCGAGCAGGCGGTGCGGGCCGCCGCGCTGGCGCCATCGGCCTGCAACCGCCAACCGTTCCGTTTCTATGTCAGCAACGGCAAGGAAAAGGCCGCCGAGGTCGCCAAGTGCGCCGGAGGCACCGCAGGTTTTCACGACAACCTGCCCTGCGTGATTGCCGTGGTCGGCGACCTCGGTTGCTACCCGGAAGCACGCGACCGCCACGTGGTTTATATCGACGGCTCGCTGGCAGCGATGCAGCTGATGCTGGCCTTGGAAAGCCTGGGGTTGTCGAGCTGCTCGATCAACTGGCCAGACGTTGAAGAAAGAGAACGCCAACTGGCGAAAATACTGGGCCTAACGTATCAGGAGCGCACCGTGATGCTCTTGGCGGTGGGCTATGCCGATCCAACGGGAGGGATTCCTTATTCGGACAAGAAGACCGAGAAAGACTTGATCGTATACAACTGAGGTAAGCGATGATTATCGAGATCAGAAAGGCAGGCTTCGTCAATAAAGGCGCTGAGCTGATGTTGCACGCGGCGCTGCAGAAGCTGAGGACCCGGTATCCCGACGCTACCTTCGTCATGGCGCCGACCCCGAAGAAAGCCGAACAACCGTTCCGTAAGCTGGTGCAGCTGGGCTTCTACCCCAAGGCCTGGCTGTGGCGCTACGGCATACAGTGGGGCACCCTCGCCAACTTCGCCCCGCGCCCGCTGCGCGAGATGTACGGCGTGGTGCTGGATAGGGAAGTCGACGTGGTCGTTGACGCGGCGGGCTTCGCCTACAGCGATCAATGGGGCGAGGATCCCTGCGCGGAACTGGCGCAATCGACCCGGCGCTGGAAGAAGAACGGCACCCGCGTGATCCTGCTGCCGCAGGCGTTGGGGCCGTTCAAGTCCGAGAAAAACCGCGCGGCGATGAAGACGGTGGTCGAAAACGTCGACCTGATTTTCCCGCGCGAGCGCGTGTCCTACGAACACCTGACTGAACTGGTGGGTGAGCAGGCCAAGATCAAGCAATCGCCGGACTTCACCAACCTCATGACCGGCGTGCTGCCGCAAGGCCTCGATACCGAGCAGAACCGTTTCTGCATCGTGCCCAATTGTCGGATGCTCGATAAGACGGACCAGAAGACGCGCGAGGCTTACCTGCCTTTCCTCATCAGCTGCACGCGGTACCTGCTGGAAAAAGGCGCCAAGCCGTTCGTGCTGGTGCACGAAGGCAAGGACGATCAGCGCCTGGCTGACGAATTGTCCGCAGCGGTGGGCGGCATTCCAATCGTCAAGGAAAGCGGCGCGCTGGAGATCAAGGGCATCCTCGGCGCCTGCAGCGGCACCTTGGGCAGCCGCTTTCATGGCCTGGTCAGCGCGCTGTCACAAGGCGTTCCGGCGCTGGCCACCGGCTGGAGCCACAAGTATCAGATGCTGTTTGAAGACTATGGCTTCCCCGAAGGGCTGGTTCAGGTCACCACCGATGAGGCGGAAATCAAGCGCAAGATCGACCTGATCACAGACGATGCGGCGCGGATCCAAACTTTGATCCAGGCCCGTACCGAACAACTCAAGCAACAATCAGAGCAGATGTGGCAGCAGGTGTTCGCCGTGATCGATCAGTGCGAGCGTGCTCACCAGCCGCAACACCACAGGGCTGGCGCGGCCTGACCTGACCTGACCGACCGCCGTGGCGTCGCGGGCTGGCGTCACGGCCTAGTGCTCTTTCCTGCCGAAGCGCTGACGGATCAGCCGGTACAGGTAGTAGAGCACCATCAACACGACCACGCCGGTGGAGATCGGGTTCATGTACTCGGAGACCTTCTCGTACTGCGACTCGAGCAGATAGCCGGCCAGTGCCAGCAGTGCGGTCCAGATCAGCGACCCCAGCGTCGAGTAGATCAGGAACTTGGTCATCGACATCCCGGCAATACCGGCCGGGACAGAGATCAGGGTACGCACCGCCGGAATCAGACGGCCGAAGAACACCGCGCCCTTGCCGTGCCGGTCGAACCACTCGCTGGCCTTGTCGACATCCTCTGGCGATAACGTGAGCCAATGCCCCCAACGTTCGGCAAAGCGTTTCATGCGCGCCTGGCCGAGCTTGGCGCCGGCGTAGTACCACGGCAAGGCGCCGACGACCGAACCTGCCGTGCCGACCAGGATCACTGCAATGAAGTTGAGATCACCCCGCGCCGCAACGAAACCGGCCAGCGGCATGATCAGCTCGGACGGGATGGGCGGGAAGATATTCTCCAGCAACATCAGCAAGAACACGCCGATGTAGCCGAACGCCGAGACGATTTCCACGATCTTGTCGAACATCGGTTACCTCTGCTGTTGGGTGGAAGAATTCTGCGCCGGTGTCTCGGCACGGGTTGGTGTGGCCTCGGTGACGGGCGGCGCTGCCGCAGCCGGCAACGATGCGTAGTAATCAGCCAGCGCTTGCATCTGCTCCGGCGTAAGCCGCTGCGCAGCGCTGTGCATGATATGCGCGTACTCCGTGCCGCCACGCTTACCCTCGGTGAACAGCTCCAGCTGCAACTTCAGATAGGGCGCGTACTGACCGGCAATGTTCGGGTACATGGGATTGCGTGGTCCGTCCTTCGGCCCATGGCAGTGCACGCATGAAGGGATGCCGCGCGCTCGTACACCGCGCTCGGCCAGCGTTAGGCCTTCGGCCAGAATGTCCGGCGCCGGCTCCGGAGCCTCCGTTCGGCTGACCGGTGGCAGCTCGGCGTAGTGTTGCGCCAATGCCTCGAGCACTTCCGGCTCCAGGCCAGCGGCGATCGGCTGCATGACGCCGCTATGCCGCTCGCCGCGGGCGTAGGCCTGCAGCGCACCGAGCAGATAAGGCTCGCTCTGCCCGGCCAACCGCGGGAAAGCGCCTTCGCCTCGGCCGCCGCCGTCCTCGGCATGACAACGGTTGCAGTTGGTTAACACCGAACCGAGCGGGTCCTGCAGTGGTCGCAGATGATCCGGCGTGATGGGTTTGATGGTTTCGTCGCGGCGCCCGCCCAGCGCGAGCTCTCTGTAGCGCTCGGGCGACATGCCTGGCAGCGCCTGCAGGAAGGCCACCACGGCCCAGACCTCATCGTCCCTTTTCTGCGCAGGCCAGGCCGGCATGGCAGTGAACTTCACGCCATTCTTCACAATCCAGAACAGCTCCTGCGGCGCCCAGTGTTCGATCCGCGGCGGCAGGTATGGCGGCTCGGGTGTTATCTGCTGGACGATCAGCGAGCGCTCCTCACCTGGGCCGCCATGGCAGGCCAGACAGCCGGTGTGATAATGCCCGGCGCCCTTGAGCAGCAGCGCCGGATCGTCCAGCGGCGGCACCTCTATGCCCATCGACTGAGTGCTCACCGCGCGACGCATGGCGTAGTGCAGCATCCAGCCGGTCGCCGTCCAATGACCCGAGCTGGCACTGATCGAGACCAGCCCCAGCGAAACCAGCACAAACGCGCCGGTCCCCGCGAGCGCCGCCAGCAACGCGACTGCGGCTACAACTCGTTTCCAGGAGCCTCCTGTCAGCCAGCACAGCCAGCGCCGCAAGGGCGCCGAGCATCGCTGAACCATGCGTTTAGCTGACTGAAACGGCATTGCGCTTGTCCTGTAATAGGCCGAACAGCAGGTACAGCCCGCCGATGAGATAGGCGCTGCCGCCAAAGGCCAGCATGATCACACCGCCCATTTGCTGATCTTCCAGCGGGCTCATGCCCGACAACACCGAGCCGGTGTGCTCGAACAGCGGTCGGCTCGACATCGCCAGCAGCACGCCGAGCAGCGTCATGTGCATCGAAGTCAGCAACAGACCGGCGATGCCGGCCAGGGCGCGCTGATGCCGCACGCCGCCGAACGCCGCAAGCCAGACCAGCAGGCCAACGAACAGGTAGCTGCCCTGCTCCAGCAGCTCCGCCGACTGCGAAGTGCGCGCCGCATGGTGCAGCGCCGGCATGTGCCAGGCCCAGACCACGAACAGCTCGATCACCGAGGCCAGGATCGGCGAGAACAGCAACGGGATGCGGTTGGAAAAATCAAACCGGCCACCCGCCAAACCGATTGCCAGCAGCGGCGCCGCCACCGCTACCACCATCACGTGCATCAGCATGTGGCCGACGAACAGCCGGTCCGCCATGTCCGGCAAAGGCCCGAGCCAGACCGCACCCAGCGTGGCCAGGCCGAGCAGCAGCGAGAGCGGACGCCAAATCACGTGCAGCTCCTGATGAACACCACACTCAAGGCGACGAAAATCGTCGCCACGAAGCTCAGGCCGCTAAGCAGCAGCGTGGCGAAACCAAGAAAGCGATGGCGGTCACCCGGTGTGTCGAAGTCGTGCGGTGCCGTTGCATGACCAAAGGAGTGGTGGCGCCAGCCTTTCCAGCCGGTCAACCCAATGCCGACCAGGGCGATCAGTGTCAGCACACCGATGGCGAGTCGAATGTCGCCCAGCTCGCCACTGCGGCCCGCCACCTTCGCGCACCACACAGACACAGCCAGGTAGGACAGCAGAAAATGCGCCGCCCAGATGGTCGGGCTGAAGGTGATCAGCCACAGCGTGTCGCGCTCCTGCGGCGGTGCCTCGGGCGGCTGCTGCTCGATTGGCCGTTGCCGTTCGTTCAGATGTTCACTCATAGCACCTCCGGAAAGCCGGCGATGACCGCCACAGTGACGCCAATGGTGATGAGCATGAAATGCCAGAACAGCGCGACATTGCGGATATCGATGTCATGCACCGCCGTCATCCGGCCGGCAGCACGGCGCGCCAGACAATAGAGCTGCATGATCAGGCCGATGGACAGGTGGATCAGACACCAGAGCACCAGTACCCAGACCGTGGCCGGGTACACGTTAGTGGTCGGGTCCAGGCCACTGAAATGCGGCCCGGCCCACATCGAATAGGCACCCGCGAGGGTGCAAATCGCTGCCAGCCCCAGCGAACCGTAAAAGCCCGCCGCCTGGTCACGGAAGTTGCAGCGCCGCGCCAGCAGCGTCAGCGCCCAGGACACGGCAATCAGCCCCAGCCCCAACACAGGCCAGAAGACGCCGGGGCCGGCCGCATCGGCGGGTGGAAAATCCTCGTGCACGGTCCAGAAGAAGAAGTAGCCGAACACCAGGCTGCCGAAGGCGCTCATGTCGCCGATCATGGTGATGAACATGGCCCACCAGCCCACCGACTTGGCGCCCGACGCATAAAGCGGCACCGTCACGTCCAGGCCGATGTCCTTTTTCGGTTTCTCCGGGATCACCGCCGTGCCGGTCCATAGCCAGATCAAAATGGTGATCAGCGCAAGGCCACCGCTGACCAGTGCGGCGACGTACCAGCTGTAGGTGGCGAAGATAAACAGGCCGCCGGTGAAGATCGCCGCCCACATGCTCAGAAAGGTTGGGCCCGGCACGCGCAGGCACTGGATCGGCTCGGCGTCGATGATGCTGCTGATCAGGGTCTCGCGCTTGCCCTCCTCGGCGTCCGGCAAGTAGAAGCGCCCGGCGTCAACGTCACGCATCAGATTTGGCTGATCCCACAGCGGGTAGCGGCTCTTGATTATCGGAATCGAGCGTGCACCCCAGGCCCTGCCGGGCATTTCCGCGAGCCATTCGAGCGTTCCGGCGTTCCACGGATTGCGCGCGCTGTAGGGTTGCTTGCCCTTGGGTCGCAAGACGTCCCAGACCAGCACCGCCACGCCAGCGGCCAGAATGAACGCGCCCACCGTGGAGACCATGTTGAGCATGTCGAAGCCCATGTCCGGCCCGTAGGTATAAACACGCCGCGGCATGCCCAGCAAACCGGTGAAATGCATGGGCAGGAAGGCAATGTTGAAGCCAATGAACATCAGCCAGAAGGCAATGCGCCCGAGGCGGTCCGAGAGCGTCTTGTTGCGCGCCAGCGGGAAGAAGTAGTACAGGCCGGCGATCACCGGGAACAGCATGCCGCCGATCAGTACGTAGTGCAGATGCGCGACGATGAAATAGGTGTCATGCGCCTGGAAGTCGAACGGCGCCAACGCCACCATCACCCCGGTCAGCCCGCCAAGCACGAAGATCGCCAGCGCACCGGCGACGAACAGCATCGGCACCGATTTGACGAAGCGCCCGGCCAGGGCTGTCGCCAGGAAGCAGAAGATCTGCACCCCAGTGGGAATAGCCACCGCCTCGGATGCGGCCGAGAAAAAGGCCAGCGAGATGCCGGGCATCCCAGTGGTAAACATGTGATGCACCCACAGCCCAAAGCTGATGAAACCGGTGCCCACCGCAGCCAGCACGATAAAGCTGTAGCCGACGATGGGCCGCCCGGCCGCAGTGGGCACGATGGTCGCCACCAGCGCCACGGCGGGCAAAAAGATGATGTACACCTCAGGATGGCCGAAGATCCAGAACAGGTGCTGCCACAAGAGCGGATCGCCGCCACGGCTGGCATCGAAGAACGGCCAGTCGAAGGCGCGCTCCAGTTCGAACAGGAGGTCGCCCGCGATCAGCGGCGGGAAGGCGAACAGAATCATTCCCGCGACCACCAGGATGTACCAGGAATACAGCGGGATCAGGTTGATGCGCATGCCTGGAGGCCGGGTTTTCAGCACGCCGACAATCAGCTCCACCGCCGCCGCAATCGATGACACCTCGATAAACGACAGCCCGAGCAGCCAGATATCCGCACCGAGGCCGTCCTGATAGGTGGTGGTGAGCGGCGGATACATGAACCAGCCGCCCTGGGGTGCCACGCCGAAAAATATCGAGCCGCAGACGAACACGCCACCAATGATGAAACACCAGAAGCCGTAGGCGGACAGCCGGGGAAACGGCAGATCCCGCGCACCCAGCATCTGCGGCAGGATGAGGATGGAAAAGGCTTCGAAAATCGGCACGCCGAACAGGAACATCATCACCGAGCCGTGCAGGGTGAAGACCTGGTTGTAGGTTTCGGCAGACAGCAGATCGTTGTTCGGCACCGCCAGCTGGGCGCGGATCAGCATCGCCAGCACGCCGGCAAACAGGAAGAACAGGAACGACACGCCGGTATACCAGAGCCCCACCTCGGTGTTGTTTACCGCGGACCAGTAACGCCAGCCGGTGGGGGTCTTCCACGCGGCGGCCAGGCGTTCGGCCTGGGCCTTGGCGCGGGCCTCTTCCTGCGGGTCGCGGTACTCGATCGGCTCGCTCATTCGAGGCCCTTCAGGTAGTGCGCCATGGCGTTCAGCTGCGCCTCGGGCAGCATGCCAAAGGCGGGCATCTTCACGTCTGGTTTGATCGCGCCGCTGTGGCCGATCCAGCGCTTGAACGTATCGACATCGGTCGGAAGCGTGCCGGCTGCCAGGGTCAGACGACTGCCGACGTGGGTCAGGTCAGGCCCGATCGTGCCGTCTGCTTCGGTGCCTCGCACCTGGTGACAGGCACCGCAGCCATTGGCGAGAAACGCCTGCTGGCCGGTCTGCTGCAATTCGGTGGTAGGCGGCTGAGCAGGCTCGGCCTGTTTGGCAAGCCACAGATCGAAGGCCTCGCGCGTCATCACCACCACGGCGAAATTCATCAGCGCATGGGAAGTCCCGCAATATTCGGCGCAGGCGCCGCGAAAGGTGCCGGTCTCGGTCGGCTCCAGCACCAGCTCATTGGTGCGCCCGGGGATCATGTCGACCTTGCCGCCCAGCGACGGAATCCAGAACGAGTGGATTACGTCCGGGCTGGTCAGGCTGAAAGCCACTCGCTCCCCCACTGGCAGCCGTATTTCGTTCGCCAGCTCGACCGCCTCTCCCGCCTCGGTCCGGTAGCGCACCCGCCACCACCACTGCTCGCCCGACACATCGACATGCAGGGCGACGTCTTCCGAGGAACGCAGTTGCGGCATCAGCATCAGCCCGTAGATCAGCAGGCCGGTCAGGACCACGACGGGGAAAATGACTCCGCCACCGATGATCAACCACCGAGCACCGCGAATGCCGTGGGCTTCCGGGTGGGCCTGGGTGGCATACACGGCGATTCCCATCACTACCAGCCAGATGACCAGCGCACCGCCAGCCATCCACCAGAACAGCGTGGCGATGCTCTGCGCACCGACCCCGGCCGGATTCAGCGCTGACTGCTGACCGTCGCAACCCGCTAACACGGCGCTCAGCAGCAATAGCGAGACGCCACGCGCTCGAAAGCATGCTCCGGTGAGGTCGTTTGTCAGAGTCAGCCGCATGGTCCGCCTCGCTGTGGGTCACGTTTTGTGACACTCCGCAGGCAGAAAAAGTTGGATAAACGGTCGAATTCGCAAGCGGTGGACCCTTGAGTCGTTGCGCTTGTCCTAAAGAACAAGGAGAACGACTCAGGAGATTCCATGGCTACAGACAGACGCCACCGACGTTACCTTTTGACCTTGGTCGGCATGTTCCTGTTGATCTGGGGCGCGTTGGCGATCAACCCCTTCAACCGCCACGACTGGCTGTTGGAGAACCTGTTGGTTGTGGGGCTGGCCACAGCTTTGCTGCTGGGCCACAAGCACTACCTGCCCTCCCGCAGTGCTGCGACGCTGATATTCCTTTACCTCTGCATTCACCAGCTCGGCGCTCATTACACCTACGCCAACGTGCCCTACAACGACTGGTGGCAGGCGCTGACAGGCGAAGGACTGAATGAACAGCTGGGCTGGGAGCGCAATCAGTTCGACCGCCTGGCGCACTTCAGCTATGGGCTGCTGCTGGCCTATCCAATGCGTGAGGTGCTGATCCGACTGGGCATTCGCCCAGGGATCTGGAGCCTCGTCCTGCCGATAGACATCGTGCTGTCGACCTCGGCGATCTACGAGCTGATCGAATGGGCAGGCGCGGAAGTGTTGGACGGCGGCCTGGGGCGCACCTTTCTTGCCACCCAGAATGATCGCTGGGACCCGCAAAAGGACATGGCGCTGGCGGCCGGCGGCGCACTCATCGCCATGATCGTCACTGGAATCATGGCCCGAGCACGGCGCCCGCACAGAGAATCGCAGGAGTGACGACGGCCACCGGCTTCAGGGTCGGGCGGCGTCTCCGAGCCGCTCGGGCGCGTCGGGGGTCTCGGGATCAGTGGTCACACCGATCCGGCGCAAATACCACTGATAAGCCAGGTAGGAGCACCCCCAGCCGAGCAGAACGCCAAGAGTATTGGCGAGCATGTCGCCCAGCGACGCCTGTCGATTGGGCAACAGACTCTGGCCGACCTCGATCAGCGTGGCCGCGACCAGGCTCACCGCCACGGCCCAGAATACGTGCCACTGCGGAACAGCCAGGCGCAACGAGAACATCAGCGCGGCAAAGCCAAGCATGTGATGCAGCTTGTCCTGCTGATCGAAGACCTGGGGGACCGGTTCGGGCCGCAGCCCGCTGAAAAGGATGATTGCTAGCACCGCGAAGAAAGGCAGGATGCGCAAGTAATTCATAGGCAATCGGAAGCTCTCGCTGAGATGAGATGGAAAAGGCGAAATTTGGCAGGGCCCGAATCGCGGGCGTGATGAAGACGACTACAAAGGCGGCGTAACATAGCAGCCCTTTGACGCGGTGCGTACCGAGCATGGTCGTCGGCGTGCACGCTATGGAGGACCAAAGCCCATCGATAGTTCGTGCGGGCCTGTAACAAATTGCGCCGCCATGACCGACGGCCGACATCCAGAACCCTGGCGACCCAAACGTAACCTCGTGTTCGAGGTCCGAACTGGTAGGATCTGGGCAATGCTACGGGGAACGGCATGCTCCGCGCTCCGCTACCAGCACTACGGGATACCATTTTGACGCACCCCACTTCGCTGCCAGGCAGTCTGCAGCGGCAGCCCACACAGGACGCACACGCCATACTTACCATTGGCGGCGACTGGACCCTGCAGCACTACGCAACGCTGCGGCGCGAAATCGAGCGCACGCGGCGCCAGATCACCGACTCCGACCAGCTCAAGCTCGACTCGCTTGGCGAGCTGGATACCGCCGGTGCCGGGCTGCTGATCGAGCTCCTCGGCCCCGAGCGGGCTGCCCGCCTTAGCGACTGGGCGTCACAGCTGCCCGCCGAGCGCCAGGCCTTGCTGAAAACCGTGGCCGCCGCGCTGGACCAGCCTGAAGCCGAGCAGGCGCCGGCAACCAATGGCCTGGCCGATGTGCTGGCGGATGTTGGCCGTAGCGTGTCCGGCGTCTGGAACCAGCAACGCACCCTGCTCGGTTTCATCGGCCTGACCCTGCAGACCTTGTTCACGGCGCTGCCCAATCCGCGCCGCTGGCGGATCACCGCACTGGTGGTGCACATCGAGCAGACCGGCTTGGACGCGATCCCCATCGTTGCCCTGCTGACGTTTCTGGTCGGTGCGGTCGTGGCCTTTCTCGGCGCCACGGTGCTGGCCGATTTCGGCGCCACCATCTATACGGTCAACCTGGTGGCCTTTTCCTTCCTGCGTGAATTTGGCGTGCTGCTGGCGGCTATCCTGCTGGCCGGGCGCACGGCCAGCGCCTTTGCCGCGCAGATCGGTGCGATGAAAGCCAATGAGGAAATCGACGCCATACGCACCCTTGGCTTGAGCCCCATCGAGCTGCTGGTGCTGCCGCGGGTGTTGGCCATGCTGATCACGCTGCCGATCCTGACCTTTATCGGCATTCTCAGCGGCATCGTCGGCGGGCTGGTGGTCTGCTCCCTGGCGCTGGATATCTCGCCGGCGATGTTCTTCACCATCCTGCAGCGGGATATTCCGCTCAATCACTTCCTGGTGGGCATGGGCAAGGCGCCGGTGTTCGCCTTCCTGATCGCGGTAATTGGCTGCCTGGAAGGCTTCAAGGCCAGCGGCAGCGCCCAGTCGGTAGGCGAACACACTACCTCGAGCGTGGTGCAGTCGATCTTCATGGTGATCCTGCTGGACGCCGTCGCCGCGCTGTTCTTCATGGAGATGGGCTGGTGAATGACGATCCCGTGATTCAGGTCCAGGGGCTGGTCAACCGCTTTGGTAATCAGGCGGTGCACGTCAATCTCGACCTGAACATCCGCCGCGGCGAGATTCTCGGCGTGGTTGGCGGCTCTGGCACTGGTAAATCGGTGCTGCTGCGCAGCATCGTTGGCCTGCGCCAGCCAAATGCAGGCAGCGTCAAGGTGTTTGGCGAGAACCTGCTGAAGCTTTCAGCCCAGCGCCGCTCGGAAGTCGAGCGACGCTTCGGCGTGCTGTTCCAGCGCGGAGCCCTGTTCACCTCGCTCAACCTGCAGGAAAACGTTGCCCTGCCGCTGATCGAGCATATCGGCCTCAAGCGCGCCGATGCCGAACACCTGGCGCGGCAGAAGCTGGCGCTGGCCGGCCTGCCGCCGGAGGCCGCCTGCAAATATCCCGACGAGCTGTCCGGTGGCATGGTCAAGCGCGCCGCGCTGGCCCGCGCGCTGGCACTGGACCCGGAAGTGCTGTTCCTCGACGAGCCCACCGCCGGTCTCGACCCGATCGGCGCAGCGGCCTTCGACCAGTTGATCCTGACCCTGCGCGATGCGCTGGGTTTCAGTGTGTTTCTGGTCACTCATGATCTCGACACCCTGTACACCATCTGCGATCGCATTGCTGTGCTGGCGCAGAAACGCGTCTTGGTGGTCGACACGCTGGAAAAGGTCGCCGCCACTGACGACGAATGGATTCGCGAATATTTTCACGGCCCGCGTGGCCGCGCCGCGCACGAAGCCGCGCAACGGTTGGAGAACCCCTAATGGAAACCCGTGCCCATCATGTACTGATCGGACTGTTCACCGTGGTCGCGGTTGGCTGCGCCCTGCTCTTCGCTCTGTGGCTGGGCAAATCCAGCATGGACCGCGAATACAGCTATTACGACATCGGCTTCAGCCAGGCCGTCAGCGGGCTGTCCAGTGGCAGCTCGGTGGAATACAGCGGCATCAAGGTCGGCGATGTCACCGAGCTGTGGCTGCAGCCGGACGATCCGCGCAAGGTGCGCGCGCGCATTCGCGTCTACGCCGGCACCCCGATCAAGACCGATACCCAGGCGCGCCTGGCGCTGGCCAATATCACCGGCAGCATGGTCATCCAGCTGCACGGCGGCACACCGGAAGCCCCGCGGCTGGAAGGTGACCGGGACGATCCACCCTTGATCATCGCCGACCCGTCCTCGCTCAGCGCCCTGCTGGAAAACGGCGAAGACCTGATGAGCAACATCAACAACCTGCTGCTCAGCGCCAACCAGATCTTCTCCGAGGAAAACACCACCCGCCTGAGCCGCACGCTGGAACACCTGGAGCAGGCCACCAGCGTGCTTTCGGAGCAGCGCGGCGATCTGGCCCAGACGCTCCAGCAATTCAACCAGCTGAGTCAGCAGGCCAATACCGTGATGGGTGAGCTGTCGAGCCTGGCGCGCAACGCCAACGGCCTGCTCGATGACCAAGGCCGCAGCGTGTTGGACAGTGCGACTCAGGCGATGAGCGCTCTGGACCGCACCACATCACGCCTGGATACCCTGCTCGAAGAAAATCAGGGCGCGCTGAACAACGGCATGCAGGGTTTCAACGAGCTCGGCCCGGCGATCAACGAACTGCGCAGCACTCTCGGGGCGCTGCGCCGTGTCACCCAGCGCCTGGAAGACAACCCCAGCGGGTTCCTCCTCGGCCGCGACAAAGTGCAGGAGTTCAACCCATGAGCCTTCGCCACCGTTCCATGCGCCGCCTCGCCCTGTTTGGACTGATCACGGCGCTCACCGCCTGTTCGGTTCTGCCGGAATCCGAAACCCTGCGGATCTTCTTGCTGCCGACCTCACCGACACCGCAACAGGCCAGCGAGCCGACCATCCAGCAGGCGCTGCGTATCAATACCCCGCAGGCCAGCCGGATTCTCGCCAGCCAACGCATCGCCGTGGTGCCACAAGGCAATGAGATCAGCGCCTACGGCAGCGCACGCTGGAGCGATGCGGCGCCGGCGTTGCTGCGTGACCGGCTGATCGAAGCCTTCCAGCGTGACGGGCGCATGCCCTCGGTGAGCAACGAGGACGTCAACCTCTATGCCGATCTCAGCCTGCATAGCGATCTGCGGGCCTTCCAGGCCGTGTACATCGATGGCAAGCCGGTGGTGGTGATCACCCTCGATGCGCGGCTGGTCAATCGCAACGACCAGCGCACCCTGGCCAATCACCGCTTTGAAGTACGTCAGCCGAGTGCCGACCCCAGCGTGGAAAGTGTGGTCGAGGCCTTCGGTCAGGCCAGTGACAGGCTCAGCGCCGAGATTCTCGAGTGGACGCTGAGCCATGCCCAATAGCAGCCCTGAGCAAATTCCGTACGCTAGGCGCTAATCGCGCCGGAATTGATCCAGATACACACAAACTGCGTACTAGAGCGCCTAAGATGACTCCGCACATTTAACAGCCGGAGCAGAGTCATGAGTCAGCCACGTACCCGAGCCACCCTCAAGGTGCTTGCGGCCGTCGCCGTGATTGCCGTCATCGGCGCGCTGCTGTGGAGCGAACTGCGCCCCAGCGGTCTCGGCGAAGGTTTCGCCAGCGGTAACGGCCGTATCGAAGCGACCGAAATCGATGTCGCCACCAAGAGCCCCGGCCGGGTACTGGAGATCCTCGCGGACGAGGGCGATTTCGTCCAACCGGACCAGGTGCTGGCCCGTATGGATACCGATGTACTCCAGGCGCAATTGAACCAGGCGCGTGCGCAGGTCCGCCAGGGCGAGAATGCCATCCTTACCGCAGAGGCCATGGTCGCCCAGCGCGAAAGCGAACGCGCCACCGCCGAAGCCGTGGTGACCCAGCGCCGCGCCGAACTGACCGCGGCCCAGAAGCGCCACCAACGTACCGAAACCCTGGTCGCACGCAACGCCATGGCGCGACAGCAACTCGACGATGACCTGGCCGCAATGCAAAGCGCCCAGGCGGCGCTGGCCGCCGCACGTTCACAGGTGATATCTGCCGACGCCGGCATTGCCGCCGCAAGATCCCAGGTGGTCGAGGCACGATCAGCTGTCGAGGCGGCGCAGGCTGGCGTCGAGCGCCTGCAAGCGGACATTCGTGACAGCGAATTGAAGAGCGACCGGGTGGCTCGCGTGCAATACCGGGTGGCGCAACCCGGTGAAGTCCTTGGCGCGGGGGGCAAGCTGCTCAACCTGGTCGACCTGACCGACGTCTACATGACCTTCTTTCTTCCTGAACGTCAGGCCGGCCGCGTGGCCATCGGCGCCGAGGTACGCCTGGTGATCGACGCCGCTCCGCAGTATGTGATCCCGGCCAAGGTCAGCTATGTGGCCAGCGTGGCGCAGTTCACACCGAAGACGGTGGAAACCGAAAGCGAGCGCGAAAAGCTGATGTTCCGGGTCAAGGCACGTATCGATCCTGAACTGCTCAAGCGCCACATGGAGCAGGTGAAGACCGGCCTGCCGGGCATGGCCTATCTGAAACTCGACGCTGACAGCGAGTGGCCCGCCGACCTGCAGATCAATGTCACGCCATGAGCGAGCCGCTCGATTCAGTGGTGCAGGTGGCGGGTGTCAGCCTGCAGTATGGCAAGACGCGTGCGCTGGATGAGCTGACGCTGAGTTTGCCCGCGCGATGCATGGTCGGCCTGATCGGCCCCGATGGCGTAGGCAAGTCCAGCCTGCTGGCGTTGATTTCCGGGGCGCGCAAGCTTCAGCAAGGCACGCTACAGGTGCTCGGCGGTGACATCGCTGATGCGGGCCACCGGCGCAGGGTCTGCCCGCGCATCGCCTACATGCCTCAGGGCCTGGGCAAGAATCTTTATCCAACACTGACTGTGCACGAAAACCTCGAGTTTTTTGGTCGCCTGTTCGGCCAGGCAACCGAGGAGCGCCGCTGGCGCATTGCCGAACTGACGCGCAGCACAGGTCTCGCGCCCTTCCTCGAACGACCGGCGGGCAAACTCTCCGGCGGCATGAAGCAGAAGCTGGGCCTCTGCTGCGCACTGATCCACGACCCCGACCTGTTGATCCTCGACGAGCCCACGACCGGCGTCGATCCGCTGTCACGCGCGCAGTTCTGGGAATTGATCGAACGCATCCGCCACGAGCGCCCGCAGATGAGCGTGCTGGTGGCCACTGCCTACATGGACGAGGCGCAGCGCTTCGATCAGCTGGTAGCGATGGATGCCGGCCGCGTACTGGCCACCGGCACACCGGCCGAGCTGCTGGCGAGCACTGGCAGCGACTCGCTGGAACAAGCCTTTATCCGCCTGCTGCCGGAAGCCAAGCGCAGTCAACATCGTGAACTGGTCATCCCGCCGCAGCCGCACAGCGAAAGCATTGCCATCGAGGCCCATGGGCTGACCATGCGCTTCGGCGATTTCGTCGCGGTGGATCAGGTCAATTTCCGCATTGCCCGCGGTGAAATCTTCGGCTTTCTCGGCTCTAACGGCTGCGGCAAGACCACCACCATGAAAATGCTCACCGGTCTGCTGCCAGCCAGCGAGGGCGAGGCGCTGCTGTTCGGCAAGCCGGTGGACCCGCATGACATGCAGACCCGCCAGCGGGTCGGCTACATGTCCCAGGCGTTTTCGCTGTACAGCGAGCTGACCGTGCGGCAGAACCTCGACCTGCACGCAAGGCTGTTCCACCTGCCGGCCGAACGGCGTGGCCCGCGCGTGCAGGAGATGCTCACGCGCTTCGACCTCAGCGGCGAGGCCGACAGCCTGCCCAGTCGCTTGCCGCTGGGTGTGCGTCAGCGCCTGTCGCTGGCGGTGGCCGTGATCCACAACCCGGAAATCCTGATTCTCGACGAACCCACTTCTGGCGTCGATCCGGTGGCCCGCGACGGCTTCTGGGAGTTGCTGGTGCAGCTGTCACGGGAAGACGGCGTGACCATCTTCATCTCCACCCACTTCATGAACGAAGCGCTGCGCTGCGACCGCATTTCGTTGATGCACGCCGGCCGGGTGCTCGACAGCGACACACCACAGGCGCTGATGGCCAAGCGCGGCCTGCCGACCCTTGAAGAGACGTTTATCGCCTACCTGCAAGAAGCCGCTGCCGCCAACGTTGCCGGGCAGCTAGAAGCCGCGCCAGCCGCTACGCATGGCCCGATCGACGCGACCAGCACCAGCGTCCGCCAGGCCCGTTTCAGCCTGCGTCGGCTGCTCAGCTACACCCGCCGCGAGGCCATGGAACTGCGCCGCGACCCGATCCGCGCAACGCTGGCGATGCTCGGCAGCGTGCTGCTGATGTTCATCATGGGTTACGGGGTCAGTTTCGACGTGGAAGACCTGACCTACGCGGTACTCGACGGGGACCAGACCACCACCAGTCAGCGCTACCTGCAGAACATCGCCGGCTCGCGCTACTTTCTGGAGAAGCCGGCGTTGGCCGGCCATGCCGACCTGGATGCACGCCTGCGCAGCGGCGAGATCAGCCTGGCGGTGGAAATTCCGCCCAATTTCGGCCGCGACCTCAAACGCGGGGCCGTGCCTGAAGTTGCATTCTGGATCGATGGCGCCATGCCCATGCGCGCCGACACCATCAAGGGTTACGTGCAAGGGATTCATCTGACCTACCTGCAACAACTGGCCCGCGAAGCCGGCGTGGACGGACAACTGGCGCCAGCCGACGTTGCCATCCGCTATCGCTACAACCCCGACGTGCAAAGCCTGCCGGCCATGGCGCCGGCGATGATCCCGCTGCTCTTGATGATGATTCCGGCGATGCTGACCGCCCTAGGCGTGGTGCGCGAGAAAGAGCTGGGTTCGATCACCAATTTCTACGTCACCCCGACCACCCGCCTGGAATTCCTGCTCGGCAAGCAGCTGCCCTACATCGCCCTGGGCATGTTCAACTTCGCCACCCTGGCGTTGCTGGCGGTGCTTGTCTTCGGCATTCCAATCAAGGGCAGTATCCTCACCCTCTGCCTTGGCGCCCTGCTCTACGTGGCCTGCGCCACCGGGCTGGGCCTGTTGATGTCCTCGATCCTGAACAGCCAGATCGCGGCGATTTTTGGCACCACCATCGTTACCCTGCTGCCAGCCATCCAGTTTTCCGGGCTGATCCATCCGACCTCAGCCATGGAGGGCGCCGGCGCCTTTATCGGCAAACTCTATCCCACCACCCATTTTCTGATCATAAGCCGCGGGGTGTTTTCCAAAGCACTGGGCCTGGCCGACCTGTACCCCTATTTCATTCCGATGCTACTGGCGATTCCGCTGCTGACCCTGCTCAGCGTCGCCGGCCTGCGTAAGCAGGAGCGCTAGCATGGCTAGCATTCGGCGCAAGCTCAGCAACATCATCCAGCTCGGCCTCAAGGAGCTGCGCAGCCTCTACCGCGATCCGGCGATGCTGGTGCTGATCATCTATTCGTTCACCCTGGCCATCTATGAAGGCGCCACCGCCGTGCCCGAGGCGCCGCACCGCGCCAGCATTGCCGTGGTCGACGAGGATCGCTCTCAGGCCTCGCTGCGTATCGTCAACGCCTTCCAGCTGCCCTACTTCATCGAGCCCAAGGCCATCACCCTGCAGCAGATGGACAGCGGCATGGATGCCGGCCTCTACACCTTTACCCTCAACATTCCACCAGGCTTCCAGGCAGACTTGCTGGCTGGCCGCCAGCCGACGCTCCAGATCAATGTAGACGCCACCCAGGTCAGCCAGGCGTTCACGGGCGCCGGGCATATCCAGCAGATCATCGCCAGCGAGACCGCCGAGTTCGTCCGCCACTACCGCAGCGGCGATGCCCTGCCGGTCACGGCAGTGGTGCGCACGGCATTCAACCCCAACCTGAATCGGGCCTGGTTCGGTGCCGTGAACGAGGTGATCAACCAGATCACCATGCTGGCGATCATCCTCACCGGCGCTGCGCTGATCCGAGAGCGTGAACACGGCACCATCGAGCACCTCCTGGTGATGCCGGTGACGCCCGTCGAGATCATGGTGGGCAAGGTCTGGGCGATGGGGCTGGTGGTGCTGGTTGCCGCGGCGTTCGCCCTGCGCTTCGTGGTCGAGGGCTGGCTCGATATTCCTATTCAGGGCTCGCTACTGCTGTTCGCCGGCGGAGCCGCGCTGCACCTGTTTGCCGCGACATCCATGGGCATTTTCTTCGGCACGGTGGCGCGCTCGATGCCGCAACTGGGGCTGCTGGTGATCCTCACGCTGATCCCGTTGCAGATCCTCTCCGGTGGGGTGACCCCGCGCGAGAGCATGCCCACGCTGATCCAGAACATCATGCTGGCGGCGCCAACCACCCATTTCGTCGAACTGGCGCAGGCCATTCTCTTCCGCGGTGCAGGCGTCTCGGTCATCTGGCCACAACTGCTGGCGCTGCTGGCAATTGGCGCGGTGTTCTTTTTCGGGGCGTTGTCGCGGCTGCGGCAGTCGTTGCGTTAGCGGTCGTTGCCGCCGGACTGGTCGCTCTCGGGCGAAGGTTGCAGTTCGACCTCGAGAATCGAACCGCCCGCAGCGTGCTCGAACCCGGTCAGCGCGCTGACCAATCGCAGCTGATGATCAAAGCTCAATTGGATCTGCGCCACCCGCGACACCATACGGCGGCTGGCGATGCGCACAGCAGGGTCTTCGCTGGCCATCATCTCGAACGAATGAGTGGCCAGGGCGTCGCTCAGTTGCGACAGGCTGCGTGCGGTCAGGCTCAAAAACTCGGCCAATTGCTTGTTACAAGTGTGCATTCCATTGCCACCAATAATTGATATCGCCATGATCTTACTGCATTTCTGCCACTTGCCAGCACCAGCGCTCTGGTCGAATCGCTACAGCGTCTGGACAGACCCCGGACAATCTCGCGTCAGCCAGGGCAATTCGCTGAGAAAAATACGCTACGCGGCCCGTCACAGCGGGCAGGGCTCTGGCCAGCGGTTTGCCGGAACAACGCGGACCGGCACATTCACACCCGTTCATGGCTCACAGCCGTGAGCGGGAATTTTTGTATTTTCGGCGGGTCTATCCTGCCGACATGCCAAGAGCCTGTAGCTCTGTAGCGCGCCAAGGAAGCCACTCAATCATGCGCATTCTCGTAACCGGCGGAGCCGGATTCATCGGCTCTGCTCTGATCCGCCATCTGATCCAAGACACCGGGCACAGCGTCCTCAATCTGGACAAGCTGACCTACGCCGGCAATCTCGAGTCGCTGGCCGAAGTCCACAGCAGCGACCGCTATCAATTCCTTCAAGCCGATATCGCCGATCGCGAACGTGTCAGTGAAGCGCTGCTGGAATTCCAGCCGGATGCCATCATGCACCTGGCCGCCGAATCCCATGTCGACCGCTCGATCGACGGCCCGGCAGAATTTATCCAGACCAACATCGTCGGCACCTATCAGCTGCTCGAAGCGGCCCGTGCCTACTGGCAGACGCTGCCGGTCGAACGTCGCGAAGCGTTCCGCTTCCACCACATCTCTACCGACGAGGTGTACGGCGACCTGCACGGCGTCGATGACCTGTTCACCGAAACCACGCCCTACGCGCCCAGCTCGCCTTATTCCGCGAGCAAGGCCTCCTCGGATCACTTGGTCCGGGCCTGGCAGCGTACCTATGGGCTGCCGGTACTGATCACCAACTGCTCGAACAACTACGGGCCCTATCACTTCCCCGAGAAGCTGATCCCGCTGGTGATCCTCAACGCACTCGATGGAAAGCCTCTACCGGTCTACGGCAACGGCACCCAGGTCCGCGACTGGCTGTTCGTCGAAGACCATGCCCGCGCCCTGTTCAAGGTGGTCAGCGAAGGCAAGGTCGGCGAGACCTACAATATTGGTGGCCACAACGAACAGAAGAACATCGACGTGGTGCGCGGCATCTGCGCCCTGCTCGAAGAACTGGCACCGGGGAAACCAGAAGGTCTTGAGCGTTTCGAGGACCTGATCACCTTCGTCAAGGACCGCCCCGGCCATGACCTGCGCTACGCCATCGATGCCAGCAAGATCGAGCGCGAGCTGGGCTGGGTCCCGCAGGAAACCTTCGAGACCGGCCTGCGCAAGACCGTGCAGTGGTACCTGAACAACCTCGAATGGTGCCGTCGCGTCCAGGACGGCAGCTATCAACGTGAGCGCCTCGGCGCGCTGGAGAACGCATGAAAGGAATCATCCTCGCCGGGGGCTCCGGCACCCGTCTGCACCCCATCACCCTGGGCGTATCCAAGCAGCTGCTGCCGATCTACGACAAGCCGATGGCCTATTACCCGATCTCGGTGCTGATGCTGGCCGGGATTCGCGACATCCTGCTGATTTCCACCCCGCAGGACCTGCCCCAGTATCGCAACCTGCTGGGCGACGGCAGCCAGTTCGGCATCAGCATCAGCTATGCCGAACAGCCCTCTCCTGACGGTCTGGCCCAAGCCTTCCTGATTGGTGAAGAATTCATCGGCGATGACTCGGTGTGTCTGATCCTCGGCGACAACATTTTCCATGGCCAGCACTTCACCGAGAAACTGCAGCGCGCCTCGGCGCAGGAAAAAGGCGCCACGGTATTCGGCTACTGGGTCAAGGACCCGGAGCGCTTCGGCGTGATCGATTTCGACGAGACCGGCAAGGCGCTGTCCATCGAGGAAAAGCCAGCCAAGCCGAAGTCCAGCTACGCCGTGACCGGTCTGTACTTCTATGACAACGACGTGGTCGAGATCGCCAAGTCGATCAAGCCCTCGCCACGCGGCGAGCTGGAGATCACCGACGTTAACAATGCCTACCTCAAGCGCGGCGACCTGAATGTCGAGCGCTTCGGTCGCGGTTTCGCCTGGCTCGACACCGGCACCCACGACAGCCTGCTGGAAGCCTCGCAGTACGTGCAGACCATCGAGCACCGCCAGGGCCTGAAAGTCGCCTGCCTGGAAGAGATCGCCTATCAGCACAAATGGATCGACCGCGAGCAGCTGCTGCAGCGCGCCGATGCCCTGGGCAAGACCGGCTACGGCCAGTACCTGTTCAAGCTGGCAGGTGAAGACGCATGAAGGTCGTCGAAACCGCCATTCCCGACGTGTTGATCATCGAACCGAAGGTGTTCGGCGACGAGCGAGGGTTCTTTTACGAAAGCTTCAACGCCGCCGCCTTCGAGGCCGCGACAGGCCTCAAGCGCAGCTTCGTTCAGGACAATCATTCCAAGTCCCAGCGCGGCGTGCTGCGCGGGCTGCACTACCAGATCCAACAGCCCCAGGGGAAACTGGTACGCGTCGTGGCGGGCGAAGTGTTCGACGTGGCAGTGGACCTGCGCCGCAGTTCGCCAAGCTTCGGTCGCTGGGTTGGTGTCCATCTGAGCGCGCAGAATCAGCGCCAGCTGTGGATCCCGGAAGGCTTTGCCCACGGCTTCGTGGTGCTCAGCGAGAGCGCAGAGTTTCTCTACAAGACCACCGACTACTACGCGCCAGCCCACGAGCGCTCGTTGCTCTGGAATGACCCGCAGATCGGCATCGGTTGGCCGTTCACCGAGCCGCCCCAGCTTTCCCAGAAAGATATCGACGGCAAGGTACTCAGCGAAGCGGAGCTGTTTGCATGAAAATCCTCATCACCGGTAGCGCGGGGCAACTGTCTCGGGAGCTGCAACTGGCGTTGGCCGGTGAAGGGAAAGTCCTCGCGCTGGGTCACAAGCTGCTGGACCTGGCCGAACCGGCACAGATCCGTCGACAGGTTCGTCTGCTACGCCCCGATCTGATCGTCAACGCAGCCGCGTATACGGCAGTGGACTCGGCGCAAGGCGACCGCGAGCGAGCCTTCGCCGTAAACGCTACCGGCCCAGGTGTGCTCGCCGAGGAAGCGGCAGCCCTGGGTGTACCGCTGATCCACTACTCCACCGACTATGTTTTCGACGGCAGCAAGGCCGACCCCTACCGGGAAGAGGATTTGCCAGCTCCGTTGAGCGTATACGGGGCGAGCAAGCTGGCCGGTGAGCAGGCGATTCAGGCTGTAGGCGGCGATCACCTGATCCTGCGCACCAGCTGGGTGTACTCGCTGCATGGCCGCAACTTTCTGCTGACCATGCAGCGCCTGCTACAGGAGCGCGACGCGCTGTCGGTGGTCGATGATGAAATCGGTGCGCCAACCTGGGCGGGCACTATCGCGCAAGTCACCGCGGAGATCGTACGAAAGCGACGTTCTGGTAGCGGTGGAGCCGGCGGGCTCTATCACCTGACCGCCAGCGGCGAGACGTCCTGGTACGGCTTCGCCTGCCATATCGCTCAGCACCTGCAGAACCAGGGCCGGCTGCGCGCAAGGATCGAGCCGATCCTGTCTGCCGACTACCCCACGGCAGCTCAGCGCCCGCTCAACTCACGCCTCAACTGCGCACGCCTGCAGCACGACTGGCAGATTAGCTTGCCGCACTGGGAAACCGCCCTGCAGCAGTGCCTTGGCGATATGCCCCATGCCCGGGAAGAGCACGCCGTTCCTGCTGCGCAAAGCGTCTGATAGCACCGAGAGGCTGGCGTACGCCGGTAGAGTTGACTGCACCGCTCAACCAGCCGCAAGCCCCAAAGCTGGCCGGACGTGCATAATGGCGCCCGAACCACAGGCGCATGTGCATGACCTTACCCGATTCCCCCCGCCGCCCTCGCTGGCGCAACCTGGCAGTGGTTGCACTGTTGCTGGCGCCGCTACTCTGGCCCCTGCAACAGCTGGCCAAAAGTTATTACAGCAACGAGCTGATCGAGCAGAACCGCCAGACGCTCGATCTCTACGTCGCCAACCTGCTCGGCTCGTTGCGCCGTTACGAAGTGCTGCCGCGCATCCTTGGTGATCTGCCGACCCTGCGCACGGCGCTGCGCCAGCCTGACAACCCGGCTGCCAAGGACCAAGCCAACCGCCTGCTGAATCAGCTGCGCAAGGAAACCGGCGCCGACGTCATCTATCTGATGGCCCCGGACGGCAACACGCTGGCGGCATCGAACTGGAACGAAGAAGACAGCTTCGTCAGTCGAAACTTCGCCTTCAGACCCTATTTCAGAGAGGCCATGGCCGGAGAGCTGGGCCGCTTCTTCGGCCTCGGCACCACTTCGGGCAAGCGCGGTTACTATTTCGGGGCTGCGGTCCGTGACGGTGACGAAGTCCTCGGCGTGCTGGTGGTCAAGGTGGATCTGGACCATACCGAAACGCTCTGGGGCAGCACGCCCGAGCAACTGATGGTGACCGACAGTTTCGGCGTGGTGATCCTTACCTCGAAACCGGAATGGCGGTTTCGCGCCAGCCGCGCGCTCGATATTGAAGAGCGCGAGCAGATCGCGTCTGAACGTCCCTACCCCACGCTCAAACCTCGGGATCTGACCCTCGATATTGATACCTGGCTGATCCAGAGCCGCGAACTCAAGGAAACCGGTTGGACAGTGCGCATCCTGGCACCGATCAGCCTGGTCGAGCGCCCCGTGCAGACGGTCGTCGCTATCGGCGCGGCCACCCTCGCCGCGCTCTTGCTGTTGCTTGGCCTGCTGATGCAGCGGCGCCGTCATTATCTCGAGCGCATCGCCCTGGATGCCAAGGCACGCCAACAGCTCGAGCGACGTGTACAGGAACGGACCTACGATCTGGAAGCGCTGAACAGCCGGCTCAAGGAAGAAGTACTGGAGCGCGAGCAGGCCCAGCAAGAGCTGGTCCGTGCCCAGGACGAGCTGCTTCAGGCCGGCAAACTCTCGGCGCTTGGCACCATGTCCGCCAGCATCAGCCACGAACTCAACCAGCCGCTTGGGGCGATTCGCAGCTATGCCGACAACGCAGGCGTCCTGCTCGACCAGCAGCGAAACGACGAGGCTCGCGATAATCTGCGCTTGATCAGCGAGCTGACCGCGCGCATGGCCTCGATCATTGCTCATCTGCGCGCCTTCGCCCGCCGCGACCGCCATGCCCCGGAGCGGGTTGCGCTGCAGCCGGCACTGGACGACGCGCTGGCGTTGCTGGCCAAGCGGCGCCAGGCCATGGGCGTCGAGCTGATTCGCGACCTGCCGGACGCCACGCTCTGGGTACAGGCCGGCGAGACGCGCCTGCGGCAGATCATCTCCAACCTCTTGAGCAACGCGCTGGACGCCCTGGTCGAACGCCCGCCGGTGAGGCGCATCTGGCTGCGCGCCGAGCGCCAGGGCGAGGGTGTGCTGCTGACCTTGCGCGATAACGGACCGGGCTTTTCCGACGAGGCGATGAAACGTGCTCGCGAGCCCTTCTTTACCACCAAGACCAGCGCTCAGGGGCTGGGCTTGGGACTGGCCATCTGCGATACCCTGGCCCGCGCCCTGGACGGTGAACTGATTCTGGCCAACCATCCAGAGGGCGGTGCGCAGATCAGTCTCTATCTGCATTGCGCCGACCCCGGCGTTGCCTTTCCGAGCGAGGACTAGCATGACCCACCCGATCGACCCGCAGACTCAGGTCATCCTGGTCGATGACGATCCCCATCTGCGTAAGGCGCTGAGCCAGACCCTCGATCTCGCCGGGCTCAAGGTACTCAGTCTGAGTGATGCGCGCGGTTTGCCGGGCATGTTGCCTCAGGACTGGGGCGGTGTGGTGGTCAGCGACATCCGCATGCCCGGTATAGACGGCCTGGAGCTGCAACAACAACTGCACGCAATCGACCGCGAACTACCGGTTCTGCTGATTACCGGCCATGGTGATATCCAGCTGGCGGTTCAAGCCATGCGGGCCGGTGCCTATGACTTTCTCGAGAAGCCCTTTCCCAGCGAGGCGCTGCTCGACAGCGTGCGCCGCGCCCTCGCCCTGCGCCAACTGGTTCTCGACAACCGCAGCCTGCGGCTGGCGCTGGCCGACCGTCAGCAGCTGTCGACCCGGCTGCTCGGCCAGTCATCGGCCATGCAACGTCTTCGTGAGCAGATCGGCGCGCTCGCAGGGACCCAGGCCGACGTGCTGATCCTTGGCGAAACCGGCGCAGGCAAAGAGGTCGTAGCGCGCGCGCTGCACGACCTTTCCAGCCGTCGCAACGGGCCGTTCGTGGCAATCAATGCCGGGGCACTGGCCGAGTCGGTGGTTGAAAGCGAGCTGTTCGGACATGAAGCCGGCGCCTTCACCGGCGCGCAGAAACGCCGCATCGGCAAGTTCGAGTTTGCCAACGGCGGCACCCTGTTCCTCGACGAGATCGAGAGCATGAGCCTGGACGTTCAGGTAAAACTGCTGCGCATGCTGCAGGAACGCATCGTCGAGCGCCTCGGCGGCAATCAGTCGATCCCGTTGGACATCCGGGTGATCGCTGCGACCAAGGAAGATCTGCGCCAGGCCGCCGACCAGGGGCGCTTCCGCGCCGATCTCTATTACCGCCTGAACGTCGCCCCTCTGCGTATCCCGCCTCTGCGCGAACGCAGCGAAGACTTGCTGTTCCTGTTCCAGCATTTTGCCGAAACCGCCGCCAACCGCCACGCCCTGCCAATCCGTGAGCTGCGCCCTGAGCAGCGGGCGCAGCTGCTCCGGCATGCCTGGCCGGGCAACGTGCGTGAGCTGCAGAACACCGCCGAACGTTTCGCGCTCGGGCTTGATTTGGGCCTCGATGATCACGCTCGCGCTGCTGACGACAGCGGCGCCGGCGCAGCCTACGGGCTTGGTGAGCAAGTGGACGCGTTCGAACGCGCCCTGATCGCGGCCGAACTGGCGCGGCCCCATGGCTCCTTGCGCAGTGTTGCCGAGGCTCTGGGGCTGCCACGTAAGACCTTGCACGACAAACTGCGTAAGCATGGCCTGGTGTTCAACGATGCTGGCGGAACCCCGCCCGATGAGGGCGAATAGCTGGCGGTTTCCCGCCAATCCAAGCTGTAATCACGCTAGCCCACCTTCATTGCCTGCCGGCATGTCGCCGGTCCGTGTTTTTTTGCTGTAGCACGGCCCGTCGCCCATGGCGCATGTATCCGTATAGAACCTGCAGGCTAGAGCGGCCTAGCTGAGAAATACTCGTCAGTATTTTGCCATCATACGAGTAAACTCCCGCGGCACGGGAGGCCGCTGCCATTTCTGGCACAGCACTTGCTCCCGCTAATCCATGGATCGGCAAGCCGGGCCGTCGTGCGGCGCAACGATGTAATCAATTACGCCTAGACTTGTCTTGCTGGTTTCAGCCGAGCGCCCTTTCCCAATGCGGGTGCTCATTCACAACAAGAGGAAACACAACAATGTTCAAGCTGACTGCTACTGCGCTCGCCTGTGCTCTGTCCCTCGGTATGGCAAGCCTGGCCCAGGCCGCCGACCCGATCCTGATCAAGTTCTCACACGTGGTTGCCGAGAACACCCCGAAAGGTCAGGGTGCCATCATGTTCAAGAAGCTCGTTGAAGAGCGTCTGCCCGGCAAGGTGGAAGTTCAGGTTTACCCGAACTCGTCCCTGTTCGGCGATGGCAAGGAAATGGAAGCACTGCTGCTGGGCGACGTACAGCTGATCGCGCCGTCGCTGGCGAAGTTCGAGCATTACTCCAAGGGCGTTCAGGTGTTCGACCTGCCGTTCCTGTTCGACGACATTCAGGCGGTTGACCGCTTCCAGCAGAGCGATGCCGGCCAGAAGCTGCTGAGCTCGATGGAAGACAAGAACATTACCGGCCTGGCCTACTGGCACAACGGCATGAAGCAGCTGTCTGCCAACAAGGAACTGCGCGAGCCGAAAGACGCCCGCGGCCTGAAGTTCCGCGTACAGGCTTCCGCCGTACTGGACGAGCAGTTCAAGGCCCTGCGCGCCAACCCGCGCAAGATGAGCTTCGCCGAGGTCTACCAGGGCCTGCAGACGGGCGTGGTCAACGGTGCCGAGAACCCGTACTCGAACATCTACTCGCAGAAGATGCACGAAGTGCAGAAGCACATCACCGAGTCCGACCACGGTCTGCTCGACTACATGCTGATCACCAACACCAAGTTCTGGGAAGGTCTGCCTGAAGACGTGCGTTCCGAGCTAGACGAGATCATCGACGAGGTCACCGTTGAGGTGAACAAGCAGGCCGATGACCTGAACCAGAAAGCCAAGCAGGACATCCTGGCTGCTGGCACCACCGAAATTCTCGTTCTGACTCCGGAAGAGCGTGCCAAGTGGCGCGAAGCCATGAAGCCCGTTTGGAGCAAGTTCGAGAACGACATCGGCGCTGACCTGATCAAGGCCGCCGAAGAAGCCAACAAGGCTCAGTAAGCCTTGCCGGAGGGCAGCCACAAGCTGCCCTCCGCGTCCCGAATAGAGCAATACCAGCGACATCGACAGACCAGTGAAAAGACAACCCAGTCAGGCAATATCAACGGCGCGGCGATCCCGAACCAGAGGCCTGTAAAACAAGAGTTTTTCATTGTTCTGTCACCCGGTCACCCGACCGGCTCATGGCGCACGTTCTGTACGCCCACCGAAACAATGCAATCCATCAGGAGATGTCATCCATGAACGCCCTCTGGCGCGTCTGGGACCACTTCGAAGAAGCGTTTATCGCCTTCCTTCTGGCCGCCATGACATTGGTGACCTTCGTTTATGTGGTCTTGAACAACCTTTACACCGTGTTCTACAGCCTCGGCGATCGCTATGAAGGCGCAAGCGATCTGTTCTTCGCCATGGGTGACTTCACCATTGGTCTGGCGCAAGAGATGACTTGGAGCACGGCACTGACCAAGGCGCTGTTCGCCTGGCTGATCTTCTCCGGCCTGGCATACGGTGTGCGTACCGCTGGCCACATCGGCATTGATGCGCTGGTCAAACTGGCGCCGCGCCACGTCCAGCGCTACATCGGCTTTGTAGCCTGCCTGTTCTGCCTCGGCTATGCAGGCCTGTTTGTGTTTGCCAGCTTCAATTGGATCTCGGCGCTGTTCACCGCAGACATCGGCGCCGAAGACCTCGGTCATTTCGGGGTCAAGCAATGGCACATCGGCATGATCGTGCCGATCGGATTCGCCATGGTGTTCATCCGTTTCGCCGAAATTTTCGTGCGCATCCTGCGCAACGAGCAAACCGGCCTCGGCCTGGCTGACGAAGCCGCCGAAGCTGCGAAACTGGGTGCAGAGGAGCCGAAGTAAATGACTATCCTGTTCCTCTTTGTTGCGCTCTTCGCGCTGATGTTCATCGGCGTGCCGGTGGCCGTTTCCCTCGGTCTGGCCGGCTCGCTGACCATCCTGCTGTTCAGCCCGGATTCGGTCACCTCGCTGGCGATCAAGCTGTTCGAGACGTCCGAGCACTACACCCTGCTGGCGATCCCGTTCTTCCTGCTGGCCGGCGCGTTCATGACCACCGGTGGCGTCGCCAAGCGGCTCATCGACTTCGCCAATGCCAGCGTCGGCCATATCCGCGGCGGCCTGGCCATCGCAGCCGTACTGGCCTGCATGCTGTTCGCCGCCCTGTCCGGTTCGTCGCCAGCCACGGTTGCGGCGGTCGGCTCCATCGCGATTGCCGGCATGGTCCGCTCGGGCTACCCCCAGGCATTCGGCGCAGGCATCGTCTGTAACGCCGGTACGCTGGGCATCCTGATCCCGCCATCGATCGTCATGGTGGTGTACGCCGCCGCGACTGAAACCTCCGTGGGCAAGCTGTTCATGGCCGGTGTCGTGCCGGGCCTGATGCTGGGTCTCGGGCTGATGGTGGCGATCTACATCATTGCCGTGAAAAAGAACCTTCCTGCGCTGCCGCGGGCGACCTTCCGCGAGTGGCTGTCCGCCGCACGCAAGGCGGTCTGGGGCCTACTGCTGATGGTGATCATCCTTGGCGGCATCTACTCGGGCATGTTCACCCCGACCGAAGCGGCTGCGGTGGCGGCGGTGTACTCGGCGTTCGTCGCGCTGTTCGTCTACAAGGACCTGACGCTTCGCGACTGCCCCAAGGTGCTGCTGGAGTCGGGCAAGCTGTCGATCATGCTGATGTTCATCATCGCCAACGCCATGCTGTTTGCGCACGTGCTGACGACTGAACAGATCCCGCAGCAGATCACCGCCATGGTGCTCGAGGCCGGCCTGCAGCCGTGGATGTTCCTGCTTGTAGTGAACATCGTTCTGCTGGTCGCCGGTGCCTTCATGGAACCGTCGGCCATCATCCTGATCCTGGCACCGATCCTGTTCCCGATCGCCATAGAGCTGGGCATCGACCCGATTCACCTGGGCATCATCATGGTGGTGAACATGGAAATCGGCCTGATCACGCCACCGGTGGGGCTGAATCTGTTCGTCGCCTCGGCAGTTACCGGCATGCCGGTAACTCAGGTGATCCGTGCAGTGATGCCGTGGCTCGCGCTGCTGCTGAGCTTCCTGATGATCATCACTTACGTGCCGTCGATCTCCCTGGCACTGCCAAACCTGCTTGGCATGTAACGGACGTCAGTCAAACCGTTCCCTTTAGCCCGGCTCGCGCCGGGCTTTTTTTGCGCTGCACTACAGCGCGAGCACATCCGCAGGACGCCGGCGAAACCAGCCCGTCAGCGAAAGGCGGTCGGTATGGGTGACCAAGACTTCGTGAGGGAAGTCACCTGACAGGAAAACCAGCAAATCGCCCGCAAGCGGCGGGATGTCGCGCTGAGAACCGTCAGCGAAATGCATGCGCAGCTCGCCACCATCAGCCGGATGCCAATCCGGGTTGAGGTAGACCACCGCAGTGACGCAGCGGCTGTCGTCATCGCGGAAGCGATCCAGATGCGTCTGATAGAAGGCGCCCGGCTGATACAGGGCAAAATGGCATTCAAACTCTTCCAGGCCGAGAAACAGCGTCTGGTTCATGCGCTGTCGAAGCCCATCCATCAGCTCCAGATAGCGGTCACATAAGGGTGACTGGCCCGGCTCAATCCATTGAATCTGGTCGCCACGGATGCCTTCGCGAATGGTCAGCGCGTCGCCGCGGCCGATGCCCGCCGGGGCCAGGGCGCCCTGTGCCTCACGCTTGCGGCACTCTGCTGCCAAACCAAGGGTCAGATCGTCTGACAGGAACGAATGACGAAGCGACCAGCCATGCTCGGCGAGGTCGTCAATGATGGGATCGAACTGCAAGGAAGAGACTCCGAAAGGATTGTTTCGGAGTCTAGCAGCAGCGCTTTCGCGCCTCGACAGCAGCCGTCAGGGCGCTGAAAATAAACTGCCCGCCAACAGGAGCTTCCATGCGCGCTTTAATCGCTTGTGTATTACTTGCCTTCAGCTGCAGCACCCTCGCAGACACCTACGACGAGCTGTACGAAACCGCCGGCTGGACCGAACAACGCGCCAATTTCAGCGATGCCCTGACGGCCGCTCAACAACGCTACAAGAACACTCTGCCGCCGGCCGTTTACCAGGAGCTGGTAACGAACAGCAACCGCCGTTTCGCGGTCAACGCCATCGATCAGCGGGCCAAGCAGGCGTTGCGCGACAACCTCGCCAATCCGCAACCAGCGCTGGATTTTTTCCAATCGCCGCTAGGCCATAAGGTGGTAGCCGCCGAGACCCTGGCCGGCCGCCGCGAGCAGTTGGCTCGATATGAAAACGGCATCCCGCGCATCGAAGCCGGCAGCAACCGGCAGCTGCTGATCCGCCATCTGGCTCAGGCGATACCAGCCGCCGAAGCCGGGGCGGAGGTCAGTCTGGCCTTGGCTGGCGTCGCGGCCGACAGCCTCAGCCAGATGATTCCGGGCCTGCTTGGCGGTGGCCAGGCGCAGGGGCTGCTGGAAAGCCAGCGCGAGCGTCTGCAGCAGCAGGTCGAGAGCGATCTGGACAACACGCTGCTGTACATCTATCGCGACCTCTCCGACGCCGAACTGGAGGAGTTCGTCCAGTTCGCTCAGTCGGAAGCCGGTCAGCGCTATTACAGCGCAGCCCTCCAGGCCTTGCGCGCCGGGCTTGCAGTCGGCGTGAGCGGCAACGAGGCTCAGGCTTAGGCGTCCTTCCAGCCAGCGCCCCAATCTACTTCAAGCGTTCACTGAGAAACCCGAAGTATTCCCGGCGCAAGGCTTCCTGCTCGTTGACCAGGTGATGCCGCGCCGAGGGCAGCCGAAGAATTTCCGGAGCGGCGAACTTGTCTTGCAGGACCGGCAGGTTGTGTTGCCAGTCGACCGTCATATCGGCCTCCCCCTGAACGATCAGCGGACTGTGCGGACTGGCGGGCGCGCCTTCGATACGCTGAATCCAGCGTGACAGCGCGCCCACCCAGGCAGTCGGCAAGATATCCGGCTGCAGCGGATCGCTGGACTGGATGAACTGGAGAAACGCCGGATCGCCCGAGTTTTCACTGAAGCGCCGCGGGATCTGTTTGACGAAGCGCCGCATCACCTCATAGCTGAAGCGTGACCATCCCCAGGCCCGCGGCCGCACCAAGGGCGCCAGCAGAATGCTCTGTCCCAGCGCAGGGTGCACCGGCTGGCACAGCAGATAATCCAGCACGATGGCCGCACCCGTGCTCTGGCCCAGCAGATGCCAGGGTTGCGGCAGCTCCATCGCAGCAGCTTCGTGCAACAGGCCCTGCAGCACCGCCTGGTATTCCTCGAACTCGTTGATGCTGGCGCGTGGCCCGCTGGACAGCCCATGCCCCGGCAGGTCGCAGGCGAGCACGGCAAAGCCCATGCGCAACCCCCAATCCACCACGTGCCGGTACAGGCCCATGTGGTCGTAGTAGCCGTGCAGCACCAGCAGCGTCGCCACCGGCTGTTCGGGAGACCAGGCCTGAGCCACCACCTCATAACCGTGCACCTGAAAGCGTCCCAGGCATCGCTGGATACCGCCGTGATGAGGCAGATCCAGCCCGTAATAGGCCTGATAGAAACGTGCCTCGGCGGTCAGCTCGGCGGCGTGGCGAAGCGGGCTTAACTGCGCGCGGAGTGCGTCGGGATTGATTCGCGAAGGCATGAGCGGTTTTCTTGCTAGGGGTAAACAGGATATTCAGCTCTGCAGCGCGACGTGGCAAGCTGGCGCATCCATCCAAGAGTTCCGTCATGTCCGTACGCAACAAGTATCTGATCGCGGCACTCGTTGCCCTGCTCTGGGGTGGCGCCATGCTGGCCGCCTTCTGGTGGTTCGAGGCACGCTACCTGCGACCTTTCGAGACCGAGCGGGCCGAGCTGTTCTCCGGCGACCAGCTGGCATTGCCCGAGTCGCTGAGCGGTCCCGGGCCGGTTCGTGTGGTGCACTTCTGGGATCCGGCATGTCCCTGCAACGCCGGCAATCAGCAACACCTGGCCGAGCTGCTGCAACGCTTCGGTGGCCGGGGCGTCAGCTTTTATGCGTTGCAAAAGCCGGGTAGCCAAGGCCGTTTGCCGGACCAGTTGGCTGGTCTGCAGGCGCTCGCTGATCTGCCGGGGGCCAGCAGCCTGCCTGCCAGTCCGGCAGTGGGGATCTGGGATGCCAGTGGGCGCCTGATCTACATCGGCCCCTACAGCGAAGGGGCCGTGTGCAGCTCCGACAACAGTTATATCGAGCCCATCCTCGAAGCGGTACTGGCTGGCCGCCAGGTCAAGGCGACGCACTCGCTTGCGGTGGGTTGTTTCTGTGACTGGGGGCCTTCGCCGGCGGCTGAAGCCGCCGCCAACCAGAGGTCAGCGGATAATCGCTGACCGCCAGCGCCATCAGCTGTGCGCTGAGGGCGGCGTCATTACCTTGCGACTGTCGATCACCTGACGCCAGGTCGGGTTGGCATGGCTGTCATCCATGGCCTGGCGCATCGCCCGCACACGGCGCTTTTCGGCGCGACGGCCGATGTACCAGGCAATGAAGGTCGCCAGCGACACCACCAGCAGGATCAGGCTGGCGACGGCGTTGATTTCAGGCTTCACACCCAGGCGCACCGCCGAGAAAATCTCCATTGGCAGCGTCGTTGCGCCTGGACCGGAGACAAAGCTGGCCAGAACCAGATCGTCCAGCGACAGGGCAAAGGACAGCATGCCGCCAGCCGCCAAGGACGGCGCAATCATCGGCATGGTGATCAGGAAGAACACCTTCCAGGGGCGCGCCCCAAGATCCATTGCGGCCTCCTCGATGGACTGATCCAGCTCGCGCAGACGCGCCATCACCACCACCGCGACGTAGGCCGAGCAGAAGGTGGTGTGGGCGATCCAGATGGTGACGATGCCGCGCTGAGCAGGCCAGCCGACCAGCTGAGCCATGGCCACGAACAACAGCAGCAAGGACAGACCGGTGATCACCTCGGGCATCACCAGCGGCGCCGTGACCAGACCGCCAAACACGGTGCGGCCGCGGAAGTTGGGGATCCGCGTCAGCACGAAGGCGGCCATGGTGCCCAGGGCCACTGCGGCAATAGCGGTGTAGAAAGCGATCTCCAGCGACCGCATGACTGCGCCCATCAGCTGGGTATTGTCCAGCAACCCGGCATACCACTTCAGCGACCAGCCGCCCCACACCGTCACCAGCCGTGAGGCGTTGAAGGAGTAGATGACCAGGAGCACCATCGGCAGGTAGATGAACAACAACCCGAGCACCAGGATCAGGTTGGAAAAGCTGTAACGCTTCATAGCTTGCCCTCCAGTTCCTTGGTCTGGTTCCTGTTGAACAGAATGATCGGCACCAAGAGGATCGCCAGCATCACCACCGCCAGTGCAGACGCTACCGGCCAGTCGCGGTTATTGAAGAACTCCTGCCACAGCACCTTGCCGATCATCAGCGTCTCCGGTCCGCCGAGCAGCTCGGGGATGACGAACTCGCCCACCACCGGAATGAACACCAGCATGCAGCCGGCGATGATGCCGTTTTTGGATAGGGGCACCGTGATCTTCCAGAAACTGGTCAGGTTGCGCGCGCCGAGGTCGGACGCGGCCTCCAGCAGGCTAAGGTCGTGTTTCACCAGGTTGGCGTAGAGCGGCAGGATCATGAACGGCAGGTAGGAATACACCACGCCGATGTAGACGGCGAGGTCGGTGTTGAGGATGCGCAGCGGTTCGTCGATCAGGCCCAGGCCCTGCAACAGGCCGTTGAGAATACCGTTGCTGCTGAGGATGCCCATCCAGGCGTAGACGCGAATCAGGATCGCCGTCCAGGTCGGCATCATGATCAGCAGCAGCAGCACCGTCTGCAGGTCCTTGCGCGCCCGAGCGATGGCATAGGCCATCGGATAGCCGACCAGCAGGCAGATCAGCGTGCTGAAAAACGCAATGCGCAGCGAACCGGCGTAGGCCGCCCAGTACAGATCGTCCTCGCTGAGGAAGACGTAGTTACCCAGGTTGATGATGATCTGCAGCTGCTGCTCGGCGTAGGCAAAAACCTCCGTGTAGGGCGGAATCGCCACATCGGCTTCGGCAAAGCTGATCTTTAGCACGATCACGAACGGCAGCAGGAAAAACAGCGCCAACCAGAGGAAGGGAACGCCGATGACCAGTCGACGCCCCGGGTTCAGGCGTGAGCGGCTCATGCCTGCAACACCACGCCGCTGTCGTCCCACCAGTAGACGAACACCTGTTCCTCCCAGGTCGGCAGTTTCACGTGTCGCTCGGCGTTGGCCATGAACGCCTGCAGGATGCCGCCGGACGGCAGCTGGATGTAATAGACCGAGTGGCCGCCCAGATAGGCGATGTCGTAGACGACGCCCTTGGCCCAGTTGTAGCCGGGCCGCTGCAGGTCGGGCAGCTCGGTGCCGATCAGCAGCTTTTCCGGCCGTATGGCGTAGGTGATCTGCTTGTCCTGGGCACGGGTGCTGATGCCGTGGCCGACGTAAATCGAATTGTCCAAGCCAGGACAGGCGATCACAGCATGGTCTTCCAGGTCCTCGATCAGCTCGCCGTCGAACAGATTGACGTTGCCGATGAACTCGCACACCAGGCGGCTCGCTGGCGTTTCATAAATGTCCATCGGGCTGCCGACCTGGGCGATCCAGCCCAGATGCATAATCGCGATGCGCTCGGCCATGGTCATGGCCTCTTCCTGATCGTGGGTCACCATCACGCAGGTCACTCCGACCCGCTCGATGATCTGGACCAGCTCCAGCTGCATCTGCGAGCGCAGCTTCTTGTCCAGCGCGCCCATGGGCTCATCGAGCAAAAGCAGCTTCGGCCGCTTGGCCAGCGAGCGGGCCAGCGCGACACGCTGACGCTGGCCGCCGGACAGCTGGTGCGGCTTGCGCTTGGCGTACTGGCTCATCTGCACCAGGGTGAGCATCTCGTCGACGCGGGTCTGCACCTCGCTCTTCGACAGTCCATCCTGCTTCAGGCCGAAGGCGATGTTCTGCGCCACGGTCATGTGCGGGAACAGCGCATAGGACTGGAACATCATGTTGATCGGCCGCTCGTAAGGCGGCATGTCAGTGATGTCCTGGCCGTCGAGAAATATCCGCCCTTCGGTGGGACGCTCGAAGCCCGCCAACATGCGCAGCAAGGTGGACTTGCCGGAGCCGGACCCGCCGAGCAGGGCAAAGATTTCGCCTTGGTGAATGCTCAATGAGACATCATCGACCGCCACCGTTTCGTCGAACTTCTTGGTGACGCGGTCGATCTTCAGCAGCACCTGCTTGTTCTGGCTCTCACCGGTGAGAGCCTTTTTGTAGGCGCTGGAGGCAACGGCCATGCGCGAACTCCCGATTGGAATGATGGACCCGGACAACGCCGGGAAACGACATGTTGCAAGGGCAGGACGGAAGACCAGCAGCGACTCCCGCCTTGCCCGGTATGGCTATTGACCGGACTTGACCTTGGTCCAGGTACGGGTCATCAGGCGAATGATTTTCTGTGGCAGCTCGGCGGAGACGTACAGACGATCCAGCACCGCTTGTGGTGGATAGACCGACGGATCGTTACGCACCTCCTGATCCATCAGCTCGCCAGCCTTGAGATTGGGGTTGGCGTAGCCCACGTAATCGCTGACCGACGCGATCACCTCAGGCTCGAGCAGATAGTTGATGAAGGCATGGGCTTCCTCGACATTTTGCGCGTCGACCGGAATGGCCAGCATGTCGAACCAGAGATTGCCGCCCTCTTTAGGAATCGTATAAGCGATGTCGATGCCCTTGCCGGCTTCGTCGGCGCGCGCCGCCGCCTGGAAGATGTCCCCGGAGAAGCCTGCGGCTATGCAGATGTTGCCGTTCGCCAGGTCCGATATGTACTTGGATGAATGGAAATAGCGGACGTAGGGGCGTATTTCTAGCAGTTTCGCTTCAGCCTTGGCGTAATCGTCCGGGTCCGCGCTGTTGGGGTCCAGGCCGAGGTAGTTGAGCATCGCCGGGATCATTTCATCAGGCGAGTCGAGCAAGGCAATGCCGCAGCCGGCTAGCTTCTTGGCGTTCTCCGGCTCAAAAATTACCGACCAGGAATCGACCTTCTCGATGCCTAGCGCAGCCGTGACCTTTTCCACGTTGTAGCCAATGCCGTTGGTGCCCCACAGATAGGGCGCCGCATAGGCATTGCCCGGATCGTTCTTCTCGAGCTGTTTGAGCAGCGCGGGATCCAAGTGCTCCCAATTGGGCAGCTTGCTCTTGTCCAGTTTCTGGAAAGCGCCAGCGCGAATCTGTTTGCCGAGAAAGTGGTTCGAGGGCACCACCACGTCATAGCCGGTCCGGCCAGCGAGCAGTTTGCCCTCAAGGGTTTCGTTTGAATCGAACACGTCATAGACAGGCTTGATGCCGGTCTTTTCTTCGAATTCTTCCAGTGTTGTTTCGCCGATGTAATCGGACCAGTTGTAGATATGCACCGTGGCAGCCTGAGCGGATGCAGCACCGCTGACCGCAGCGGCTATAAGAAGCGACTTCAATGTCGAGCGCATGAGAGTGTCCTCTTGGTGCAGACCGCGCGATCAGTGGGCGAAGGCGGGCTGTTTATTGGAAAAACCTCTAAAAATCAACTGGCACGGCGTAACAGACGAGACGGTCACGCCCGTAGGAGGCACCGCAGCCGGATCGCAAGCCAGCGTTGCGGGTCGGTACTTCGCCGCCTGAAAGGGTTGGTGAAGCCTCGCGCAGGCCCGCGAACAGGCCTGGCGAGACGGGTGGATCAACGGCCGGATTTGATCTTGGTCCAGCTGCGAGTCATGGTGCGCTGAGTCTTCGGATCGAGGTCCGGGAAGGTGTAGAGCTTCTGCAGAACGGCCTGGCTCGGGTAGACGCCCGGGTCGGTACGAATCGCTTCATCCACCAGCGGCGTGGCGGCAGCGTTGCCATTAGGGAACTGCACATAGTTGGTGATGTTGGCCATCACCTCAGGCTTCATCAGGTAGTTGAGGAAGACATGAGCCTCGTCGACATTGTTCGCATCAGCCGGGATCGCCAGCATGTCGAAGAAGGTGCCTGCGCCTTCCTTGGGAATGTTGTACTTGACCGTGACCTCGTTGCCGGCTTCCTCGGCACGCGCCTTGGCCTGGTAGATGTCACCGGAGTAGCCGATGGCAACGCAGACGTTACCGTTGGCCAGATCGGAGATGTACTTCGAGGAATGGAAATAGGCCACGCTCGGACGGATCTGCATGAACAGCTCTTCAGCCTTCTTCAGCTCGTCCTTGTTGGTGGTGTCAGGCTTGTAGCCCAGGTAGTGCAGTGCAGCCGGAAGGATTTCGGTGGGCGAATCGAGGAAGGAAACGCCACAGGATTTCAGCTTTTCCATGTTTTCCGGCTTGAACACCAGGTCCCAGGAATCGACCGGAGCGTCTTCGCCCAGCGCAGCCTTGACCTTCTCAGGGTTGTAGCCGATGCCGATGGTGCCCCACATGTACGGCACCGCGTACAGATTGTCCGGGTCGCTCGGCTGGAGCGCTTTTAGCAGATCCTTGTCGAGGTTTTCCCAGTTTGGCAGCTTGCTCTTGTCGAGCTTCTGGAACACCCCGGCCTTGATCTGCTTCGCCAGGAAGGGGTTGGACGGTACGACTACGTCATAGCCGGAGCTGCCGGCGAGCAGTTTGGCTTCCAGCACCTCATTGCTGTCGAATACGTCGTAGACGACTTTGATGCCGGTTTCCTTGGTGAAGTTTTCCAAGGTGTCTTCGGCGATGTAGTCGGACCAGTTGTAAACGTGTAGTACCTTGTCTTCGGCCTGCGCAGCGCCGGCGACCGCGCCAGCCAGCGTCATCGCAAGTAGGGTCTTGGCAAAGGTTTTCATCCGTGCAGCTCCTGTTGTAGTCATCTGTTGGGCTGTGGGCAGCTCATGGTGTGCCGGCATCGACACACCCTCGGTAAGTCAGGCCAAAGCACGCGCGCAGTCTGGCAAGGTCGCTGGCTGTTTTTCAACAGCTTGCATACGTTCCGCGCGGACGCGTTTCAAGTCGCTACCTGGCGCCGGAAGCATCCTGCCGGCGCCAGTTCACTCAACCCCTTGCATCCTTCAACGTCGCGTCCAGGCACAGCCGGACTTTGCTGATCAGCTCGTCGATCTGCTCCTCGTTGATTACCAGCGGTGGCGAAATGATCATGGTGTCTCCCACAGCGCGCATCACCAGACCGTTACGGAAGCAGTGCTCACGACAGAGCATGCCCACGCCAGGGTCAGCGAAACGCTCGCGGGTCTTCTTGTTTTTCACCAGCTCCAGCGCGCCAAGCATGCCGACGCCTCGGGCCTCACCCACCAGCGGATGCTCGACCAGCTCACGCCAACGAGTTTGCAAATAGGGTGCCGTCTTGCTTTTCACCCGCTCGACGATCTTTTCCTCGCGCAGGATGCGGATGTTTTCCAGCGCCACCGCGGCCGCTACCGGATGCCCGGAATAGGTGAAGCCGTGGTAGAACTCGCCACCTTCGTTGAGGGTGTGCACCACTTCGTCGCGCACCACCACGCCGCCCATGGGCAAATAGCCGGACGTCAGGCCCTTGGCAATGGGCATCAGGTCCGGCGCATTGCCGTAGTAGTCGCTCCCGAACCATTCGCCGGTCCGGCCGAAGCCGCAGATGACTTCGTCAGCAATGAACAGGATGTCGTAGCGGGCGAGAATTTCACGGATCTTCGGCCAATAGCTGTCCGGCGGAATGATCACGCCACCGGCACCCTGGATCGGTTCGGCGATAAAAGCGGCGACTTTGTCTTCGCCTACTTCCAGAATCTTTTGCTCAAGCTGCTGCGCCACGCGAACGCCGAATTCGTCCGGATCGAGGTCACCGCCCTCACCGAACCAGTAGGGCTGATCGATGTGCTCGATGCCCGGAATCGGGCCGTCGCCCTGCTCGTGCATGGCCTTCATGCCGCCCAGGCTGGCGCCGGCGATGGTTGAGCCGTGGTAGCCGTTCCAGCGACCGATCACCACTTTCTTCTGCGGCTGCCCTTTGATCGCCCAATAGTGACGGACCATGCGCAGCACGGTGTCGTTGGCTTCCGAGCCGGAGCCGGTGAAGAACACATGGTTCATGCCCTCTGGCGCGATCTCGGCGATGGCCTTGGCCAGTGCCAGCGCCGGCGGGTGGGCGGTCTGGAAAAACAGGTTGTAATAAGGGAGCTCGCGCATCTGCCGGGTCGCCGCCTCGACCAGCTCTTCGCGGCCATAGCCGAGGTTGACGCACCAGAGCCCGGCCATCGCATCAAGGATCTTGTGGCCTTCGCTGTCCCAGAGGTAGACGCCCTCGCCTCGCGTGATGATGCGCGTGCCCTTGGCGTTGAGCGCCTTGAAGTCGGTGAACGGCGGCAGGTGATGGTCGCGGCTCAGGGCTTGCCACTGCAGGGTTTGCGAATCGCTCATCAATCACCTCTTGGTAGTGTTTGCTTGGTCACGGATGAAAGACGCTTCATCCACCCCACGGCTGTTCGTTACACCGAGAGCATCAGGAATTCCCGCTCCCAGGAACTGATGACCCGGTGGTAGTTCTCCTGTTCGGCGCGTTTGACTGCGATGTAGCCGGTGATGAACTTGGGGCTCAGGTATTTCTCCAGCGGTCGGCAGGTCTCCATGCGTTCCAGTGCCGCTTCCAGGGTGAGCGGCAGGCGCAGGTTACGACGCTCATAGCCGCGGCCCTTGACTGGCTGACTCGGCGGCAACTCCTCGACCATGCCGATGTAGCCGCACAGCAGGCTGGCGGCGATGGCGAGATAAGGGTTGGCATCGGCGCCCGGCAGGCGGTTCTCGACGCGGCGGTTCTGCGGATCGGAGTCTGGAACCCGCAGGCCAACAGTACGGTTTTCCTCGCCCCATTCGACGTTCACCGGTGCCGAGGTATCCGGCAGGAAGCGGCGGAACGAGTTGACGTTTGGCGCGAACAGCGGCAACAGCTCGGGGATGTATTTCTGCAGGCCACCGACGTGGTGCAGGAACAGCTGGCTCATGGTGCCGTCGCTGTTGGAAAAGATGTTGCGCCCGGTTTCCAGATCCACAACGCTCTGGTGCAGATGCATCGCGCTGCCCGGCTCGCCGGTCATGGGCTTGGCCATGAAGGTGGCCGCCACGTTGTGCTTGAGCGCCGCCTCGCGCATGGTGCGCTTGAACACCAGAATCTGGTCAGCCAGGTGCAGCGCCTCGCCGTGACGGAAGTTGATTTCCATCTGCGCGGTGCCTTCTTCGTGGATCAGCGTATCCAGATCCAGCCCCTGGGCCTCGCACCAGTCGTACATGTCTTCGAACAGCGGGTCGAACTCGTTGGCGGCGTCGATGGAAAACGACTGCCGGCCCGTCTCCTGCCGGCCCGAGCGCCCGATCGGCGGCTGGAACGGCAGGTCCGGATCCTCGCAGCGCTTGGTCAGGTAGAACTCCATCTCCGGCGCGACGATGGGCTGCCAGCCCTTGTCCGCGTACATCTTCAACACGCGCTTGAGGATGTTGCGCGGCGAGATCTCGATGGGATTGCCCATCTTGTCGTAGGTGTCGTGGATGACCTGCGCAGTCGGCTCGATGGCCCAGGGCACCAGAAACACCGCGTCAGGGTCGGGCCGGCAGAACATGTCGATGTCGGCGGGATCGAGCAGCTCGTAATAGATATCGTCCTCGACGTAGTCACCGGTCACGGTCTGCAGCAGCACGCTCTCCGGCAGGCGCATGCCCTTTTCATCAAGGAACTTGTTGGTGGGCGAGATCTTGCCGCGCGCAATGCCGGTCAGATCGCTGATCAGGCACTCCACCTCGGTAATCTTGCGTTCTTTCAGCCAGCCGGTGAGCTGGTCGAGCTTGCTGGACATATCGACCTCAGAAATTAATGAAACGAGCGCCGTGCCGGCCCGCGCTCAGCGCCGTCCTGCGCGTTCCTGGCAAGCCCGGGCAAAGCCCTGGAACAACGCCAGGTAATAAGGATGCTCATGCACCTTCCATTCCGGATGCCACTGCACGCCGAGTGCGAAGCTGCGCGCGCCTTCGACGGAAAACGCTTCGATCAACCCATCGGGTGCCAAAGCCTCGATACGCAAACCCTCGCCGAGCCGCTCGACACCTTGGCCATGCACCGAGTTGACCTCTATCTGCGCTGGCAATCCGAGACGCTGCAGCAAACCACCCGGTTGCACGTGCAACGGATGGCTTAGACCATACTGCACCTCAACGGGATCCTCGGCACGCTCGCGGTGATCGGCATAGGGCCCCACCTCGTGGACTTTCTGGTGCAAGCTGCCGCCGAAGGCGACGTTCATTTCCTGAAACCCGCGGCATACGCCGAACACCGGAACACCCGCATCAACCGCCGCACGGATCAGCGGCAGCGTCAGTTGATCACGTGAAGGATCATGGTCGGTGCCCTCGGCACTGGCCGGGCCGCCATAATGGTGCGGCTCGACGTTGGATGGCGAGCCGGTGAAGAGCAGGCCGTCTAAGCTATCTAACAGGGCGGCAGGGTCGATCAGATCGCCAAGCGCCGGGATGACCAACGGCATGCCGGCTACAGCCGCCGCGCGCAGGTACTTATCACCGGCTATGTGGAAACTGTGGTGGCCGATCTGCCTGGTACAGGCGGAAACGCCGATCAATGGCACGCGAGGCATGGGATACTCGTCTTTCCAGATGGGGCTCGTCGGAGAGTAGTCTTGTTCGTTTTTATAGACAATAGCCGAGGGTTTCCGCTTCGCAAAGCCATGTAAGCGTTTGGGGATTGCCTCCCTGATTGCCCCGAAAACGCCCACTGTGGGCGTTGATGAGGCATTTCGAGGCGCTATTGACAGCGACAGGGCTTTTCGATTGACTCCAAGACAAGCTGTTTGATGATTGAAATTTTTAACAATTAAGGTGCTTCATCATGCTTCCGCCGCCGCGTGCCGTTCAGCTCAACGAAGCGAACGCATTTCTAAAGGAACACCCGGAGGTCCAGTACGTCGACCTGCTGATTGCAGACATGAACGGTGTCGTCCGGGGCAAACGCATCGAGCGCGCCAGCCTGCACAAGGTGTATGAAAAAGGCATCAACCTCCCGGCCTCGCTGTTCGCCCTCGACATCAATGGGATCACTGTGGAGAGCTCCGGACTGGGGATGGACATCGGTGACTCCGACCGGACCTGTTTCCCCATTCCCAACACGCTCAGCAACGAGCCATGGCAGAAACGCCCCACCGCCCAGCTGTTGATGACCATGCACGAGCGTGACGGCTCGCCATTCTTCGCCGATCCACGGGAAGTGCTGCGCCAGGTAGTGAGCAAGTTTGATGAGCTGGGCCTGACCATCTGCGCCGCGTTCGAACTGGAGTTCTACCTGATCGACCAGGAAAACGTGAACGGCCGTCCGCAGCCACCGCGCTCGCCCATTTCCGGCAAGCGCCCGCACTCCACTCAGGTCTACCTGATCGATGATTTGGACGAGTACGTCGACTGCCTGCAGGACGTTCTCGAAGGTGCGAAGGAGCAGGGCATTCCCGCCGATGCCATCGTCAAGGAAAGCGCCCCGGCGCAGTTCGAGGTCAACCTCCATCACGTCGCCGATCCGATCAAGGCCTGCGATTACGCGGTGTTGCTCAAGCGGCTGATCAAGAACATCGCCTACGATCATGAGATGGACACCACCTTCATGGCCAAGCCCTACCCGGGCCAGGCCGGCAACGGTCTGCACGTGCATATCTCGCTGCTGGACAAGAACGGCAACAATATTTTCGCTACTGGCAATCCGCTGGAAAGTGAAACGCTGCGCCACGCCATTGGCGGCATCCAGCAGACCATGGCTGCGTCCATGGCCTTCCTCTGCCCGAACGTGAACTCGTATCGCCGCTTCGGCGCGCAGTTCTACGTGCCGAACGCGCCCTGCTGGGGCCTGGACAACCGCACCGTGGCGCTGCGCGTACCAACTGACAGCCCCGACGCCGTGCGCATCGAGCATCGCGTTGCCGGCGCAGACGCCAACCCCTATCTGCTGCTGGCCAGCGTACTGGCCGGCATTCACCACGGCCTGACCAACAAGATCGCGCCCGATGAACCGATTGAGGGCAATTCCTACGAGCAGGTCGAGCCAAGCCTGCCCTCCAACCTGCGCGATGCGCTGCGCGAGCTGGACGACAGCGAGATCATGGCGCGCTACATCAGCCCGCAGTACACCGACATCTTCGTGGCATGCAAGGAGAGCGAGCTGGAGGAGTTCGAACACTCGATCTCCGACCTCGAGTACAACTGGTACCTGCACACCGTCTGACGCCCGACCCCGTACCGCTGGGTACGGGGCAGCCTGATTGTCTCCTGGCTAGTTTCTCATCAACCATCGCTCAGCGGCGTTGGGAGCCCCTGCAGCGGCGTAGCCGGTATGAGCCGCGATGCCTACCGTTGCATCTGTCGACAGCCTGGCATCCAATACGGCCATGAGCACAGCCGAACCGACCCCGCGTACCCCTACCAACCGCAAACCTCGCGCCAGCAGCCAGGCGCGGATTGCGCAGATTCTTGCCGCCGCTCGAGAGCTGCTCGTTGATTCCGGCGTGGGTGGGCTGTCGATCTACAGCGTGGCGGAGCGCGCGGCGATTCCACCCTCCTCGGTCTACCACTTCTTTGCCAGCGTGCCAGCCCTGCTCGAGGCGCTCACCGCTGATATCCACGCAGCCTTCCGGGCCAGCCTGCAGGAGCCGGTTGAGCACGACGCTCTCAATAGCTGGCACGACCTCTCGCGACTGATCGAGCAACGTATGCTGGCCATCTATCAGAGCGATGCAGCGGCTCGCCAGCTGATCCTGGCACAGCACGGTCTGGCGGAAGTCACCCAGGCTGACCGCCAGCACGACATCGAACTCGCCGGGTTGATGCAGGTCCTCTTTGAACGGCATTTCCAGCTACCGGCGCTGCCCGACGAGGTGGACGTGTTCGCCTTGGCGATGGAGCTTGGCGATCGTGTCTATGCGCGCTCGGTGCACCTGCATGGCGGCATCACGCCACGTATGGCAGAGGAAGGCATGCGAGTATTCGACGCGTACCTGGGGCTGTACCTGCCGCCGTTCCTCCCAAAGCGAGCCGCACCGAATTAGCCGATATTTATCTGAATAATACGTGCCAGTACCCTAGCGAGCCGATAGAAAGCGCTTTTGTTCCGGATAATTATCGAATAGATTTCGCCATGCCCTACCTGGGCCGTCTCTACGCCAGCATCCGCGAGGTTTTCCATGTCCCGTACCGTCACCGTTGCCGCCACCCAGATGGCCTGTTCCTGGGATCGCGAAGCAAATATCGCCAATGCCGAGAAGCTGGTCCGCGAGGCTGCAGCCAAGGGCGCGCAGGTCATCCTGATTCAGGAGCTGTTCGAGACGCCGTATTTCTGCCAGAAGCCGAACCCTGAATACCTGCAGCTGGCCACTTCCGTGGAAGACAACCCGGCCGTTCAGCATTTCCAGAAGGTCGCCGCTGAGCTACAAGTGGTACTGCCGGTAAGCTTCTTCGAACTCTCTGGGCGAGCGCGCTTCAACTCGATCGCCATCATCGACGCCGATGGCAAGGTGCTGGGCGTCTACCGCAAGAGCCATATCCCGGACGGCCCCGGTTACCACGAGAAGTATTACTTCAACCCGGGCGACACCGGTTTCAAGGTCTGGAACACCCGTTACGCCAAGATTGGCGTGGCCATCTGCTGGGACCAGTGGTTCCCTGAAACTGCGCGCAGCATGGCGCTGATGGGGGCCGAGCTGCTGTTCTATCCGACGGCGATTGGCAGCGAGCCGCACGATTCGACCATCACCTCGCGCGACCACTGGCAGCGCGTGCAGCAGGGCCATGCCGGTGCCAACCTGATGCCGCTGATCGCCAGCAACCGCATCGGCCGCGAAGAGCAGGACGGCTACGACATTACCTTCTACGGCTCATCCTTCATTGCCGACCATTTCGGTGCCAAGGTCGAGGAGCTGGACGAAACCAGCGAAGGCGTGCTGGTGCACCAGTTCGATCTGGACAAGCTCGAGCACACCCGCAGCGCCTGGGGCGTGTTCCGTGATCGCCGTCCGAACCTGTATAGCCCAATCAAGACGCTGGACGGTTCCCTGGAGTCCTGAGCCTGGCCTTTGATCGGCAAAGTGTTCAGTCGCACCACGCGTTGCGGCTGAACGCCGTCCGCCATGGTCAGATATATCGCCGCTAATGAACGGCCGTTTGCATCCGGCCACGATAGATTGCCGCCCCCCAGGTAGACCGATGACCACTCTGACCACGACACCGCGTGCCGACGATTTCCACATGCCCGCCGAGTGGGCGCCGCACAGTCAGACCTGGATGGTCTGGCCGCAGCGCCCGGACAACTGGCGCGAGCAGGCCACCCAAGCGCAGGCGGCCTTTACGGCGGTCGCCAAAGCCATTGCGCGCTTCGAGCCGGTCACCGTGTGCGCGACAGCCGAGCAGTTCCTTACCGCCCGCGCGCAACTGGCCGACCCGCGCATCCGGGTGGTGGAGATGAGCACCGACGACGCCTGGGTGCGCGACACCGGGCCGACCTTCCTGATCAATGGCAAGGGAGGCCTACGCGGCGTCGACTGGACCTTCAACGCTTGGGGCGGCCTCGACGGCGGGCTTTACAGCGAATGGCAGCGCGACGACGAGGTGGCGCAGAAGATCCTCGAAATCGAACGCTGCGATCGCTACCGCACTGAGGGCTTCGTGCTGGAAGGCGGCTCGATTCATGTCGACGGTGAAGGCACGCTGATTACCACTGAAGAATGCCTGCTCAATCGCAACCGCAACCCGCACCTGTCACGCGAAGACATCGAAGCCGTGCTGGCGGACTACCTGGCTATCGACAAGGTCATCTGGTTGCCGCACGGCCTGTTCAACGACGAAACCGACGGACACGTGGACAACTTCTGCTGCTTCGTTCGCCCAGGTGAAGTGCTACTCGCCTGGACCGACGATCGCGACAATCCCAACTACGAACGCTGTCAGGCCGCCATGCAGGTGCTGGAGACAGCAACCGACGCCTGGGACCGTCGGCTGATCGTGCACAAGATGCCGATTCCGGGGCCGCTGCATGCGAGCGAAGAGGAATGCGCTGGCGTGGTTCCGCTGGTTGGCAGCCAGCCGCGCGATCCGTCGATTCGCCTGGCAGGCAGCTATGTGAACTTCCTGATCGTCAACGGCGGCATCATCGCGCCCTCCTTTGATGATCCGCTGGACGCCGAAGCCGAAGCTATCCTCGCCAGGCTATTCCCGCAGCATCAGGTCGTCATGGTGCCGGGCCGTGAAATCCTGCTCGGCGGTGGCAACATCCACTGCATCACCCAGCAACAGCCGATCGCGACCTTGACGCACAAAGGCTGAGCCCCTACGAAACGAAAAAACCGCTGCTAGCCCTGGGCTACGCAGCGGTTTTCTGCATCACAGTCGCTTCAGGCGACGATCACCTGGTTCTTACCCAGACGCTTGGCGGTGTACATCGCCGCATCGGCGCGAGCGAACAGGGCGCTGAGGTCAGGATCGCTGGCTCTCAGGTAGGTCACGCCCAGGCTGATGGTGACGCCGAAGCGCTGCCCGTCGGGGCTGGTGAACACCAGCCGCTGGATCTCGCGCTGCAAGCGTTCGGCGATCTGCTCGGCAAGGTCCGGCTGGCAACCTGGAAGCAGCAAGGCAAACTCCTCGCCACCGATCCGGCCGAACAGATCACCGCGGCGCAATACCGACGAGCCGCACTGGGCCACGCGCTGCAACACCTGATCGCCCATCTGATGACCGTGGGTGTCGTTGATGCGCTTGAAGTCATCGATGTCCAGCAGCTGGAACGCCAGGGACGTGGCGTATAGCCGGGCCAGATCGAACTCGCGCTGAGCGCATTCGAAGAAGTAACGCCGGTTGCTGCTCTGGGTCAGGACGTCAATCGTGGCCAGGCGCTGCAGCTCGCCTTCAAGCTGCTTCTTTTCGGTGATGTCCTCGGCGATCCCGACGATGATCGGCCCGTGCGTGCTGTCCGCATTGCGCGCAATGAAGCACTTGTCACTGAGCCAGCGCAGCTGCCCATCGGTGCGAATGATGCGGTACTCACGCTCTTCGACTGCGCCCTTGTCCAGCACATCGAGCATGCTCTGCTGGGCGTACTCCAGATCGTCCGGGTAGATGCTGTTGCGCCACTCGCCGAAGTCAGACAGCAGCAAGGCGGCCGAGCGGCCAAAGATCTGCTCATAGGCCGGGCTGACGTAGATCATCTGCTGGGCTTGCCAGTCGAATGCCCAGAGCACCGCGTTGACAGCGCCCATCAGGGTGCTGAACAACTGCTCGCGCTCGCTCAGGCGCTCGACTTCGGCACGCGCGTGCATCAACGCTAAAAGGGTTTGCGCCTCGGTCGGCGGAAGGATCCCGACACCCGTGTCGCTTCGCTGCTTCACCAGATTCATACCTGCTTCCAAAAAATGGCGTCAGGCACCGGCGGAGACCCGCTGGGTAACTGTCGCAATAGCACCAGAATGCAGTTCAGAGAGTGGCAAGAAGGCAAAGTTCCAGCCGGCGCGCCAGCCACAGGTCGCGCCGATCAGAGGTCAGGCTTGGGCGACAGCCGGTCTCAGCGAATAGGTCTTGAGGTGCTCGGCGAATTCACGCAACGACTGGATACCGCTGGCCTCGGCGTCTTGGACCCACTGCTTGATCGCGGCCAGCATGTCGTGGCCGTTGGCACTGGTGCGGTTCCAGATCTGTTGCAGGGCCAGGCGCTGCTCGTAGATCACCCGCAACGACTGGCTCTGCTCCAGGATTACCTCGATATGCGCCTGCTGGTCGTCCTGCAACAGGCTCGGCTCACGCGATAGCAACCGCTTGGCACGGCGGAACTGATGCCGCATGGAGGTATCGGCACGCTGCAATTCGAGCTGTACCAGCGGCTTGATCACCAGCTTGCGGTACTGCGCCATGATCTGGAAACGGTTGTTGAGAATGGCCATGGCGCTGTCCATGTCCAGCTGATGCTTGGGCGTGACGCGGTGGGCAATGGGCGCCGTGCGGTTGACCTTGGCCAGGCCGAGCAGACTGAACAGCTTGATCCAGGCCCAGCCCATGTCGAACTCCCACTTGCGCACCGAGAGCTTGGCCGAGTTCGGGTAGGTGTGATGGTTGTTGTGCAGCTCTTCGCCACCGATGAGGATGCCCCAGGGCACCAGATTGGTCGCGGCATCGCGGCATTCGAAATTGCGATAGCCCACCGCATGCCCCAACCCGTTCACCACACCCGCAGCCCACAGCGGAATCCAGATCATCTGCACGGCCCAGACCGTCAGGCCGATCACGCCGAACAGCGCAAGGTCGAGGCCGAGCATCAGCACGATGCCGAGGTTGGGAAAGCGGGAATACAGGTTGCGCTCGATCCAATCGTCCGGGCAATTCTTCCCGTAGATCCGCAGGGTCTCCTCGTTCTTCGCCTCTTCCATGTACAACTCGGCGCCGCGACGCAATACGGTACCCAGCCCCTTCTGCACCGGGCTGTGCGGATCATCCGGGGTTTCACATTTGGCGTGATGCTTGCGATGGATGGCAGTCCATTCGCGGGTATTCATCGCCGTGGTCAGCCACAACCAGAAGCGGAAAAAATGCTTGAGTCCCGCATTCAACTCAAGTGAGCGGTGAGCAGAATAACGATGCAGATAAACGGTGACCGCAACGATGGTGACATGGGTAAGAATGAGGGTGGTCGCAACGACCTGCCAGGCGGAAAGGTTGAGAAAACCGGTGTACCACATAGTGTCGCTGCCTCGCGGTGTAGAAAGCCGATCCGCAAACACGGACCTAGCTCATTATCCATGCTGTCTGCCTGGATAAGCCGCCGCCTGTCGTTCAGCGTTTCTTTTTCGTTTCAGGGTCTGACAGAAACAGCCCACGCGGCCGATACAGCAAAGCAACGGACGGCGCTTTCGCGATAGCATATAGCCATCACTCTTTTTCGTCCGGTCGGACGTCTGCCCCACGCGAAGTCGCGCGAGGCGCGCCGGTCTTTGCCCAGAACAGAGCCATGAGCACTCACCCCCATTCTTCCAGCCCTCGATGGCTACTTGGCGTCGGCAGCCTGCTGTTGGCCCTGCTCTTCGGCGGCCTGGCCTTCAATGATTTTCAGGCCCGGGGCACACTCTGGTCGTTGCAAACGGCGCAACAGGGCGAGCTGCAGGCACTGGCGTTGCGTAGCGCCCAGCAGGGCCTGGAAAAACAGGCCCGGTTGATTGCCCGAACGCTCAGTGCCAGCCCCGAAACCTTGCGTCTGGTGCGCCAGGCAGACCGGGCCATCAAAGCGGGCGCCCAGTGGCACGGCCCACGCATGGCGCGCATACGCCAGCAACTGACCCAGTCGCTGATGCCGACCTGGACAGCGATGCAGGCGCACGGTGCCCGTCAATTGCAACTCTACTGGGGCGAGGCCGGGATCGCCCTGTTGCGCATGCAGGACCTGGACGCCTTTGGCGACGCGGTGGCCGACCGCAGACCATTGCTCTACAAGGCCCTGTCCCAAGGACAGACCGTCTCTGGCCTGGACATCGGCCAACACAGCGCAGGCAACCGGGCGATCGTACCGATACGCGCAAGCAGCAGCCCTGAAAGCGAAGTGATCGGCGCTCTTGAGGTGGGGTTCGAGATTCTCCCGGATCTACCCGAACTGGGCGATCAGCTGAATGCCGGTCTCGGTCTGCTGGTCAACCGTGCCGAACTGGAGGAAATGCTCTGGGCGCGCCCGGTCGGCATCCAGCTCGAGGGCCTAAGCGGTTGGTTACTCGATACCCACTCGGCACCCCAGATCCTGCAATGGGCAGAGCAGCAGTCGCTCCCGGCACCCGAAGCGGGGCAAGCCCTGCGCATGCTTGAATCAAACGGCCGCAGCTTTTTGCTCAACCAGATTCCGCTGCATGACGTCCGGGCTGAATACAGTCCCGGTCGCTTGCCCATGGCGGTTGCGCTGGTCTGGCGCGACATCACGTTGGCACTTCGTGAGCAGCAACAGGCTGAACGCCGTCTGCTCTTGAAATGGGGCCTGGCGTGGCTCATCGCCGAAGCATTGCTGCTCATGCTGGGGTTCATGCTGCACCGCCGCGGCATCGTGCAACGTCTTCACCAGATCCGCTCCACACAGCAGGAGCGCGCCCGCCGTCGCCTGCTCGAACGCGGGCAGAAAATCACCAGCCTGCTGCCGGGCATGGTCTACCAGCTGAAGCGCTCCGGCGACGGCAGCTACAGCTTCCTTTATGCCAGCGAAGGTGCACGCGAACTGTACGGGATCAGCCCGGAACAGCTTGTCGAAAACGCAGACATTGCCTTTGCCGCCGTGTATGACCCTGACCGCCCCAACCTCAGAGCCGCGATCGAACGCTCGGTAGTCACTTTGGGCAGTGGTGCTACGCGTTACCGCATCAAAAATCCAACCAAGGGACTGATCTGGGTTGAAGTGCGCGCAAACGCCGAGCGCCTGCGCGACGGGTCCGTCCTCTGGCATGGATTCATCGCTGACATCACCCCACTGATGAGCGCGACGCTCGCCTTGCGTGAGAGCGAAAGCCGCTTCCGCAGCATGGTCAGCAACCTGCCGGGCGTGGTCTACCGCCGCGGCGTCGATACCGAACGGACCCTCAGTTACCTGAGCGACGGCATCGAACGCCTGACCGGCTACCCCGCCAGCGACTTCGTAGCGCCAGGCACACGCCAGTACAGCAGCCTGATTCATCCTGAAGACCGCGCGAGTCTAGAGGACGATGGCGCGGACCCGTTCGAGCGCACCTACCGACTGATCAACGCCCGCGGTGAAACGCTCTGGGTGCAAGAGAACCGACGCGCGCTGCGCGACGCCGATGGCCGGGTGCAGTGGTACGACGGTTTCATCGGCGACGTCACCGCCCGCGCATTGGCCGAGCGCGAAGCCCATGAGCGCGAGAGCTATGTGCGCCTGCTGATCGCCAATGTCATCGACGCCATCATCATCATCAACCAGCGCGGCTTGATCGAGACTTTCAACCACGCCGCGGAACGCACCTTCGGCTACAGCGAAGAGGAAGTGCTTGGGCGCAACCTGTCGCTCCTCATGCCCGAGCCCCATCGCGCTGCCCATGACGGGTATCTAGAAGACTACGAAAGACGCGGGGAAGGCCGCAGCCTGGAGCAGAACCGCGAATTGCAGGCGGTTCGCCGCAACGGCGAACTGTTCACTATCGAGCTGCGCGTTTCGGAAATCAGTCACCGCGGTGAACGTAAATTCATTGGACTGGTGCGCGACATCACCGAGCGCAAGCGCGTCGATCGAATGAAGAGCGAGTTCGTCTCCATCGTCAGTCATGAACTGCGCACGCCGCTGACTTCGATTTCCGGGGCACTGGGCCTGATCCTTGGCGGCGCCGTTGGCGAGGCTCCGCCGGCCATGAGGCAGATGCTCGGCATCGCGCAACAGAACAGCCAGCGCCTCGGATTACTCATCGGCGATCTGCTGGATATGGAAAAGCTGATTGCCGGGCAGATGAGTTTCCAGCTGCAGCCGCAGCCTCTCGCGCCGATTCTGGAGGATGCACTGCACTCGAATCAGGCCTATGCCGAACAGCTCGGGGTACGTATCGAGCTGGGCGAGCAAGCCGCGGCAACCGTTAGCGTGGACGCGCACCGTCTGCAGCAGGTGTTGGCAAACCTGCTGTCCAACGCGGCGAAATTCTCCCCACCGGGAGCAGTCGTAACCTTAAGCAGCCAGCGCCATGGTGATCAGATCCGCGTCATCGTTGACGATGCCGGCCCCGGCGTTCCCCTGAGCTTCCGCCAGCGGATTTTTCAGAAGTTTTCCCAAGCGGACTCGTCTGATACCCGCCAAAAGGGCGGTACAGGCCTTGGCCTGGCCATCAGCAAGGAGCTGATCGAGCACATGAACGGGAGCATCGGTTTCGACTCGGAGCGGGAAAAGGGCGCACGCTTCTGGTTCGAACTGCCAATGCAGGAAGCCGGTTAAGCGACTATTTTTCTAGTGTGCCGCGTCAGCCGATGAGCAAGCTGGCAAACTGTTCATTTTCGAGCGCGCCAGGCACGCTTTTGTTGGAGGTCTCGCATGGGCGAGCTGAAACGGATTCTGCATGTCGAGGACGATCCGTCCATTCAGGCGGTGGTCAAAGTCTCGCTGGAGGCAATCGGGGGCTATCAGGTGCAGTCGTGCTCATCCGGCCACCAGGCGCTCGAAGAGGTGGAAGCCTTCGCCCCGCAGTTCGTCCTGCTGGATGTGATGATGCCCGGAATGGGCGGCCCCGAGACCCTCACCCGGCTCAGCGAGCGGATCGATCTGGCACAGGTCCCGGTGGTGTTCATGACCGCCAAGGTCCAGCCAAGCGAGATTGAGCACCTGCGCAACCTCGGTGCCCGCGATGTGATCGTCAAACCCTTCGATCCGATGCGCCTGGCCAGCCAGATCCAAGCCATCTGGGAGGCTGGCGGCAAGTAAGCCGTTGGCCCTGAATCCGAGAGAGCCCAGCCAGATGGAGTCATCGAAATCGATACCCGCCCCCTCCCCGCCCCGCGAGCTGTCCCGACTCGCCGCGTTGCTGCGCTACGAGATTCTCGACACGCCTGATGAATCCGCTTTCGACGATTTCACCGAGCTGGCTGCCTACATCTGTGACACCCCCATCGCGCTGATCTCGTTGGTCGACGACCATCGCCAGTGGTTCAAGAGCCGCCTCGGCCTTGAGGTCAGTGAAACCCCGCGAGAGCTGTCGTTCTGCACCTACACCATCGAAGGCGAGGGCGTCTTCGAAGTCGAGGATGCACATCGGGACACGCGTTTTTCTGATAACCCGTTGGTCACCGGCGACCCGCACATCCGCTTCTATGCCGGTGCGCCGCTAATCTCACCGGACGGCTACAACCTCGGCACCCTTTGCGTCATCGACCGTCAGCCGCGACAGCTCAGCGAAGCGCAACGCGGTGCATTGGAACGCCTCAGTCGACAGATCATGCGGCTGTTCGAAGAACGCCTGCAGGCCCACCGCTACGCCGAGCAAGCGGCGCTGCAACAGGCTTTGCTCAACAGCGCCGCGAGCGCGATGCTGGTAACCACCGACGACGGGCATATATCGGGCGTCAACCCCACCGCCGAGCGCCTGTTCGGCTATTCCGAGCAGATGCTGATCGGCCAGCCGCTGACGTCAGTGCTGTTCCCGGAGGAGGCGCTGCAGCGTCGCGCGACCATTCTCGGCAATGCGCTGGGCGAACCCATCGAGCCGGGATTCGCCGTGCTCACCGCACCGCTGCTCGAAGGCCGCCGCGAAATGCGCGAATGGCGTCTGCTGCACCGCAACGGCAGTGGCGTGCCGGTGCTGCTGAATGTCTCGGCGATCCACGATGAGCGCGAGCTGTTGCGCGGCTACATCGTCAGTGCCTATGACCTGGCCCACCAGGAACACCTGCAACTGCGCCTGCAGCAGATCGCGGCGCAGGTTCCCGGCATGCTGTTCCAGTTCTGCTGGCGCCCCGACGGCAACAGTTCGTTCCCGTACCTCAGTGAGGGGGTCGAAGACATCTACGGTCTGAGCGCCGCCGAGATGGCGCCCAGCATCGGGCCGATTTACGAGCGAGTGCACCCCGAGGACCGCGAGCATGTACTGGCGAGCATCCGCCAAGCCGCCTCGACCCTGACGCCGTGGCACTTCGAGCACCGGATCGACCATCCTCGCAAGGGCATAATCTGGGTTGAAGCCCGCGCCACGCCCATGCGTCAAGCAGACGGTTCAGTGCTTTGGCACGGGCTGGTGACCGATGTCACCGAGCGCAAGGCCGAGCAGCTGGAGCTGGACAAGCAACAGGAAATGAATCGACGCCTGCTCGAGGCCCTGTCCGAAGGGGTAGTGGCCTGCGACGCCGACTGCAACCTCACCTTGTTCAACCACACCGCCCGCCGCTGGCACGGCCTCGATGCCGAGCAGATTGAGCCGGAGCACTGGCCCGATGCCTATCATCTCTATCATGCGGACGGCACCACACCGATGGTGACGGATGAGCTCCCACTGATACGCGCCTTGCGTGGCGAGCACATCCGTAATCTGGAGATGGCCATCGTGCTGCATGGCACGCCGCGCTATGTGCTGGCCAACGCCGATCCGATGTACGCCTCTAACGGTCAGCAAAACGGTGCGGTGGTGGTGTTGCACGACATCACCGAGCGCAAGCAGATCGAGAACCTGCAACGGGACTTCGTCTCGACTGTCAGCCACGAACTGCGCACCCCGCTGACGTCCATTACCGCATCGCTCGGACTGATTTGCGGGCGGGTCATGGGCGAGGTGCCCGAGCACCTGCAGGAGCTGTTGGAGATTGCCCACCAGAACAGCAAACGGCTGAGCACACTGATCGACGACCTCTTGGACATCGACAAGCTGTACGCCGGCAAGATGCGTTTTGAGTTGCGGGCGCAGCCCTTGCAACCCTTGCTTGAGCAGGCGCTGCGCAGCAATCAGGGCTATGCAGAAAGCCATGCGGTGAGTATCGAGCTGGGGGATTGCCCGGCCGTGTCGATCACTGTCGACGCGATGCGTCTGGAACAGGTGATGAGCAACCTGCTGTCCAACGCCGCAAAGTATTCCCCGCCCGGCGAAACCGTCGCCATGAGCGCCCAGCTCATCGACCCGCAGCGGGTGCGGGTCAGCGTCTGCGACAAGGGTCCCGGCATCAGCGAGGCCTTTCGTGAGCGCATCTTCAGCAAGTTTGCCCAGGCCGATTCGTCGGATACGCGAAAGCAAGGCGGTACCGGCCTGGGCCTGGCGATCAGCAAGGAGCTGATCGAGCACATGGACGGCGTGATCGGCTTCGACTCGACGCCCGGTGCTGGGGCCTGCTTCTGGTTCGAGCTGCCTTGCCATGCGCTGAATGGGGCCTCCGAGTGAAGCCCTTGCTGCGCATTCTGCACGTCGAGGACGTGCCCTCCATTCAAGTGGTGACTCGCATCGCGCTGGAGAAGCTGGGGGGGTTCAAGGTGCTCAGCTGCGCCTCTGCTCAGGAAGCGCTGCAGCAGGCACCCGGATTCAAGCCAGACATGATCTTGCTCGACGTGATGCTGCCGCAGATCAGCGGCATCGAACTGTTGCGCCAGCTTGCGCCGCTGATCGACCTGCAGCAGACCCCCGTGGTGCTCCTGACCGGTCAGCCGGACGAGCCGGGCGACCCTGAGGAACTGCAGCGCCTGGGCGTGCGCAAACTGTTGCATAAACCCTTCGACCCACTTCAACTGGCGACAAAACTGAACGGAATATGGAATGCCGAGCATGAATGAGGGCGCTAACGAAGCGCTGCAACGCCAACTGCAGGCACTCAACGAAAAGTTTGCTGAACGCTTGAGCGAGGAATTGGCAGCACTCGAGCAACACGCCGAGCAGCTGCAGTCGGTTCGCGAACAGGAACAGCGGCGCCAGCTGATGCTCGCCCTGCACGAACGCTTGCATCGCCTGGCCGGCACGGCGGGCACCTTTGGTTTCACCACCCTGGGCGAGCAGTCGCGGTTGCTCGAGCAACGCGCAGAGCGCTGGCTTGAGGCGGCCAAGCCTAGCGGGCAGGCGCTTTCCGCGTTTGTTCGAGCGGTCAACCAGATGGCCGCGGCCGAGCGCGCCGGGGGCCGTGATCAGCATGGCGAGATGCACAGCGGCATGCCCGACGCGCTGCCCGCCGGGTGCCGGATCTATCTGCTCGAAAAAGACTTTGATGCCGGCCAGAACATGTGCCAGACCCTGGGCAACTTCGGCTATGAAGTGCTGATTTTTCCAGACGTCCCACTGCTGCAGAGCGCTGTCCAGGGGCAACTGCCCGACGCCCTGATCGTCAGCCAGCACGATGGCGAACTGGATGCCATCAGCGCGCTGCAGCAAAGCCTGGAGGCGCCGTTGCCGCTGCTGGTCATCGGTCATCGAGCCGATTTCGACAGTCAGCTGGCGGCCGTGCGAGCCGGTGCCAAGGGGTTTTTCGTCCGGCCGCTGGATGTCACGCAGCTGGAGAACAGCCTGGAAAACATCCTCAATCTGCAGCTGAGCGAGCCTTACCGGGTATTGATCGTCGACGATGACGACGACCTGGCCGCGCGTTACAGCCTGGTCCTGCGTAACTCGCAGATGCTGGTGCAGACCTTGAGCGACCCCAGTCGGCTGTTCGAGGTGATGCGCGATTTCGATCCCGAAATGGTTCTGCTCGACATGAACATGCCGGATTTCACCGGGATCGAGCTGGCGCAGATGATTCGTCTGAATGACGAGTGGCTGCGGGTGCCCATCATCTACCTGTCGGCTGAAACCGACATCAATCGGCAGATGGCCGCCCTGCTCAAGGCCGGTGATGACTTCATCACCAAGCCCATCAGCGACAATGCCCTGACCGCCGCCGTGTTCTCGCGCGTGCAGCGCGCACGCTCGCTGAGCATGGCGCTGTCGCGAGACAGCCTGACCGGCCTGCTCAAGCACGCCGACATCAAGGAACAGGTGGCGCTGGAAGTGGAACGCGCGCAACGCAGTGGCAAGCCCACCAGCGTGGTGATGCTTGACCTCGATCACTTCAAGCAGGTCAACGACCAGTACGGGCATGCCGCGGGGGACAACGTCATCCGCTCGCTGGCCAACCTGATGCGCCAGCGGCTGCGCCGTATCGACAGCATCGGCCGCTACGGTGGCGAAGAGTTCGTCGCGGTGCTGCCGGATTGCCCGGCCGAGCAGGCCAAGCGGATCTTTGACGAGATCCGCCTGCGCTTCGCCGCCTTGAGCTTCCACGCCGGCGCGCGCACCTTCAGCGTGTCACTCAGCGCTGGAATAAGCGAGACCGACGGCCACTCCAGTGCTGGCGCCATGCTCGAACTGGCCGACCAGGCGCTCTATGCCGCCAAGCACAACGGTCGAAACCAGGTGCAGGTCGCCTAACGACCCGAGCTGGCTGGCGGGAAAAACGAGCGAACCGTCACGCGATTGAGGACTCCAACTACACTGCATAGCAGTCGCGGCCGGTTCGCAGGCGCTGGCAGGCGACGGCACGCCTGCGCTGGCTCCAGCCTTCGAAGCCGTCCCTATTCGTTCAACCGGCGAAAGGAGTTCCGGTTTGCCCGCAAGAACCCAGATCAGCTGGCATTGGCTCGCGTTCCTGATCGCCTTCATTCTGCTCGTCGCATTGGGCTGGCAAGGCAAGCAAACCCAGGAACAGGTTCTGGCGACCAATCTCTCGGTCAGCCATAGCCTGGAAATCATCACCGCGACCCAGTCGATGCTGTCTTCACTGCAGGACATCGAAACCGGGTCGCGCGGCTTCGTCCTGACCGGCGATCCCGACTACCTCGATTCCTATGAACTCGGACTACGGCAGATTGAGGCGCACCGCCGCAAGCTGCAGGGGCTCCTGGAGCAACGGACCTTTCCGGACCAGCGCTGGTTCGAGCAACTGGATCGCAATATCGCCGAGCGGCTGCTGATAGCCGCCGGCAACATCCAGACGCGCCGCACAGCCGGCTTGCAAGCAGCGGCCGAACGCCTGCACCAAGCCGGCGGCAAACTGATTATGGATCGCCTGCGGGCGTTGCTCGATGCGGTCGAGCGACAGGAGCGCAAGCAGCTCGCCGCCGCCAACCAGGCCGTGACCGAAACCATCGCACACAGCCGCAGGCTTGCACTGATCGGCAGCCTGCTGGTTGCAGCGTTGTCCCTGGCTGCGTTCTGGGCCATCCGCCGCAACCTGCAGATTCGTCAGGCCCTAGCGATCAAGGCGCAAGCTGGCGAGGCGCGTCTGGGCGCCCTGCTGCAGGCGGTTCCCGACTACCTCTATGCCATCGACGGCCAGCGCAGGATCACCGCCCTGTCTCAAGGAAACGCGGTGCAGGCTCCGGCGGCCCAGACCATCGAGCCGCTGCTGCTCGGGCTGCTTCCCCATAGCGATAACTCGCTCCAGCTGCGCCAGACCACCTGGTGCGAACTGGATCAGCAGCGGATCTTCGAGGTTCGTCTGGTGCCGACCGGTCTCGGTGATCACCTGGCGATTGCACGTGACGTGTCCGAGCTGCAACGCAACCGCGATACGCTCGAAGACCAGAAAGTTTTCCTGCGACGGGTCGTCGACACTGATGAGAACCTGATCTTCGTGCGTGACGAGCTGGGCCGCTTCCTGCTGTGCAACAGTGCCTTTGCCGCCCTGCTTGATACTCGACCCGAGGCCATTGAAGGTCGCCGGGCCGAAGACATCACTGGGGCGAAACTGCTGTTGCCACTGTTGCAGGGCGAGGCCGAGCTGCTGTGTGGCAGTGGCGAACTGCGCATCACCGAGGTCGGCCTCACCGATACGCACGGCCAGGAGCGCTGGCTGCAGGTGGTCAAGCGCCCCATGACCATGTCCAACGGGGCCTGCTATGTCGTGACCGTTGCGGTCGACATGTCGCTCAGGCGACGCATGGAGCAGATGAAGACCGAATTCATCTCCACCGTCAGCCATGAGCTACGGACCCCTTTGACTGCCATTCGCGGCGCACTGGGCATGCTGGTCGGCGGCGTTGCCGGCGAGATCGACGCAGGCGCTCGACCACTGCTGGACATCGCACACAAGAACAGCGAGCGCCTGGTCCGCCTGATCAACGACATCCTCGACATCGAAAAACTCGAAGCCGGGCGCTTGCCGTTCCACTTTGCCCGCTGCGAGGTGCTGACTCTGGTTGAACAGGCATTGGTCGATCTCAAGCCGTACGGCGATGAGTACGGCGTCGGTCTTGTTCTTGTGACGCCAAACGGCGCGCACCTGGGCGAAGCGAACCTCGATCCAGACCGCTTCGCCCAGGTGATGGCCAATCTGCTGTCCAATGCGATCAAGCACTCACCGGCTGGCGCTGTCGTCAGTGTCGATGTACGTCGCCACGGCGACAGCCTGGAGATCGGCGTTCAGGACCAGGGTCAAGGCATTCCAGACGACTTCCGCGCCCGCATATTCGAGCGGTTCGCCCAGGCCGACTCCTCCGACGCTCGTAAGCGTGGCGGCACCGGGCTGGGCCTGGCGATCACCCGTTCCCTGGTGCAGCAGATGCACGGTCGGATTGGCTTCGACTCCCAGCAAGGCCAAGGCACACGTTTCTGGCTCCGTCTGCCTGTCGCGTCGACTCCGTCAGCCAGCCCGCCAACCGTCGCGCAAGCGCTGCCGGCCGCGGGCAAGAATGGACCGGTCGAACGTATCCTCGTCCTTGAACCCGACGCAGCTGCCGCCGAACAACTGGCGACTGCACTGCAGCAACACGGGTACGGCACCTTGATCGCCGACACGGCGGCCCAAGCGCGAGAAATGCTGGCCGAGTTCAGCATCCAGGCGCTGACGCTGAGCCCTGCACTGAGCGACGAGGACAGCATTGCCTTTCTGCAGAACCTGCGTAGCCAGAATGCCTATCGGCATCTGCCGGTGCTGATTGTCAGCCTGCAGCCACAACGTCGCGACAATGACGATGGCGCCTTGCGCGGCGGGGCTGTCGGTGTGATCGACTGGTTGCACAAGCCGGTCGACCCGTCACGGGTCATGGAGGTGGTGCAGGCCTGCCTCAGAACCAACGGAGCCCGCCCGCGAATTCTTCATGTCGAGGACGACGAGGATCTGCGCGTTCTGCTCGCCCGGCAGGTCGAGCCATTGGCGATTGATCTCCATGGCGCCTCTACGCTTACCGAGGCTCGTCACCTGATAGACGAGCAACACTTCGACCTGGCGATCATCGACCTGATGCTGCCCGACGGCGACGGCAGCGAATTGTTCGACCAGCTGGCCCAAAGCACGCAGCCCCCGCCGGTGATCATATTTTCCGCACTGGATTCACCGGTGCACGACAGCCGCCTGGCCCTGCGCCAGCTGGTCAAGTCTCGCCATGACGGCGACGAGCTCGCCGCGCTGATCCAGCAACTGCTGCAGACATGGCCGCCCAGCCAAACCCAGATTTCCGAAGAGGTCAACGCATGAGCGACTCCGCTAGCCAGCGCATCTTGATGGTTGAGGACGAGGAGGACATCGCGTTCCTCATTCGCTTCATGCTTGAACGGCACGGATTTGTCGTCGATCACGCGGCAGACGGTCGCCAGGCCATTGAGAAGATCACCACATCGAGCCCGCCCGATCTGACCCTGATGGACATCATGCTGCCCTACCACGACGGGTTGGAGCTGATCGAGCGGCTCCGCGCACAGGCCGGTTGGGCACAGGTGCCGGTGTTGATGCTGACCGCCAAGGCTCGCGAGGCGGACATCGTCCGGGCGCTGGAACTGGGTGCCGACGATTACGTCACCAAGCCTTTCCAGCCGGAGGAACTGCTGGCGCGTATCCGTCGTCTGCTGAGGCGTCCACGATGATGCGAACGGCTTTTATCTTGGCATTGCCCGCATGCCTGCTGTCCTCCATGGCACTGGCCGACGTCGCGACCGCCCAACGCCAGGTCGATGCCCAGCAACTCAGCGCCGCGGCAGCGACACTGGAAGCGCAACTGGCAAGGCAACCCGGCGACAGCGAGGCGCTGTACCTGCTGGCCCGGGTGCGCGCCTGGCAGGGACAACCCGAGCAATCATTGCCACTCTATGAGCAGCTGTTGGAACGCGAGCCGGATAACGCCGACTACCTGCTCGGGCAGGGCCAGGCATTGCTGTGGGCAGGTCGCCCCCAGGCAGCCCTGGTCTCGCTGGAGCGCGCCGCGGAGATCGCACCGGACTATGCGGACGTCCAGCAGGCGATGCAGCAAGCACGGGCATCGTTGACCTCGCCCATCACGACCACAGCGCCGGCTGCCAGCGCCACCACGGCACAACGCCGACATGAACTGGAGCTTTCAGCCCGCCAGGACTGGCTGGACAGCGGCTTCGACAACTGGCGCAGCCAACGGCTGGATTACGCCTCGACGCAACCGGAAGGGCTCGGCTGGTACGGCGCACTGCTGCGCGAGCAGCGCTTTGGCGAATGGGACCAGGGCGTCGAGGCGGGCGCGGTGATCGCGCTGGACGACAACTGGACGCTGCAACCCGAAGTCGGCTATCAGCCTTCGCCCTATTTTTTGCCCGAATGGCATGCCGATCTACGTCTGCAACGGCGACTGCCGGCGGGCTTCCTCGGTGCTGCTAGCGTGCGCCGTACCGAATACGAGACCACCCGCGTCGAGCGGCTGGCCCTCAGCGCCGAACGCTACTGGGACTCATGGCGGGCGGGCTACACATTGAACATCACCGATGTGGCCAATGCCGGAACGCCGGTCGGCCATGATCTGGCGCTGGACTACTACTATGCAGGCCTCAGCTATTCCGGCCTGCGCCTAACCATCGGTGAGGAAGAAGCGGTCGAGGAACAGCAGCTGATCACCAGCGACGTACGCGCCCTCAGCCTGCAGGGCCGCCATTGGCTGGACAGCCGCTGGGCGCTGACTTGGGAAGTCGGCCAGCATCGCCAGGGCGACTATTACACGCGGCGCTGGCTGCAACTCGGCCTGCGACATGCTTTCTGAGTCCTGCCCGGTCTGGCTGTGCGAGGCGCCGCGCAAAGCCTGGCTGGGCATCTGGCCCGAAGACGGCATGCTGCAACTGGCGCTTTATTGTGCACTGAGCCTGGGCGCGCTGACGCTGTTGGTGATGTTCCAGGTCATGCTGCTCGGTGAGGTCGCTCGGCGCCGCTCAGCACGACGGCAAACCTTCAATGACCAGTGGCGACCCTTCTTTGCCCTGTGCAGCCTAGGTGACGAGCTGCCAGAGCCGGCTCCTGCGCTGCCGCGGGGTCACCAGCTGTGGTTTCTGCTGCAGTGGAACCGCACCCAGCTGCAGCTTCGCGGCGCAGCACGTGAGCGGATGAACCACGCGCTGGTCGCGTTGGGGATGGACCAACAGGCCCTGGCGCTGCTGCGCGGCCGGGTCCGCAGCAAACTGATCGGCCTGACCTGTCTACGTCATCTGGCCGACCCCGCCCATTGGCAAGCTGTACAACCATTGCTGATGAACCGCAACGTGACCGTTTCACTGGCCGCGGCGCAAACGTTGATTGCGATGGACGCGGCACGCGCCATGCAGCTGATCCTGCCAACCGCCGTGACCCGCCCCGACTGGGCCTTGCCGCGCCTGGCGAGCCTCTGTCAGCAGGCCGGTGAGCAGGCGGTGACCTTGCCATTGCTGGTCACCCTCTCCGGCTCCGAAGATCCGCGCCGCGAGCGACTGGTGCCTTTGCTGGTGCATGGCGACCCCCGTCACGCCGCGCCCTGGGCCCGCGCGCGGCTGGAAGAGGACGCGGCGCCTGAGCAGTTGCAGGTCGCCCTGCGCTGCCTCTGCGAGCTGGGCGATCCACGTGACCGCGGTCGGCTGCTGCGCGCTCTGCAACACCGCCACGAGAATGTGCGCCTGGCTGCCCTGCAAGCCCTGCATAAACAAGCCCGCGGAGACGACAGCGAACTGTTCATGCCGTTACTGGGCGACCCCAGCTGGTGGGTTCGCCAGGCCGCCGCAGACAGTCTGGCCACCCTACCGGGCGCCACTGCGGAACGGCTGCAGACGCTGTTCAGGCAAGTGCATGATCGCTACGGGCAAGACGCCCTGCGTCGCGCCATGGCGGAGGTCAGGCGGTGACTATCGACTGGCTGTGGTGGCTGCAACTGGGCTTCATCGTTTATTTCCTGCTGCTCAACGGCATGTACCTGCTGCTCAACGTGCTATCGATGATCAGCCTGATGGGCTACATCCGCCAACGTGCCGAAACCGGCGAGATCGCGCCCTATCTGGGCGTAGAGCCGCCGGTCTCGGTACTGATGCCTGCGTTCAACGAAGAAGCGACGATCCGTACCTCGGTGCGCTCGATGCTGCAGCTGCAGTACCCCGAATTCGAAGTGGTGGTGATCAACGACGGTTCGAAGGACGACACCCTCGCGGTGCTGATCGAGGAGTTCGAGTTGGTGCCGCACCCCGAGCCGCTGCGTCAGGCCGTGGCCCATCAGCCGGTGCAGGCGATCTACCGATCACGGCGCTACGCCAATCTGCGGGTCATCGACAAGGCCAACGGCGGCAAGGCCGATGCGCTGAATGCCGGCATCAACGCCGCGCGGCACGGCTTGTTCTGCGGGGTGGATGCCGATTCGATTCTGCAGCGCGACAGCTTGTTGCGCGTGGTCCAACCCTTTCTCGAAGACGAACGCACCGTTGCGGCGGGCGGCACGGTGCGTATCGCCAATGGCTCCGAGGTACGCGGTGGCTTCCTCATCCGCGCCGGATTGCCGAGCAACTGGCTGGCGCGCTTCCAGATCGTTGAATACCTGCGGGCCTTTCTGTTCGGTCGGCTCGGCTGGTCGCCGATGAACGCCGTGCTGATCATCTCCGGCGCCTTTGGTCTGTTCGACAAGGAACGGGTCATGGCCGTAGGCGGCTATCGCACCGACACGGTTGGCGAGGACATGGAGCTGGTGGTGCGGCTGCATCGCTATCATCGGGAAAAGCGCATTCCCTACCGCATCCGTTACTTGCCCGACCCGATCTGCTGGACCGAATGCCCGGAAGACCTTGGCACCCTCGGCCGTCAGCGCAGTCGCTGGCAACGCGGGCTTGCCGAGAGTCTGGGCCGTCACGCCCGCCTCGCCTTCAGCCTTCGCGGTGGAACGCCCGGCTGGCTGGCCTGGCCGTTCATGGCCCTGTTCGAATGGCTGGGCCCGCTGATCGAGCTGGTGGGTTACGGATTCATGATCGGCGGGTTCATTTTTGGCGTGGTGTCCTACACGGCGCTGACCGCCTTTCTGCTGGTCGCCATCGGCATGGGCATTCTGCTCTCGGTCAACGGCTTGCTGTTGGAAACCCTGTCATTCCGCGTCTACGAGCGGCGCCGCGACATGCTACGGCTGTTTCTCATGGCCGTGCTGGAGAATTTCGGTTACCGCCAACTGAACACCCTCTGGCGCTGCCGTGGACTCTGGCAATGGTTTTCACGGCGCAAGCATCAATGGGGCGCCATGCGTCGTAGCGGGCAGTGGGGGCAAAGCTAAACGCCGAGAAACCGTAGGGTGGATGAAGCGTTATCGATCCACCCTTGCTGTGCAGCAAAGTGGAGGTAAAAAGCGACCTCCACCCTACGGATGTCTTTACAGCTTGATCCAGGTCGCCTTCAGTTCGGTGTACTTGTCGAAGGCATGCAAGGATTTGTCGCGGCCGTTGCCGGACTGCTTGAAGCCGCCAAACGGCGCAGTCATGTCGCCGCCGTCATACTGATTGATCCAGACACTGCCAGCCCGCAGCGCCTTGGCGGTCAGGTGCGCCTTGGACAGGTCAGCCGTCCAGACGGCGGCAGCGAGACCGTAGGGCGTGTCATTGGCGATGGCCACTGCTTCAGCCGCCGTATCGAAGGTGATCACCGACAGCACCGGCCCGAAGATCTCTTCACGGGCAATTTTCATTGCATTGCTGACGCCGTCGAAGATGGTCGGCTCGACGTAAAGACCGCCCGTGTCCTGCATCGTCCGCTGGCCGCCGATCAGCACCTTGGCGCCATCGTTGCGACCGGCCTCGATGTAGCCAAGCACCGTATCGAGCTGCTGGGTATCGACCAGCGCGCCAACATTGGTGGCCGGATCCAGCGGATTGCCCGGCTTCCAGCCTTTAAGCGCCTCGACCACCATCGGCAGAAAGCGCTCCTTGACCGAACTCTCGACCAGCAGCCGTGAGCCCGCGGTGCAGACTTCGCCCTGATTGAAGGCAATGGCACCGGCAGCCGACGCAGCAGCGGCCTGCAGATTCGGGGCGTCGGCAAAGACGATGTTCGGGCTCTTGCCGCCGGCCTCCAGCCAGACACGCTTCATGTTCGACTCACCGGCGTAGATCATCAATTGCTTGGCAACCCGGGTGGATCCGGTGAACACCAGCGTGTCGACATCCATATGCAGCGCCAGCGCCTTGCCTACGGTGTGGCCGTAGCCCGGCAACACATTGAGAACGCCGGGCGGGATGCCTGCCTCGATGGCCAGCTGCGCGACGCGAATGGCGGTGAGTGGAGACTTTTCGGACGGCTTGAGGACGACCGAGTTGCCGGTGGCCAGCGCCGGGCCCAGCTTCCAGCAAGCCATCATCAGCGGGAAATTCCAAGGCACAATGGCCGCCACCACACCCACCGGCTCGCGTGTCACCAGGCCCAGCTGATCATGGGGCGTGGCCGCCACTTCGTCGTAAATCTTATCGATCGCCTCGCCCGACCAGCGCAGCGCATTGGCCGAGCCAGGCATGTCGACATTCAGCGAATCGCCGATCGGCTTGCCCGTGTCCAGGGTTTCCAGCAGCGCGAGTTCTTCAGCGTTGGCCTGGATCAGGCTGGCAAAGCGAATCATCGTGGCCTTGCGTTTGGCCGGCGCCATCCGTGACCAGACGCCAGACTCGAAGGCCATGCGCGCACTGATCACGGCGCGATCGGCATCCGCCTCGTCACAGCTCGCCACCTGAGCCAGCACTCGCCCATCGACCGGGCTAATGCAGTCGAAGCTGGCGCCGGCGCTGGGCGCAGTGTATTCGCCCTGGATGAAGGCCCGGCCTTCGATGCGCAGGTCGCGGGCACGCTGTTGCCAATCGGCAAGTGTCAGGGTGGTCATGGGGCGTCCTCAGTAATCTGTCGAATAATCAGAAAGGCACCCTAAACCAGCAGCACCAGGCCTATCAATATTTTTTACGCGGCAGCCTTTTCAGCCTTGTTTTGTTCGTTTTATTAAACATAGACTCGCCAAAACCGCTGGGCGCCTGGGTGATGTCGCGCTACAGCATAGCCGTCGAACCCGTCGCCTTGCCGGAGCAATCATGGCCCACGATCACGCCACATCCGCCGAACATTTCTGGATGCCCTTCACTGCCAACCGTCAGTTCAAGGGCAGCCCGCGCCTGCTGGAGCGCGCCGAGGGCATGTACTACACGGACACCGATGGCCGCCAGGTGATCGATGGCACCGCTGGCCTCTGGTGTTGCAACGCAGGACATGGCCGACGCGAGATCAGCGAGGCGGTAAGCCGGCAGATTGCGCATATGGACTTCGCACCCACCTTTCAGATGGGCCACCCGCTGCCCTTCGAACTGGCCGAGCGGCTCGCACAGATCAGCCCCGCCGGACTCAACCGGGTGTTCTTCACCAACTCGGGATCAGAATCGGCCGATACGGCGCTGAAGATCGCCCTGGCCTACCAGCGTGCGATCGGCCAGGGCAGCCGCACCCGTCTGATCGGCCGGGAGCTGGCCTATCACGGCGTCGGCTTTGGCGGCATCTCGGTGGGCGGCATGACCAACAACCGCAAGGCCTTTGGCGCACTGCTGCCGGGCGTCGATCACCTGCCGCATACGCTCGATCTGCAGCGCAATGCGTTCACCCGCGGCTTGCCCGAGCATGGGGTGGAAAGAGCCGATGAGCTGGAACGTCTGGTCACCTTGCATGGTGCCGAAAACATCGCCGCCGTGATCGTCGAGCCAATGTCCGGTTCGGCCGGCGTGATCCTGCCGCCGGCTGGCTACTTGCAACGCTTGCGCGAGATCACCCGCAAGCACGGCATTCTGTTGATCTTCGATGAAGTGATCACCGGCTTCGGGCGGGTTGGCGAGGCCTTCGCCGCACAGCGCTGGGGCGTGACGCCGGACATCCTCACCTGTGCCAAGGGCCTGACCAACGGCGCGATACCCATGGGTGCGGTGCTGGTTGACGAGAAGATTCATGAGGCCTTCATGCAGGGCCCGGAAAGCACCATCGAGTTCTTCCACGGCTACACCTACTCCGGCCATCCGGTGGCCTGCGCAGCCGCTCTGGCGACCCTGGAAATCTACCAGCGGGAGAATCTGTTCCAGAAAGCCATCGAGATCGAAGGTTACTGGCAAGACGCCCTGTTCAGCCTGCAGGGGCTTCCGAACGTGACCGATATTCGCACGGTTGGGCTGGTCGCCGGCGTTCAATTCGCAGCGCACGCCGACGGCGTTGGAAAGCGCGGCTACGAGGTGTTCCGCCAGTGTTTCGAAGATGGCCTGCTGGCCCGCGCCAGTGGCGACACCATTGCCTTGTCGCCGGCCTTGATTGTCGAGCGCGAGCACATCGATGCGATGATCGAGCGCCTGGCTGGCGCCATCCGCAAGGCCGGCTGACAAAGCGGTGACCGGGGCGGGTGCGATCATTCGATCGACAAGGGCGCTCGATGCAACGCGTGCCCGAACTAGTCGCCCCTTCCCGGCTGTACAGGGCGGCTCTCACCCCAGCACCAAAACCTGAAGATGGCGCACATGGCGCTGTAAAAACGAAAAAACCCGCCTAGTGGCGGGTTTTTCTTCAAGGGCCGATCAATTACTTGATCTTGGCTTCCTTGTACATCACGTGCTTACGTACGACAGGATCGAATTTCTTGATTTCGAGCTTGTCGGGGGTGGTGCGCTTGTTCTTGTCGGTGGTGTAGAAATGGCCGGTACCGGCGCTGGACACCAAACGGATCAGGTCACGCATGATATTTCTCCTTAAACCTTTTCGCCGCGAGCGCGGAGTTCAGCCAGAACGGCGTCGATGCCGCGCTTGTCGATAACGCGCATGCCTTTGGCAGTCAGGCGCAGACGTACGAAGCGGTTCTCGGACTCGACCCAGAAGCGGTGATGCTGCAGGTTCGGCAGAAAACGACGACGGGTTTTGTTGTTCGCGTGGGAAATGTTGTTCCCGGTTACCGGACCCTTACCGGTAACTTGACAGACTCTCGACATGCCTCAGCCCTCTAAAACCACATGCCCAACCCGGCATGGGTTGGCCGCTTGAATTCAATTGTCATTTGGCGCTCAGCGCCACGTTTCGTTGGGGTCTTACCGGCTACGCGGCAAGCGAAGAAACCGGGCCCCTAGAAAAGAGCGCTGCTTTATATCAGAAAGCCCCCCGAGCAACAAGCGCGGTGTGACTTTTCGCCGTCGGCCTGTTCTGGCTCAATTTCTTCCCGGCCCACGCCTGGCGAGGCTCGCCGGGAGAAACCGTTCGTCGCCTGCGTGATTGCCCACTTCTATATAGGAAGCTGTCAGAACGACAAAGTCCACCGAGCGCCACTCCGTAAACGCGCGGAGCGAGGCCGTTAGCGCCGAATCCTATCTGTAGGCAACGAGCTAGACGAAGCAACTAACAGCAATTTTCTCACCATAAGCGAACCAGCGTTTTACTGTGCGGAATGCAGGACCGTTAATTTCGGCTATCATGACCAAATTGGCGTTTACCTCGTAGCCGCAGTCGGCTTCCAACGCTGGCCTGCCCGTTTGGCAAAGCCCGCCCTGCCGAGCAATGGGCGATCTGCTATCGTGCGCGCCGCCGCCCTACCACCAGACAGACCGACACCACCATGAGCAACATCGAAGACACCGATACTCCCAAGGACCGCAAATTCGTCGAAGCGCTTTCGCGCGGGCTGGATGTGTTGCGTGCCTTCACTCACGGCTCGGTGGTCATGGGCAACCAGGATATTGCACGCATCACCGGGCTACCGAAGCCGACGGTGTCGCGCATGACCTATACCCTGACCAAGCTCGGTTACCTAAGCTACTCGCCGCAGCTGGAAAAGTATCAGCTCGACTCAGGCGTACTGGCGCTCGGTTATGCCTACGTCTCCAACTTGCGCGTGCGCCAGCTGGCCAAACCGTACATGGACGAGTTCTCCCGTCGCACCAACACCTCGGTGGGGCTCACCTGCCGTGACCGGTTGTCGATGATTTATATCGAAAACTGCCGGCCGGCCGAAGTTTCGACGCTGCGCATGGACGCCGGTGTACGCCTGCCCCTGGCCACCACGGCGGCAGGCCGCGCCTTCCTCGCCGCGACCCCGGACAAGGAGCGCGAACACCTGATGGGGGCGCTGGAAACCAAATACGGAGACGACTGGGCAAACATGAGGCAGTCTCTGGACGGCTCCTTTGCCGAGTTCCGCCAGCACGGCTTCTGCCTGTCGCTCGGCGACTGGGACCGCAACGTGATGGCCGCCGGCGTGCCGTTGCACCTGGCCGACGGCAGCATCATGGCGCTGACCTGCGGCGCACCGTCCTTCCAGCTCAGTGAAGAAACCCTGCGGGGCTCACTGGCGCATCAGCTGGAAATGCTCGCACGCGATATCGAAAGCCTGGGTGTCTGATCGGCTGCCCAGCCAGACAAGGGCCCACGTCTAGGGCTCCGGGAGCCATCCAGCGTCATCAGCGAAAGCGTTCGCGACACGCTGCAATCCATCACTGAGCCCTGACGCTGGCCCAGGCGATGTCCGCGAGCAATTCGCGGCAATCCGCCAGCGCTGTACGTGAACGTCCGGCCAGCCAGTTGCGGGCCATGTCGTGGCAGGGCCCGATCACCACGGCCAGAAAGCAATCACCCGGCATCCGTCTGAAGGCGCCGCTCTCCCGGTGTCGACGCAAGATCGCGCTGACGCGCTCGCCATGGGCCTGATTGACCTCGCGCAGCCGTTCACCCATCTCCCCGGCCTCGACCCGCCCACGGTTATGCAGGACGAAGCGGGCCCAATCAGGGTTCGCCACCACCCAGTCGATATAACTGGTCACGAACAGCCGCACGCACGCCTCGGCATCCAGCGTCTCGATTAGTCCAGCCTCCAGCAACGCGGCGTATTCACCGATGCCTTCCAGATACAGCGCCGCGATGATCCGCTCACGATTGCCAAAATGATGATACAGGCTGCCGATGCTCGCGCCGGAACGGTCGCGAATCATCTCGATGGTGGTCGCCTCAACGCCACACTCGGTGAAACAGGCGAGCGCAGCCTGCAAGATTTCCTGTTTACGGCTACTGCGAGCCATCCAACCTCCACAACCGACTAGAATATTTTTCTAGAATTATATTCTGCTGTTCGTATACTGCATTGCTCGCGGCAAACCCAGAATAGGGAGAACAACAAGATGGCGACGATACAGGCAGAAGAGCGCTCGATCGACAACGGCAATGGCCACCCGATTTCCAGCCACTGGTATCAACCAGACGGCGCGCCCCGCGGTGCGGTGCTGATCGCCCCGGCGATGGGCGTTAAACAAGGTTTCTACGCCACTTTTGCCGGCTGGCTCGTCGACCAGGGCTATCTTGTTGTCACCTTTGATTATCTGGGCATGGGCCGCTCCCGCCAGATACCGCTGCGTCAATTGAAGGTCGACATCCTCGACTGGGCCCGCCACGACTGCAGCGCGGTGCTCGCGACCGTGGTGGAAGCCGCTGGCGAGCTGCCGATCTACTGGATCGGCCATAGCGTCGGCGCGCAGATCCTGCCGCTGGTCGAAGGCCATGAACGGCTGAGCCGTATCGTCACCATTGCGGCGGGTAGCGGCTACTGGCGTGAGAACAGCCCGCAGATCCGGCGCAAGGCTTGGTTGCTCTGGCACGGCCTGGCGCCGGCGCTCACGGCGATTGCCGGCTACTTTCCGGGGGACCGTATCGGCGCCGTGGGCGACCTGCCTGCTGGCGTCATTCGCCAATGGCGGCGCTGGTGCTTGCACCCCGACTATCTGGTCGGTGTCGAAGGTGAGCCGATGCGCCAGGCCTTCTCCGCCGTGCGCACGCCGCTGACGTCGTTGTCATTCACCGATGACGAGATGATGTCGGCACGCAACACGGAATCGTTGCATGGCTTCTACACCGGCGCGCCAAAGACCATGCGCCGGATCTCGCCCAGTGAAGTCGGCGCAAATCGCATCGGTCATTTCGGCTTCTTTCGCCGAGCCTTCGCGCCAACGTTGTGGACGGATTATTTGCTGCCTGAGTTGGAGCAGAGCCACCAGGGCCAGACTGGTGCGCTGGCATCGGCGACGTAGCCTCATTGCCACCAACCAGATCTACGTGAGCCGCTATATACGCCTGCGATCGTGGGGTGGATCACGCTTCACCGATCCACCAATGCGCGCCAAACCGCCCACGTGGATGTGAAAGGCGACATCCACCCTACCGGGTGCCGTTCCTTACCAACGTTTTGCTCTGACAAAAAAACCCGCTCTTGAGAGCGGGTTCTGCAGTCACGCGGTCAGCCGGTTACGCCACCTGCATCAACTTCGCGTACGCCTTCAGATGATGGTCATCGTCACCAAACTGGTGGGCGATCATCACCAGGCGCTTGGCGTGGTGGGCGAGGTTGTATTCCCAGGTCATGCCGATGCCGCCATGCAGCTGGATCGCTTCTTCGGCGACCTTGCGCGCGGCGCGGGCGCAGATGTATTTGGCGGCGGCGATGATGCGGCGGCGGTCGTCGTTGTCTTCGCCGTCGGCAAAGGTCGCGGCGAGGATCGCCATGCTGGTGGCCTGTTCCAGCTCGGTCTGCATATCTACCATGCGGTGCTGCAGGACCTGGAACTTGCCGATCGGCACACCGAACTGCTTGCGCGTTTTCAGGTAGTCGAGGGTCAGCTTGCAGGCTTCGTCCATGCTGCCCAGCGCGTCAGCGCACTGCGCGGCGATGGCGCGGCCCTGCTGGTAACGCAGCGCCGGGAGCGCATTGCCGACTTCGCCGAGCAGCGCGTTGGCGCCGACCTGCACGTTGTCGAGGAACAGCTCGCAGCCCTTGCGCCCGTCGATGGTCGGGTACACGCGACGGCTAACGCCCTGAGCGTTCGGGTCGATCAAGAACAGGCTGATGCCCGCCTCATCACGGCTATCGCCTGCCGTGCGCGCTGAGACGATGATCTTACCGGCGCTGTGGCCGCCGATGACCACGGCCTTGCGCCCGGACAGGCGATAACCGCCGTCGACCGACTCGGCCTTGGTCTGCACGTCGTTGAGGTTGTAGTGGCTCTGCGGCTCGTCCAGCGCCACCGCCAACTGCAGTGAACCGGCCGCCACCTGCGGCAGCAGATCATCCTTCTGCGCGTCACTGCCCAGCTGATTCAACAGCCCGCCACCGAAGATCACCGATTGCAGGTAGGGCTCCAGGGTCAGCCCGCGACCCAGCTCGGTCATCACCAGCATGGTTTCCACGCCGCCGCCGCCAAAGCCGCCGATCTCCTCGGCAAACGGCACGGCAGTGAGGCCCAGCTCGCCCAGCTGCGCCCAGAACTCGGCGGAAAAGCCCAGTTCCGACTCGCTGAATTTCTCGCGCTGCTCGAACGGATAGGCGTCGCGCACCAGGCGCGCCGCGGTGTCTTGCAGCATTTGCTGCTCTTCAGTCAGTTTGAAGTCCATTGCGGTGCCCCCTTACAGCTCGAGAATCATCTTCGAGACGATGTTCTTCTGGATTTCGTTGGAGCCGCCAAAAATCGACAGCTTGCGCATGTTGAAGTAGTCACCGGCCAGCGAGGCGCTGTAGTCGGCGTGCAAGAGCTCGCCGTCGTAGTCCAGCTTCAGCTCTTCCTCGAGGAATGGCAGCGCGTAAGGCCCGATGACCTTGCGAAGCAGGCTGGTGATGGCCTGGCGGATCTCGGTGCCCTTGACCTTGAGGATCGAAGATTCCGCGCCGGGCACGCCGCCCTCCTTCGCCGCGGCGAGAATGCGCAGGGTGCTCATCTCGATGGCCATCAGCTGCATCTCCACTTCCGCGACCTGGGCGCGGAACAGCGGGTCTTCGAGCATCGGCTTGCCGTCGCAGACTTCCTTCATGGCGATGCGTTTGAGGTGTGCCAGTGCTGCCTTCGAGGCGCCAATGCCGGCCAGGCCGGTGCGCTCGTGGGTCAGCAGGTACTTGGCGCAGGTCCAGCCCTGGTTTTCCTCACCGACGAGGTTTTCCACCGGCACGCGGACGTTGTCGAAGAAGACTTCATTGACCTCGTGGTCGCCGTCGAGGGTGATGATCGGCCGCACGCTGATGCCCGGCGTGCTCATGTCGATCAGCAGGAAGCTGATGCCGCGCTGCTGCTGGGCTTCGGGATCGGTGCGCACCAGGCAGAAGATCATGTTGGCGTGCTGGCCGAGGGTGGTCCAGGTCTTCTGGCCGTTGACCACATAGTGATCGCCGTCGCGCACGGCGCGGGTCTTCAGGCTCGCCAGATCGGAGCCGGCACCCGGCTCCGAATAGCCCTGGCACCACCAGTCTTCACCCGAGAGGATGCGCGGCAGGTAATGATCCTTCTGCTGCTGGCTGCCGAACTTGATGATCACCGGGGCGACCATGTTGACGCCGAAGGGTACGGTGCGCGGCGCGCCGAACTGGGCGCACTCCTCGTCGAAGATATGCTTCTCGACCGGGCCCCAGGTGGTGCCACCCAGCTCAACGGGCCAGCCCGGCGCGTACCAGCCGCGCTTGACCAGAATCTGCTGCCAGCGCTCGTGGTCTTCTTTGGACATATGCTTGCCGAGCTTGACCTTGGCGGCGATGTCCGCCGGCAGCTCGTTTGTCAGGAAGGCGCGCACTTCATCGCGGAAGGCGAGCTCTTCGGCCGTATAGTTCACGTTCATGGGAAGGTCCTCATGGTGCGTTCGGATTGCAGGCGGGCGGCGCTCATTGTCCGGCCTGCCATTCGGTAAAGGTGCGGCCTTCGGCGGCCAGTTTTTCCAGCAGCGGCGCTGGCTTCCACCAGTCGCCACAACGTGCGTGCAGTTCCTTGACCCGTGCCAGCACCTTGTCCAAGCCGACGCTGTCGGCATAGAACATCGGGCCACCACGGAAGGCCGGGAAGCCGTAGCCGTTCAGGTAGATGATGTCGATGTCGCTGGAGCGCTGCGCGATGCCTTCTTCGAGGATCTTCGCGCCCTCGTTGACCAGCGCATAAATGGTCCGCTCGATGATGTATTGCTCATCCAGCTCGCGGCGCTCGATGCCCTTTTCCCGCGAAGCTGCTTCGAGCATAGGCGCCAGCTCGGGATTCTCCAGCGGCGTGCGGTTGCCCGGCTCGTAGCGGTAGTAGCCGGCGCCGGTCTTCTGCCCGAGCATGCCGGCAGCGCAGAGCTTGTCGGAGACGGTGGGGAAATCCAGGTGCGCCGGCAGCGTCGCGCGCTGGCGCTTGCGGATCGCCTGGCCGATGTCGAGGCCGGACAGGTCGCGCATGGTGAATGGACCCATGGCCATGCCGAAATTGCGTAGCGCGCCATCGACCTGTTGCGGCGTAGCGCCCTCCTCGAGCAGGAACTCCGCCTCGCGGCCGTACTGGAAGACCATGCGGTTGCCGACGAAACCATCGCAGACACCGACCACCACCGAGACCTTTTTCAGCTTCTTGCCGATGGCCATGGCGGTGGCGAGCACCTCATTGCTGGTCTTCTCGCCGCGCACCACTTCGAGCAGGCGCATAACGTTGGCCGGGCTGAAGAAGTGCAGGCCAACCACGTCCTCCGGGCGATTGGTGAAGGCAGCAATGGCGTCCAAATCCAGAGATGAGGTGTTCGAAGCGAGAATCGCACCGGGCTTGCACACCGCGTCCAGCTGTTCGAACACCTGCTGCTTGACGCCCATCTCTTCGAACACGGCCTCGACCACCACGTCGGCATCGGCCAGCGCGGCGTACTCGGTGACGCCTTCAACCAGCTTGAGACGCTGCTCCATCGCCTCCTCGGTCAGGCTGCCACGCTTGACGCTCGCCGCGTAGGTATCGCGGGCGCGCTGCAAGCCTCGCTGCAGAGCGTCTTCATTGATCTCCAGCAGCTTCACCGGCACACCGGCATTGGCGAAGCTCAGGGCGATGCCAACCCCCATGGTGCCGCCGCCAATTACTGCGGCGGAGCTGATCGGCCGCGGCTTCACATCGGACGGCAGGTCATTGATCTTACCCGCCTGGCGCTCGGCGAAGAATGAATGAACCAAGGCACCCCGCTGTGGCGAATTCAGGCACTCGGCGAACAGCTCCCGCTCGCGCTTGAGGCCTTCGGCCAGTGGCAGCTTGGTGGCCGCCTCGACCGCCGCGATGCAACGCAGTGGCGAGAACAGCCCAGGCATGCGCTTGGCGACTTCAGCGTGCTTGGCGCGAATCAGGGCATCGTTATCAGCGCCCTCAAGGCCTTGAGTCTGCTCGCCGGTACGGCGTGGTGTGCGGCCTTCCTCGACCATACGACGGGCGTAGGCAAGGCCGGCTCCTACCAGCTCACCCTCGAAAATCTCATCGACGATATTGTGCTCGACCGCCTCGGCGGCGCTGATCGGCGTGCCGCTGACAATCATGTCCAGCGCCTTCTCGACGCCGGCCAGACGCGGCAAGCGCTGAGTGCCGCCGGCGCCGGGCAACAAACCCAGCTTCACTTCCGGAAGGCCCACCTTGGCGTCTTTGCGGGCGATGCGGTAATGGCAGCCCAGCGCGACTTCAAGCCCACCACCAAGCGCGGTGCCATGAATGACCGCAACGCTTGGCTTGCTGCAACCTTCGATGACCTCGATCACCTCCGGTAGGCTCGGCGCCTGCGGCGGCTTGCCGAACTCCTTGATGTCGGCCCCGGCAATAAAGGTATTGCCCTCGCAGACCAGCACCACAGCGCGCACCTGCGTGTCCGCCTCCGCATTCTGAAAGGCTTGCAGCAAGCCTTCGCGCACGGCATGCCCGAGCGCATTGACCGGTGGGTTGTTGACCGTGATCAGAGCGATCTCGCCCTGAAGTTCGAGCCGTACGGCGTCCGTCATGGCTGGCCTCCCCTTGTGAAATGAATGATTGGACTTGTTATTTCACGGAATCATGTTTCGCACAGCAGAATAGTCGAGTCATTTCCGCATGTCGAGAGACTGGCAATAATCGCTTCGACTGGCAACCGCCATAACCGCGACAGCGCTCGAAACATAAGTGAGATCAGGGGCGACACCCATTGGAGAAATGCAACGAGATGGGATGGGATGGGATGCAGGAAGCGGCTCACCATTGGGGCGGCAGGGAGGGCGGTAAATGAGCGTCGCCGCGACGAATCGCTTGCGCGATGCACTCGGTACTTCCTGACGACCGGTCGCTCCAAGCTGCTGGGCACCCGGTCCCGGGAGGGTATAAGAGGTAACGACCCAGTAATCAGCCGCAGCAACCGCAAACCCCAGGGGGTGAATACCATCCCCCCTGGCAGCTGAACTGAGGCGTTACAGCCCCAGGCAGAGGTATTTGATTTCCAGATAGTCATCCATGCCGTATTTCGACCCCTCACGGCCCAGACCGGACGACTTCACGCCGCCGAAGGGTGCCACTTCGGTCGAGATCATCCCGGTGTTGATGCCGATCATCCCTGACTCGATGGCTTCGGCCACACGGAACACCCGCCCCAGATCGCGGGCGTAGAAATAGGCCGCCAGCCCAAACTCGGTGTCGTTGGCCAGGGCGATACCCTCGGCCTCGTCTTCGAAACGGAACAGCGGCGCCAGCGGCCCGAAGGTTTCCTCTTTCGCCACCTTGGCGTGGTGCGGCACGTTGACCATCAGCGTGGGCTCGAAATAGCTGCCGCCCATCTGGTGCGCCTTACCGCCGGTGAGTACCTGTGCACCATTGGCGACGGCGTCCTCGATGTGCTCTTTGACCTTGGCCGCCGCGCGGTCGTCGATCAGCGGGCCGATATCGGTGCCTTCGTCGAGTCCGTTGCCAACCTTCAGTTTTTCGACCGCAGCCTGGAATTTCTTCGCAAACTCGTCGTACACGCCGTTCTGTACATAGATCCGGTTGACGCAAACGCAGGTCTGGCCGGCGTTGCGGTACTTGGACTGCATGGCGCCTTTGACGGCTTCGTCGAGGTCGGCGTCATCGAATACCAGGAACGGCGCGTTGCCGCCCAGCTCCAGCGACACCTTCTTGATGCCCGCGGCGCACTGCTCCATCAGCTTCGCGCCGACTTCGGTCGAGCCGGTGAAGCTGAGCTTGCGCACCGTCGGGTTTGCGGTCAGCTCGTTGCCGATGTCACCCGCCGAACCGGTGACGACGCTGAACACACCTTTCGGGATACCCGCACGCTCCGCCAGCTCAGCCAGCGCCAGCGCGGAAAAAGGCGTTTGGCTCGCCGGCTTGAGCACCATGGTGCAACCCGCCGCCAACGCTGGGCCGGCCTTGCGGGTGATCATCGCCGCCGGGAAGTTCCACGGGGTAATGGCCGCCGTGACGCCAATCGGCTGCTTGATGACGATGATGCGCTTGTCTTTCTGATGGCCCGGAATGGTATCGCCATAGACGCGCTTGGCTTCTTCGGCGAACCACTCGATAAAAGAAGCGGCATAGGCGATCTCGCCCTTGGACTCGGCCAGCGGCTTGCCCTGCTCCAGCGTCATCAGCCGACCCAGGTCGTCCTGGTTCTCCATCATCAGCTCGAACCAGCGGCGTAGCTTTTGTGAGCGCTCCTTGGCGGTCAGATCACGCCAGGCTGGCAATGCGCGCTCGGCAGCTTCGATGGCGCGACGGGTTTCCGCAGCGCCCATTTTCGGCACGCTGCCCAGGATCTCGTTGCTGGCCGGGTTGTTGACCTTGATGGTCTGGCCGCTGTCCGCGTCCTGCCAGGCGCCGTCGATATAAGCCTGCTGGCGGAACAGCTTGGTGTCTTTGAGTTGCATGGCAGTCTCCTGAGAGCCGGCAGGGTGCCGGGTATTGGACCGAGGCCATCTGGCCGATTGGAAAGGCGATTGGCAGTGGAACTGCTCGAGTAAGTCAGAGCAAGGGGCAGCCGTTCCTGCCGTGAGCTAAAGCGTTTGAGATATCGAACGCATGCTAGGCCTGCTGGCCTGCATCGGGCAACACTCTGTTCGGAAAAATTAACGCACCATAACCAGACCTGATGACGCCGTGATCGGCTATCAGAACAATCGCGCCGCGCTGAGCAGCTGCCGAAGCGCCATGGACGATCGCAGACGAGATGCGTATGATTGCGCCCCGCAACGCACCAGTAGCTCAGCTGGATAGAGTACTGCCCTCCGAAGGCAGGGGTCGTGGGTTCGAATCCCGCCTGGTGCGCCATCTTTAAAACAAAAAAGCCCCGGATGTTCCATCCGGGGCTTTTTTGTTTCAGGGCTGTCTCTAAGACGGCTATCTGCGCTACGCCGCGACCTGATCGGCATGAGCCAACGGACCCCATGTGGACTCCGTATGACCTGTAGCGCAAAAAACCTCAACAATGATTGCTTTTCTGACTAGCCGGTCTACCGCTGAGCACTCGAGCGCTGGCTGCGTCGCGAACCACCAAGAAACGCTTGGTGGTTACGCTTCAATCAAGCTTGGTTTGCTGTGGTATCGATTCAATCAGTGCTCATGCTTCTCGCTGACGAAACTCAGCGAGGAGAACATGCCACGTACGCGCGCATCCGGATCATCGCTCGGAACGGTGGTAGACGCTGCGATGACGTTGAGCCCGTGGTTACGCACGGTGATCTTCGCCTTGCCCTCGGCGTCGGTTTTCGTCGCGACCTCGTCGGGGGCGCTCACGAAGTCGGCGACGAGTTCGACGTTGGACGCCGGTTTGCCATCAACCAGGACCTGGACTTCCAATTCCTCGCCAGCTTCAACCGTCAACGGGTCCTGTTGGGGCACGATGACCAACTTCAGCTCATCCAGCGGAGGCAGCTTTGCGCCCTCCTCCAGCACAGCCAGGGTGTACTTGTAGTAGCGCCCGGAATCCAGCGCGTCGGGCACCTGGGTTTCACCGACATTGAGCCACTGCTTGTCAGGTGCCTGGGTCCAGTAGCCGTTGTCCAGGGCGACACTGAGCACGGCGGGCGACTTCTGCGGCTTGAGGCGCGCATGGTCTTCGAGCTTTTCGATAGTGACCGGAACATTTTTACCTTGCTGGTCGCTTGCCCAGGCACCGGAGATTTTCTTGGGGTCATAGGCGTTGTCTTCAGCACCATCACCGTAGATCACTTCAATGTTCCCGCGCCGCTCCGCGGTCCAGATGCCGTGAGCCGATACTTGTCCGGCCAGCATAGCGGCCAATAGTGCAGCGGCGATTTTGGCATGTTGCTTGTTCATTGTTTTTCCTTAAGGGTGGGCCTTGTGACGCCGACTCGGGGGAACGAGCCGGGTCGTGATTAAAGATTTAGCGACAGGCTCAGGCTGAGGTTGCGCGGTTCGCCCGGCATGACCCAAACATTGCTGTAGGAGCGCTCGTAGTAGGTGCGATCGAACGCATTATTCAGGTTCACGCCAAGGGTAAGATCTTGCGTGGCCTTGTAGCGCGCCAGCAGGTCAACTGAAGTGTAACCCGGCAATTCGAAGCCGCTGTCCGCTACGTTGCCGGAGCGCTCGCCCACGTAATTGACCCCGCCGCCCAGTTCCAAACCGCGTAGCTCGCCGTCGAGGAACTCATACACACCGAGCAGACTGCCGCTGTGCTCGGGCACGTTGAGCAAGCGACTGCCGCGCGCCAGGGTGTTGTCTTTCGTGACCTCAGCATCGACATAGGCGTAGGCGCCGATCACACGGATTTCGTCGGTCAACTGTCCCGTCAGCTGCAGGTCGACTCCGCGGCTGCGCACTTCGCCAGCGGCGATCTGGTACGCGGAGTCGACCTGATCGGCGGTTAGGACGTTTTCCTTGGTGAGGTGAAAGGCAGCGATGGTCATGCCCAGACGGCTGTCGAGCAGGTCGAATTTGAAGCCCGCTTCGTAGCCAACGCCTTCTTCCGGATCGAATGCCGTGCCTGACGCATCAGCGCCGCTATTGGGCTTGAATGACTGCGAGGCATTGGCGAACACGCCGACTTCAGGTGTCAGCTGATACAGCGTCCCAATGCGCGGCGTGACCTTTTCATGGGTCTGCTCCACGCGCGTGCCGGCGACTTCGTTATCCAGCCGTTGCTCGTAATGGTCGTAGCGCGCGCCGATGACGCCGAAGAGTTTTTCGCTGAAACGCATCTGATCCTGCAGATTCAGCGATCTGGAATGGATCAACTCGTGGCGATCGGTGCTGCGCCCGCCTGGGCCAATGCTGAATGGCGGCCGCGGCTGCCCATACACAGGCTGGTAGATGTCGATCTCCGAAATGGGCCGGGTGCGCAGCACTTCTTCAGTCTTGGCAAAGCGCTCGTATTCGGTTCCGATCAGCAGGTTGTGCTCGATGTCGCCGGTATAGACCAGGCCGCGCAGCTCCAGCTGGGTGATGCTGTCCTGCCACTCGTAATCGCGGTAGCGGTACTCACGGTTAAGGGTGCGCGCATCGTCTTCGAAAAAACTCGCCTCGGTGGCACCACCACTCAGGCGGCCCTGTTTGTAGTGACTGGCCAGGCGGACGGTCCAGCTGGCGTTCAGATCATGCTCGATCTCGGCCTGCAGGCTTTCGTTGTTGTTGTCGATCTCGCCATCACCGGGCTCACCGAAAAAGTCGGAGCGGGAGACGCTCCCCAGGTGATCGTTAGGTGCAACCACGCCGCGGTCGAATACCTGGCTGCTACGGATGACCTCCGCCTGCACCAGCAGGCGCGTCTGCGGCGTCAGCTCCCAGCTGAAGGCGGGCGCGAAGAACTGCCGTTCGCTGGAGCGGTAATCACGAAAGCTCTTGTTTTCCTCCACCGCGAGATTCATGCGATAGAGCATCGTGCCCTCTTCATCCAGCGGCGTGTTGACGTCCAGGCTGCTGCGATAGCGATCCCAGCGGCCCGCGCTCAGGTCCAGCCGGGCAAACCTGTCGTTCTGCGGACGCTTGCTGACGATGTTGATGGTGCCGCCCGGGTCGCCGCGACCATACAGACTGGACGCCGGCCCCTTGAGCACGTCGATACGCTCGACGTTGGAGGGGTCCTGCGGGTTCATGTAGCCACGGTTGACGCTGAAGCCGTCCTTGTAGAACTCCGAGGTGGTCAGACCGCGAATGCTGTATTCGTACATGGTCAGGCCGCCGAAGTCATTCTGCCGCGCCACGCCGCCCGCATAGTCCAGCGCCTTTTCGATACGCGGACTGTCCAGATCTTCGAGCACCGTGGCGGGGATGACGCTGACCGCCTGCGGAACCTCTTCCAGCGGCGTATCCGTCTTGGTGGCGCTCGCTGACCGCCGAGTCCGGTAGCCCTCTGCGTCGACCTGTTCGCGATCGGCCGTTACGACCACTTCTTCGAGAATCGCGCTGTCCGTCTCTTGTGCCAACGCCGGCATGCTGCCCAAACCTGCCGCGGCGGCAATGCCCAATATGCTTGCTGCAACCCTACTGCTGTTCATGCCCGCTTCCGATAAGATGTTATACCGTAACATTTGATCGGAAGGTGTCTGCAACTGTCAAGGCCGCAGGCGCTCTGGCAAGCCGCGTTCAGCTAGGGCAGCATGCAGCGACAACGATCCATGACGAGGAACGCAGCGATGATCGATTTCGATAACAAGGGTTTCTTCAAGCTGAAGCAGAACGATGAATACGCAGAGCGGGTCCGCTCGCTGCTACTGGACGACGAACAGGTGATCGATTCCTACAAGTCCATGCGCGACGGCGTGGTGTTTACGGACAAGCGGATCATTGCCGTCAACGTGCAGGGCATCACCGGCAGTAAGAAGGATTTCACGTCCCTGCCCTACAACAACATCGTCGCCTATTCGGTGGAGACGTCGGGGACCTTCGATCTCGACTCGGAGCTGGAGGTGTATTTCTCGTCACTGGGGAAGGTCAGGTTCGAGTTCACCGGCAGGACTTCGATCGTTGAAATCTCGAAGTACATATCCAAACACGTGCTCTGAACTATGAAGTAAACGCAGACGGCGCCGCAGCGCTCTTACCGCAGCTTCGCGGTGCACGGTTCGACTCGTTGTGCTTGTGCATAGGGTAACGAAACAACAGCAGCCCCCGCTCGCTAGCATAGGGTAGCGAGCAGCTTGAATCCCGCAGGAACGAAACGGGCGTCGCTACCGTTCGATCCCCACACCAGGGCAGGCTTCTTTAGCCGTTGAAGACGCCAGGTCGGCACGGCGCGAACTTGGCTCGGGAGGTTTAGCTTCTTCTGCGCGGATACCTAACGCGACCAACAACGTCTCGCTCATTTCCATGAATGAATAGCCATCGGCCCATATCTCGGTTTTGCCGTTCAGTCTGTTATCCATGCTTTCCATATCCTAGGCTGGTGCGCCCACTCAGCCGTGCGTTCGAATTGTTGCGCTACGCCTGTTGGCGATACGGACTTGGAGCATCCTGCGTGCCAACACCTGAAAGACTTTTTTATCTTTTAAATCAATGAGTTATTGGTGATCGCCTTAACGGTCACTGTTGCAAGATGCACGATCAGCCAACTGTACCCTTGCGATGTGCAAGTTCACGCTTCTGTGTTGCAGGTCACAGAATGGAGCCGAAATCATGTCCGAACACGCTAGCCGTTAGCGTTCGCCAACGGTGAACGCACAGCCGGCCTTTGGGCATAATTGGCCACCCGCCCTTGAGCAAGCGCCATGCAGATCGATGAAGAACTCACGCTGAAGAAGCTGGAGGTGTTTCTGGCCTTCATGCGCAGCGGCAATCTGAGCAAGGCGGCCGCCGAGCTGAACACCAGCAATGTCAGCGTGCACCGCGCAATTCATTCGCTCGAAAGTGCGCTGCGCTGCCCACTGTTCAAGCACGAGGGACGCAATCTGATTCCTCTGGAAAGCGCTTATGTGCTGGAGGAAAAGGCGCAGAAGCTGGTGCAGGACGTGCTCGAAACCGTGCGCCAGACCCGCGAGGCGGCGGGGTTCTCGGCCGAGCGGTTCAAGCTCGGGGCGCTCTATTCGCTGACGGTTAAAACCGTCCCGCAGCTGATCATGGGCCTGAAGCTGCGCCGTAGCGAACTCAACATCGACCTCATCCTCGGCTCCAATATCGACCTGTTCTACAAGCTGAAAAACATGGAGCTGGATGCCATCCTGGTGTCGCTGAACGAGAGTGTCAGCAATGACCAGGACTGTGCGCAGCTGCCGCTGTTCGCCGATGACATCTTTCTCGCTGCACCGGCCGATTCGCCCTTCGCCCAGCAGGCGGAAGTCGACCTGAGCGATCTGCGCGACGCCACGTTCATCACGCTGACGCAAGGTTTCGCGACACACCAGGACGGCAATCGGGTGTTTCAGCAGGCGGGGTTCGAACCGAAGGTCGCGATGCAGGTGAATGACATCTTCACTTTGCTGAGCATGGTCAATTCAGGCGTGGGGTATGCGTTGCTGCCGGGGCGGGTGGGGATGGTCTACGAGTCGCGGGTCAAACTGGTGCCGCTGCAGGCACGTTACCACCTGCAGCAGCATATCGGCGTGGTGTTTCTGAAGGCCAAGGAACGCGATCCCAACCTGCTCGCGCTCCTGGCCGAATGCCGCATGTACAGCCTCAAAAATCCAAGCTGACGCGCGGGAGGTGGAAAACGGCAACGCCTTTTCCACCTCCGTGCCGGTCAGCCAAGCAGCCCGCGCATGATGAAGAACAGCAGTGACGGGCCAAGCAGGCAGCCCAACGCGGTATAGAAGGCAGCCGTCAGGCAGCCGTACGGCACCAGCTTGGCATCAGTCGCCGCCAGCCCGCCGGCTACACCGCTGGAAGTACCGATCAGCCCGCCGAAGATCACTGCCGCACGCGGATTGTTCAGACCGATCATCGGAGCAAAGAACGGCGTCGCAATCATCACCAGGATCGCCTTGACCAGACCGGCCGCGATGGACAGCGCCATCACCTCGGAACTCGCCCCAATCGCAGCGCCGGTCACCGGACCGACGATGTAGGTCACCGCGCCGGTGCCGATGGTGGTCAGGCTGACCGCATCGGTGTAGCCGAAAGCCATGGCCACCGAAACGCCCGCAACAAACGATGAGAACACGCCGACGAACAGGGCGAGCACACCCACCATTCCGGCGCGTTTGAGTTCCTCGACGCTGACGCCAAAGCCGGTAGCGACGATGGCGAAGTCGCGCAGCATGGAGCCACCGAGCAAACCGATACCGGAGAACAGGGCGATGTCGACCAGGCCCTTCTGCCCGCCAGTCACCACACCACCGATATAAGACAGCAACAGGCCGATGAGGATGGCCACCGCCGAACCGTGCAGACGACCCTTGGTGAGCTTGTCCGACAGCCAGTAGGAGAACCACATGGTGGCGCCGATGATGGCGAAGCCGCTGATCAGTCCGTAGCCGGAAACGACCTTGAGTAGAGATTCGTACATGGCTCAGCCCTCGTTGGTCAATGGTTTGGCTTCATCGGCTTCAAGCTTTTTTCGGCCGATCCGGTCGAGTACCGGTACCAGGGCAAAGGCGATGGCGACCGCGGCGATGCCGGCGAGAATCGCCATCGGGCCGCCGCTCAGCGCGCCATAGACGTTCTGCTGCGCAGCCATGGCGACCACGATGGGGATATACACGGCGCTCCAGAATTTGATGCCCTGCTCCGAATCCATCGTGAACAGGCCGCGCGCCTTGAGATAACTGCCAAGCAGGATCAGCAGCACCATGGCGATGCCGACGCCGCCGACGTTGGCTGGGACGCCGATGAGCTTGCCGAGCAAGTCACCGACAAAGATGCCCGTCAGCGTGCACAAGGCCAGGAAGGCCACACCGAAAATAATCATTGTTATTGTCCTTTTGGGTTGCGCTCAGCCCCGGCGGTGCCGGCTCCAATGCGCGTGTGTTGTCGAGGTCGTTGTTTTTATCCATCGAACAGTGGCGAGTACGGCTCGCTCTGAGTTGCACGCGATCTATCGGCTCTGGCTGCCCTCCTGACGCAGCAAGGCGTCCAGTGTGTCCAACCGGGCGCCGTCAAAGGCGATCAGCGTACCTTGTTCAAAAACCCGCCGCGCCAGGCCGGTCAGTACCGAGCCGGGGGGCAATTCGATTTGCAGTCGCACGCCGCGTTCGTAGGCGGTGCGCAGGGTGCCGTGCCAGTCGACGACGCGACACATGTTGAAGGCGAGGTCGTCGCGCAAACGCTCAGGATCGGCGATGGGTCGGGCAGTGGTGCTGCTCAAATAACGGATACGGGGCGCGCGAAGCGGGACATCGGCGAAGGCTTCGGCAAGCTGAGCGGCGGGTCCTTCCAGCAAGGCGCTGTGGGACGGCACGCTCACCGCGAGACGCTTGGCGCACGACGCGCCCAACGCCTTCGCACGCTGGGCGACAGCCGCCATGGCAGCGTCCGCGCCAGCGACAACGATCTGGTTGTCGGCGTTGATATTGGCCAGATGCACCGGTGTGCTTTCGTCATGCACCTCGGCCAACAACCGCTCGACTGAGCCCAGGTCCAATCCGATCACGGCGGTCATGCCGAAGCCTTCAGGGTAGGCGTTCTGCATCAGCTCGCCGCGCAGCGCGACCAGCCGGACGGCGTCCCGATAGTCCAGCGCACCCGCTGCCACCGCCGCGGCATAGGCGCCAATGGACAGCCCCGCGACATAGTCCGGCGACACCCCTCCTCGCATCAGTAGCCGCGCGCCAGCGACCCCGGCGATCAACAGGCAAAGCTGCACGGCGCGGGTCGAGGTCAGTGCCGCTTCGCTGTCCAGGGCGAGGGCATCCTCCCCCAAGGTTTCGCCAGCCTCAGCGAGGCACTCGAGCACCTCGGGCTGCTGGGGCAGGCGATGCAGCATGCCGGGCTTTTGCGCACCCTGACCGGGAAAGGCGAACAGGCTGCTCATGCGACCATCTCCGCCTGATCCCAGGGATTCTCGACCAAGCGTGCGCCGGTGTCGCACTTGAGCAGAACCCGGCGAGCGCTGCCTGCCCACTCGCGCAAGGCAATGGCGCCGGATGGCGTTTCCAGCTGCAGGTCGACGCGGCAGGCGGCCCCGTCCAGCAACCCCAGCAGCGAGCGTGCTTTATGCCGGGGCAGCTCGATTGACGTACGCAGCAGCAGGTCGAGGTCGCTGTCGGCATGGACGGTTGGCCACCCTGTCGCCAGCTGAAAGCCGACCGAGCCGGTCACGCCCCAGCAGAGGCCGAGCGCATCCATATTCGGCTTCAGCTGCTTGAGCGCAAGGAGCGCGGGCAAGTCGCTCACCGGTAGCCGCTCGACCAGTTGCTCCGGACGCACCTTGCGCAGCACCGCGCAGGCCGGCATCACCGAGGCGTAGCGCTGATCACGGCTGGAGCCGCGCAGGCCCACCGCAAGCTGACCGCTCGCCACCATGGCCCGGCGAACCACCACCGGCTGGCCGGCAATGAGCACCTCATGCGCCCAGTCGGGCGCGTCGGCGGGCAACTGTGCTGGAGTCATGCCCCAGAGCAGGTCATGGGGGCGTGTCGTGTCGTGCATCTACAGCCTCCTCGTGATTGTTGTTGTCGAGTCGCTGATCGGTTTGGCGGCTACGGCCGTGTCAGATGTTCGCTACCACTGCGCGCGCAGCAGCTCGCGCACGCGTGACGAGGCTTCACGATTCAGCGCACCGAGACGGCCGCGCAGATCCGTGCTGCTGCCGATGTCTTCGACGGCCTTAACCAGGCAATCGCGAACTCGCTGCAGGTCGTGCTGCGCGGGATCTTCGATGCTGTTCACCGAGAGGGTTTCCCAGAGCAAACCGAGGGTCGCGTAGTTGTCGATGTCATAGGCCATCGGCGGCACAGATTCGGCCAGGGCTTCCAGCTCCTCGACGCTGCGCAGGGTGATGCGCGCCGCGGCGGCCTTGCCCATGGCGTGCACCATCACGCCCGGATCGCGCAGGGCGATGATCCGCTGGGCCTGGTAGCCGTGGGCGAGAAAGGCGCCGGACATGGCCTTGCCAACCAGCAGCGACACCACCGGATGCCCGGCCAGCCGCGCACGGGCATAGCCGTCCACCGCCCCGGCCAGTGCCTGATGAATACCCAGCGCTTCTTCGCGGCGGCCATAGGCCTGGCTCGGCACGTCGACGATCGCGACCACCACGCGCTTGTCCGCCTTGTCGCGGTCCTCCTCGATCACCTCATCCAGTGCCTGACCCAGCGCCCAGCCTTCCAACAGGCCGACTTCGCCGTTGCGGGCACGTGGGAACGGATTTTCGGCATCCGGCACCACGGCGATAAAGCGGGCGGAACGATCACCGAGGGTGCCATCGACCACCTTTACCGAGGCCGCGTAGCCCGACAGCGCCTGACCGCCGGCCAAGGCTTGCAACCAGTTCAGTCCACGACTCATCTGACTTCTCCTTCGTAGAGGGCACGCACGGCGGCAGCATCGAGCTGCGTGCGGGTATCAACGTCGGCCAGGCGCTGGAGGAACCAGGCGTGGCGGCGACTGCGCGGTTGAACGGGCTTGCCGAGGGCGAACAGCTCGTGCAGCTGCTCGCGGATGGCGTCTGTGTCGTCAGCGACGTAGGCATCCACCAAGCCGCTGGCATAGCGCTGCTCGCCGCCGGTCAGGCTCCAGATGAAGGGGCGGTCGCGCGAGTCGTACTCGTCGAGACCGGCTTCCTGCTCAATCACCTGCGGGCCGTTGAGGCCGACGCGGGCCTCACGGGTGACGACCAGATAACTGCACAGCCCGGCGGCGATGGACATGCCGCCAAAACAGCCGACCGAGCCGGCGACCACACCGATCACCGGCTGGTATTGGCGCAGCTCAACGATCGCCGCCTGGATCTCTGCGATGGCAGCCAGGCCTAGGTTGGCTTCCTGCAGGCGCACGCCGCCGGTTTCCAGCAACAACACGGCGCGGGTCGGGATGCCCTTGCGGTTGTCTTCGACCGCCAGTTCCAGCGCACCGGCGATCTTTGCGCCGCCGACTTCCCCCATGCTGCCGCCCTGGAATGCGCCCTCGATGGCGGCGATCACCGCCGGCTGGCCATCAATGGTGCCCTTGGCAACCACCACGCCGTCGTCGACCTGGGTGACGATTCCCTGCTTCGGCAGCCAGGGCGAGGTGACGCGGTCGAACGGATCGAGCAGTTCGCGAAAGCTGCCTTCATCCAGCAACGCGCGGGCACGATGGCGGGCGCCAAGTTCGACGAAGCTGCGCGACTTGAGTAAACGGGCCACATTGTCAGCAGACGAATCAGTCATGGCCGACCTCCTCCAACCCCTGCTCCAGACGCAGACGGACTACGCCGGGTGTGGCCCCAAAATCGTGAATATCAATGTTCAGTGCTGGCAGGTTCTGCTCGCGGAACATCCGCTCGAACAGTTGCTGCCAGCGCTGCTCGGCGCCATTGACCGAGGTGACCACCTGAATGGCCAGCTTGCCGGCCTGGCCCGGCTCGAGCAGCACTTCCAGATCACCCGAGCCGACCACGCCGACCAGGGCTTTGCCGCGGGCGGGTTGCCCGGCGGCGAATTCGAAAGACAGGGTTTCCATGTTCAGTTACTCCCAGTCGGCGCCAACGAAGGCGTCAAACGGTCGAGGAATAAGGTGGCAGCGAGCAGATCGGCGGCACCGCCCGGCGAGGCACGCAGCGACAACATCTCGCCTTCCAGTGCGCGCAGCTGACGGCGACCGGCAAGGCTGGCGGCACCTCCGGCATCGAGCACGGCGCGGGCGCCCTGCTGCATGCGGTTCAACCCATCGAGGCCGGCGCGGTGCAGCACGCAGGTGTCGCTGAGCTCGGTCATGATCGCCAGCAGCGCATCGAGCCGGGCGTTCTGCTCACCTGCCCCACCGCGGCGGCTCACCAGCAGTTGTGGCAGGCCCTGTTCGATGACAGCAGGAAAGCCGTGCTGCGCCTGCTCCCGTGCACCAAGCACACCATAGATACGGCAGACTCGCGCGCCGTGGCTGTCGGAAGTGACCGGTACGGCCGGGTCGCTCAAACGGGCCAGTGCCGCGGCCGTTGCCGCAACACCTCGGGCGTCAGGCGCGTCGATTTGCAGCGCCGCCGCTGCGCTGAGCAGCCCCAGCGCCCAGATCGCGCCGCGATGGGTATTCACGCCGCCGGTGACGCGGAGCATGTCGGCTTCGCCGTCGCGGCCCAACTGGCCGAGAGTTTCGCGCAAGGGCTGGCCAACTTCGCCAATGGCCTGCGCCGATTCAGCCATCGCCTTGAATGCTGGCCACAGCGCATGGGCCGAGGCGTGCATCAGCCCCAGATGCAGATCCTCGTGCGCACCGCTGCCACGCCGATCCACCAGCCCCGGCTTGGGCGACAAGTCGGCCTCGTCGATCAGCGCCTGCACTGCCAGGTCCGCCAGGCGCTCGGCCAGTGTCGGCTGCGCCTGTCTTGCAATGAGTGCGCTCATCACCAGCTCCTGAACTTGGCAGGCGGGTTGTAGAGGCCGCCGGACCAGTCGACCAGCTCGGCGATGCTCTTGGCGGCGAGCAGCTCGCGGGTCGCGTCGTTGCGGCGGATACCGAGGTCTTCCGGCAGGGCGATCAACCCTTCGCGGCGCATGCGCTCGGTGTCCTTCGGGTTGTGCCGCAGGCCGATGCTGGTGACGCCAGCCACCGCGGCGATCATCGCCTGGCGTTCCTCCAGCGAGCGAGCCTTGTACAGGTAGGCGATGCCTTCCTCGGTGAGCAGGTGGGTGACGTCGTCGCCGTAGATCATGATCGGCGCCAGCGGCATGCCGCTCTTCTTCGCCACCTCGACCGCGTCGAGCTGTTCGACAAAGGTGGGTTTGCCACCCTCCTGGAAGGTCTCGACCATCTGCACCACGAGCTTCTTGCCGCGCTCGAGCATGGTCACCGGGGCTTCGCCGCCGGGCATGGCCATATCGAGCCAGGCCGGGGTCGGATGGCGGCGACCGCGCGGGTCGTGGCCCATGTTCGGCGCACCACCGAAACCGGCCAGACGACCGCGGGTGACGGTGGAGGAATGCCCGTCGCCATCGACTTGCAGGGTGGCGCCGATAAACAGGTCCACGGCGTACTGCCCGGCCAACTGACACATCATGCGGTTGGAGCGCATGGAGCCGTCGCGACCGGTGAAGAACACGTCCGGGCGCTGGGCGATGTAGTTCTCCATGCCCAGCTCGGTGCCGAAGCAATGCACGCTCTCGACCCAGCCGGTCTCAATCGCCGGGATCAGCGTCGGGTGAGGGTTGAGCGTCCAGTTGCGGCAGATCTTGCCTTTCAGGCCGAGGGATTCGCCGTAGGTCGGCAGGATCAGCTCGATGGCGGCAGTGTTGAAGCCGATGCCGTGGTTGAGCGACTGGACGCTGTGTTTTTCGTAGATGCCGCGGATCGCCATCATCGCCATCAGCACATGCACCGGCTTGATGTGGCGCGGGTCGCGGGTAAACAGAGGCTCGATATAGAACGGCTTGTCGGCGACCACGACGAAATCGACCCAGCTCGCCGGGATGTCCACGCGCGGCAGCTCGTCGACGATCTCGTTGACCTGGAAGATGACGATGCCATCGGAAAAAGCGGTCGGCTCGACCAGCGCCGGCGTGTCCTCGGTGCTCGGCCCGGTGTAGATGTTGCCGTGACGGTCGGCCTGGAAGCCGGCCACCAGCGCGACATTGGGGATCAGGTCCACCAACAGACGCGAGTAAAGTTCGATGTAGGTGTGGATGGCGCCGACTTCCAGCAGGCCGTCTTCAAGGAGCTGGCTGATGCGCAGGCTCTGCGGACCGGCGAAGGAGAAGTCCAGTTTGCGTGCGATCTGCCGCTCGAACAGATCCAGATGCTCGGCGCGGCTGACGCTCGGCATGATCATGTGCAGGTCATGCAGCTTGCCGGGGTTGGCCTTGGCCAACGAGCGGGAAAGGAAGTCCGCCTGCTTCTGGTTGTTGCCTTCGAGCACCACACGATCACCGGGGGCGATCAGCAGTTCCAGGGCCTCGACGATCCGCTCGCCCGGCAGCACCACGCCGTCGGCGAGGCTGCGCACCTGATCGACACGGCGAGCTTTTTCGGCTCTGCGACGCGACCACTGCGGCGGTGGGGAGATTGTTGTTGTCATGCTGACTCCACAGGTTTTCCGCTTTGTGGAGCGCACAGTAGGAGTGTGACCGGAAGGTCATCAATCAAGCACGGAGGCGTTTCGTTACGCTGAGGTTAACGATTCGACATGGCGGCGCTCAGAACCACCCCAGCGTCACGCTGGCGAGCAGCAAGTAGCGGCCGCCCTTGGCCAGCGTTACCAATAACAGGAAGCTCCACAGCGGCTCCCGCAGCGTACCGGCGACGACTGTCAGCGGGTCGCCAATGATCGGCACCCAGCTCAGCAGCAGCGACCAGCGGCCGATGCGGTGATATTGCCGCTGGGCACGCTCCAGCTGCTGCTCGCTGCCCGGAAACCAGCGCTTGTGGCGCAGGCGTTCGATGGACCGGCCGAGCAGCCAGTTGACCAAGGAGCCCAGCACGTTGCCCAGCGTGGCCACCAGCAGCAGCCCCGTCGCTGGATAGCCGCCATGCAGCAGCAGCCCGACCAATACCGCCTCGGACTGAGCAGGTACAAGCGTGGCCGCGGCGAAGGCAGCGCCAAACAGGCCAAGGTAGGCAGTTAGGTCAAACATATGGGTTACGGGATCTAGGGTTTAGGTATCGCGGGCGGCGAGATAACGAGAAGGCTCGGCGAAAATCTGGCAGGCTGCAGCGTCGGCTTCACAGATGCAAGGTTACCGAGGATTTTGATGGAAGGCAGGTTGATCTACCTCATTGGTCCCTCCGGTTCGGGCAAGGACAGCGTGCTCGATGCGGCACGCGAGGCCCTGGCCGAGCGCGGCGTTCGAGTCGCACGGCGGGTCATCACCCGCTCGGCCGAGGCTGTGGGGGAATCCGCCGAGGCCGTCACTCATGACGAGTTTGACCGCCTGGAACGCGCCGGTGCCTTCGCCATGAGCTGGCGCGCCAACGAGCTGGCCTATGGCATCCCGATCCAGATCGACCAGTGGCTGGCCGCCGGTGAGGATGTGCTGGTCAACGGATCGCGTGGCTATCTGGAGCAGGCGCGCCAGCGTTATCCGGACCTGCTGGCGGTGTTGCTCAGCGTGCGCCCGGAGGTGTTGCGCCAGCGCCTGCTCAAGCGCAACCGCGAGACACCGGAGCAGATCGAGGCGCGGCTGGCGCGTAATGCGCGTTTCGAGGATTCGCTGGACGAACTCTTCCTGCTGGACAATTCAGGCGATCTTCAAGAGACGGTCGACAAGCTGCTGCGCATCATCGACCGCTAAACACTTTCATCGGCCCGGTTGCGGATAGAAGCCCGGCACTGCGTTGGGCCGATCTATACGACCGGCCGGCATGCTGCAGTTGAGGTCGCGGAAAGGCTGGCCGTTGAGCAGCTCCCAACCATGCCCCGGCGAGGTCTGGCGACAAATGACCGTGTCATCGGCCTTGCTCTGCCATTGGTAATAAGGGGCCGGAGCGGCTGAAGCCAGCACGGGCAGCAACAGGCTGAACGCAATGAGGAAGGCGCGCATGGGTCGGGCTTCGGTGAAGGGCTGGCGCCACTTTAGCCGGATCGGCCCGCAGCGCAAGCGCGGCCTGTCGGCACGCCTCAATACCAGACCTTTTCCGCCTCGCGCATGAAGATTTCTACGGTTTTCGGCCCGATCCCTTCGAACTCGCCTAGCCGCTTCTCCAGCTCCTTGCGGTCCTTGCTTTGCTCGCGCATGTTGCCGGGCTTGCCGCCATATTCGCTGTTGAGCTTGTTGCACAGCTTGAGCAGTCGCTCGGCAGTCGACTCGTCATAGCGCACGTAGCGACCCTCGCCGAGCATGTTCACCAACTCCTGCCAGCTGCAGTTGCAGAGTTTGCGCGGGGTGTCACGCTGGTGCTTCTCGACGATCACCCGATAGGTATCCGCCGCGATATCCTGCTGGATGCGCTTGCCGAACAGGAAGCTGGCGATGAACCACTTGAAGAGTTCACCTTCGCCCTGACTGATATCGATCCCGAGTTGCTTAGCACTGATTTCGCTGGCCATTACCCTGTCTCGTTCGCGGTGAATTCATCTCTTTGCGACGCCCCTCAGGCGCAAGGGTTCGCTGCTGGCATGTGAAGCGATAGGCAAGAATCCGCCGACAGCCCCTTCAATCATGAGCGACTTCTTGCCAATGGAGGTTTGTTGCCGGCTCGGATGGGCTGGAACAGAGCCTTCAGCGCTTGTGGCACATCTCGTGCTATGTCTGAACTGCCCGATGCGACGACCAATGACAAGAAAAGCCGCACAGCGCTTCTGCTCTCCTCCGTGAAAGCACGTCCGACGCCGTCTCCCTTTTCTTGTCTTTGCATGCAGCGCTGGCGCTGTAGCTGATCGTCTATCGTCAGTTCTGCAAGACCAATAACAACGAAACGGAGAGACACCATGAGATTGACCAAACGCTTCAGCCTGCTCGCTGCCGCAGCGGCCTTCACGGCCAGCACCGCCGCAGTCGCTGCCCCGACCTTCATCAACATCCTCACGGGCGGCACCAGCGGTGTGTACTACCCGATCGGGGTGGGCATCTCCCAGCTGTACAGCAAAGGCATCGACGGCGCGAAAACCTCCGTGCAGGCAACCAAGGCTTCGGTCGAAAACCTTAATCTGCTGCAAGCCGGCCGTGGCGAGCTGGGCTTTGCCCTCGGCGATTCCGTGGCTGACGGCTGGAATGGCGTCGAGGACGCCGGCTTCAAGGCGCCCCTGAAGAAACTGCGCGCCATCGGCGGCAGCTACCCGAACTACATCCAGATCGTTGCCAGCAAGGAATCCGGCATCAAGACGCTGGCCGACCTGAAGGGCAAGTCGCTCTCCGTCGGCGCGCCGAAGTCCGGCACCGAACTGAACGCCCGCGCCATCCTCAAGGCTGCCGGCCTGAGCTACGAAGACATGGGCAAGGTCGAATACCTTCCGTTCGCCGAATCGGTCGAGCTGATCAAGAACCGCCAGCTCGATGCCACCCTGCAGTCGGCCGGCCTGGGCATGGCTGCGATTCGCGACCTGGCTTCGACCATGCCGCTGAACTACGTGGAAATCCCGCAGGAAGTGGTCACCAAGATCGGCAACGATGCTTACCAGGCAGCCAAGATCCCGGCAGGCACCTATGACGGTCAGGAAGCCGACGTGCCGACCGTGGCCATCACCAACATCCTCGTGACCCATTCGGACGTGCCGGACGATATTGCCTATCAGATGACCAAACTGCTGTTCGAGAACCTCGATCAGCTGGGCAATGCGCACTCCGCTGCCAAGGACATCAAGCTGGAAAACGCGACCAAGGCGCTGCCGATCCCGCTGCATCCGGGTGCCGAGCGTTACTACAAGGAAGCCGGCGTACTCTGATCACGCCCTGGGCAGCCCATGCGCTGCCCAACCTGAACCGCAGGCGTCGGTCCTGACGCTTGCGGCTCGCCCAATCCGAATCTGAAGAGGCGCTAGTAAAACCAGCGTGAGATCACGGCAGGTTTTGTTAGCGGCTCTACGCGACCACGCTTTATCGGCTCGAGGCAATTCATGAGCGAACTACAACAAGAGGAAGGCCTGGCAGGTAGCGCAGCCGATTGGCCAAAAGCTTTGTTTTATGTGGCCCTGCTGTTTTCCATCTACCAGATTGTCATGGCGGCGTTTCACCCGGTATCGAGCCAGGTACTGCGAGCGGGGCATGTCGGCTTTCTGCTGATGGTCGTTTTTCTGTATTTTCCGGCCGGGGGCAATGGTCGCCCCTGGCAACCGTTGGCCTGGGTACTGGCCCTGGCAGGCATGGGCACGGCGTTCTATCAGTGGTATTTCGAAGCCGACCTGATTCAGCGCTCCGGTGACCTCACCACCCTGGACTTCGCTGTCGGCGTCCTGCTGATCGCGCTGGTGTTCGAAGCCGCTCGCCGGGTCATGGGCATCGCCTTGCCGATCATCTGCGCCATATTCCTCGCTTACGGGCTACTCGGTCAGTATCTGCCTGGGGATCTCGCGCACCGTGGCTACGGCATCGACCAGATGGTCAACCAGCTCGCCTTTGGCACCGAAGGCCTGTACGGCACGCCGACCTACGTCTCGGCAACCTACATCTTTCTGTTCATCCTCTTCGGCGCCTTTCTTGAGCAGGCCGGGATGATCAAGCTGTTCACCGACTTCGCCATGGGCCTGTTCGGCCACAAGCTGGGCGGTCCGGCCAAGGTCTCGGTGGTGTCTTCGGCATTGATGGGCACCATCACCGGTTCCGGCGTCGCCAACGTGGTGACCACCGGCCAATTCACCATCCCCCTGATGAAACGCTTCGGCTACAAGGCCGCTTTTGCGGGCGGTGTCGAAGCGACATCCTCGATGGGCAGCCAGATGATGCCGCCAGTGATGGGCGCCGTGGCGTTCATCATGGCTGAAACCATCAACGTGCCCTTCATCGAAGTCGCCAAGGCCGCGCTGATTCCGGCCCTGCTGTACTTCGGCTCGGTGTTCTGGATGGTTCACCTCGAAGCCAAGCGCGCTAACCTCAAAGGCCTGCCGAAAGAGGAGTGCCCCAGCGCAATGGCCGCGGTCAAGCAGCGCTGGTACCTGCTGATTCCGCTGGGTGTACTGGTCTATCTGCTGTTTTCCGGACGCACGCCGCTGTTCTCCGGAATGGTCGGCCTGGCGCTGACAGCGATCGTCATCCTTGGCTCGGCAATCATCCTCAAAGTCTCGTCATTCGGCCTGCGCATTGCCTTCTGGATCGCACTGGGCGTGCTCTGTGCCGGATTCTTCCAACTCGGTATCGGGGTCATCTTCGCGGTCATCGCGGTGCTGGTGGTGATCTGCTGGTTCATCAAAGGCGGACGCGACACCCTGGTGGTCTGCCTGCACGCGCTGGTCGAAGGCGCACGCCATGCGGTACCGGTGGGCATTGCCTGCGCCCTGGTCGGCGTGATCATCGGTGTGGTGTCGTTGACCGGTGTGGCCTCGACCTTTGCCGGCTATATCCTCGCGGTCGGTGAGAACAATCTGTTCCTCTCGCTGATCCTGACGATGCTGACCTGCCTGGTGTTGGGCATGGGCATTCCGACTATCCCCAACTACATCATCACCAGCTCGATCGCCGCACCGGCGCTGCTGGACCTCGGGGTCCCGCTGCTCGTCTCGCACATGTTCGTGTTCTATTTCGGCATCCTCGCCGACCTCACGCCGCCGGTGGCGCTGGCCTGCTTCGCGGCGGCACCGATCGCCAAGGAAACCGGACTGAAGATCAGCATGTGGGCAGTGCGCATCGCCATCGCCGGCTTCGTGGTGCCGTTCATGGCGGTCTACAACCCCTCGCTGATGATGCAAGGCGACAGCCTGTGGATGACCGCTTACATGGTTCTCAAGGCCGCTTTCGCGATTGGACTCTGGGGCGTCGCCACGATTGGTTACCTGCAGCGCCCGCTGGCCTGGTGGGAGCGTGTGCTTGGTTTCGCCGCTGGCGCGACGCTGATCATGGCCATGCCGATCACCGATGAAATCGGCTTCGGTATTGGCCTTCTGTTGCTTGCACAGCACATCGTGCGTGCCCGTCGTGCCGGGCCGGTACTGGCGTGATCGGACTCTGTCTGGGGCTGGCCGGGGTGGTGTGGGCGGAGGTACCCATCGCCGACTTCACCTTGGCCTGGAACCACACCATCGAGAAGATCCGCTGGGAAGAGGATTACCGCGTGACGCCGGACGGGCTGCTGCTCGGCGAAGCGCGGGTCAAGGGTTCAGGCGCCGGGATGGAAATCCCGGATGGCGCCGAACTGCGTGACGGGGCCTGGCACTACCAGCGCCAGATGCCGCCGTTGCAACCGCTGCGAGTGGGGCGAACCCCCGAAGCAGGGGATTACCAATTGTGTTTCGACCAGCGTTGCCACGCCTTGAGCGAATGGCTGGGCCCGCCAAAAGCGGCCCAGCCCGCGCTGGAACTCTGGAGCTGCGCCGCGCAGGTGGTGGGCTCCTAACGTACGGCCTGCATGGCCTCGCGGTCATGTAGGTTGCACACACCGCCTGGTGGATCGGTGAAGCGTGATCCACCCTACGTTGGCTCATCGCCTACGGCGGTTATCAGGTAGCCTGCAACGTCGCTCTGCGCTTGCTTGCCGCAAGCTGTCTGGCGCGCAACTTGCGCCACCAGATCACCACGCCAGTCACCGACAGCACGGCAATTGCCAACCCTAATACCGCGATCAGAATGCGCCCAGGCATACCCAGGATCCGGCCGCCGTGTATTGCGGGTTGCAGCATGTGGAACTGCTCACCCAAGGTGCCCTGCCCCGGTATCTCCTCTCCCAGCAATTGCGTGCCGTCGCTGCCCTGAAAAAACAGCCAGGCATTGCCCTGGTTGCTGTCGTGGTCACCGAATCCGGCACCGTAGAAGTTGTACTCGAAGCTGTAATACAGCTCACCGATGGGTTCGCTCAGACCCAGGTCGGCGGCGTGCTGCATGGCGAAGTCATAGGCCCGATGGAAGTCGTACTGCGTCACACCCAACTCGTCCTTTGGCAGCTTTCCGCGCGCCGCGTAGACGCTCGGTTCCACCGTTGATACCAACGACACCACCGGTTTGAAGACCTGCTCAGGCAGGTTCATGGCGATGCTGCTGATGGCGACCGGGGTGAGCAGCAACCACAGCCACAGCCCGCCGGCGCGATGAACGTCGTGGTTGAGCCGCTGGCGCTTGATCTTCCAGGCGGTTCTCCACTTGCCAAAGAACGGCCGCCCACGCGGAAAGGTCAGCAGCAGCGAGACGACACAGTCGAGGGTCCAGAGGATTGCGACGACGCCCATCAGCCAGAGGCCCCAATTGCCCGGCAGCGTCAGGTTGTAGTGAAACTCCAGCATGAAGGGCACGAAGTTCTTGCGCGAAAAACAGCACTCGCCCCAATAGCGTGTACCAACCAGATCGCCCGTCACCGCATCGAGGTAATGCACCACCGGCTGTTCTTCATAAGGCTTGCCGGTTGCAGGATCATTGCGCGGTACCAACGCCATCAGCGCGGCATGCCCCGGCTCGTCCGGAAACTCCATGTACCAGACTTGCATGCGCGGATTGGCCTGCTCGACCCTGTCGACCAGCGCCCCCGGCGCCAGCACCGTACCTTCGCTGGCGGTGTGATAGAACTCGGGATTCAGCCATTCATCCAGCTCATGATGGAAGGCCAACACACTGCCAGTGATACCGGCGAGAAACAGAAACAGCGCCGTCACCAGTCCGATGTAGCGGTGCAGCAGTACGAGGATCGAACGCATGGTCGGTGTCCGTCTTGCAGAACGCACAAAGCCGCCGGCCCATCACAGGCCAGCGGCTTTCGCAGGGTGCTTAGAAGTCGTAGGTCAATGTGGCCATGACGTTTCGCGCTTCGCCGTAATAGCACTGACTGAGGCTGTTGCAGGCGGCGACGTATTTTTCGTCGGTCAGGTTGTTCAGGTTCAGCTGTGCGCTCAAACCGTCCAGCCCGACACGCGACAAGTCGTAACCGAGCATGGCGTCGTACAGCGTATAGGACGGGATACGTAGCGTATTCTCCGCATCCGCCCAGCTCTTGCCGAAGTAGCGCACGCCACCGCCGACCTGCAAGCCGGCGATCAGGCCTTGCTCGAATGTGTAGTCGGTCCACAGCGACGCCATGTTGCGGGCCACCGCATTAGGCGTATTGCCGCGGTTGTTGACCCCAGCAGCGCCGGTGAAGTCCTTGGAGTACTCCACATCCATGTAGGTGTAGCTAGCGATCACGTTGAGGTTGTCTCGCGGACGCAAGCGCGCCTCCACTTCCACGCCTTTGGAGGTGAGTTCGCCGACGGCGCGATAGAAGTTCTCGTTGGAATCCTTGTTCGCCAGGTTCGACTGTTTTAGGTCGAAGTAGGAGATGGTGTAGAGATCGTCGGTGCCCAGCGGCTGGTATTTCAGCCCCAGCTCGTACTGTTCACCCTCGGTCGGGTCGAGCAGCGTGATGTCGAAGCCGCCACTGCCGTTGGCGTTGTAGGCTGCGGTGGCGTTGGGGTTGAACGATTCGGAGTAACTGGCATAAGGCGACAGGCCGTTGTCGAAGGCGTAGAGCACGCCGACGCGACCGGTGAACTGCTCCAGCGTGGCAGCATCGGTTTGATCACCGTTCGACGCGTCCCGGGTGTGATCGAACGAGACGTCCACCCAGTCCTGGCGTGCGCCCAGCGAGAACCGCCAGTTGCCAAGACTGATAAGGTCCTGCACGTACAGGCCGGTCTGTTCCAGCTCCCGCGTTTCGTCGTACTGGTGGTAGAACGTCGGGTTAGCCGCACCAACGCTGCCGGTGTAGGGGTTGATCACCGAAAGGCCGTACGCCGCGTCATAGTCGACCTTCGCCTTGCGCCGTTGATAATCGAGGCCGGTCACCAGCGTGTGGCTGAGCGCACCGGTATCGAAGAGAAATTGAAGCTGGTTGTCGATGGTCCAGGCATGCAACGCCTCATCCGCGCCGGTGTAATAGCGCACCAGCTCGTCCTGCGTGGCGTAGCCGTACTGGTAGACCTGGCCGGACTCGACCGTCGAATCGAGATACTGAAAGTTCTGCCGCGCCGACACCGTATCGTTGAAACGGTGTTCCAGCTGATAGCCGATCATCTGCTGGTCGCGCTCGAACTTTTCGTAATCCTCATCGCCTTCGAAGAAGCTGCGTGAGATGCGCTGGCCGTTGTGCGAGGTTACGGTGCCGTCAGCTGGCAAGCCGCCGTGATAGCCGCTTTCGGGGTCATGCTGGAGCATGGCCTGGAGCGTCAGCCGGGTGTCCTCGGTGAAGTCGATGCTCAGCGAAGGCATGACGGCGTAGCGCTTCTCTTCAATGCCATCGACCTGGTTGTCGGCATCCTTCGCGACGCCGACCAGACGATAGGCGATGCGCTCGTCATCCAGCGGGCCGGTGAAGTCGAACGCGGCCTGCTTGTTATCCTCGCTGCCATAGGACAGCCTGATCTGCCGACTCGCCTCGTATTGCGGCTTCTTGCTGGTCATCGCCACCAGGCCACCGGGCAGGCTGCGGCCATAGAGCACCGAGGATGGGCCTTTGAGGATGTCGATACGCTCGATGAAATAGGGATCGACCTGCAGGCTGCTGTAGGTGCCGCTATCGCCCAGCAGCTTCTGGCCATCGAGGTAGAGGTTATCCACCGACCCGTCAGTGATACCGCGCATGGCGACGTAGTCGTAACGGGTAGTGGGACCATAGGGAGTGCTCATCAGGCCCGGCGTATAGCGTACGGCTTGGGCAATGGAGCGTGAGCCCTGGTCCTCGATCTGCTGGCGGGTGACCACGGAAACGGTTTGCGAGGTCTCGGCCAACGGCATGCTCGTCTTGGTCGCCACGCTGCTGTGTGTGGCGTTGTAGCCTTCCATCTCGCCCAGCGCATTGCCCAGCGCGAAGCCTTCCACCACCATCGGCTTCAGCTCGACGGCTTGGGCCTGTTCGCGAGACGGCGCGGGCACCAGCGAATAGGCACCACGTTCGTCACGCACAGCCTGCAGACCGCTGCCGTCCAGCAAGGTGTCGAAGCCTTCTTCAACGCCATATTGACCGTGCAGGCCGCTCGACTGGCGATTGTCGACCAGACGGCCATCGACCGACAGCATCACCCCTGCCTCTCCGGCGAAGCGGCTCAGGGCGGAGGAAAGTGAACCGGGCGGAATGTCATAGCTGCGTTCAGTCTGCTGCTGTACCGATTGCGCCAGCGCCGCCGGCGCGACGGCAACGGTGGCCAATGGCAGGCAGATCATGGCGGCACGAATGACCTGGGACAGCGGACGTGGACGGCGAACGGGCAAGGCAGTGGAGCGCATGATTCATCCTTTTTGCGGGAGCAAATTCGTGATCGTTGCGGTTATGCCCAGCGACTCGTCCCAAAAGGGAACCGCCAAACTCAAATTATTTTCATCAGGTCCTTTTCAGGCTTCGGATTGCACCGGCTCGAGACTGACCCACCACGGCAAGCGCCGATTGACCCGCAACGACAGTGTGCTCGCCAGAACGTCCAGGACACGCTCGGTATCGGCCAGTGGATAAGCGCCTACCACGCGTAGGCCAGCGATGCGGGGATCACAACCGAGATAGCCCTGGCGGTATCGGCCCAGTTCGGCCAGGAATTCATCCAACCGCAGGTTGTCAGCCACCAGCACGCCACGAACCCAGGCCTGGCGCCCCATTTGAACCGGACGTTCGGCTTCGGCGTAGCGCTGGTCGAAGCTGATTTGCTGGCCCTGCAGTGCCGTACGTGCTCGACCATTGGCAGGTCGGACCTCAACAGCGCCGGCGAACACACTGAGCTGCGTGCGACCGTCGCGCTGCAGGACCGAAAAACGTGCGGCCTCATGGGTTTTCACGCTGCCTTCGGCGGTCCGCAGCAACAACGGACGCTGTTCATTGCTTGCCTGCACCAGCAGCTCGCCACGGTAGAGCGACAGCTGGCGCACCTGATCATCGAGCGCGACGTCGACCGCGCTGTCGGTGTTAAGCCACAGGTGCGAGCCGTCAGGCAATCGCCAATCGCGCACCTCACCCACGGCCGTGCGTTGGTCGGCCGTCCAGCTGCGCCAAGGCATGGCGCCGCCCGCCAAGGCCAGAACACCACCGCCAAAAATAACGGACAGGGCTTTCAGTGCCTGTCGCCGCGTCGGCTGACGGCGCTGCATCAAACTGCTCGCCCTGGCACCAAACGGATCGCGGGCGAGCGGCTCGAAGCGTCCACTGATCTGTTCGACGCGCTGCCACGCGCGCGCGTGCTCGGGATCGTTTAGCCAGCGTCGCCAGGCCTCACGGTCGTCATCGCTGACGCTGTCCGACTGCAGCACGGCGAACCACTGTGCAGCGGCCTGCAGCACCTGATAGTCCAGCTTCACTCAGTCGTCCTCGATCAGGGTCAGGCAGTGCAGCATGGCCTGCGCCATGTACTTTTTGACCATCCGTTCGGACACGCCCAGTTCCAACCCGATGGCGGCGTAGGTCAGGCCCTGCAGTTGTGACAGGAGAAACGCACGCCGCACGTTTTCCGGCAGTCGAGCCAGCATTGCGTCGACCTGCATCAGTGTTTCGACCACCATCACCTGGGATTCCGGCGAAGGAGCCACCGCCTCCGGTTGCAGCGCAATCGCTTCCAGGTAAGCCTGCTCGATCTGCCGCCGACGCCAATGGTTGATCAACAGGCCACGGGCGATGATATGCAGGTAAGCACGCGGCTCACGTATCGCATCCAGCCCCTGGTCCTTGCTCAGCACCCGCACGAAGGTGTCCTGAGCAAGGTCGGCTGCCCTCTGGCTGCAACCAAGCTGTCGCCGTAACCAACCGTTCAGCCAGCCCTGGTGGTCGACGTAAAGTCGATGCACCAGTTGTTGCCGGACCACCCCCTCTGCTGCCATGTCTCGCCGCCTTTCATCGTAAAGACGGTAATGCTAACGCTTCTCATCAACAAAAAACCATGAGGTTGTCTTGCCTCTGATCTTTTTGCTGGGGACTTTTCGGCGGCTGGACTAGGCTGTTCAACAACTGATTAAAGGAGAACCTCATGACCCACTTCGCCCGGCTCAGCCTGGCTGCGCTGCTTGCCGCAGCCCTCCCCGTTCAAGCAGCGCAGCTACTCCCCGGCCTATGGGAGTTCAGCAGTGAGAAACTGGTCGTCGACGGCATGCAGATGCCTGGCATGTCCGAGATGTTGGCGCAGATGAACCAGTTGCCTCCCGAGCAGCGCAAAATGATGGAGAGCATGCTTGCCGAACAGGGTGTCGAGCTGGGTTCCGGGGGCGTCCGCATCTGTCTGAGCGAAGCACAGGTCAAGTCACGCAAGCTGCCCTTTCAGGACGAGCCCGGTTGCAAGCAAGAGGTTCTTGAACAAACGGAAAGCCTGTGGCGATTCCGTTTCGAGTGCCCGGACGCAAAGGGTCAGGGCGAGACGAAGGTGATCAGCGAGCGGGAGGTAGCAAGCACAATCGAGACGACCTACACCACGGGCGAACAACAGGGCACCAGTCAAATGCAGTCACGCGGCCAGTGGATTGGCGAGGACTGCGGCGCATTGAAGCCTCAGCGCTAATCAGCGCAACGTTTCACGTGGAACGCGAAGCAAGACTTGCGATTATTCCGTGACCCAATCACCCGCACTGTTCTGTTCGCATGCAGGCTGCAGGTAACGGGCATCGCTGGCGACGCCGTAGTAGTGGATGTCCTGGCGATACGGCATGTTTGAAACCTGGGCGTTGCGGCAAATGCCGAAGGCGCCAGTCGGACACTGCTCAACAAAGGTCACTTCGACCTCTTGGTCCTTGAGGGCTGGCTGGCAGAATCCGCTGCGAAAGAGCTCGCCGGGAATGCTGCGATTTTCCTGGCAGATCTTCACTTCGATCCGATCATCCTGACTATGAACGATGCAGCCTTCTGCAAGCGCCTCGGCGCAAAGCCCTACCATCAACAGCAGCACATACAGCGAACGCATCACCAGTCCCTCCCGATCGAACGCGGCGACTCTAGCACGCAGGTCTGAAAACCGCTTTCCTCCGAGCGGCAGTATGCGCACCATAACGCCATGCTTTCCAATATCCCGACACACCTCATCAGCGGCTCACTCGGCGCGGGCAAAACCAGCCTGATACGTGCGCTGCTGGCGCAACGCCCTGCCAGCGAGCGCTGGGCGGTGCTAATCAATGAATTCGGCCAGATCGGGCTCGATGCTGCGCTACTGAGCACCGACGACTCAGGCGTAAGCCTGACGGAGGTCGCCGGCGGCTGCCTGTGTTGCGTAAATGGTGTGCCCTTCCAGGTGGGCCTGAGCCGATTGTTGCGCAAGGCGAAGCCGGACCGGCTGTTCATCGAACCCTCCGGCCTGGGTCATCCTGCCGAGTTGCTTGATCAACTCACTCGCGCACCTTGGCACGGCGTGCTTGCTGTGCAGCCCTGCGTGGCGGTCATCGACGGGCCGGGGCTGCTACGGGGCGAACCGCTTCCGGAGAGCCAGCGGCAGTCACTGAACCACTGTGGTCTGTTGGTGATTAACAAGAGCGAAGGCCTGGGCCAAACCGAACGGCATTCAATTAAAACGCTGCTGCCGCCGATACCGGTCCGCTGGACGCAACATGGACAGCTGCCGCTCAGGGAGTTGCCCGGCATCGACCAGCACGCAGGTCATGTTGAAACAGCCCCCTCATCGCTGCCCTCTTCAGCGGCAAGCCTTGGCCATGTCTGGCTGGACCCGCGTCAACCACTGTGCCAGAGCCAGGGTAGCGCCGATGGCTGGAGCATCGGCTGGCGCTGGCACCCGAGTCAGCGCTTCGATCTGGAGCGGGTCAAGGGCTGGTTGGAATCTATAGACTGGCGCCGCGCGAAGCTGGTCATGCAGGGTCCGCAGGGCTGGCAGTCACTCAACGCGCTGAATGGCCAGACCTTGGCATTCGCGCCCAGCGAATGGCGCAAAGATTCCCGCCTCGAATTGATCTTTACCGAGCCTCAGGATGAACAGCATCTGAACGACGCGCTGGTCGCCTGCCGCCTGTGACCTAGCGGCTCAATCGTCGCGGCGGCGCCAGGCGTCCATCTGAATCACTTGGCCAGAATCCTGACGAGCAGGAAACGGATGGGCTTCCATTTCGATCGGGCCCGAACGGGCGCCAAACATCACGATGCTGCCCTGGTGCCGCTGCTCCCCGGTCACGGTGAACTCGAAGCCGTAGACCCGCGCAAAGCGGCGCTGGCCACGCGTATCACGGATCAACCCGAGCCGGCGAAAGGCTACGTTGCCGTCGAGCAGCTCCACATCCATCTTTTTGCAATGCTGACGCACCGCCCTCAGCGCCCGCTCGCGGATGCCATAGGAATGCCACAGCCA
>Ga0207893_1000032_pt1 | contig 124110 bp, 105 predicted proteins | sample MalvirmetaMSP121_FD_184233 | JGI IMG/M metagenome (GOLD analysis project Ga0207893, IMG submission 184233) | Marine viral communities from the Deep Pacific Ocean - MSP-121 (SPAdes) | ecosystem: Environmental > Aquatic > Marine > Oceanic | place: Pacific Ocean | collected 2001-06-02 | reverse complement strand
CACCTCAAGCAATGGCGCGGCATCGCAACCCGATACGCCAAGAACCTCTCTTCCTTCCTCGCCGCCGCTCAGATTCGTTGCTGGGTCTTGTGGCTTAAAATCTCCTGACGACAGCGCCTAACGCCCACCCACCGTAACGCCTATCGTCTTGCTAGCCATGAGCGAAACGCTGAGCCCGATAGCGTTCAAGGCTCGGTTCGGCGCAGTCCATGAACGAGACGAAGTGGTTACGCTCTTGCCAGATGACCTCGAGGTCGTAAACGCAAAACGCATATTTTGTTGGGTCTTCGACCCAGCCCGATGCAGTTTGAACCGAGACGGACGTGAACAGCTCATTGCCGTTATCCCACCACGCCAGAACGAGATAGGCCATGTCCGCGCCGTCATGAAATATCGCAAACGCTGGAGTGGACGCCCAAGCCACCTTCTTTTGCTTTTTGACCGCTTCCAGTCGCGTGAAATACGGAGCCTGGTTCACCGGCTGGTGGCGGGCCGAAATGGTGTAGACCTTGATGCCGTCGGGGTCAGACCAACTTGGGTGGCTCTCGGTTTTTCTGGATTGGAACATGGCGGCTTCTTGAATCGCTAGTTGTCAGGTCCTTAGTTGGGCGGCAGATTGTGGCCCAAGCCTTCGATGAGCACGAGTTCGGATCGGGGAATAGCCTACGCCAGCGCCGTGACGCCGCCCTACCCTTACTATCCCTACTGGAACGGCCAGTTCACCGAGCGCAATCCCCCGGCGGTACCGACACAAATACCGTCAGCAGCGACGGTGGTGGATTGATCCGACAGCCTCGGCAGAGAACGGACATCAGCTTTATCTCGCTGTGGGTTCATGAGTGCTCCGGGTATGTCGGTTCAGCTTGATAGGTCGACGCGCACATCCTGTGGCGCCAGCGCTTCAAGAAAGGCGCGCGCGTCGAAGGCCTGGGCGGGCGCGAGCACGCCGGCGCGGCCACCCTGATCCAGCAGCCGCAATGCGGCGCTCACAACCAGCGGTGCCGTGATGGCGTAGATGTCGCGTCCGGCCGCACTGGCACGACGGATCGCGCCGCCGCAACGCGCCTCGACTTCGACGCGGAAGCACTGCGCCGAACGCCCCGAGCCGTCGACCGCCTCGGGCGGTGGTGTCGTGGGATCGCGCAGGTCGTTCAGCGGCGCGAGATTCATGTACGCGGTGACCGCGTTGACGGTGAGGTGTTGTGCGATCAGCACGGTTTCGGTCAATGGCGTGGCAACGACTTCCAGTGCGCCAAACGGATCGCCGAAGTTCCAGATTCGGCGCGGCGCCGGTTCGGGGATCGGCGTCAGCCGGCCGTCGCGTACGATCAGGCGCGGTGCCGTGTTGCGCCGGCTGGTTTCACGAGTCCCGGCCGTGGGGTGCCAGCCGTCGAGCGCCACGGCAAGATCGATGGAATCCGGCGCGTCCCAGCCGCCGCAGGCTGCGCTGGCCAGCAGGTCGCCCAGCCCGCCGTAGAACGCCATGGCCGGCACGACCGTTACCCCGGCACGGCGTGCCGCCGCGTCTCGCTTCCGGTGGATATTCAGCGCCGTGAGCTGCTCGGCGGGCACATCGAGATAGGGGATGCGCGCGCGCAGGGCGGCGTCGATCACCGGCAGTGCGGTATCGAAGAATGGCCCGGCACAATTGATGACGGCCGAGGCATCCCGCAGCGCTGCATCCAGCGAAGCGGCATCCTCCACGCGCGCCGCGCGAGCACCGATCGGCAGCTTTGCGGTATCGCGACCGATCGCAATGGGCGTCGCTCCGCGACGCTTGATCTCGCTGACGACGAAGCGGCCGGTATGCCCGCTTGCGCCGACGACGGCGATGGCGGCCGGTGCGCTCACGAATCCCGCTCTGCGAGCGCCCGGCAATACGCGCGCGCTGCCTCGTCGACGGGATGCATGCATTCAATGCGCGTTTCCTCCGCCGTGATGTCCCAACTGGTGCCGAAGCCGGTCAGCGTCGAAAAGAAACTGAGCGGGCCGGTGGGGCCGATGAACACGGTGGTGATGACAGGCAGTGGCGCCCGCGCCTCGCGGCGGCGCCAGCCACTCGGAACCTCGGGAAAGGCCAGCACTTCGTCCAGCAACGCATGTAGCGCGTGGTCGACGGGATTGCGCGCACATGCCTCGTGGAGGTGGCGGATCAGATCGCCCGCGACCTCGTCCCAGTTGCCGATGTGGGGGCGCATGTCCCCAGGGTCGAACACTTGCCGCAGAATGTTGCCGTGACGCGGCCCGCCCGTTTTGATCGACCCGAGCAGCCGCGTCATGCCCCGGTTCGCGGCGAGCACGTTCCAGCAGCGGTCGACTGCGAAGGCCGGGTACGGCTCCTGCTGCGCGAGAATGGAATCGACGGCGCGCGCGAGCAGCTGCAACTCCGGCGCAGACAGGCCGGATTCGCGATAGATCGGCGCATAACCGGCGGCCAGCAGCAGCGCATTGCGTTCGCGCAGCGGCATGCCGAGCGTGTCGGCGAGCTGATCGAGCAGTGCGCGGCTGGGCTGGGCCTTGCCGGTCTCGATGCAACTCAGGTGACGCGTCGAGATGTCGCTGTCCAGCGCCAGGTCGAGCTGGCTGATGCGTCGCACCGCCCGCCATTCACGCAGCATGCGGCCGACGGGTGTCGCGGCGTTGGCGGGCCTGTCTTGAGCTGCGGTCATGGACCCACCTTAGCCAGTCCACCCGACGGATTCCATGACCTCGGAGGTCAACACGGCGGCGCGGCTTGGCTCGATCGATACCAGCGCCGATCTCGTCTGCCTGTACCGAATGCCGCATTCAGCGAAACGGGCACGCGGCGTAGCAATTTATATGCGACGCATCGATCGTAGCTCCCGATAACGTGCCAGCAGGCGGGCATCGATCTCCGTGGGCGCTGCCGACACGACCTCGCAGCCATGGTGGCGAAGGCTTGCGCGCTGCAGGCGCGCCGCGTGCTGCGCCTGCACGGCCGCGAGGCGAATGTAGGGATCTTGCCAGCGGCGAGGCTTGCGCTGCGCCAGGGTTTCGAGGGCGCTGTCCTCGAAACCGGCGAACAGCGGCAGGTGCCTGGGAACCAGCAGTGAGACGGCATCGGCAAGCGGCGAGGCGCTGGCGCCGCTGTCGATGTCGGTGAACCAGAGTATCAACGTGCGCTGGCGACACAGCCGTCGCAGGGCCAGGGCGGCAGGAATCGGATCGGCTTCGGTGGCTGCACTGTCCAGTTGCGTGAGTGATCCTTGAATCCGGCGCAGGGCGGCAAGTCCGGCGAGAGGCGCTTGCCGTACGCGCAAGCCTTGCGGGTCATAGACCAGCAGCCCGACGCGATCTCCCAGAGCCACGGCCCGTTCCGCGATTCGGGCGGCGGCGTTGACGGCGTGATGCAGACGCATCAGTTCGCCGATCTGCTGGCGACCGGCACGGCCGGCGTCGATCACCAGCATCAGTTGGAGTTGCTGTTCGTCGGCATATTCGCGGGTAAGCCAGCGGTCGCGCCGCGCCGAGGCGCGCCAGGCGATGTTGCGCAAGGCGTCACCGGCGCGGTAGTCGCGCAAGCCGTAGGGTTCCGCACCGGGGCCTGCGGCGATGGCGGCCTCGAGACCGTAGCGGGCGGCGCCAGCTTCAGCACTTTGTACGCGGCCGGTATCGGGTCGTACCGCTTGCGCTTCACCCGGCGCGGGCAGCTTGCGCCGCCACCATCCCAGGCCGAGCGGACCTAGCACACGAAGCTGTAGTGAGGGCCAGGCCCAGTGACCGAGCTGAGTCGGCGTCCAGTCTGCTTGCACAAGCGCAGGCCGATCCAGATGCTCCCATTCGAGCCGTACATCGCGACCCGAAAACAAGCTCGGCGTCGGCAGATAGATCCGGGCCGCGCGAGCCTTGCCGTGTACGGCGTGCAATTCGACGCGCGGTTGCCAGCTGCGGCCGAGGCGCGGCGCGGATGCCTGATCCAGCCGCGATGTCAGGCTGAGGCGGTGCGAGTAGGCGCCGTCGAGCGCCCAAAGCACAAACCAGATTGCGGCCAGAACCGACCACAGTCCGGGGCCGCCGGCCCACTGCTCGGCGATACCGATCAGCAGGATCAGCGCCGCCGAGCGGAGTCCGCGACCCGACAGGTTCATTCGGAATTCGCACCGCCGGCCGCACGCGGAACCGGGACCGCCTCGATTGCGGCGCTGACCAGCCGCTCGCCGGTTTCGCCTTCCAGCGCGGCTTCGGGCTGTGCCAGCAGGCGATGCGCGATGACTGCGCTGGCAACGCGCTTGACGTGGTCCGGTGTGAGATAGGCGCTGCCGTCGAGCGCCGCCGCCGCGCGTGCGCAGCGCATCAGTGCCAGTGCGCCGCGCGTGGACAGGCCCAGCGCGATCTTTGGGTGACTGCGCGTGGCGGCGGCGATGGCGGTCACGTATTCGTACAGGGCGTCGCTGACGTGCACGGCGCCGGCCTGCGCGCGCGCGGCGATGAGCAAGGCGCCGTCCAGCACCGGCAGCTTCCCGAGTTCAGCGAACTGACCGTTGTCCGAGCCGTCATAGGCGCGCAGCACGGCGATCTCGGTGGCGGTATCCGGATAGCTCAGCGACAGCTTGAGCAGGAAGCGGTCCAGCTGCGATTCCGGCAGTGCGAAGGTGCCCTCGAATTCGTGTGGGTTCTGGGTGGCGATCACCAGGAAATCCGCCGGCAGCGCGTGGCGCTCGCGATCCACGGTGATGGCGCGCTCCTCCATCGCTTCGAGCAGCGCCGCCTGGGTCTTGGGGCCGGTGCGGTTGAGTTCGTCGACCAGCACGACGTCTGCCACCAGCGGTCCCGGCAGCCATTCGAACTTGGCCAGGTCGGCGCGCCAGATGTTGACGCCGGTGAGGTCGGCCGGCATCAGGTCGGGCGTGCACTGCACGCGCTGGAACTGGCCGCCGAGCTGGTGCGCCAGACTGCGCGCGAGCAGGGTCTTGCCGAGACCGGGCGGGCCTTCTAGCAGCACATGGCCGCGCGCGATCAGCGCGATCGCCAGATCGTGGACCAGGGCGTCGGCGCCGAACATGACGCGGCCGGTATGTTCGGCCAGTTGCTGCAGCAGCTGTTGAGCGGAGTTCACGGCAATTGTTCCTCGATTCGTTGTTGTAGCGTCATCAGCGGCCGCAGGTCGCGCCGTCCGTTCTGTACGCGACGGGCCTCGTCGCGCAGTTGTTGGCACAGGTCGCGGTCAACGCCCGCGCTGTCCAGCAGGGTCCAGCTTTCTTCGGTGGAGGCGGTTCGGCCGAGCCGGCGCTGCACGGACTCGTGAAAATGCCGCATCAGCGCGGCGCCGGCCTCATGCGGCGCCAGGCGACGCGCAAGGAAGCCGCCGACGGAAACGGCAAAGTCGCCGGGCGTCACGCCGCTTGGTGCGGACGGCGGCCGTGTGAAGCGCGAGGCGTCCGCCAGCAGATACAGCAGCCAGATCGCCAGCGCGAAGCCGATACTGGCGTGCAGCCGTGGATCGCCGTAGAACGCTGCGGGGTCGTATAACGCCGAATCGCCCTGGTGCATGTCGTCGAAGATCACTGCGCCGCCGGGACGCAGCGAAAGGCCCAGCAGGTTGGAGAAAAATCGTGCGTTGTCGGCCTCGGCGAGATCGCGGTTCGACAGGATTTCCGGGTAGCTGGACACGAACACTCGGCCGTTCCCGAGACGGAACTGGCGCAGCGCGACCTGTCCGCCGACGGTATCGCAGAGCCAGTCGAAGTGGAACCGGATATCGGAGTCGCTGTAGACCACTTCCATTTGCAGGGGATTGGGGTCTCGCTGGCGCACGCCCAGTTCATGGATACCGGCCAGCAGTGCGTCCCCGACATCCGCGGGATGGGGCTTGAGCTTGACCGCGCCGGATGGCGGCAAGACCACCGATTCGTCCGGGGGCTCGTCGGTGCCGGCGTCGGGTGCGGTGGTGTTCGCGGATTCGTCGGGTGGCGGCGTGAACAGCTCGGCACAAATCGGCGCGGTGTCCAGGCTCCAGGACGGTGAGCCCTGATCCAGTTCGAGCGCATTGAGGGTGGCGGCGGCCGGAACCGGCCCGGCCCAGGCCGGCCGGCTGGCATTGGCATACAGCACGAAGACATCGTTTCCGCGGGCCACCCAGTCGTGCAGCGCGCGCTGTTCGTTCAGGCGTACCGTAGCTAGGCTGGGCAGTGCCAGGATCAGCAGATTGCCCTCGCCGCGTGTGGCGACGGCGCTGAGGCGGTCGTAGCGTTCACGCAGGCGCCGCACCGGGATGCCGGACTGATCCAGCCAGCGGTACAGTCCATGCAGGCCCGAATCGCCGAGATCCTGACTGCTCGGTCGCGAGATGTCGGAAGACTCCGACTGGCCCAGCGGAGACAACACCGCCACCGCCAGCAACAGGGCCAGCAAGGCGCCGCACACGGTCAGTACGAGGTCTCTCACGGCGCCTTGGCAAGATTCACGGCGAGTCCGCGCAGGCGCGCGAATTCGGCGTCATCCGGGCAGGCCGAGCCGTAGATCGCCGGCTCCAGTCCGTCGAGCAGGGTTTCGAAAGTCGCGCCGGGCGTTCCGGCGAGACCGCGGCGCAGCTCGCGATTGGTGCGGGCCTCGTCGGCCGGGAGGTGTCCCGCTCCGCGCAGGCGCCGGATCAACCATTGCAGCAGTGCGGCGCAGCGTAGCCGTGGAGACAGGCGGTCGAGATCGGCGATGTCCAGCTCGGGCGGTTCCGGTGCTTTCTCGTCAGCGCCCGTCGGCGCCCGGCTTCGTGCGCGGCGATGCGCGCCCACGCCGGACGCGCGCAGCTCGATGATCACCACCGCCAGCACGCTCAAGACGATCAGCGCCACGGTGGCCCAGAACAGGGCTTTCCAGATCCATCCCGGTACGGCCTGAAGCCACTCGCCGAACTTGAGCAGCCATTCGGGCGGCTCGGCGTCGCCGGCCTGCGGGTTCAGCAGGCCTTCGAGCCAATCGCGAAAGCGCTGCCAGAGCCCGGCCGGCGCCTCCGCCGCTTCCGTCTTGATTGCGGCCAGCAGCTCGGGGACGAGAGCGGGGTCCGGGACTTCGATGCGCTCGCGCGACTGTGGCAGCGTCGCCGCGAGATCCCGCAGGCCTTCGGCGCCGGTTTCGGCGACCCATTCGGAGTTGTCCGCGTCGTCGGCATAGCTGGCCTCGACCGCTGCGCAGGCCGCGAATGCGGCGGGGCGCAGGTCGGTGCCGGCACGCGCGGCGGCGCAGCTCAGCAGTTGTTCACGCGTGATTGCGGCGCCGGCCGGTGACAGGAGGGTCAAGCCAAGGCACAAGCACAACAGGCGCGATAGTCGTCTCACGTCACCGACTGGTCGATACGTGCCGCCAGATCGTCGCCGCCCTTGCGCACCTGAAGGTCGCGCAGCAGCACCAGGGGAATGGCGTAGATCAGCGGGTAGAGCACGGCTGACAACACCGCATTGCCGACAAGATAAGCCAGCAGCGCCCACGTTCCCACGGATTCGCTCTGCGTGAGAATGTCACCGATCTGGCCGAACGGCAGCAACAAGGCCAGGACCGCGATGCAGGCCACATAGACGGCGAGATAAATCAGCGTGGCGGTTCCCAGAACCGTGGCCGAACGCCACCAATGTCCACGCACAAGATTCCAGCTCTTGGCCAGGCATTCAAAAACACCCTCGCGATCGAGGATTCGCAGGTACCAGCACAGGCTGAATCCCACCATGGCCCAGACGCCGGGAACAATCAGCAACACGAATCCCACCATGATCAACAAGCCCATCACCAGCGTGATGAAGATCAGGGGCAAAACATGGCGCCAGGCTCCCCAGAACGCCTGCCAACGGGTCATCTGATGGCGTTCCTCGGCGAGATCGTCGAGATAGCGAATGACCGCGATCATCAGCACAAACGAGATCAGCGTGCAGGCGACCGAACCCACCACGCTGAGCACGACCAGCGAGGTCTGGTCCGACATCCGAATGCGCACCAGATCGAACAGCGCCGGCAGCGTGCCGAACAGCGCATAAAGCGAGGTCAAGGGCAGCATCCGGACCAGCGTGTTCCGGAACAGGCGAAAACCGCGATCGAGCACCTGGCCGATCGATTGAGGCGCGGGCGCAAGCAGGCTCATGTGAACTCCCCGTGGATGAGTGCAAAATCACTAAGAAGTCTGAACGATGCCGGAGGCATCGACCATCCCCGACCTCGGTGATTTTTCGATTCTTCAAGCCGCTCGATCGCGGTACGGCTAGATTTTGATCCTGGCCCAACCACCACGGCCCCAGAGGATTCCGAAGACCAGGGTCTGCAGGCTCCGGTAAACCGCCATCGCCGCCCACAGGATCGAAAAGCCCAGGTTCAGCACCGGCCCCAACAGGTAGGCCGCCGGCAGGAACAGCAACCATTGCATGGCGACCGCGACCAGCATCACGGCCTGACTGGCGCCGGCGCCGAGCAGAGACTGCATCAGGATCAGGCCGAGACCGTCGACGATGACCGTCAGGCCCACGAACTGCAGCGCCGCATGGCCCAGCGCGATCAGTTCCGGCTCGTGCAGGAACAGGCCCAGCAGCCCATCGGGGAATCCGATCATCACACCGGCCAGCACCACGAACAGCGGCAGCGCAACGCGGAACGTGTCCCAGGGCCAGCGTGCCGCGTCGCCGGGTTCGCCGCGTCCCAGTGCCTGTGCTGTCAGCGTGGCCGCGGCGATGCCGAAGCCGATCGCCGGCAGCGCCGCCACCAGCGACAGGTTGATGAGCACATTGGATACCGCCAGCGGCGCCGTGCCGAGTCGCGAGACGATCCACATCAGGGCCGTCAGGCCCGAGGCGAACAGAAACTGCTGGACCGAATTCGGCAGTCCGAGCCGCGCCAGCGTCAGCAGCTCCGCGCGGCTGGGCCAGGATTCCAGAAAGCCGGCGCGGCCGGCGAAGCGGCGCGCCATCAGGAAATAGGCGCTGGTGCCGATCAGCAGGCTGACCGTGGTGCCGATGCCGGCCCCCGCGGTGCCCAGCGCGGGAAGCCCGAGCGCGCCGAAGATGAGTACATAACTCACTATGACGTTGATGACGTGCATGCCCACCAGCGTGAACAGGTACAGGCGCGCCAGACCCACTGCGCTCCAGTAGCCCCGAAACGAGAAGTTCATGCCCACCGCGACCACGGACAACAGCCGCCACTGCAGATAGGGCGTGCCTTCCGCCAGTACGGCCGGATCGTGGCTGAGCCAGGACAGCAGTGTCGGGGCTGCCACGATCAATGCGACCGACCACGGCAGGCCGAAGGCCAGCGACAACAGCAGGCCGCCGTTGAGTGGCCGTGCCGTGTCGCTGCGGCGACCTTCGCCATAACGGCGTGCGGCCGTGGCCTGTACCGCAACGGACAAGCCCATGATCGTGGCGAAGGCCATGAAATTGACGAAACCGGCGATGCCGACACCCGCCAGCGCCGGCGCGCCGAGCGCGCCAACCATCCAGGTATCGACGAGATTGAGCAGGTTCTGCGACATCAGCCCGCCGATGATCGGCAAGGCGATCCCCAGAACCGGAGTCGTGCGGTCGCGTGTTGGAAGCAGGAGCATGTCTCAGCCTATCGCGAAACGGACGCGCGGACCGTGAAGCCAGCAGACGCCAACGGTGTTGGTATTGAACGTCGACTGCGGCGATCAGGCGTTTTTGACCATTGTTGCCGCATGCCCCAAGGGCTAGTCTTGGGACTTCGATCAGGGAGTCGCATCTCAAATGGGTATTCGGGGAAGGTTGACGGCCACGGGCCTGGCACTGCTGACACTGTCGGCCTGCGCCACCAATGAAGCCTTGACCGCTCCGGTGGAGGCCGAATCGGGGACCGTGCCGATCTATCGCCGCGCCGATGTCGATCGTGACCCGATGGCGAGCAAGGATCGCTCCAGCGACTATCGCGAAATCTATTCCCCGCCCCCGCCCCCCGATGCCGTGCCACAGCGGCCACTGACGCCCGCACCTGCGCGTCCGCCGGCGCCAGTGGCTTCGGCGAGCCCGGCCAGCGGTCTGGAGTTGCCGGTACTCGCCAAGCCGGGCGAATGCTATGCCCGCGTGGTGATCCCTGCGCGCTTCGATACCACCAGCGAGCGCGTGCTCAAGTCTCCGCAAAGCGATCGCATCGAAATCGAACCGGCGCGCTATGAGTGGGTGGAACAGCGCGTGATGGTCAAGCCGGAAAGCGAGCGCATCATCGAAGTGGCGCCGGCGCAGTACCGCTGGACCGAAGATCGCGTGCTGGTCACACCGGCCGGTGAAACGGTCGAGGAAGTGCCGGCCCGGTTTCATTGGGTCGAAGAACGCGAAATGGTCAAGCCGGCCACCCAGGTATGGAAGCCCGGCCGCGGCCTGATCGAGAAGGTCAACGATGCCACCGGCGAGATCATGTGCCTGGTGGAGGTGCCGGCCGAATATCGCACGATCCGCAAGAAGGTCATCGACGCGCCGGCCACTACGCGTCGCACCGCCACGGCGGCCGAATACAAGACCGTGCGTCGCCAGGAACTGGTGAAGCCGGCGGAAATCCGCCGCGAGACGATCCCCGCACAGTACGAGACCGTACGCGTGCGCAAACTGGTGTCCGCGGCACAGGAACGACGCATCGTCATCCCCGCCGAATATGAAACGGTGGAGCGTCAGGTCGAGGTGGCGTCCAGCCGCCTGGAATGGCGTTCGGTGCTGTGCGAAACCAATGCCACGGCGGATACGATCCGCGATCTGCAGCGCGCACTGGCCAATGCCGGCTACTCGCCCGGCAAGATCGACGGCAAGCTCGGTCCGGCCACGATGTCGGCGGTGCGTGCCTATCAGAACAGTGTCGGTCTGGCTCAGGGCGGTGTGACCAGCGAGACCCTCGATCGTCTCGGCGTTTCCCGCTAGGTGCGATGAACGGGTCAGGCTCTAGCCTGTTGGGACCGCGACTGCTGGCCCTCGGCCTGTTCGCAGCCGTGGGACCGGTCTGGGCTGCGTTCGAGGATGGCGTGCCGCTGCCGCCGGCCGCGCCAGCCGATGCGCAGGCCGGCGAATGCTGGGCGCTGGTACATGTGCCGCCGAGCTATCGCCCGGTGGAACGCCAGGTTCTGAAAACCGCCGCGAGTACGCGCACCGAATCCATTCCGCCGGTCTACGAGACGCGGACCGAGAAGGTCTGGGGCAAGGCCTATACCCGCACCGTGACGGTGACGCCAGCCGTGACCGAAACCCGCGAAGTGCAGACGCTGGTGCGCGAAGCCGGACCTCAGGAAGTCAAGATCGCGGCTCGCTATCGCTGGGTCGACGAGCGCGTTCCGGTCGGCGGCGGAACCGTGGTGCAACCCAACGCCGGCAGTACCGATGCCATGTGTCTGGTCGAGGCGCCGGCCGAATTCCTCGTGCAGCGCCGCCGCAAGCTGGTGGAGCCGGCGCGCACCGAGATGCGCGAGATGCCGGCCCAGTACAAAACCGTGCGCGAAAAGCTCGTCGTCAGCGAGGCCGTGACCAAGACTGTGGAGGTGCCGGCCGGTTGGCGTACGCGCCGAATCAAGGAAATGGTCGAGCCGGCGCGCGGGATTCGCGTGGAGGTTCCGGCGGAGTACCGCACCGAGCGCCACGAGGTTCTGGCTCAGCCGGGGCGCGTGGAAGTGCGCGCGGTGTTGTGCGAGACCAATGCCACACCCGCCCTGGTGGTGGAACTGCAGCGCAATCTCAAGCGTGCCGGCTTCGATCCGGGCCCGGTGGACGGTGTGTTCGGACCGGGTACAGCCGAAGCTCTGCAGGCGTTCCAGCTGCGGCGCGGTTATGCCGTCGGCGGCGTCACCCAGGAAACCGCCGAAGCGCTCGGCGTGAAGCTGGACAGGGTCGCCTCTCGTTAAGCAGCACGGCATCAGCGTCGCGAGCGCAATCGCCTATGCCGCAGCGGCTTGGCCGCGATCGGACGCGCGTCAGAACCAGCGCCACTGCAATTCCACGCCGTAACTGCGCTGCGGACCGTAACCACCGTAGACCGTGGTCAGGGCATCCAGGGCGTTGCCGAGGTCATAGGTCTCGTCAGCGAGATTGCGGCCGTACAGCGCGATTTCCCAGCGGTTGTGCTGGCTGCGCAGGCCGATGCGGGCGTCGATCAGACTGCGGCTGCCGACACGGAACAGCGGCGCGTTCGAGGCGGCCGAATACTGCTCCGAACGGTAGCTCCAGCTAGGGCGAACGAACCATTCGCTGCCACGGGGCCAGGCCAGCGGCGTACCGTAATCGATGGACAGTCCGGCAGACAGGCGCGGTGCATACTCGGTGCGGTTGCCGTCGTAATCCACGCCGGGGCCGCCGCCATCCTCGAAGCTGCGGTATTGCGCGTGCAGCCAAGCCAGATCCAGATCGATGCGCAGCTTCGTTTGCGGCAGCGCGGACAACGTCAGTTCGGCGCCGTAGCTGCGGACCTTGCCGGCATTGGTCAGCGTAGGCTGGATGCTCGGCGGATCGCTGCCCGGCACCGGTACGAACTGGCTGACCTGATAGTCCTGATAGTCACTGAGGAACAGGGCCAGCGCGGCGCTGAGGCGCTGATCGAAACCCAGCGCCTTGAAACCGAGTTCGTAACTGTCGGCGGTTTCCTCGTCGAACTCGATGCCGGTGGCCAGCGCCGGCACGGTGATGAAGTCGGCATTGAAACCGCCACTCTTGGCGCCGCGGGCATAGCGGACGTAGAGCATTGTCTGGTCGCCGAGGTGGCGCGTCAGCCCCAGCATCGGTGTCAGCGCCGTTTCCTCGCGCGTGGCGTGATAGCCATCGAGTTCGGCGATCGCGAAATTGATCCCGGCCTGCCCCTGCGAAGACTGGCTGATGTCCAGCGCCTTGCGGCTCAGCGTGAGGCGCGCGCCGGTGTTGAGCGTCCAGAGCGGTGTCAGCGCATAGTCGTAGGCGCCGAACAATGCGTATGACTGCGTCACCACTTCGGCGAGGCTGTCCACCGTCTGCGCCTGCGCGGGGTCCAGGCCGATCAGGAATCCATCCGTGCCGCCGAGCAAGCGGCGCTGGTTGCTGGCATCCATCATCGAAACGAACAGGCCCGCGACGTAGCGGCCGCGGCGCATCGGATCGGCGCTGGCCACGCGCAGCTCCTGGCTGAAGGTTTCGTAGTCGTCGTGATAGTTCAGCCCCAGCAGGTCGAGCGCGGAGTGATCGACGTCGGCATGCCACAGGCGGTAGGAATCGCGATACGCGGTGATCGAGGTGAACTGCCGCTCGTCGCTGCGGTGTTCGATCGTGGCGGCGACGCCGCCATTGCGATACAGGTCGCGCTCGGCGCGATTGTCGTCGGTGACGAAGGCCTGCATGCCGGCGGGTGATGGCGGCGTGAGCGTGCCGAACGGTCCGGACCGCGCTTCGCCACCCACCTTGTCGGACTCCTGCACGGCGTAGTCGGCCGAGAAATCGAGGGTGGTCCGCGCATCCGGCAGCAGCCGCAGTTGTGCGCGCAGCGCCCGGTCGTCGAGATCGCCGACCTTTTCATCGCGCGTCACGTTGTCGATCGTGCCATCGTGTCGGCGTGCGCTCGCGGCCAGCTTGAGCCGCACCTTGGCGTCCATCGGCAGGTTCAGCATGGCGGCGCTGCGCAGTTCGTCGTCGCTGCCCAGGCCCATCCGCACCGCCGATTCGAAGCGCTCGCCCGGTGCCCGCGTGATCAGGTTGATGGCGCCGGATACGGTGTTCTGCCCGTACAGATAGCCTTGTGGCCCGCGCAGCACTTCCACGCGCGCGAGATCGAACAGCAGGGCATCGGCGGCCGGCGGCGTGCCGATGTAGACGCCATCCAGATACACACCGGCGCGCGTGTCGAAACCGACATTGCGTCCGCCGCCGCCGATGCCACGAATGTAGACCGTCTGGATCGAGGTGTTGTCGGCCACCTGCAGGCTCGGCACCGCCAGCGACAGATCCGACAGGCTGTCGATCAAGCGGGCGCTCAGCTCGTCGTGGCGCACCACATCGAGCGCGACCGGCACCTCCAGGGCCGATTCATCGCGACGGTGGGCGCTGACCGTGACGGTTGCCAGTGTCGCGTCGGCGGCATCGGGCGCTTCGGCGCGCGCAGCCGGATTAAGGCCGAACAGGCCCATCATCGCGAAGGGCAGCAGCGGCCGCAGCCGACGGCCGCGAACCCGCGGTTTGCAATACTGACCGGCAGTGGTCATTGGTCGTCCTCTTGGCGTGAACCGACCAGGCCTGAGACCCAGCCGGCTCCGCAGGAACGCGCCTCGTGTCGAGGTCCGTTCCATCCCTGTCGTTATATCCGCTCGTGCGGTGTGGCCATGATCCCACAACGACCATGACGTTTGTCGCGCGCGAGGCCGCTGCGTGCGGAGTCGCCCATCGAGCGGGCTTGACCGGCCTCGTCGCTGCCCTAAGATCGCGCCACGCCCCCGCCATAGCCGAGCCTCCATGTCCGACCCCTTGCTGACGCCCGCCCAGGCCCGTGTGATCGCCTCGCTCGTCGAGAAATCGATCACCACGCCGCAGTACTACCCGATGACCGTCAACGCGATCATGGCCGCCTGCAACCAGAAGACCGTGCGCAATCCGATCATGAGCCTGAGCGAACGCGACGTCGGCGGTGCCCTGGCGGACCTCGAAGCCATGAAGTTCGCCACGCGTGACGATTACAGCGGCCGCGTGCCGAAATGGCGCCAGCAGTTCCAGCACCAGATGCTGCTCAAGGCACCGACCATGGCGGTGCTGGTCACGCTGATGCTGCGCGGCCCGCAGACCGCCGCGGAGCTGCGCAGCAACGCCAGCGCCCTGGGTGGCCCGGGCGATGCCGCCGGCGTCGACGAAGCACTGGAGCTGCTGAGCGATCGAGCCGAACCGCTGGTCAAGCAGCTGCCGCGCGCGCCGGGTCAGGCAGCCTCACGCTTCGCTCATCTGCTGTGCGGTGAGGACGCGATTCCTGCCGAACCGGCATCCGGCGGCGGTAGCCGGGGCGGCACTGACAGCGCCGCCCTGCTCGCCCGCATCGACGCCCTCGAAGCACGGGTCGCGGCGCTCGAATCGGAGCGGGACGCGGGATAGACCAGACGAGCCGCTCAAGCTCGATTCAGGCGCGGCTGGCACCGTCGAGCCCAGACACGAACAGGAGCGAGCCCATGGGCAAGCTGGTTGATGGGATCTGGCAGGAGGCCGGATACGACACCGACAACAACGAGGGCCGCTTCGTGCGCTGGGACTCCTCGTTTCGCGACAGCGTGGAAGCCGATTCCGATGCGCGCTATGCGGCAGAACCGGGGCGCTACCGGCTGTACGTGTCGCTGGCCTGCCCCTGGGCGCATCGCACGCTGATCGTGCGTGCGCTCAAGGGGCTGGAACAGGCGATTCCGGTATCGATCGTCGATCCCTACATGGGTGAGCAGGGCTGGAGTTTCAGCAACGGCCCCGACTGCATTCCCGACCCGCTGTTCGGGGCCCGTCATCTGCATGAACTTTATGTGCGCGCCAAACCGGATTATTCCGGTCGCGTGACCGTACCGGTGCTGTGGGACACGCGACACGGCTGCATCGTCAACAACGAATCGGCCGATCTGCTGCGAATGCTCAATCGTGCCTTCGATGCTTACGCCAATCGGGAGCTGCAGGATCTGTATCCGGCCGAACATCGCGAACAGATCGATGCGGTCAATTCGCGCGTCTACGATCAGGTCAACAACGGTGTCTACAAGGCCGGCTTCGCGAGCACGCAGACGGCCTACGAGGAAGCGGTCGGTGAACTGTTCTCAGCGCTCGACTGGTTGGAAACCCACCTCAAGGACCGCGACTGGCTGGTCGGCGAGCGGCTCAGCGAGGCCGACATCCGTCTGTTCACCACGCTGATCCGCTTCGATGCGGTCTATCACGGCCACTTCAAGTGCAATCTGCGGCGGATCAAGGACTATGCGCGGCTCGAAGCCTATCTGGAGCGCCTGTACGCGATTCCGCAGATCGGCAGCACTGTGAACTTCCGGCACATCAAGCAGCACTATTACAGCAGCCACAGGCAGATCAATCCTAGCGGCATCGTGCCGGCCGGGCCGATCCTGCCCTTTCTATAACGTGAATCTCGGATAGCGAGTCCATTGCCCCTCGCCCACAAAGTGGGGGCCGGTGATGGGGAGAGGGCGCCCCCAGCCTGGCACGAGGAGTCATGCCGGACGTGCCGATATGACTCCTGATTCCTGACGATCAGACCCTCATCAATCGCCGCGGCTCAGCGATCCGACTCGTCGGCCTTCATCGTCTGCGTTACCAGATTCGCAAGCCCGGCGATCCGGCCGCGCGAGGCCGGCGGCAGGCGCTGGTATTCGAAGTAGCCGCCGCCGAAGGCGTAGGACACGGCCAGTGGGCCGGGTGGTATCGCCGCGTCGATCTCGGCCAGCGCAGCTTCACGCTGCGGTCCGCGCAGGCGCGCGAAGATTGCGCGAAACGCCTGATCCATGCGCTCGCTGCGTGCCACGGCGGCGGGTGCACGCAATTCCAGGATGGTCTCGAAACGCGGGTCCAGTTGCAGATCGTCGGCCAGGAACACTTCGCGGCCGGTGGCGCCGAGTTCCTGCATCGGGAAGGTTTCGACCAGGGCACCGACGTCCGACAGGTGCTGCGGCACCGGCGCGGCCTGCGGCGCCGCGCGCGCATAGGCCTGACGGATCACCTCGGTGCAGTAGAGACGCTGGCTGTCGTCGAGGATCAACTTGAAGTCGTACCAGAGATCGTCCGCGACACGTTCGCTGGCGTCGGTGTAGGCGGCGACGGCGGCCCGCTGCGCAATCTCGGGGACGCGATGTCGCAGTACTGCGAAACGCACGAATGGCTTGTCCAGCCATTCCTCCAGTGCTTCGGTGCGCACACCGTCGCCGGCCAGCGCCTCGACCACGTCGAGCGTGCGCCATACCGGTGCGAGACCGATGATCGCCGCATGCGAGAAATCGCTGCCGGACAGGCCGATCTGGCCGACGGCCGCCGACACCACCTGTGGGCTGCGCAGCAGCAGCACGTCGCCGGCCTTCAGTTCGAGTTGCGGCGCCTGTTGGCGCAGCGCCTCGGCGATCGTGGTCCCCTCGTCGAATGCGGCCAGTTCCGCCCGATCGCCGAGCCGGCGAAGCGCGTGCAATCGGGCGCGCAGGCCGGGCATGCAGGCCGGGTCGGCCGTACCGGCGGCCTCGCCGAGTTCACGAAAGGCTTGCGAAAGCATGGCCTCGTCGACGGCGACGTCTGGCGCTTCCGAGGCCGAATCGAGCCGTGCGTCGGCCGAAGACGCGCATTCACCGGCCGTGGCCGTGTCGGGCGGGATGGTGGGCGCATTCTCGAAGCCGGGCCTTGCCTGTTCCTGCGCCGATGCGGCGAAGCCGGCCAGCACCGTGCAGGCGGCAAGGATGCATCCGATCGTGTTTTTTCGAAGCTTCGCCATCAGCGTCCGCATTGTGGTTTGGCGGACTCACGCGCAGCAAGAATCCCGCCCGCGACGGCGCATGGTGTGTCCGTGTTCCGAATACTTCCAGACAGGCGATCACTTGATTCATGCCGATTGACCACAACACATTCGACCAGTTCTGGGTGCTGATCTGCGCCGTGCTGGTGGTGTCGATGCAGGCCGGCTTCACCTGCGTCGAGTCCGGTCTGGTGCGCGCCAAGAACAGCATCAACGTGGCGTTCAAGAATCTCATCGATTTCTGTATCGCCTCGGTCCTGTTCGGCCTGGTCGGTTTCGGCCTGATGTTCGGTGCCAGCTGGCACGGCCTCGTGGGCACCACGCCGGATATGCTGTTCGGCGAGGTGTCGCCGTGGATGTACGTGTTCTTCATCTTCCAGCTCGCGTTCTGCGGCACCGCCACGACCATCGTCTCCGGCGCCGTTGCCGAGCGCATGCGGTTCTCGGCGTACTGTGTGTCGGCACTGGTGGTGTCGATGCTGGTCTACCCAGTGATCGGCCACTGGGCCTGGGGCGGCGCGCTCGAAGGGACCGCCAGTGGCTGGCTGGCGCAGCTCGGTTTCATCGACTTCGCCGGGTCCACCGTGGTGCATTCGGTCGGCGGTTGGGCCTCGCTGGCCTGCCTGATGATCATCGGCCCGCGGGTCGGTCGCTTCGGGCCGAACGGTCGGCCGATCGAGGGTCACAACCTGCCGGTGGCGACGCTCGGCGTGTTTCTTCTGTGGGTAGGCTGGTTCGGTTTCAATGGCGGCAGCACGCTGGGTTTCACTGCCGACGTGCCGCTGATCATCGTCAATACGGCTCTCGGCGCCGCGGCCGGCGGCATCGCCGCCGGGGTGTTGACCTGGCGGACGATGGGCCGGCCGGCGGTGGACAAGATCATGAACGGCGTGCTTGCCGGTCTGGTCGCGATCACCGCCAACTGTCATATCGTGTCGCCGGCCGCGGCCTTGCTGGTGGGCGCCGTTGGCGGTCTGGTCTGCGTGCTCGGCATGCAGATGCTGGAACGCCTGCAGATCGACGACGCAGTGGGCGCGGTGCCGGTGCATCTGTTCGCCGGTGTCTGGGGCACCCTGGCCGTGGCCGTGTGCGCGCCGGATGGAAGCTGGGGCGAGGGCGTGTCGCGCTGGCAGCAACTGCAGATTCAGGCGCTGGGCGTGAGCACGATCGGCCTGTATTCCTTCGGTGTCTCCTATGTGTTGCTGAAGCTGGTCAACCACTTTCTGCCCTTGCGGGTCAGCGAGGACGACGAGCGTATCGGGCTCAATATCGCCGAGCACGGTGCCAGCAGTGCGGTGCTGGATCTGATCGTGCAGATGGACCGTCAGGCGCGACGCGGCGAGTTCTCACAGCACATCGAAGTCGAGCCGGAAACCGAGGCGGCGCGCATCGCGATGTTCTACAACGCGGTGCTCGACAAGTTCTCGCTGGAAACCGACCGGCGGCAGATGGCGCTGAAGAAGCTGGCGCAGCTTGCCAACTACGACACGCTCACAGGGCTCGGCAATCGCCGCCTGTTCCAGGAAGCGCTCAATCGCGCGGTGTTGCGGGCCCAGCTCAAGGGCACGCGCGGCGCCATGCTGTATATCGATCTCGACGATTTCAAGCGTATCAACGACCGCTTCGGCCATGCCGCCGGTGATGCCCTGCTCAAGCATGCCGCCGCGCGCATGGCCGAGATCGCCGAGGCGCACGATGTGCTCGCGCGGATCGGCGGCGACGAGTTCGCCCTGTTGCTGGAGACGATCGCCGATACCGAGCAGGCCGTTGGCGTTGCCGAACGCCTGTTGGCGGCGCTGTCGCAACCGTTCCCGGTCCGCGAGCACAGCCTGCGGGTGCATGCCTCGGTCGGCATCAGTACCTTCGACGGCCGAGACGGTGACGGGGCTGCCGTGACCCAGCGCAGCGACGAGGCGATGTACACCGCCAAGCTCGCTGGCAAGGGTGGCGTGCGTGTCTACGCCCTGGACCCGGACGAGTTCGCGCCGGTGGTGTAAAGGTGTTCCAACAGCCATGCCGCAAGCGGCACCCCGCAAAATGAACCTGCTGCGGCATGGCCGTTGCCCTCACCCACCGCTCGCAGTCGCGAGCGCCCCCCTCTCCCGCAAGCGGGCGAGGGTCGGTCGGCATCACGCCGCGCGTGATTCACGTCGAACGCAAAGAGCCGGCGCAGGCGCCGGCTCTTTGCTGAACGGGTGAGCCTTCTCAGGTCTCCCAGCCGCATTCGCGGCCTTCGTTCTGTTCCTTGAGGTAGTTCATCAGCGGTTCGAAGTATTCGATGATCGCGCTGGCGTCCATTTCGCGCGTGCCGGTCAGCTTCTCCAGGGCGTCCTGCCACGGCTGGGATGCGCCGAGTGACAGCATCTCCTCGAACTTCTTGCCGACTTCCTTGTTGCCGTAGATGTCGCAGGCATACAGCGGGCCGTCGAAATCGGAGGCCTCGCACAGCGCGCGCTGGAACTGGAACTGCAGGATGAACGCCAGGAAATAGCGCGTGTACGGCGTGTTGCCGGGGATGTGGTACTTGGCGCCCGGGTCGAAATCCTGCTCGTTGCGCGCCATCGGCGGCGCCACGCCCTGATAGCGTTCGCGCAGTTCCCACCAGCCGCGGTTGTAGTCCTCCGGTGCGATCTCGCCGGAGAACACCTTCCAGCGCCACTGATCCACCAGCTTGCCCCAGGGCAGGAACACGATCTTGTCGAGTGCCAGCTTCATCTGCGAATTGATGACGGCGTGCTCGTCTTCGGAAACCTCGTCGATCAGGCCGATCGTCTTCATGTGCTGCGGCGTCAGCGACAGCGTGATGGTGTCGCCGATCGCCTCGTGGAAGCCGTCGTGCGCGCCGGTCTGGAACAGCGGCGGCAGATCGTTGTAGGCCAGGTAGTAGTAGATATGACCGAGTTCGTGATGGATCGTGTAGAGCTGCTCCTCGTCCGGCTCGATGCACATCTTGATGCGCACGTCGCCTTCCATGTCGACATCCCAGGCGCTGGCATGGCAGACCACGTCGCGGTCGCGCGGCTGCGTCAGCAGGGATTTCTTCCAGAACGATTCCGGCAGCTCCGGCATGCCCAGCGAGGTGTAGAAGTCCTCGGCGATCTTCGTCATCGCCACCGAGCTGTCGGCGTCGGCCTGATGGCCGATTTCGGCCAGGTCCTCGGGAGTCGGCTGGCCGTTGAACTCACCGAGGCGCTTTTTGTAGGCCTCGTTGCGGCGCTTCTGCAGCGCACTGCTCACGTCGAGATCGCCGACGCCGGGATAGGGCTGCACTTCCGGATAGATGTTGCTCCACTGCTGCGCCCACATATTGCCGAGCAGATGGGACGGAATCAGGCCGTCGGCAGGCACTTCGTCCGGATACTGCTCGTGCAGTTCGGCGCGCACATAGCAGTGCAACTGGTCGTAAAGCGGCTCCACCTGCGACCACAGCCGTTCGGTCTCCGCCTCGAATTCGGTGGGACTCATGTCGTAGCCGGAGCGCCACAGCTCGCCGGCGTCGGCAAAGCCCTGTTCGCGCGCGCCTTCGTTGACCAGTTCGACGAAGCGCTGATAGTCCTTGCGGATCGGTCGGGCGGTTTCATGCCAGCCGGCCCAGGCGTCCGCGCGGGCCTGCGGCGAGGCTTCGGGATCGTCGATGATCTTTTCGATCTGCTGCAGGCTCAGGCATTCCTGATTGCCGGTGGCGCCCTCATGACACCACTTGCCGGCACCGTAGTTGGCCTCCATCTTCGCCGCTATCTTCGCCAGTTCCTCGCGCTTGCCGGCGTCGGAAGGCGCGGGCATCGAGGTCAGCAGCTTGAGCAGCTTGATCGAGCGGCCAGTCTGCGCCGACATCTCGACATCGTTGTAGGCCTTGGCCGCTTCCAGTTTTTCGCTGAGCCAGCCCAAGGAGCGCTCGGTGGCCTTGGAGGCCAGCAGCTGGGTGTCGTCGGTGATGTAGGTCGCGGCGGCCCAGTAGGCGGCGTTGTCGATCGGCGCCTGCTTCTTCATCTCGCTGCTGATCTGTTCGACGAAGCGGTCAGCATCGGCGCTGCCGAGCTTCTGCGTTTTCGCGGGAACGGGTGTTTCGGGATCTTCCGGTTCACCGCAGGCGCTGAGGCCGGCGGTAAGGACTGTCGCGGCGAAGACAGTCGTGGGGATCACGGCTCGCAGACCGGTACGCATGGCTAGACTCCCTGCATTGATTTGGCTGCTGCGCACGGCAGCGATGGTTCGGTGCGTGCAGTCCTGCGAGGCGCCTGGCCTCGACCCCGGACTGGCGGACACATGTTGCGATGATGCGCCGTGCCTTCAGACCGTCGCAAGCAGCCAGCGGAAACCGAGCACGGCCAGTGCCACGATCACCGACACCAGAACGGCGAGACCGCCGAAGTTGATCAGGCGTCGCTGCGGTGTTGCCGCTGGCGTTTGCGTCTGCCGGTCCAGGTGCTGTTCCAGCAGCCTGGAATTGCGCAGATTGGCCTTGTAGCCGAAGTCGAACAGATCGCCCAGCACCGGGATCAGGCCGATCAGGGCGTCCAGCGCCAGGTTCAGCAGCATTCGCAGGATCACTGCGCCAGGCGCGCCGAGGCGCACCGCCTCGAAGACGATCGACGCGGATAGCAGCAGGCCGACCACGTCGCCGACCATCGGGATCAGTCCGATGATCGGTTCGAGACCGATGCGGATTCGAGTGCCGGGGATGCGGAAGGCAGCATCCAGCCAGTTGGCGAGTCCACGAACCCGGCTGCGTGCGGCCTCAAGCTCCTGGGGGGAAGGTTGCCTGGACGCCATGGCCACATTATCGGCCGAAGTCGCGCAAATTGTCTGCGACGCGATCGGGACGGCCGACGCCGCAGCGGCGGTTAACGGGCGCGGCGGACGAACCGTTACACTGCGCATCCGCGCGCGCCCTTGGGGGTTCGTGTGCGATCTATACCAAGCTTTCCAGACTCAGCCGTCCAGAGCCGCGATCAGAGCGAACAGCCGCCATGACCTTCATTGCCCGCCTCCTGTACTGGCTGTGCTGGTGCCTGTTCCGGCCGTTCCTGCTGTGGGTGCGGTACAAGACGGCGCCAGCCGATGTGCAGCAGCATCTGGCTCTGGATCTGTCGCGTCCGATCTGCTTCGTATTGCCGGTCCGCTCGTGGACCGATCTGTTCGTGCTGCAGTCGCTGTGCAAACGCCTCAAGCTGCCGGTGCCGTATCGCAGCGGGCGCGATCTGCCGGCCCCCGGCCGCCCCGCGGTGCTGTATCAGCCAGCACTCCAGGAGAACCGTCCGCAGACGCGCGCGCTGGAGCAGCTGATGGGCGATGCCGTGACCACGCTGGACTACGACGTGCAACTGGTGCCAGTGTCGGTGTTCTGGGGGCGCGACCCCGGTTCCGAAACCTCCCTGTTCAAGCTGCTGTTTGCCGACAGCGTGCAGGCCGGTCGCGTGCGCAAGCTCTTCATCGTGCTGGCCAATGGCCGCAGCGTGCTGCTCAATTTCGGGAATCCACTGTCGTTCAAGCAATTCATGCGCGGCGAGCAGGACCCGAAGCGGGCGATGCGCAAACTGTCACGCCTGTTCAATCTGCATTTTCTTCGCGCCCGTTCAGCCACGCTGGGGCCGAGCCTGCTGCAGCGCACGACCATGATCCGCAGCCTGCTGGGTGCGCAGCCGGTGCGCTTGGCGATCGAAGCCGAGGCGCGCGAACGCGGCATTACCCTGGACCAGGCGCAGGCGCGCGCGCGCAAGATCGCGGACGAGATCACGGCCGACTACAGTTCGTCCTGGCTCAAGCTGCTGGACCTGATCCTGACGCCGGTGTGGCATCGCATCTTCGCCGGCATCGAGGTCCGTGGCCTGGAGCGGGTGCGTGAAATCGCACAGGGCCACGAAATGCTGTACCTGCCCTCGCACCGCTCGCATCTGGACTATCTGCTGGTCAGCTACACGCTGTATCACTCGGGTCTGGCGCCGCCGCACATCGCCGCCGGTGTGAATCTCAACTTCTGGCCCGTGGGCGGCCTGTTGCGCCGCGGCGGCGCCTTTTACATGCGCCGCAGCTTCTCCGGCGAAAAGCTGTATTCGACGATCTTCCGCACCTATGTCGACGCCTTGATCAAGCGCGGCTATTCGATCAGCTTCTATCCCGAAGGCACGCGCTCTCGCAGTGGCCGCCTGCTGCAGCCCAAGACCGGGCTGATGGCGATGGTGGTCGAATCCGCACTGCGCCAGCGCGCGCGCAAGGTCATGATCGTGCCGGTCTATCTGGGGTACGACAAACTGGCGGAAGCCAACAGCTACGCCAAGGAACTCGGTGGCGGCGGCAAGAAGAAGGAATCCGCGCAGGGGCTGCTCAAGGCCACCAAGATTCTCAACAAGTCCTTCGGCCGCGCCTACATCAACTTCGGCGAACCGATCCGGCTGGCGGACTTCGCCGACCAGCAGCTGCCGGACTGGCGGCAGTCGTTCGGCAGCGATGTCGAGCCGCAGCGGCCGGCCGGTTACGCGCAGGCGGTCAACAGGCTCGCCAAGGAAACGATGCGGCGGATCAACGACGCCGCCGTCGCCTATCCGGTGGCGCTGACCTCGGTCGCGATCCTGGCGGCGCCGCAACGCGCCGTTGCCGAGCAGGATCTGGCGCGGCAGATCGGCTATCTGGTGAACTGGTTGCAGCGGCATCCGTATTCGAGCGAGGTCATCCTGCCGGTCGCGGAACCCCGCGAAATCCTGAATTGGGCGGCGCCAATCGCACGCCTGTCACGCATTCCGCACACCTGGGGCGATCTACTGTGGGCCGACGGCAAGATCGCGCCGCAGTTGACCTATTACCGCAACAACGTGCAACACCTGTTCGCGCTGCCGTCGCTGGTCGCCAATCTGTTCCGGGCGCGCTTCCAGGTCTCGGAAGACACCATCGTGGCCGGCGCACGCGCGCTGTATCCGTTTCTGCGCACCGAGTTCTTTTTGCATTGGAAACGCGAGGAACTGGAGGCCGAAGTTCGCAGCGTGATCGCAACGATGCTTGATCTGGGCCTGCTGATCCGGGCGGACGACGGCTTCCTGCAACGCCCCGAAGTCAACAGCGCCGCGTTTTCCTCGCTGGCGATGCTCGGTCGCGTGCTGTCCGAGACCCTGGAGCGCTACTGCATGACGACGCTGCTGCTCGCTGCGGACCGTCGCCTGGGCTCGATTCCGCGCGCCGGGTTCGAGGAAGACTGCCGCCTGCTTGCCGAGCGCGCGGCGGTGCTGACTGGGCGCATGGCACCGGAGTTCTTCGACAAGTCGCTGTTTCGTGGCTACGTCAGCACCCTGATCGAACTCGGCGTGGTTCGCGAGGATGAAGATCAGGTGCTGCATGTGGACGCGCGCATCGACGGTATCGCCGAACGCGCGCTGGATCTGCTGGGCGGTGATGCGCAGCAGACGATTCTGCAGCTGCTGTCCAGCCGCCGCGCCCCCGCCGCGGCGAATCCGGTATAGTTTTGCGCCCATCGGGAGCCTGTGGCTCCTGTTTTCATCACGATTTCAACGTGAATTTGCGAATCATCTCCCCCAATTAAAGGTCGGATACATGACGAAGAAAGCGTACGTCGTCGCCGTGCTCGCGTCGCTGTGGCTGCTTGGCTGCAACCCCAACGGAACCGACGCAAAGGAACAGGACATGTCCTCGGACACTCTGGAAACGGACCAGCAGAAGCTCGGTTACGCGCTGGGCCATGACCTGGCGCGTTCGCTCGAGAACGCCAAGGACGAGATCGACACGGCCGCGCTCAAGCGCGGTATCGACGATGCCTTCAGTGGCCAGGAGCCGCTGATGGACGAAAAGTCCCGCGAAGAGGTCAAGACCGCTGTTGCCAAGCGTCTCCAGGAGCAGGCTGTGAAGAAGCATGACGAAGAAGCACAGGCCAACCTCGACAAGGGCGAAGCCTTCCTGGCCGAGAACGCCAAGAAAGACGGCGTGATGACCACCGACAGTGGCCTGCAGTACGAGGTCATGACCGAAGGCGAGGGCGAGAACCCGACGGCGCAGGACAAGGTCACGGTCAACTACAAGGGCACGCTGATCGACGGCACGGTGTTCGACAGTTCCTACGACCGCGGCGAGCCGGTCACGTTCCCGCTGTCGAATGTGATCAAGGGCTGGACCGAGGGCGTGCAGCTGATGAAGCCGGGTGCCAAGTACAAGTTCTTCATCCCGTCCGAACTCGCCTATGGCGAGCGTGGTGCCGGTGGCCGCATCGGGCCGAACGAGGCGCTGGTGTTCGAAGTCGAGCTGCTTGAAGTCGAGAAGGCCGCTGCGACCGAATAAGGTCTGTGTGTGGAAAAGAGGGGCGTGATCGCGAGATCACGCCCCTTTTTCGTTGCGGTGCCCTGTGCTCAGGCTGCGATATCGGGCGGTGTCTCGGCGAGACGCTGTACCTGTTCCAGCCTCAGCCGTTTCATCGGCTGTCCGTCGGTCGGTGACAGCGGTGCGCGTCGCTCCCGGCCATCAGTGAAGATGGCGATGTCCACGCCGATGTCGCCGGCCATGAAGCTCAGCATCGGCACGTCTTCGCAGCGCCCGTCGGAATAGCGGTAGCGCCGCTCGCCGATCTTGTACGGAATGCCACGGTTGCCGAAGAAGATGTCGAACTGCTCGGCTGAATCGGCGAAACCGTGGAGCTGCACACGGTGTGCGTCGGTGGTGGCACCGGTGGCGACGGCGCCGACCAGGCGAACGTCGAAATCACGCAGCAGTTGCATCGCCTTGATCGCGGTCTGGCGCATCCGAGTCAGGCGCAGCGCGTATTCGCGGCCGCCGAAGATGCGCTGGTACTCGATCACGGCCTGCTGGATGTCGGCGTTGGCGGGCATCGCACATTTTGCGCCGAGCCCAAGCCGCCCCGCGGCCTTGAGTTTGGCGGCGCGATAGTCGGCGAGCTGTTCCTCGCAGATGATGCGCGCGGCCTCCTGGATCAGGGCGCGGCGTTCGAAGCCAAGGGCACGCTTGCTCACTGGCACGACTCCGGTTCGGGAACACGCTGAATCTACGGAAGCCAGCCCCGCGGCGTCAAACCAGCGGTATGGCGACGCCGGGCGCACGTCCGATGCCCACGCCTCAGAACAGACTGTCCTCCATCGGCCGGGGCTCCTCGTCGAGGGGCTCCATCAGGTCCGGGTCGTAGGGTTCGGAGCGCATTGGTGCCTCGTCGTAGCGTCCGGCCGGCGGGCTGGGTTCGGCGTCACCGTAGTCATCGGCATTGCCGGAGGCGCCACCGGGACCGAAGGGGTTGTAGGGGTCGCTGTCATACGGATTGGCGCTGCCAGCGTTGTCCGGCTCCGGAATGTTTTCCGAAGGGACGATTTCGAAGATCGCATCCGGATCGCCAGCGGCGGCGAGCTTGCCGTTCTCCGGATTGATGCGCACGGTCGCCAGTCCCGGCGGGCGTTTACGGCTGGCTTCCGGGATACCGTCGAGCGCCACGCGCATGTACTGGACCCAGGCTGGCAGTGCGGCGCGTCCGCCGTACTCGCCACGCCCCAGCGGCGTGGGCTGATCGAAGCCGACCCAGACCGCGGCCACCAGCGAGGGCTGGTAGCCGAAGAACCAGGCATCGGTCGCGTCATTGGTGGTGCCGGTCTTGCCGGCGATGTCGTTGCGGCCGAGTTCGCGCGTGCGGTAGCCGGTGCCACGACGGGTCACGTCCTGCAGCATGCTGTCGGTGAGATAGATCAGGCGCGGGTCGACGACGCGCGGCGCCAGCGGCGGAGCTTCGGCGTCATCGGCCATGGACGCTTCGATTGGGCGCATCGCGCCGGGTGCCTGGGTCGTCGCCTGCGGATCATCGGTTTCGGATGCTGTCTGCGCCTCGGCCATGGCGGCCTGGGCTTGGGCATCGGCACATTCGGGGCAGGCGACCACCGGTTCGGCCTTGAACAGTTCCTCGTCGTGCGGCCCACGAATCTCGCGGATCCAGTACGGCTCGATCAGGAAGCCGCCGTTGGCGAACACGCTGAAGCCGCGCGCCATTTCCATGGGCGTGAAAGTGGGCGTGCCCAGCGCCAGGGTGAGGTCGTGCGGCATGCGCGCTTCGTCGAAACCGAAGCGCGAGATGAAATCGCGGGCATAGTTGATGCCAATGGCCTGCAGCAGCCGGATCGACACCAGATTGCGCGAATGCACCAGGGCCTCGCGCATGCGCGTGGGGCCGTAGAACTTGCCGCTGTCGTTCTTTGGGCGCCAGGCATCCTCCAGCAGCGGGTCGTCGAACACCACGGGCGCGTCGAGGATCACCGAGGCCGGTGTGAAGCCGGCCGACATCGCGGCGGTGTAAAGGAATGGTTTGATGCCGCTGCCCGGCTGCCGCCGCGCCTGGGTCGCGCGATTGAACTTGCCGGTGAAGAAGTCATAGCCGCCGACCAGTGCCTGGACGGCACCGTCGTGCGGATCGAGCGATACCAGCGCGCCCTGCACCTCGGGCACGGCTGAGAGCCGCCAGGATTCACCGTCGCGATGCAGACGGATCACGTCACCGGCGGCGAGTGTGTTCTTGGACGACAGGGCCGCCCATTCGAGACCGCCCTCGCCCACGCTGACGACCTCGCCGTTCGGCAGCATCGCGCGCAGCTGCTGGTCCGCATAGCGGATGACGGCAGCCGCCGGCAGCTCGGCGACCCGTGGCTGCTCGTTCAGGGCGGCGGCCACCGCTTCGCGGGCCGATTCGGGGTCGGTGGCGAGCTGCTGGGCCAGGGCTTGTGGAAGACGGCCCTCGGGGCCGGCATAGCCATGCCGTTCCTGATAGTCGAGCAAGGTCTTGCGCAGCGCCGCCACGGCGGCGAGCTGCCGTTTGGAATTCAGGGTGGTGATGACGGAATAGCCGCCGGTATAGGTGTCGTCGCCGAAACGGGCCACGGCGTCGGCGCGCGCCATTTCCGCAACGTAGTGTGCGTCGATATCCACGGCACGCGGCCGGAACTCGGCATGGACCGGTTCGGCGCGTGCGATCTGGTATTCGTCACGCGAGATTCGGCCGATATCGAGCATGCGGCCGAGCACATAGTTGCGACGTTCCTCGGCACGCACCGGATTGTCGATCGGGTTGTCGCGCGAGGGCGCTTTCGGCAGGCCGGCGAGTACGGCGCATTGCGAGAGACTGAGCTCGCCCACGGACTTGCCAAAATAGATCTGGGCGGCGGCGCCGACGCCGTAGGCGCGCTGCCCGAGATAGATCTTGTTGAGATAGGTCTCGAGGATCAGCTGTTTGCCGAGTTCGCGCTCCATGCGCAGGGCCAGCAGGATTTCCTTGAACTTGCGGGTGTAGGTCCGTTCGTTGCTGAGGAAATAGTTGCGCGCCAGCTGCATGGTGATGGTGCTGCCGCCCTGGGTCTTGTGGCCGGTCAGCACCAGGTTGACGCCGGCACGCAACAAGCCGCGCCAGTCGACGCCGGGGTGCTCGAAGTAGTGTTCGTCCTCGGCGGCGATGAAGGCGTACATCAGTTGTGGCGGCAGATCGGCGTAGGCCACCGGCGCCCGGCGCTCGGCACCGAATTCGCCGATCAGCTTGCCGTCTTCCGTGAAGATGCGCAGCGGCACCTGCAGTGGCAGGCTCTTGATCTCCTCATTGCTGGGCAGTTCGTCGGCGTAAATCGCCTTGCCGACATAGAAGGCGGCAACGGCACTCAGGCCTGCAAGCAGGGCGAGGATCAGCAGGACCAGGCCGGTCCAGAAGGCGATTCTTCCGGTGTTCATTGTTCGATTGTGTTCCACCGGACTAGCGCGGTGGCATCTTTGGGAGGTCGATCAGATAGTTGGACGCGCAACTTAGCGTTGCTTTGAGGCAATCTTCCGTTATATTAGGACTCCGTCGGGGAGGCGTCACCATGGCTGTAAACAGACCTTGTGGGCGCGTCGGGACCATATGGGCATAACTCAGTCTTTATTCGGGGGGGGCAACCAAGAGCTGCTGGGACTGGACATCAGTTCGAGCGCGGTCAAGCTATTGGAGCTCTCGCGCCGGGGTGAGCGGTATCAGGTCGAAGCCTATGCGGTCGAGACCTTACCAGCCAACTCGATCGCCGATAAGCAGATTTCAGACATCGACGCCGTCGGCGAGGCGATCGGCCGCGCCGTTTCGCGCGCCGGCACGCGCACGCGCCAGGTTGCCGTGGCGGTGTCCGGGTCATCCGTCATCACCAAGCTGATCGCGATGCCGGCGAGCCTGTCCGAAATGGACATGGAAGAGCAGATCAAGGTCGAGGCGGATCAGTACATCCCGTACCCGATCGACGAAGTCAACATCGATTTCCAGATTCTCGGGCCCACCGATGGTGGTGGCGGTACGGTCGACGTGCTGCTGGCGGCCTGCCGCAAGGAACAGATCGAAACTCTGTCTGCGGCGTTGGCGATCGCCGGGCTCACGCCCAAGGTGGTGGATGTCGAGTCCTATGCGATGGAGAACGCCTGTCAGTTCCTGACGCACCAGATGCCCAACCGGGGTCAGGGCCGCACGGTGGCCGTGGTGGACATGGGCGCGACCACCACCTCGGTGATCGTGCTGCATGACCTGCACACCATCTACACGCGCGATCAGGCTTTTGGCGGCAAGCAGCTCACCGAAGACGTGATGCGCAACTACGGCATGGTGTTCGACGAGGCGGCCAAGGCCAAGCGCTTCGGCAACCTGCCGGAGTCCTATTTCACCGAAGTGCTGCCGTCGTTCATCGGCGACATGGCGCAGCAGATCGACCGCAGCCTGCAGTTTTTCTTTGCATCCTCGTCGCAGTTCAATTCGATCGACCAGATCATTCTCGCGGGCGGCTGCGCGCAAGTGGCGGACGTCGACAAGGCGCTCGAACAGCATCTGCACATTCCCACGGTCGTCGCCGCGCCGTTTTCGCAGATGACGATCGCCGCGCGCGCCAAGCCGACCGCCCTGGCCAAGGACGAGTCTTCCCTGCTGATCGCCTGCGGACTCGCGTTCCGCGCCTTCGATCCACCGGTCTGAGGCACGAATGGCCACCCGGATCAATCTTCTCGATTGGCGCAGCGAACGCCGCGAGCGCCGCAAGAAGCAGTTCGCGGTGATGATGGGCATTGGCCTGGGCGTGGGCGTCGTGGTGGTCGGCATCGCCCTGTTCCTGATGAAAAGCGAGCTTGCCTACCAACAGTCACGCAATGATTTCCTCAAGCAGGAGATCACCGCGGTCGACCAGAAGATCAAGGAAATCCAGGAACTCGAGCGCGTCAAGGAAAACCTGCTGGCACGCATGCGGGTGATCGAGCAGCTGCAGGCTTCACGCTCCGCCACCGTGCATTTCTTCGATGAAATCGTCAACACCTTGCCGGATGGTGTGTACCTGACTGCGGTCAAGCAGCAGGGCAGCGGCGTGACCATAGACGGCATCGCCGAATCCAATGGCCGCGTCTCGACCTACATGAAGAACCTGGACGCCTCCGAGTGGTTCGCGGACCCGCGCCTGGTGGTGATCAAGACCACCGAGCAGAATCGCCTGCGCCAGTCGGAATTCACACTTCAGGTCACCAACCTGACCCGGCCCGGCGCGGCGACGGCCGACGATTCCGAGGTGCTGCGATGAACCTCCAGGATCGGTTCGACGAGCTGCGCTCGATCGACGCGCAGAATCCCGCCGCCTGGCCGGACTGGGTGCGCATAGCCGCCGCCGTTCTGGCCGGCGTGCTGGTGATCGCTGCCGGCAGCTGGTTTCTGATCAGGCCCAAGACGCAGGAGATCGAACTGGCGCGCGCGCAGGAGGTCAAGCTGCGCCAGGATTTCGAGACCAAGCAGCGCAAGGTCGCGGCGCTTGATGCGTACAAGGAACAACTCGCCGAGATGGAGCGCTCCTTCGGCGACATGCTGCGCCAGCTGCCGTCCAAGGCCGAGGTTGCCAATCTGCTCAACGACATTGCGCAGACGCGCGTCGCCGCCGGGCTCGAAGAAGAGCTGTTCCAGCCGCAGAGCGAGATCATCAAGGAGTTCTACGCCGAGATTCCGAACCGCATTCTGGTGGTTGGCGACTACAACGAGATGGGCAACTTCGTCAGCGGCGTCGCCGCCCTGCCGCGCATCGTCACGATCGAGAACGTCGAAATCCGGCCGGCCAACGCCCGTGGCAGCAATGCGCCGAAGAACTCGCCGGCCAACAGGGGCGATCTGCGCATGACCGCCACCGCCAAGACCTACCGCTATCTGGACGAGGCCGAAATCCAGGCGCAGCAGGCGGCGGCCAAACCGCGCGGAGGACGACGGTGAACCGCGCGCGCATTGGTCTGCTCGCGGCACTGCTGGCGGCCGCGCTGCTGAGCGCCTGCTCGCGCGACATGAGCGATCTGCAGCAATACGTGGCCGAGGTCAAGGGGCGCAAGACGCGCGCGATCGAGCCGATCCCGCAGATGGAACCTTATGAGGCTTTCGCCTATATCGATTCGCAACGGCGCGATCCCTTCGTCAAGGTCGAGCCCGAAGGCGGACCGGCTGACAGCCCGTTGTCCGCCATCCGTCCGGATTTGAAGCGCAACCGCGAGCCGCTGGAGGAATATCCGCTCGATAGCCTGCGCATGGTCGGCGTGATCGAGGCGGGACAGCGCAGCTTTGCCCTGATCAAGGCACCGGATTCAGTCATTCATCGCGTGACCGTGGGAGACCATATCGGCCAGAACTTCGGAGAGATTCTGAAGATCAGCGAAACCGAGCTCAGTCTTCTGGAGATCATTCCCGACGGCTTTGGTGGCTGGATGCAGCGGCCGGCCGTACTTGCCGTGTCGGAACCCTGAGTCGTAGTCATGAAAAATCGCATCCCAGCTTTCGCATTCGTGGCTCTGGCGCTGCTGTGGAGCCTCGCGCTTCCGGCCTCGGCGGCGACGTCCCGCGCCTTGCAGTCGATCGACTTCTCGCTGGCCGACGGCGAGCGCGTACTGCTGACGCTGACGCTCAGCGAGCCGGCACCGGAACCGCGCATCTTCACCGTGGAGACGCCGGCGCGCCTGTCGCTGGACCTGGCGGATACGCGGCTGGCGGTGGTGGAACGACTCAAGCGCATCAATATCGGTGCCGTACGCAATGTCGCAGTGGCCGAGTCCAAGGGCCGCACGCGCGTGGTTGTGGAAATGACCACGATGCTGCCGCATCGCGTGCGTACCGACGGCAACAAGATCTATCTCGAACTGCTCGGCGCCGGCCACAGCCGCGGCGCCACGACCGAGGCGCCGCGCCGCGGCGCGCAGCTGCAGGGTGTGGACTTTCGGCGCGGCGAGAAGGGCGAAGGGCGTGTGATCGTGAGACTCACCGACCCGCAGACGCCGGTCGACGTTCGTGAGGAAGGCGGCCGTGTGATCGCCCGTTTCAAGAACGCTTCGGTATCCGATCCGTTGCTGAAGCGGCTCGATGTGCTCGATTTCGCCACGCCGGTGAAATACATCGACACCGTGCGCAGCGGAATCAATACCGAAGTCGTGGTGACGCCGACGGCCGGTGACTTCGAGCAGGCGGCCTATCAGTCCGGCAACGTGTTCACGCTGGAGCTGCAGCCGCTGACGGCCAGCCAGGTCGAGGAGCGCCGCCAGACCGAACCGCAGTACACCGGCGAGCGGATTTCGCTGTCGTTCCAGAATGTGGACGTGCGCTCGCTGCTGCAGATCATCGCCGACGTGGCCGGCACCAACATGGTGGTTTCCGACTCCGTGCAGGGCGAGATCGCGATGCGTCTGCAGAATGTGCCCTGGGATCAGGCCCTGGACATCATTCTGCGCACCAAGGGGCTGGGCATGCGCCAGGAAGGCAATGTGATGCTGGTGGCGCCGCTGACCGAACTTGCCGAGCGTGAAAAGGCGGAACTCGAAGCCGCCCAGCAGAAGGTCGACCTCGCGCCGCTGCGCTCCGAGCTGATTCAGGTCAACTACGCCAAGGCCGCCGAGATGGCGGCCCTGCTGGCCGGCGAAACCTCGATTCTGTCCGAACGCGGCCGCGTTTCGGTCGACGAGCGCACCAATTCCATGCTGGTGCTGGAGACGCGCGACAAGCTGGCCGAGATTCGGTCGCTGGTCGCGCGGCTCGACATTCCGGTGCGCCAGGTGCTGATCGAGTCACGCATCGTCGTCGCCAGCGATGACTTCGCGCGCGATCTCGGCACCCGCTTCGGTGTGTCCACCATCGGCAGCATCGGCGATGCCCAGGTGGGCACCTCGGGCAGTGTCGAAGGCGCGCGTTCGACCATCGGCATCGGCGAGGACACCGGCACCAACATCCCGACACTGGACGACTCCCTGAGCGTGAGTCTGCCGGCCGCCGTGTCATCGCCGGGCCGTTTCGGGCTGGCGATCCTCGGTTCGGATTATCTGGTCGACCTGGAGCTGTCGGCGCTGCAGGCCGAAGGCCGCGGTGAAGTCATTTCGAACCCGCGCGTGATCACCGCCAACGCCAAGCAGGCACTGGTCGAGCAGGGCCGCGAGATTCCGTATCAGCAATCGACCTCCAGCGGCGCCACCTCGGTCAGCTTCAAGAAGGCCGTGCTGAGCCTGACCGTGACCCCGCAGATCACGCCGGATGCGCGCGTCATCATGGATATCTCGGTGACCAACGACACCCAGGGCGAAGACGTCAACACCGGCACCGGCGGCAGCGCACCGGCGATCGACACGCAGCGTCTGACCACCCAGGTGCTGGTCAACAACGGCGCCACCGTGGTGCTTGGCGGCGTGTTCCAGCAGGACAACAGCAGTTCCAGCACCAAGGTGCCGTTCCTAGGAGACATTCCGCTGTTCGGCGCCCTGTTCCGCAGCAATTCATCCTCGTCGGTCAAACGCGAACTGCTGATTTTCGTGACACCGAAAATCCTGCAGGAAGGACTGCGTGTCGAGTAAGGAATCGTCGATTCGGGGACTTTCGCTATACTCGAACCGATCCTTTCGCGGAATTTTCATGTCCCTCACGTCCTTGCTGCGTGCTGCCTTGTGCAGCACGGTCTGTGTTGCAGTCCTCGCCTGTAGTACCGACGACGAGGGCAGCGGCGGACTGCTGGACGCCGACGACCCGACCGGATCGGGTTCAAGCCTGGTTCTGACGATCGAGGGCCCCAACGGCGCTTCGTCCGGTCAGCTCAGCGTCGAGGCCGGCGACATCGCCGAAGGTTTCGTCGCCACGCTCAAGACCGGGTCCGGCAAGGTGGTGAAGAATCGTTTCATCGCGCTCACGCCGGATCAGGGCTTCGTCAATGCGCCGCCCAGCAATGCCAATACCGGCGGCGACGATACCGATTCCTCGGGCGAGGTCGAGTTCGACTATCAGGCGCCCGATACCGTTACCGCCGCCAAGACCATCGATCTGCTCGCTTCGGTCGAACTGACGAGCAGCGAAGGCGGCGGTACGCTCGAAGAAGCGTTCCAGATCAGGCTGACCAAGGCCTCCGCGCCGACGCTGGTGATCACCGGTCCGAAGAACGTCGCACCGGGCGTGACCAATGCCGGCTATCGCGTGACCGTGACCAAGGCCAGCGGCGCCCAGGTTCCGCAGGCCTGCGTCACACTGCGCGCCAGTTCGGGAACGATCACGCCGCCGCCGGAAACCACCTGCTCTGAAACCGGCCTGACCGGGTACACCACGACTGACGCCGGCATCAAGACATTCAGCTATCGACCGCCGGCCTCCGGCGGCACCGATTCGGTGGTGAACATCACCGCCGAAACCACCATCGGTGGAACCAGTGGCAGTGCCGTCTATCAGGTCAACATCCTGCCGGACACCTTCCAGTTCACGTCACCGGCCGAGAATGAATCGGTTTTCGTCGGCATCGCCAGCAAGGAGCGTCTGCGCTTCCAATGGACGCGGGATTCATCCACGCAGACCGGTTCGTCCGCCGTCAGCAGTTCCGTGAAACTGTCCACCGACAGCAATCACGCCCTGTTCGTCGTCAACGACGCGATCACCGGTTCGGCCACGATCATCGCCACCACCAGCGCCACCAACAGCGGCGACTTCTCGGAACCGGTCTACATCTACAGCAACAATTCCGGTCAGGTCGAAGTGCAGGCGGAGGACGAAGCCACCGGGCAGGAAGCCACCTTGCTCGTCAATTTCGTCGACGGGCCGACCCAGATCAATCTCGATGCCACGCCGCTGATCGTCAATACCTCTCCCAATGCCGGACGCTTCTCGAATCTCGAGGTCACCTTGCTCAACGGCGCCGGGCAGCCCATCGAAGGCGTCGAGGTCGAATTCCTGCTGTTGCAAGCCGCCGGCACCTCGGTCAACGAACGCGTGTTCCCGGAGGTGCAGGTGACCAACGAATCCGGCGAGGCCACGTCACGTTACGAAGCCGGCCCCACGGAGGGCGCTGCCCAGGTTCGCGTGCGCGCCGAGAACGGTGCCCTGTCGAACATTCGTGAAATCACCGTCGCCGAGCCCTAGGAGGATTAGCGGGTCTCATGAGTGCACCACGGCGGATTTCTCTGGTGGGACCGATGGGGGCCGGCAAGACCACCGTCGGCCGCCGTCTCGCCGAATTGCGTCATCAGACGTTTTGCGACAGTGATCAGGAAATCGAGAGGCGCACGGGCGTCGACATTGCCTACATCTTCGAAAAGGAGGGCGAGGCGGGGTTTCGCCAGCGCGAAAAGCAGGCGATCGCGGCCCTGCTTGAGCAGCCTGGCATCGTTCTGGCCACCGGCGGCGGGGCGGTGCTCGATGCCGACACGCGCCGGCTGATGGCGACGCACAGTGTCGTCATCTATCTGCACGCCGGTGTCGAGCAGCAGGTGCAGCGCACCGCGCGTGCCGAAAATCGGCCGCTGTTGCAGAATGTCGACCGCGCCCGGACCCTGGCGCGTCTGTTCGAGGTTCGTGATCCGCTATATCGCGAAATCGCCGACCTGGTCGTCTACACCGATGGACGTCACGCGCGTGCCCTGGTTCGCGAGATCAGTGACTTCCTGCACAGCCACGAATTCGTTGCATGAATCAGCATCTCAATACCCGGGTTCTCAATGTCGAACTCGGAACCCGCAGCTACCCGATCCGCATCGGCGCGCGGCTGTTGGCGGACCCGGCGAGCTATCGCGAACTTCACGGCAGGCCGCTGAAGCTGATCACCGACGACCACGTCGGCGCGCAGTATCGGGCGCCGGTCTGTGCCGCGTTGAAGCTGTCGGATGCGGATGTGCTGAGCCTGCCACCGGGTGAGGCGACCAAAAGCTGGGCCAAGGTCGAGCAGGTGCTGGACTGGCTGCTGGAACACCGCTTGCCGCGCGACGGGATACTGATTGCACTGGGTGGCGGAGTGATCGGCGATCTGGCCGGTTTCGTGGCCGCGATCTATCAGCGCGGTATCGATTTCGCGCAGATTCCGACCACGCTGCTGGCGCAGGTGGATTCGAGCGTCGGCGGCAAGACCGGCATCAATCATGTGCGCGGCAAGAACATGATCGGCGCCTTCCATCAGCCGAGGCTGGTCATTTCCGATCTGGCCACGCTGTCGACGCTGCCGCGACGAGAACTGCTGTCCGGCATCGCCGAGGTCATCAAGTATGCAATGCTCGGCGACGCCGACTTCTTCGGCTGGCTCGAACACAATCTCGACCCCCTGCTGGCGCTCGATGGCAATCGCCTGGCCGAAGTGGTTGAACGTTGCTGCGCGATGAAGGCGCAGATCGTCGCCGCCGACGAACGCGAATCCGGCCGGCGCGCGCTGCTCAATCTTGGCCACAGCTTCGCCCACGCCATCGAAACCCACAGCGGCTACGGTCAGTGGCTGCACGGAGAAGCCGTGGCGGTCGGTCTGTGCATGGCCTGCAATCTGTCGGTCCGGCTCGGCTGGCTGGGTGAGGACGAGGCGCAGCGCTGCATCGCGCTGGTGCGGCGTGCCGGGCTGCCGACGACGCCGCCGCCGGACATGACGGTCGACGATTTCCACCAGCACATGCAGCTCGACAAGAAAGTCCAGGGCGGCAAGCTGCGGCTGATACTGATGCGTTCGATCGGCGAGGCTGTGGTCAGCGCCGACTTCACGCCGGAGCTGCTCGACGACACCCTGTCTCGTTTCTGTCGCATCGAGGCCAAGTGAGCCGGGCGCTGGCGTCTTATGCGGCGAGCGACGCAAGCTCGCGTGGGCGCCGCCATGCCGAACCCGCGCCGGGCCACCGCAGCCAGTACCAGCGCGATCGTGACCGCATCATCCATTCGTCCGCATTCCGTCGGCTGGAATACAAGACTCAGGTTTTCGTCAATCATGAGGGCGACCTGTTTCGTACTCGGCTCACGCATTCGCTGGAAGTCGCGCAGATTGCGCGCACCGTGGCGCGCACCCTGCGTCTCAACGAGGATCTGTGCGAAGCGATCTGTCTGGCGCATGACCTGGGCCACACCCCTTTCGGTCACGCCGGCCAGGATGCGCTGCACGACTGCATGCGCGACTATGGTGGCTTCGAGCACAACGCGCAGTCCCTGCGCGTGGTCGATGAGCTTGAAAACAAATACGCCGAATTTCGCGGGCTCAACCTGAGTTTCGAGACGCGCGAGGGCATCCTCAAGCACTGCTCGAAAACGCGCGCGCGCGCGCTCGGCGAGATCGGGCAGCGGTTTCTGGACGGAACCGCGCCGGGCCTGGAGGCGCAGCTGGCCAATCTTGCCGACGAAATCGCCTACAACAATCACGATGTCGACGACGGTGTACGCTCCGGTCTGGTGACGCTGGAACAGTTCGAGGCCGTGCCCCTGGTGGCGCGACATCTGGACGAGGTGCGCCGCCGCTATGCGCAGGCCACGCCGCGGCAGACGCGCCATGAAACGATACGGCGCATCATCAACACCCTGGTGAGCGATCTCATCGACACCAGTCTGAAGCGCCTGGCCGAGGCCGCGCCGCCCGATATCGAGGCCGTGCGCACCAGCGGACGTTTACTGATTGCCTTTTCGGACGAGCTGCGTCACGAGGCCAGCGAACTCAAGCAGTTCCTGTACCAGAACCTGTATCGTCATCATCGTGTGCACCGCATGACCAGCAAGGCCAAGCGCGTGGTGCGCGAAATGTTCGAAGCCTTCATGGACGATCCGCGACTGATGCCGCCGGAGTTTCACCACGGCGCACTGGCGCTGGAACGGTCGGAAGGCCCGGCTGGACGTGCCCGCATCGTCGCTGACTACGTCGCCGGCATGACCGACCGCTACGCGCTGGATGAATACGAACGCCTGTTCGATCCGCGACGGCTGGTTTGAGCCCTTGCCCCCGGGCCGATCGCGAAGACAGCAAGCCTAGGGTGGGCTTAGGCCGCAGGCCGTGCCCACGCCTTGGTGCCACACGGGTCGCTCGGAGCGCACAGCTGACTCGGGGCCCCGCGTGGGCAGGTGAAGCCTGCCCACGCTACAGGCGATTGTTGAGAAAGCGGCTCGACATCCGAAGGGATCACGCGGGTGGACGACTAGTAACCGGTGCGCGACATCCGGTACTCGCGCAGTTCCGGCAGCCCATTGAGTCGTTCCACCAGGCCCGGCCCGTTGCTGCGACTCAGGGTGTGTACCACCATCCGGTATTCGAAATGCTTGCCGTCGTCGGTCATCCGATAGCCGATGTCGCTGACCTGGTAGCCCAGCTCCTTCAACAGTTCACGCAGCCCATGTTCCGGCGGGACGTGCTCACGTGCGAAACCTAGCGTCAGGTGCGCGTAGCTCTGGGTTGGCAGGCGGCTCTCGACCAGATGGAACAGTGACAAGGTTCCTACGGTGATTGCCGCGGCGATGATGCCGGCCCAATACAAGCCGACCCCCAGCAGTATGCCGATCGCCGCCGTCGCCCAGATCGAGGCCGCCGTGGTCAGGCCGCGGACATTGATGCCTTCCTTGAAGATCACGCCGGCGCCGAGAAAACCGATGCCGGTCATGATGCCCTGAGCCATTCGGGCGGGGTCGGTGCGTAACATGTCCTCGGGAAATTCGCCGAGCCAGCGCAGTTGCTGGGTCGTGAGGAGCATCAGCATCGCCGACGATACCGCCACCAGCGCGTGTGTGCGAAAGCCGGCCGGCCGGCCGCGGAAGCTGCGTTCCAGGCCGATCAGGCTACCGACCAGCCATGCGGACAGCAGTGGAAACAGGGTTTCGGTGGACACTCCAGTCATTTGCGGGTCTTCCTCGTCATTTCCACACCGGCACGATCCTGCCAGATTCTGCGGCCCGCGCCGCCGGCGCGACTGTGTTCAGGGCCGGAACCAGTCCTCGGTCACGAGCTGCCCGGTGCCGGCGAAGGCCGCCGGCACGCGCGTCACCAGGATCAGTTCGCGCGCGCCGGCAATCGCCGCGAGCTGGCCCTCCATGACGCTCCAGGGCCGCCCCAGGCGTCGCCGTCTCGGCGTTTCGCGCGCCAACCATAGTGCCGCCTCGCGGTCGAACGGCAGCACCGGTGGCCCGCTGCGCAACAGCTCGGCGACAAATCCGGCCAGCTGCGTGCGTCGTTGGCCTTCGGGCAGCGTATCCACGCCCTGCAACAACTTGAACACCACCGGCGCCGCCAAGGCGCTGATCGACTGCCGCTGCGCGAACAATGTGAATACGCGCCGGTTGCCGTTGGGCCGCGTCAGCTCGGCCACCACCGCCATGTCCAGCAGGTAGCGGGTCGCTTCCAAGATTCAGTCCTCGCGCCAGCGCGCCACTTCTTCCGGCGTCACGCCCTCGAAGCCGGCGGGCAGCCGCTGTCGCCAGGCCTGCGCCCAGACCGCGAAATCGCTGGCATTGGCGGCTGCCGCCTGCAGGCGCTGATAGTCGCCGGCGCTCAGCAGTACCGCCACGGTCGTTCCACGCCGTGAAAGCTGTACCGGCATGCCGCGCTCCGCTTCGCGGACCAGCGCCGTGAAGCGATTTCTGGCGTCGGCGATGCTGATGGTTTTCATCGGCGCAATGGACCGGGTGCGAGCGAGATGGCGATCGTAATGGCTATCTTAGTGGCTATCTTGTTGATCTGTAAATACATGAATTTATTTTGATTCATGGATTACGGCCCGGCTTTTCGGGCCCGCTGTTTGCATCGCATCAGGCGGCGGCGTACCGTGGCCGGCCCGTGGCCTATCAGTTTGATTTCGCGGGGATGATTGCGCGCCGTCGTGCCGTATTGAATTGGCAGCCAGCCACGCGGAGTGATCCGCGCGGGGGCATCTACCGGAGCCACCAATGTTTGAGCGCCAGCCTTTCGGCCTTTATCAGCCGGAATTCGAGAGGGACAGCTGCGGTTTCGGCCTGATCGCACACATGGACGATCAGGCCAGCCACAAGCTGGTGCGGTCCGCGATCACGGCCCTGCAGCGCATGACCCATCGCGGCGCGGTGGCGGCCGATGGCAAGACCGGTGACGGTTGCGGGCTGTTGATGAAGAAGCCCGATCCGTTTCTGCGTCGCGAGGCGGCCAGGCTCGGCATCGAGCTGCCGCAGGACTACTGCGCAGGCAATGTCTTTTTTTCGCGCGACGAGTCCCGGCGCGAACATGCACGGAGCGTGTTCAATGAGGCGCTGGAGTTTCACGACCTCGGCGTGGCCGGCTATCGCGAAGTGCCGACCGAGGTATCCGCGCTCGGCGAAGAGGCCTTGAAAACCCAGCCGAGGATCGAGCAGGTGTTCATCACGGCGCCCGAGGGCACGCACAAGTTCGCGTTCGAACTCAAGCTGTTCAAGGCGCGTCGCCGTGCCGAGAAAATCCTGGCCGCCGAAGGCGACACCGAGTTCTATGTGACCACGCTGTCGTGCCGCGTGATCGTCTACAAGGGCCTGGTGATGCCGGAGTTTCTGGCGGAGTTCTACCCGGATCTTGCGGACCCGGCGCTTGAAACCTCGATGTGCGTATTCCATCAGCGCTTCTCGACCAACACGCTGCCGCAGTGGCCGCTGTGCCATCCGTTCCGCTACCTCGCGCACAACGGCGAGATCAACACGATTTCCGGCAACCGCAAGTGGGCGATGGCGCGCGCCAGGAAGTTCGAGTGCGCCGAGATTCCGGATATCGAGGAAATCGCACCGCTGGTGAACATGCGCGGTTCGGATTCGCAAAGCCTGGACAACATGCTTGAGGTGCTGCTGGCCGGTGGCATGGACGTCTTCGCGGCGCTGCGCACGATGATTCCGCCGGCCTGGCAGAACGTCGAGGATCTGGACCCCGACGTGCGTGCTTTCTACGAATACAACTCCGTGAACATGGAGCCCTGGGACGGTCCGGCCGGCGTAGTGCTGACCGATGGCCGCTACGCGGCCTGCTGCCTGGACCGCAACGGTTTGCGTCCGGCGCGCTATGTGATCACCGCGGACCGGCACATCACGCTGGCGTCCGAGATCGGCGTCAACGATTACAAGGCGTCCGAGGTCGTGGAGAAGGGACGCCTGCGTCCCGGCGAGATTCTGGCGGTGGACACCGAAACCGGGTCGCTGCTGCGCCCGGAAGACATCGACAAGATGCTGGCCATGCGCAAGCCATACAAGCAGTGGCTCAAGGCCAACATGCGGCGGCTGCAGGCCCACCTGTCGGAAGACCCGAATGCGCTGGACATCATGCCGCCAGACTCGGTGGCGACCTACCACAAGATGTTCCAGCTCAGCTTCGAGGAACGCGATCAGGTGCTGCGCCCGCTGGCCGAAGCCGGCGCCGAGGCGGTCGGCTCGATGGGTGACGACACGCCGTTCGCGGTGCTGTCCGAGAAGGTGCGTTCGGTCTACGACTATTTCCGGCAGATGTTCGCCCAAGTCACCAATCCACCGATCGATCCGCTGCGCGAACAGATCGTAATGTCGCTGGAATGCCAGTTGGGCGCCGAACGCGGCATGTTCGAAGATTCTCCGGCGCGTTGCGCGCGCTTGCTGATGGATTCGCCGGTGCTGTCGGAAGCCAAGTTCCGCGCGCTCAACGCAATCGGCGAGAGCGATCCGGCCTATGCGCAGCAGGTCATCGACCTCAACTATGACCCGGCGCTCGGACTCAAGGCAGCGCTGGAGGCGGTGTGCGAGGAGACCGTGGCGGCGGTGCGGAGCGGCAAGGTGGTGATCGTGCTGTCGGACCGTGCGATCGAGCGCGGACGTCTGCCGATTCATGCACTGATGGCGGTCGGAGCCGTCAACAACCGGTTGGTAAAGGAAGGTCTGCGCTGCGACTGCAACATCGTCGTCGAGACCGCGACCGCACGCGATCCACACCACTTCGCCTGCCTGATCGGCTACGGCGCCTCGGTGATCTACCCGTATCTGGCCTACGCCTCGCTCTACGAAATGGCGCGCGCCGGTCAGGTCAAGAACAAGCCGGCCGAGCAGATGGCGCAGAGCTATCGCAAGGGCATCAACAAGGGTCTGTACAAGATCATCTCGAAGATGGGGATTTCGACGATCTCCAGCTATCGCGGCGCGCAGCTGTTCGAGATCGTCGGCCTGCATCAGGACATCGTGGGCCTGTGCTTCGAGGGCACGGTGTCGCGGATCCAGGGCTCACGCTTCGATGATCTGCAAGCCGAGCAGGACCGCCTCGCCGAGCTGGCCTGGAGCGCACGCAAGCCGATCGAACAGGGCGGGCTGCACAAGTACGTGCACGGCGGCGAATACCATGCCTACAACCCGGATGTGATCGGTACCCTGCAACGCGCCGTCAAGAGTGGTCGCTACGAGGACTATCAGGTCTACGCGGCCGCTGTGAATGAGCGCCCGGTGGCGACGATTCGCGACCTGTTCCGCATCAATACCGACCATTCGATCCCCATCGAGGAAGTCGAGCCGGTCGAGGCGATCCTGCGGCGTTTCGATTCGGCCGGCATGTCGCTGGGCGCGCTGTCGCCGGAGGCGCACGAGGCGCTGGCGATGGCGATGAACCGCCTCGGCGGCCGCAGTAATTCCGGTGAAGGCGGCGAAGACCCGGCGCGCTACGGCACCGACAAGATGTCCAAGATCAAGCAGGTGGCGAGCGGCCGCTTCGGCGTCACGCCGGCCTATCTGGTCAATGCCGAGGTGCTGCAGATCAAGGTCGCGCAGGGCGCCAAGCCGGGCGAAGGCGGACAGCTCCCGGGCGACAAGGTCAACGACATGATCGCCACGCTGCGCTATTCCAAGCCCGGCGTCGCGCTGATCTCGCCGCCGCCGCATCACGACATCTATTCGATCGAGGACCTCGCGCAGCTGATCTTCGACCTCAAGCAGGTCAATCCCAAGGCACTGGTCTCGGTGAAGCTGGTGTCCGGGCCGGGCGTCGGCACGATCGCGGCCGGCGTGGCCAAGGCCTATGCCGATCTGATCACGATCTCCGGCTATGACGGTGGCACCGGTGCGAGCCCGCTGACCTCGGTCAAGTACGCCGGTACGCCGTGGGAACTGGGCCTGTCCGAAACCCATCAGACGCTGCGCATGAACAATCTGCGCGACAAGGTGCGGGTGCAGACCGACGGCGGCCTCAAGACCGGACTGGACGTGGTCAAGGCCGCGATCCTCGGCGCCGAGAGCTTCGGCTTCGGCACCGCGCCGATGGTGGCGCTGGGCTGCAAGTACCTGCGCATCTGCCATCTCAACAACTGCGCCACCGGCGTCGCCACGCAGAACAGCGTGCTGCGTCTCAACCATTTCATCGGCCTGCCGGAAATGGTCGCCAACTACTTCCGCTTCATCGCCCAGGAAACGCGCGAGCGCCTGGCGCAGCTCGGCGTGCGTTCGATCGCCGAACTGATCGGCCGCACCGATCTGCTGAAGATCGTCGAGGCGAAGTCCGGCAAGGCGCGCGGTCTGGACCTGTCGCCGATTCTCGACTCGGCCGGCATGACGCTGGACAGCGCGCACTACTGCATGTTCAACAACGAACCCTTCGACAAGGGCGAGCTGGCCGAGGCGATGACGCAGGACACGCTGCCGGCGATCGAGCACAAGACCGGCGGCATGTTCCACTACACCGTGCAGAACCGGCACCGTTCGATTGGCGCGCGCCTGTCCGGAGAGATCGCGCGGCGCCACGGCAACCTCGGCATGAGCGATAAGCCGATCACGCTCAAGCTCAAGGGCACGGCCGGACAGAGCCTCGGCGTGTGGAACGCCGGCGGCCTGCACATCGAACTCGACGGCGATGCCAACGATTTCGTCGGCAAGGGCATGACCGGTGGCCGCATCATGATCCGTCCGCCCAAGGATTCGCGTTACGACACGCGGGACGCCGTGATCATCGGCAATACCTGCCTGTACGGCGCCACCGGCGGCACCTTGTATGCGGCGGGCCTGGCCGGCGAGCGCTTCGCGGTGCGCAACTCCGGCGCGCACGCCGTGGTCGAAGGTGTGGGCGATCATGGCTGCGAATACATGACCGGCGGCGTGGTCGTGGTGCTGGGCCGCACCGGCGTCAACTTCGGTGCCGGCATGACCGGCGGCTTTGCCTATGTGCTCGACGAGAAGCGCAACTTCGTCGATCGCTACAACCACGAGCTGATCGACATCCATCGCGTGGTATCGGAGTCGATGGAGGCGCACGAGCACTACCTGCGCGCGATGATCGCCGACTACGCCACGGTGACCGGGTCGCGGTGGGCGCAGCAGATTCTCAGCGACTGGGCCGATTTCGTCGGCCGCTTCTGGCTGGTCAAGCCGCGAGCGGCGGAAATCGGAACACTCATCGATTCAGTGCGTGCGGCCGCTTGAGCGGACGCCCGCGCTGAATCGTGTGAGGCGATAGACGTGAGGTGTCAAGGCGTTGAACCGCCATGCACCGCACAGCGTTGGTACAACCGGATTTCTAGCCAGGAGGTAGGTTGCTGAGTGGTGCTCAGGTATTTACTCCTTACACCTGACCCCTCACAGCTCACGAACAAAGCCATGGGCGCAAAAAACGCAAACCAGTTTCTCGACACGCCGCGGCAGGACCCGAAAAAACTGCCGGTGGAAGTGCGCATTCACGACTTCCGAGAAATCTACGGACAGTTCCAGCCGGAGCAGGCCAAGGCCCAGTCCGGGCGCTGCCTGGCCTGTGGCAATCCGTACTGCGAGTGGAAGTGCCCGGTGCACAACTACATCCCGAACTGGCTCAAGCTGATCGAGGAAGGCAATCTGTTCGAGGCGGCCGAACTGTCGCACCAGACCAATTCCCTGCCCGAGGTCTGCGGCCGCGTCTGCCCGCAGGACCGGCTGTGCGAAGGCGATTGCACGCTCAACGACGGCTTCGGTGCCGTCACCATCGGCAGCATCGAAAAGTACATCTCGGACGAAGCCTTCAAGCAGGGCTGGCGCCCCGACATGTCCAAGGTCAAATGGACCAAGAAGCGCGTCGCCGTCATCGGCGCCGGCCCGGCCGGCCTGGGCTGTGCGGACGTGCTGATCCGCAACGGTGTGCGCCCGGTGGTGTTCGACAAGTACCCCGAGATCGGCGGCTTGCTCACCTTCGGCATTCCGCCGTTCAAGCTCGAAAAGGACGTGATCCGCACGCGCCGCCAGATCCTCGAAGGCATGGGTGTCGAGTTCCGGCTCAACACCGAGATCGGCAAGGACATCAGCTTCGAATCGCTGCTTGAAGAGTACGACGCCGTATTCCTCGGCATGGGCACCTACACCTACATGCGTGGCGGTTTTCCGGGAGAAGACCTGCCGGGCGTGTTCGAGGCGCTGCCGTTCCTGATCGCCAATGCCAACCGCCTGCTGAACTACGAAGACGTGGCCGGTATGGGCTATGACGTCAAGGGGCAGAACGTGGTGGTGCTCGGTGGTGGCGATACCGCGATGGACTGCAATCGCACCTCGATCCGCCAGGGCGCCGAAAGCGTGATCTGCGCCTATCGCCGCGACGAGGCCAACATGCCCGGTTCGCGGCGTGAAGTGGCCAACGCCAAGGAAGAAGGCGTGGAATTCCAGTGGAACCGGCAGCCGATCGAGATCGTCGGCAAGGACCGGGTCGAAGGCGTCAAACTCGCGACCACGCGTCTCGGCCCGCCGGATGCCCGTGGTCGCCGTCGCCCGGAAATCGTGCCGGGCTCCGAGGAGATCATTCCGGCCGATCGCGTCATCATCGCATTCGGGTTTCGCCCGAGCCCGGCCGAATGGTTCGGCGGCCACCAGATCGACCTGCACGAGGACGGCCGCGTCCGCGTCAACGGTGCGGCCCTGTCCAAGCACCTGTTTCAGACCAAGAACCCCAAGGTCTTTGCCGGTGGCGACATGGTGCGCGGCTCGGATCTGGTGGTCACGGCCGTTTACGAGGGGCGCCAGGCCGCCGAAGGCATCCTCGATTATCTGGAGGTCTGAGGGGCCCCGCATCAGCGTCTGCGCTGCGCTTTCAGGGCACGCGCGGGCGGTGTTCATCCAGGATCGGGTGCCCTTGCCGATAATGACGGTACCCGATCCGATCAGTGAGCGCCGCACATGTCCGAAACCGCTACACGCCTCTTGATTGCCGCCTGTCTGCCCTTGGTGGTGTCATGGATGGTCTGGCTGTGGGCGGGACATTTGCGTCGTCGCGGTCGCTTCAGCGGCGCGCCAGGTTACGGGCATGCGTTTTCTGAGCGCCTGCAGTCGCTGCGTTTCGATGCCACGGCAATGGACGTTTCGGCGCTCGGTTCATCGACGCTGGTGTGGTTTTTCACGCCGCTGTTCGCGGTGCTGTTCTGGCTGGCCGGCGACATTCGCGCGGCCTTGTGTCTGCTGATCGGCTCGGTGGTCGGTGCCGGGCTGGGAGACCGGCTCAAACGCCTGACCAATCGCACGCGCCCCGAGTTGAGCAAGTACGCCTATTTCGGCTCCTCGTTTCCGAGCAGCCATACCCTGATGGCGACGGGCCTGTACGGCACCGCCGCGCTGCTGTTTGTGCGCCTGCAGGTGTGGCCGTCTGTCGAATGGTTTCTGGTGGCGGCGGCCGCCCTGATCATCGGTGCCGTGGGCGTATCGCGCGTGGTCCTGCGCGTGCACTACCTGTCGGACGTGGTGGCCGGTCTCATTGTCGGTCTGTCGATCGTCGTCGCGGTGGGTCTGCTCTATGGCTGAACGCTGGGACATAGCGGTGTGCGCTGATTGATCCAGTGCGCCAGATTCTGGAACAGACTTTCCAGATTGAAGCCGCGTTCCTGCGAGACCACAAGCAGCATCAGCATGGCCAGGCCCACGCCCAGCAACGGCGGGAAGCGTCGCCGCGAGTCCGTGGTGTCGAGTACGCCGTAGACGAGCAGACTGGCGCCGCCGATCAGCAGGCCCAGCATCACCTCGGGACCGCTATGTGCGTGGATCACCACACGTGACCAGCCGATCGCCAGCGCCCAGGCCAGTGCCAGGCCCAGCAGCAGCAGGCGCTGCCAACGCCGCCGGTCCGGACCCGCGGCCAGACTCAATGCCGCGCCGCCGTAGACCAGGGTGCTGAAACTGGTGTGGCCGCTGGGGCTGAGCATCTGCCAGCTGCTCACCGGGCAGGCCGCGAAATAGGTCTTGAGGACCGCGGTCATGCCAGTGCAGAACACCACGGCGCCGCACCACAGCAGGCTGGCGCGGCGGCCGCTGGACCACAGCAGCCAGGCGGCGATCAACGCGGACAGCAGGAGCAACACCGCTGCATCGCCAAAATTGGTAATCGCGCCGGCGATCTGGACAGTCGAAAGATTCATGGGCATCAGACCCCGGTCCCTGCAAAAGGTTTGCCGCTGTGCTGATGCGGTGTGCGCACGGAAGCTGGCAGACTGCGAGCATGGCGCAATACCACGCAAGCTTCGGCCATAGCGGATATCACTTCGCCTCGCTGGCGGCGGTGATGGCTTGCGCCTCGCCGCGCCGTTCCGGCGACGAACTGGCCGGCATCGCTGCGGATAGCGAGGCGCAACGTGTGGCGGCACGGCGCGTCTTGGCCGATCTGCCCTTGCGCACGTTCCTGCATGAAGCCCTGATCGCCTACGAGGACGATGAGGTTACGCGGCTGATCATCGACCGTCATGACGCCACCGCATTCGCGCCGGTGGCGTCGATGACGGTCGGCGAATTCCGCGACTGGTTGCTGTCCTACGCCGCGGACAGCGAGGCGCTGATGGCGCTGGCGCCGGGCCTGACGCCGGAAATGGTGGCGGCGGTGTCCAAGCTGATGCGCAATCAGGATCTGATCACGGTGGGCGCGAAGTGTCGCGTCATCACCGGCATGCGCACCACGCTCGGTCTGCCCGGCCGTCTCGGTTCGAGACTGCAGCCCAATCATCCGACGGACGATCCGATGGGCATCGCCGCCTCGACGCTCGACGGCCTGCTGTTCGGCATGGGCGATGCGGTGATCGGGATCAATCCGGCGTCCGACGATCCGGCGGAATGTATCCGCCTGCTGGAGATGCTGGACGCGCTGCGGCAACGCTTCGACATCCCGATGCAGTCCTGCGTGCTCGCGCACCTCAGCACCTCGATACAGGCGATCGAGCGCGGCGCGCCGCTGGACCTGGCGTTTCAGTCCATCGCCGGCAGCGAAAAGGCCAATCGCGGTTTCGGTGTCGACCTCGCGCTGTTGCGCGAAGGCCTGGACGCGGCACGCTCTCTGGCGCGCGGCACGGTCGGCGACAATGTCATGTACTTCGAAACCGGCCAGGGCAGCGCACTGTCGGCCGACGCGCACCACGGCGTCGACCAGCAGACCCTGGAAGTGCGGGCCTACGCCGTGGCGCGGGAGTTTCATCCGCTGCTGGTCAACACCGTGGTCGGTTTCATCGGGCCGGAATATCTCTATGACGCCAAGCAGATCATTCGCGCCGGACTGGAGGATCACTGCTGCGGCAAGCTGCTGGGCCTGCCGATGGGCGTGGACGTCTGCTACACCAATCACGCCGAGGCCGACCAGGACGACATGGATACGCTGGCCGTGCTGCTGGGCGCGGCCGGCGTCAACTTCCTGATCGCCGTGCCGGGCGCCGACGACATCATGCTCAGCTACCAAAGCCTGTCGTTCCACGATGTGCTGGGCCTGCGTCATCTGCTGAAGCTGCGGCCGGCGCCCGAATTCGAAGCCTGGCTGGCGCGCATGGGTATGCTCGACGCGCAGGGGCGGCTGGCACCGCCGCCAGCGTCCGCCATGGCGGTCCGCGAGCTGCTGGCGCCGGAGCCCGAGCGATGAGCGAACCGGTCCCCGATCCGTACGCACGGTTGCGCGCAGCGACCCGGGCGCGCATCGGTCTCGGCCGTGCCGGTGATGCCCTGCCGACTTCGGCGCTGTTGGACTTTCAGGCCGCGCACAGTGCTGCGCGTGACGCCGTCCACGGCGTGGTGGACTTCGATGCGCTGGCACGGCAACTCGCCCCGAGACCAAGCCTCAGACTGCGTTCGCAGGCGGACGATCGCACGACGTATCTGCGCCGGCCGGATCTGGGCCGGCGCGTGCTGCCCGGCGATCTGGCGCGGCTGGAGACGCATCGCGGCGACTGGGATCTGCTGATCGTGGTGGCCGATGGCCTTTCGGCCGCGGGCGTGCAGACGCATGCGGTGCCGCTGATCGAGTCGCTGACATCGCGCCTGGGCGGTCTGCGCCTAGCGCCTGTGGTCTTCGCCGAACAGGCGCGCGTCGCAATCGGTGACGAGCTCGGCGAGACTCTGGGTGCCGAGATCGTCGCCGTACTGATTGGCGAGCGTCCCGGCCTGTCGGTGGCGGACAGTCTCGGTGTCTATCTCAGCTGGCGCCCGCGTATCGGCTGCCCGGACTCGCTGCGCAACTGCATTTCCAATATTCACGGTCACGGACTGTCGTACGCGCAGGCCGCGGACACGCTGGAATGGCTGATTCACGAGGCACGTCGGCGTCGTCTCACTGGCGTGACGCTCAAGCTCGATCGTCAAACGGAGCAATCGCTCGAAAACGGTCGTCGCGAAGCTGCCGACCCCGAGTCCTGATTTGCCCGGAATCCGCGGCGGAGAAACCCCTGTCGAATTATTGCTTGCCGAGAAAGCCGCAGACGCGGTCTGCCACCTGCGAGTCCCACAGCACCTTCTGGTGGCCCAGGCCCTCGGTTTGGACGAGCTCCGCCTGTGGCCACGCCTGGAGAATCCTGTGGCCATCCCCGGGTTCGACGCGACCGTCGTCCCGGTCATAGATCAGCATCAGGCGTTCGTCGTTTCGGGGCGAGTAGGCCCAAGCCCGGTCCAGCACCTCCCAGCTCTGTCCGAAGCTCTGGGCGTAGTACGCACGGCAACGTTCGAGCACCGCGTCTCCGGGGTTGAGCTGTTTGCGAATCTCGTCGACGGGCACGTAAGGCGCGCGCGGTGCACAGATGCAGATGTAGCGCTCGGCATGCAGCCCATGCAGCGTACGGGCCGCCATCATTCCCAAGCCGCCGGCCGAGTGGCCGACACAGGCATGCACAGGACGCTTCAGATGGTGGACCAGCGCCGCGGTGTCAGCCGCAAAATTGCCAAATTCGATCCGCTTGCCGCTCGATTCCCCGTGTGCCGCCGAATCGAACAGGATGGCGGTAAAGCCCCTTGAGGCAATGCGCTGTGCAAGGCCGGCCAATTGCCCGGCGCGTCCGCCCCAGCCGTGTACCAGTACGACGATCGGCCCTTCGCCAAGCGACCAGGCGACCCGTGTTCCACACGCCTGAAACTCGAACCGCTGCGCCTGGTCGAGAATCCGGCGGTCCGCCTCCCGCAGCGGCGGGCGCGACGGTAAGCTGGCCAGCGCCCGTGCAATTCGGAAAGCCCAGCTGTCCGGCATGCAGACGAGCGTCTTGCGGAGCAGTTTGATCAGCATCGCGAATTCTCGACTAGAACACTATTCTAGAACGTTATTCTAGTAACGGAGGCCATGCAAGTGGGTTCAGCCGACAAGAATCGCCGTGAGCGCATCCTCAGCTCGGCGCTTGAATGCTTCAACGAAAGCGGCGTGCCGGCGACGTCCATTGGCGCCATCTGCTCACGGTCCGGCGCCAGTGTCGGCAGCGTTTATCACTTCTTCGGCAGCAAGGACGGGATTGCCGCCGCCCTGTACGCAGAGGGGTTGAACAGCAACCTCGACCATCTGGAGCGGGCGCTGGAAACGGTGACAGGCGCGGAACAGGGCATTCGCGCCATTGTGGAGTCGCTGGTTCAATGGATCGCCGCGCATCGCGACTGGGCGCGGTTCATTTATGTGGCTTCAATCGGCTGGGGTGCGGACGACGACACCACGGCCGCCGTCAACGCGCGGTATGCCGCGGTGATCGGTACATACTTCAAGCCGTATCTCGAAGCGGCGGAATTGCGCGAGCTACCGCGCGAGTGCTGGAGCTCTCTGGTGGTGGGACCGGTGCATGACTATGCGCGGCGCTGGCTGAGCGGCCAGGTCCCGGTCGACATCACGCATCATGCGGACGTCTTTGCGTCGGCGGCCTGGAATGCGGTTCGCCGGCTCTAACGGGCATGCCGCGAGCGGCACCCTGCAGAATGAATCGCCTGCGGCATGGCTGTCCCCCTCGCCCACCGCTCGCATCCGCGAGTGGGCGAGGGGGGCGGCATCACGCCGCGCGTGATTCACGTCAATCACCGCGTTTGGGCTCGACCACGTTCACGATCGTACCGCCGAGCTGGAAGCGCGAACCCAGCAGCCGCCGCAGCAGCGGCGGCAACTGCTTCGCGTCCAGATTGATGACGGCCATTTGCGCGTGACTGTCGCCGGAATCCTGACTCCAGGCATGCAACGGCACGCCGTCGTCCGGCAGTTGCAGCCCGAGCCGTTCGATGCCGCCCGGCACCAGGGCGCGGCTACCGCCGTCCAATGGTGCGGTCGAGGTGCGCAAATGAATCCAGGTATTGAAGGTCTTGCCGGCCAGGGGCGCGAGCGCGCGCTGGATCGGCGCCGAGGCTAGGCGGTGCGCGACCCAGCGGCGCGCTGGCGCCAGCGCGCCTGATCCGGTGCGGCCGGGCGGCGGTGCCGATGGCGCCGGCAAGGCCGTCAGCGCCGAAAAGTCCGCCGACACGTGCATGCGCATTCGGGTTTCCTCGCCGTCCGCACCCGGCGTCTGTTCCATTTCCAGGCAGACGCGCATGAAGCTGCGTCCGTCCGGTCCGGGCACGGTGCCGGTCAAGCGGCTCGATTGGCCGCGATTGGCGCGTGGTGGCGCGGAATCGTCCCGAAATCGGTCTAAGATCGCCATGGGACCTCACGAGAAAAACGATGTCTTCATCATATCGCTTCGTGGTCACCGGACGCGTTCAGGGAGTGTTCTTCCGTCAGTCCACGATGGAAACCGCACAGCGACTCGGTATTCGCGGCTGGGTTCGGAATTGCGCGGACGGGACGGTCGAAGGCCTTGCCGAGGGGCGTAACCCGGCGCTGCATGAATTCCGAAAATGGCTGGATCAGGGGCCGCCACGCGCCCGGGTGGATCAGGTCCAATGGGTCGGCAGTGACGCGGAAGAGCTTGCAGACGGATTCGAAGTCCGTTCCTGAGAGGTCCCTTCAGGATGCGCGCGGCCGCGCCGCGTTCCGTCGGGCCAGGCGGAAACAGAGTTCCGGGAACCACCGTTTCAGGCGCCACAGGAAATGCGCCCGCGGATGAGCGATCAGCATGAACCGCTCACGCAGCAGACCTTCGTACAGGTGCGCGGCAACGTCGCTGGCGCTGATGGGCGATTGCGACATCAGGCGGTGCGCGAGTTGACGCATATGCGGTGGCCGGGGTTCGGATGATTGCGGTGGCGCCAGCGAATCGCTGGTTTCGAGCAGGCGCGTAGCGAAAAGCGACGGGCAGGCCACGGAGACACCGATGCCGTCTCCGGCCAGCTCCAGTCGCAGCGTTTCGGACAGCGAGATGACGGCCGCCTTGCTGGCGTTGTAGGCGGCGAGTCCTGCGGGGTTCGCGAGCCCGGCGAAGCTGGCCACATTGATCAAGTGTCCGGCGCGCTGGCGGCGCAGCACCGGTATCGCCACCCGTGCGCCGCGCACGCAGCCGAGCAGGTTGACGTCGGTGATCCAGCGCCACTGATCGATCGACAGGTCCGTAATCTCGCCGGCGTTGGCCACGCCGGCATTGTTGATCCAGATGTCGAATCCATTCCAGCGGTCCTCCGCAAGTCGTGCCATTGCGGCGAGCGTGGATTCCTCGCGTACGTCACAGGCGCAGGCGAGTGCGGTGCCGCCCGTGGCGACGATCGCGTCCGCGGTTTCCTGCGCCGATGCCGGGTCGATATCGCCGATCAGCACACGCCAGCCGTGGCCGGAGTAGTGCAACGCCAGCGCGCGACCGAGGCCGCTGCCGCCGCCGGTGACGACCACGCGTTTTTCGATGAATCTGGACACCGCCCGTCTCCGAGGCCTCAACCGCGAGCGGAGGGGCGGGCGGCAGGACGTCTAGTCGAGTTCCAGAATGCGCGAATAGATGAAGTCGAAACTGAAAGTCCGACGACCGGCCTTGGCTTCCAGATAATCGCCCATGCGCGCCAGCCGCAGGGGCACTTTCATCAGCTTTTCCTGTGCGCTGCGGCCGTCCGCGTTCAGATCCTGGAGTTCGGCCACGCGCCAGTAGCTGAGCAGTTCTTCGCAGATTTTCTGGTAGTGCCGCGGCCCGTACAGGCCGGCACGGCGGACCACTTCGGCCATGTGGTCATAGCCCGGCATGCTGTGTCCCGGCATCGCCAGCGCCGGCATCACCTTGAGCAGCGAATTCAGCGCGCGATTCGGGTCACGCTTAAGAATTTCGTCGAAGCAGGCGCGGTAGAACTGGTAATGGCGCGACTCGTCGGCCGAGATGTGCGCCAGCACGCGCTGAATGCGCGGTTCATAGTCCGAGCAGCTGCGTCCGGTATTGGCGTGCGCGATCTGGGTCGCCTTCTCCTGCATCGAGGTATAGGCGAGCAATCGGTACGGGTCCTGTTCCCACAGCGGATTGAAGCCTGACTCGATGTAGGCGTACTGCATGCGTTCCAGCGCGCCCATGTCGAAGATGCGCGCGTCGCGCACATAGTCGCGCAGGGCGCAGCCGTGGCGATCTTCCTCGGCCGTCCACATGTTGTTCCAGGTGGACCACGGTGATTCATTGCCGAGGTGGGTCGCGATCAGGCGGTGAAAGTGCGGTAGCCCCTCCTCGGTCAGCAGGTTCAGCGCGAGGCCCACGCGAATCGCGTCCGGCAGGCCGCGAGCGGCTTCGCGCACGCGCGCCAGATCCTCGTCGATCATGTCGCTGCTGATCGCGTCGGCAGGCAGCAGGTCGGATGGGAACCACAGATTGCGGCGCGCCAGATGCTCGACGATCTGTTCGCGAACGAACGGCTCCATCGAGACCAGAACCTCGATCTGATCGGGAGTGCCGAAGGGAACGCTGGAGGCCATGCCGGCCATGTGGGTTATCTCCGAAAAGATGAATGCATGTTGCCGCGCAGAACCTGTGCCGGGCAGCTCCTTGCAGAACTTATACGCGAGTCGGATGAATGCCGATGCACGCCGCCGGGTTGAGATTGTACGGTAGTCACCGGCGCGGAATTCAGGATCGGACCAAGGTCAGGAATTCGCTGCGCGTCCGAGGATCGTCGCGAAAACGTCCGTTCATCCATGAGGTGGTCATGGACGAATTCTGTTTTTCGACGCCTCGCATCATTGCGCACAAATGTTTCGCATCGATGACCACGGCAACGCCCACGGCGCCGGTGACCTGCTGGATCGTCTCGCCGATTTCCTGGGTGAGGTTTTCCTGAATCTGCAGGCGCCGCGCGTACATGTCGACGATGCGTGGAATCTTCGACAGGCCAATGACGCGGCCGTCCGGAATATACGCCACGTGCGCCCGTCCGATGAACGGCAGCATGTGGTGCTCGCACATCGAATACAGCTCCACATCGCGTACGATCACCATTTCGCTGTTCGCCGATGCGAAAATGGCGCCGTTGACGATCTCCTCCACGCTTTGCTGGTAGCCCTGCGTCAGGAACTGCATGGCCTTGGCCGCGCGTTGTGGGGTCCGCAGCAGGCCTTCGCGATCGGCGTCCTCGCCGATCTCCTCTATGATGCCCCGGTAATGCTGGGTGACGGCGCTGATATCCACGGATTGATTTCTCGGTTGGCACGAGTTCTCGGCCGCAAATTATGACACAGGCGCTGATTTGCCCGGCCCACGCCGTCAAACGCGAAATGCTGCACCTTGTCATTCCCTTCTGATCCCACCGCGCAACGATGTCCGCAGCCTCCGAATCGATACGTCAGATTCCGGTCGACCTGATCCGTTCCGGCTCGACGCAGGCGCGGCGCCGTTTCGATTCCGACCGGTTACGCGAACTGGCCGAATCGATCCGTGAATCGGGATTGATACAGCCAGTGGTCGTGCGCAGCATCGATGGCGGTTTCGAGCTGCTGGCCGGCGAGCGCCGTTGGCGCGCTGCGCAGCTGGTCGGCGTGCACGAGATTCCAGCGATTGTTCGCGATGATCTGGCCGACGACGAAGCCCACGTTCTGGGCTTGATCGAGAACCTGCAGCGCGAATCGCTGACGCCGATCGAAACGGCGCAGGGGCTGCGCCAATTGGCGCAGCGCACCGGCATGACCCACGAGCAGCTCGCCGAGCGCGTCGGCAAGTCGCGGGTCTACATCACCAATTTCCTGCGCCTGTTGAATCTGGTGCCGGCTGTGCAGACGATGGTGGACGAAGGCAGCCTGAGTTCGGGGCATGCCAAGGTGCTCGCCTCCGTTGCCCCGGACAAGCAACTGCAATGGGCGCGGGACGCCGTTCGCCGAAAACTCAATGTGCGCGCCCTGGAGCGCCAGCTCAGCTCGGATCGTCGCGCCCCCGCGACATCGCCCGCCAAGGACGGGGACTGGCGCCGCCTGGAACGCGCCGTGGCCGAACAGCTTGGCTATCCGGTCAGTATCGAGGCCGCCGACGATGGTCGCGGCGAGTTGCGGGTCCGCTTCCACAGTCTCGAAGAACTCGACGGCGTGCTTCAGCGTATCGGCTATGACGCATCGAATGGCTGAGGCATGCGCGGCTGCGTCGCACCGGTATAGTGGGCCGGTCCGCCCTGTTTGATCGCCTATGCCACCGCCTGCCAATCGTCTGAACTGGGATGAGCGCCAACGCGCGATGTTGCTCGAAGCGCTGTTGATCTGGAACGGCACCGTCAGCGCCGAGGATCTCGGCGACTGCCTCGACTGCAGCATTGATCGGGCCGAACAGGACCTTGCCCGCTATCGGGCGCTGCATCCGGGATGCCTGATCGGCGACGCTGGAACCTACCGGGCCAGCGACCAGTTCGAACCCAGCTACCTGCGCGGTACGGTGCAGGAATTCCTGCAGGTACTGCGCAACGTCGGCGACGTCGCGGCAATGCCCTTGTCCGTGGTCGCGGCGCAGGTGGCGCCGATCGAGCTGCTGCAACTGCCGGAACGCGCCTTTGATGTCCGGATTCTGCAGCGCATGAGTACCGCGATCCGTGATCGGCGCTGGCTCGAGGTCGAGTACCAGTCGATGAGTCATCCCGAGCCGCGCAGCCTGCGCATCGCGCCGCACGCACTGGCACACGCCGGCCGCTGGCATGCCCGTGCATGGTCGGAGACGCATCAGGCCTATCGAGATTTCCTGCTCTCGCGCATCAGCGGCATTCCGCAGCTCGGCGACGAGGTGCCGGACCGGACCGGCGATTGGGAATGGAGCAATCTCGTCAGTGTGCGGATCGGCCCGCACGCCGGACTCAGCCCGGCTCAGCAGCGCGTGGTCGAACAGGACTATGGAATGCGCCACGGCATGCTGGAGACCACGCTGCGTCTGGCGCTGGTGCCGTACTACCTGAGGATGATGGGCGTCGGCCGGGACGACCATCTGCAACCCGCCGCCGAGCAGCAGATCATGCTGCTCAACGGCAGCGAGCTGGCGAGCTACGATCGCCTGTCCGGCGGGGGTGGGCATGGCGACTGAGCCCGGTGCATGGCTGTCGCAGGAGGACTGGGATGTGGACGAACGGATCAGCGCGCGTGCGCGCCAGATCCGCATCGAACTGCGCGCGCCACGCGAGGTCCGGCTGGTGATCCCTCGTCACGCGTCGCGCCGCGAGGCCTACGCATTTCTCCAGGCTCGCCGCGAATGGATTGTGCGCAAGCTCACTGAGCTGAGCAGTCTCACGCCCGAGGCGGTCCTTGCGCCGATGCGCTGGGACGGCCAGGACGAACTGCCGCTGCTCGGCCGCCCGCGACGCGTCGAGGTCCATCCTGCGCGCCTGAAGCGGCCGCAGATGCGGATTGCAGACGACTGCATCGCACTGTACGTGCCCGGTGCCTGGAAGACACAGCGCGACAAGTTGCGCGCGTTTCTGGTCCATGCGCTAAGGGAACGCGCCCGCGACACGGCGCGCGACATGCTTGACGAGGAATCGACGCGTCTCGGCCTGCCGTATTCCGGCCTGCGTATTGCGGACCAGAAGACCTTGTGGGGCAGCTGCACCTGGGACGGACGGATCAGTCTCAACTGGCGCCTGCTGATGGCGCCGCGCGAGACGCTTCGTTACGTGGTGATTCATGAGCTGTGCCACCTGCGCTGGCGATCACACGGGCCGCGTTTCTGGGCGCTGGTCGCACGCCAGATGCCCGATTACGAGCAGCACCGACAGTGGTTGCGTGAGCACGGCGGGCAGTTGCAGGCCGCGCTGGGGCGCGGCCCGTGAGGCCTGAGGGGGAAGGTGCCAGGCGTGGAAGCCTGAGTGCACATGACGGTGAGGCGAAGGCGTGAGGCATAGACGCTTGAAAAGCCGCGGAGGCCCGTAGCCTTTTCGCCTCACGCCTCACGCCTCACGCCTCACGCCTCACGCCTCACGCCTCACGCCTCACGCGGAAACCGGCAGCTGTCAAAATGCTCGGCGTGTGGCGCTCGTCTCGCGCGCCTTCAGGTGTACCAGCAGCAGTGAGATCGCTGCCGGCGTCACGCCCGAAATCCTGCCCGCCTGCGCCAGTGTTTCCGGGCGATGGCTCAGCAGCTTCTGGCGGACTTCGTTGGACAGTCCCGAGACCCCGGAATAGTCGAAGTCCGTGGGCAGCGTCATCGACTCCTGGCGCCGCGTGCGTTCGATTTCGAGCCGGTTGCGCTCGATGTAGCCGGCGTACTTGGCCTGAATCTCTACCTGTTCCGCCACGGCTGCGTCGATGCCGGCGGGAGCGAGGTCCAGGGCCTGCAAGTGGCTGTAGCGCACCTGCGGCCGGCGCAGCAGGTCCAGGGCCTTGGCGCCCGTGGACTCGCGTGCCTCACCGAACACGGCCACATGTGCGGCCTGGGCGAGTTGCGCCGGTTTGAGCCACAGCGCTGCCAGACGCGTGTTCTCCTTGTCGATCGCCTCGCGCTTTTGTTCGAAACGCGTCCAGCGCGTGCTGTCGACAAGCCCGAGTTCACGTGCCAGCGGCGTCAGCCGCAGGTCGGCGTTGTCCTCACGCAGATGCAGGCGGTGTTCGGCGCGCGAGGTGAACATGCGGTAGGGCTCGGTGGTGCCGAGCGTGATCAGGTCGTCCACCAGCACGCCGATGTAGGCCTGATCGCGCTGCGGCGTCCAGGGTTCCTCGCCGGTCGCGCCACGCGCCGCATTGATGCCGGCGAGCAGACCTTGCGCCGCCGCTTCCTCGTAGCCGGTGGTGCCGTTGATCTGACCGGCAAAGTACAGGCCGGACACGGTTTTGGTTTCCAGCGTGCGCTTGAGGTCGCGTGGGTCGAAATAGTCGTATTCGATCGCGTAGCCGGGCCGCGTGATCCGCGCCTGCTCCAGGCCGGCGATCGAGCGCACGAAACGTTCCTGGATGTCGAATGGCAGGCTGGTGGAGATACCGTTCGGGTAAATTTCGCGGGTGTAGAGCCCTTCCGGCTCCAGGAAGATCTGATGCGCCGTGCGTTCGGCGAAACGTGCCACCTTGTCTTCCACGCTCGGGCAATAGCGCGGGCCCACGCCTTCGATCAGGCCGGTGAACATCGGCGAGCGTTCGAAGCCCTCGCGAATGATCGCGTGCGTGGTTTCGTTGGTGTGGGTGATGTGGCAGGGCACCTGGCGCGGGTGCAGCTCGCGCGTACCAAGCAGCGAAAACACTGGTGTCGGTTCGTCACCGGGCTGGGCCGTGAGCCGTGAAAAGTCGATGGAGCGACCATCCAGACGCGGTGGCGTACCGGTCTTGAGGCGACCCACGCGCGGCATCAGTTCGCGCAGGCGTTCCGCCAGCGGCAGCGAGGGCGCGTCGCCGGCACGGCCGCCGGGCTGGTTGTTGAGGCCCACATGGATGCGACCGCCGAGGAAGGTACCCACGGTCAGCACCACCGCTTCGGCATCGAAGCGCAGGCCGCTACGGGTGATGACAGCGCGCACGCGGCCACCTTCGATCACCAGATCGGCGGCTTCCTGCTGGAACAGTTCGAGGTTCGGCTGCGCTTCGAGCATTTCCCGAATTGCAAGACGGTACAGCGCGCGGTCGCACTGCGCCCGGGTGGCACGCACGGCGGGGCCCTTGGAGGCGTTGAGCATGCGGAACTGGATGCCGGCGCGATCCGCTGCCAGCGCGATGGCGCCGCCCATGGCGTCGATTTCCTTGACCAGGTGCCCCTTGCCGATGCCGCCGATCGCGGGGTTGCAGGACATTTGACCCACTGTCTCGATGTTCTGCGTCAACAACAAGGTACGCGCGCCGGCGCGGGCCGCCGCCAGGGCGGCTTCGGTTCCGGCGTGGCCTCCGCCGATGACGATCACGCCGAAACGCCATTCTTGGCCGGGCTTGTCGAAGTGTGGGGCGGGCTTGTCTAGGTCCATGTCGATGAAGCTCATTCTGGGTTCAGCGCTGGCCAAGGATTCTACGGCCTCTGTCAAGCCGGCACAGGGGCTGAATCGGCGGAATTTCGCGGGACTTTCCAGTGGCGAACCCCGAAGTATTCGGATCGACTTTAAGAAGTCAGTATTGCTTATTGTTTTTAAAGGCTTTAAATTCATGGAAGATGATCAGAACAACCTGGGGCTGCCTGAAATGAATCCAACGACGCTAGAGTTCGACCTTCGATCCCGCCTGGGCCAGCACGCCCAGTCGCTGCCGGCCCACCGCTCGGCCGCAGAGCCGGCCCGGCCGTCCGGTACCGAAATGCAGCGCCTGTTCGCGCGCCTGCAGCGTCAGGGGCAGCCGCGCTGATCCGAGCGGACTCAGCAGGCCCGCGCGCTGTTGCCGTCAGCCTGGCTTGAAAGCTGATCGCGGAAGTCAAGCAGGCGCGGAGAACGCCCTTGCTTATGGCCTTGCTGCCACTGGCACCTTTGGTGCCTAGGCAGCTATATTCCGTGCTTCGAGCTTGGGCAAAGGTCCGTTTGCTAGATTTGATCGGGGCCAGCCCGTAAACTTCGGCGGCCGTATCCCTCGCGACCCCGTCGTTCCCTCTTTCCCGGGTAGCCTAAAACCGTGGATGTCACGCGTATCAAGATCAAAAAAGGTCTGGACGTGCCCTTGGCCGGCGCGCCCCAGCAAATCATCGAATCCGCTGTACCGGTCAGCTGTGTTGCGCTGATCGGTGCCGACTACATCGACATGAAACCGTCGATGCTGGTCGAGCAGGGCGACCGGGTGAAGCTCGGTCAGCCGCTGTTCGAGGACAAGCGCAACCCGGGCGTGCTGTTCACCGCCCCGGCCGCAGGCACCGTTACCGCGATCAATCGCGGGGCGCGTCGCGTGCTGCAGTCCGTGGTGATCGAGGTCGACGGTGATGATGCGGTCGATTTCGGAAGCCACGCGGTGTCGGCGCTGCCGCAACTTGCGCGGGAGACCGTGCGCGACCAGCTGGTCCAGTCCGGCCTGTGGACGGCGCTGCGCACGCGGCCCTACAACAAGACGCCAGCGATCGACGCGGTGCCCGCCGCGATTTTCGTCAGCGCGCTTGATACCAATCCTCTGGCCGCCGACCCGGCCGTGGTCCTGGCCGAACGCGCCGAGGACTTCAAGAACGGACTTGCGGTGCTGTCGCGCCTGACCGAAGGCGAACTGTTCGTATGCAAGGCGCCGGGCAGCTCGATTCCGCTACCGGAACTGCCGTCGCTGCGCGTCGCCGAATTCGAAGGGCCGCATCCGGCCGGTCTGGTCGGCACGCACATGCATTTCCTCAAGCCGGTCGGCGCCACGCGCTGCAACTGGCATATCGGCCCGCAGGACGTGGTCGCGATCGGCCAGCTGTTTACGACGGGCCGGCTGTCGGTGGAACGCGTGATCGCTCTGGCGGGGCCGGTGGTGCGCAAACCGCGCCTGCTGCGCACGCGCGTCGGTGCATCGGTCGACCAGTTGCTCAAGGGTGAACTGGAAGACATCGACGCCCGCGCGATCTCGGGTTCGGTGCTCGGCGGACGCCGCGCCGCGGGCTGGGCCGCCTATCTCGGTCGCTTCGATGTGCAGGTTTCGGTGATCGTCGAAAACCGCGATCGCGAGCTGTTCGGCTGGCTCAACCCGGCCGGCGACAAGTATTCCGTGACCAATGTGTTTTTCTCGGCGCTGTCGAAGGCGAGCCGCCGGTTCTCGTTCTCGACCTCCACCAATGGCAGCCCGCGTGCGATGGTGCCGATTGGCAGCTATGAGCGCGTGGTGCCGCTGGACATTCTGCCGACGCAACTGCTGCGTGCACTGTTGGTGCGGGATACCGACATGGCGCAAAACCTCGGTGCGCTGGAGTTGGCTGAAGAGGATCTGTCGCTGTGCACCTATGTGTGCGTCGGCAAGTACGACTACGCGCCGATGCTGCGCGCGAATCTCGACCAGATCGAGAAGGAAGGATAATGGCTACCGGTTTACGGGGGGTTCTGGATCGGCTGCATCCGCTGTTCGCCAAGGGCGGCAAGCTGGAGAAGTACTACGCCGTCTACGAGATGGTGGACACCTTTTTCTACAGCCCGCCGGACGTGACGCGCGGGGCGCCACATGTGCGCGATGGCATCGACCTCAAGCGTACGATGATCTATGTGTGGTTGGCGACGTTCCCGGCGATCGCCGTTGGCTGCTGGAACGTGGGCTATCAGGCCAATCTCGGCATGCAGGCGCTGGGTATCGCGCAGCTCGACGACTGGCGTCAGGTGTTCCTGCACTACGTCGGCTACAGCCCGGACAACTGGTTCGCCTGCTTCGTGCATGGTTTCACCTATTGGGCGCCGATCTATTTCGTCACCTTCCTGGTCGGCGGATTGTGGGAAGTGTTGTTCGCCGGTGTGCGCAATCACGAGATCAACGAGGGCTTCTTCGTCACCTCGATCCTGTTCTCTCTGATCCTGCCGCCCACCGTGCCCTTGTGGCAGGTCGCGCTCGGTGTGAGCTTTGGCGTTGTGATCGGCAAGGAAATCTTCGGCGGTACCGGCAAGAACTTCCTGAACCCGGCCCTGGTCGGACGCGCCTTTCTGTACTTCGCCTATCCGGCGCAGCATTCGGGCGACGCGATATGGACCGCCGTGGACGGTTTCACCGGCGCCACCCCGCTGGCCTTGGCCGCGCAGGGCGGCGTCGATGCGGTGCAGGCCGGTGGCTTCACCTGGATGCAAACCTTCCTCGGCAACATCCCGGGTTCGGTCGGCGAGGTCTCCACGGCGGCGATCCTGCTCGGTGGCGCCTTCCTGGTGTACACCCGTATTGCCAGCTACCGAATCATCCTGGGCATGTTCATTGGCATGGTTGTTTCGGTGTACGTGTTCCAGTGGTTGGGGCCGGCGGACAATCCGTACTTCCAGGTGCCGTGGTACTGGCATCTGACGCTCGGCAGCTTTGCCTTCGGCGCGGTGTTCATGGCCACTGATCCGGTCAGCGCCGCGCATACCAATGCCGGGCGCTGGATATTTGGCGGACTCTGCGGTTTCATGACCGTGCTGGTGCGCGTCGTCAACCCGGCCTTCCCGGAAGGCGTGATGCTGGCGATTCTGTTCAGCAACATTTTTGCGCCGCTGATCGACTACTGCGTGATCAAGGCGAACATCCGCCGTCGCAAGTCGCGGCTGGCGGCGGTCTGAGGGCGACATGAAAAAGGACAGCAAGAGCTACACCGTTCTCGTCGCGTTCATCCTGTGCCTGGTGTGCTCGGTGTTCGTGTCGGCTGCGGCCGTCATTCTCAAGCCGGTGCAGACGGTCAACCGTGTCGCCGACCGCCAGACCAACATCCTCAAGGTGCTGGGCCTGTGGCAACCGGGCATCGACGTGGCCGCGGTGTTCGACGACAAGGTCGAATCGCGCATCATCGAGATCGAAAGCGGCGACTACGTCGAAGGCATCGATCCGGCGACCTTCGACATGTACAAGGAACAGAAGGACGCGAGCAGCAATTTCACGCTGTCCTCGGCCGAGGACATTGCCGGTATCGGTGCCGTGCCCAAGCACGCCATCGTCTATCTGCAACGTGACGAGGCCGGCACGCTCAAGACCATCGTGCTGCCGGTACAGGGCTACGGCCTGTGGTCGACCATGTACGGATATCTCGCGCTGGAGGCCGACGGCAACACGGTGCGCGGCATCACCTTCTACCAGCAGGCGGAGACGCCCGGTCTCGGTGGCGAGGTCGAGAATCCGAACTGGACGGCACTCTGGCCCGGCAAGAAGGTCTACAAGGATGACGAGGTCGAACTGCATCTGGTGAAGGGCGGCGTCAACCCCAACGCAGCGGATGCCGAGTATCAGGTCGACGCGCTGGCCGGTGCCACGCTGACCTCGCGCGGTGTCACCAATTTGATCCACTTCTGGCTGTCGGATCGCGGATTCAAGCCGTATCTCGACCGCGTCGCGAAGAGCTGAGGGAGCTAGCAAGCAATGGCGAGCGAAACCACAACCCTGGTCACCGAACCGGTCTTCGACAACAACCCGATCATCCTGCAGGTGCTGGGCATCTGTTCGGCGCTGGCGGTGACCTCGAAGATGGAAACGGCCTTCATCATGTCGCTGTCGCTGACCGCGGTGACGGCCTGTTCTAGCCTGTTCATCAGCATGGTGCGCAACGTGATCCCGGGCTCGATCCGCATCATCGTGCAGATGACGATCATCGCCTCGCTGGTGATCGTGGTCGATCAGCTGCTGCGCGCCTATGCCTATGACGTGTCCAAGCAGCTGTCGGTGTTCGTCGGCCTGATCATCACCAACTGCATCGTGCTCGGCCGCGCCGAAGCCTTCGCCATGAAGAACAAGCCCATGGCTTCGTTCATGGACGGCGTCGGCAACGGCCTGGGCTACAGCTTCATCCTCATGAGCGTCGCCGTGGTCCGCGAACTGTTCGGCAGCGGCAAGCTGTTCGGTATCGAGATCCTTCCGCTGGTGACCGATGGCGGCTGGTACATCCCGAACGGTCTGTTGCTGTTGCCGCCGTCCGCGTTCTTCATCATCGGCATGTTGATCTGGGGCGTGCGCACCTGGAAGCCGGCGCAGGCCGAAAAGCCGGACTACCAGATTCACGTCGTCCACCGCACCGAATCGGTTTAAGTCATGGAACTGGTCAACCTCGCGATCCGCTCGGTTTTTGTCGAAAACCTCGCGCTGTCGTTCTTCCTGGGCATGTGCACCTTCCTGGCGATCTCCAAGAAGATCGAGACCGCCTTCGGGCTCGGTGTCGCCGTGGTCGCCGTGCAGACCCTGACGGTGCCGGCCAACAACCTCGTCTACCAGTACTTTCTCAAGGACGGCGCGCTGGCCTGGGCCGGCATGCCGGACGTGGATCTGTCGTTCCTCGGCCTGATCTCGTACATCGGCATCATCGCCGCGATCGTGCAGGTCCTGGAAATGTTCCTCGACAAGTACGTGCCGGCGCTCTACAACGCACTCGGCATCTTCCTGCCGCTGATCACCGTGAACTGCGCGATCCTCGGCGGCACGCTGTTCATGGTCGAGCGCGATTACGATCTGGCCGAGGCCACCGTTTACGGTTTCTCCTCCGGTCTGTCCTGGGCGCTGGCGATCGTGGTACTAGCCGGCGTGCGCGAAAAGCTCAAGTATTCGGACGTGCCGGACGGCCTGCAGGGTCTCGGCGTGACCTTCGTCACCGCCGGTCTGATGGCGCTCGGGTTCATGGCGTTCTCGGGCATCCAGCTCTAGTCGACGCCCCCCACAACCACGGTTAGCACGATGACAGAAATCATTCTCGGCGTCGGATTCTTCGTCACCATCATCCTGGTGCTGGTCGCGATCATTCTGTTCGCCAAGTCGATGCTGGTACCCGAAGGCAACGTCAGCATCGAGATCAACGGCGAAAAGTGCATCTCGGTACCTACCGGCGGCATGCTGCTGCAGACCCTGGCCGCCAACGGCCTGTTCGTGCCCTCGGCCTGCGGCGGCGGCGGTTCCTGTGCGCAGTGCCGCGTCAAGATTCCCGAAGGCGGCGGTTCGATCGGCCCCACCGAACTCAACCACATCACCAAGCGCGAGGCCCGCGAAGGCGAGCGCCTGTCCTGCCAGGTCAAGGTCAAGCAGGACATGAAGGTCGACGTGCCGGAAGAGGTTTTCGGCGTCAAGAAATGGGAGTGCACCGTACGCTCCAACGACAACGTCGCCACCTTCATCAAGGAACTGGTGCTGGAACTGCCAGTGGGGCAGCAGGTCCACTTCCGCGCCGGTGGTTACATCCAGATCGAGTGCCCACCGCATACGGTCGAATACAAGAACTTCCAGGTCGAGGATCGCTTCCGCGAGGACTGGGACAAGTTCAATCTCTGGCGCTACGTCTCCAAGGTGGACGAGCCGGTGATGCGCGCCTATTCGATGGCGAACTACCCCGACGAACTGGGCATCATCATGCTCAACGTGCGTATCGCCAGTCCGCCGCCGCGCCAGCCGGACGTGCCGCCGGGTGCGATGTCGAGCTATATCTTCAATCTCAAGGCCGGCGACAAGGTCACGATTTCCGGCCCGTTCGGCGAGTTCTTCGCGCGCGAAACCGACAAGGAAATGGTCTTCGTCGGCGGCGGCGCCGGCATGGCGCCGATGCGCAGTCACATCCTCGATCAGCTGATGCGCATCAAGACCAAGCGCAAGATCACGTTCTGGTACGGCGCGCGCTCCAAGCGCGAAATGTTCTACGTCGAAGACTTCGAGCGTCTCGCGGCAGAGAACGAGAACTTCACCTGGCACGTGGCCCTCTCCGACGCGATGCCCGAGGACAACTGGACCGGCTACACCGGCTTCATTCATGAGGTGCTCTACGAGAACTACCTCAAGAACCACAAGGCGCCGGAAGACTGCGAGTACTACATGTGCGGTCCGCCGATGATGAACGCCGCGGTGATCAAGATGCTCACCGACCTTGGCGTGGAGCGTGACGACATCATGCTGGACGATTTCGGCGGCTGATCGCAGGCATCAAGATTCGAGAAGAAGGCCGCGTCATGACGCGGCCTTCTTTGTTTTTCGGCATCGGCTTCGGGTATGACGAATCCGCGATTGTCCGGATCGCGATCGGGGTATAACGTCACGCGATCGTCCTTCCCAATCTGAGACTCCCGTGCGTATCCGACTTGCCCTGGCCGCGTTGCTGAGCCTGTTGTTCGTCAATCCCGCAGCGGCCGACGGACCGCTGGCCGAGTTGCCGTATACGCCCAGCCTCGATCTGAGTGCGATGGACCCTTCGGCGAACGCCTGCGAGGATTTCTACCAGTACGCCTGCGGCGGCTGGATGAAGAACAATCCGATCCCGGATGACCAGGCCAGCTGGAGCGTCTACGGCAAGCTCTACGGTGACAACCAGCGCTATCTCTGGGGCATCCTCGATTCCCTGTCCGCGCCGTCAGGTGCGGCCAGCGAGGACCAGCGCAAACTCAGTGACTACTTCGGCGCCTGCATGGACGAAACCGCCGTGGAAGCGCTCGGCGCAGCGCCGTTGCAGGACGCCTTGGCGCGTATCGCCGCGATGAAGTCCAAGGCCGAACTGCCGGCACTGCTGGCGCAATTGCAGGACCGCGTGGCGGACGATGCCTTCGTGTTCGCCTTCGGCGCCCAGCAGGACCTGGGCGATGCCTCGCGCGTGATCGCCGGCACCGACCGCGGCGGGCTCGGCCTGCCGGATCGCGACTACTACTTCAAGGCGGACGAGAAGTCAGCTGAACTGCGCGAGCAGTACCGCGCCCATGTGGGCCGGATGTTTGTGCTGCTCGGCGATGAGCCTGAGCAGGCGGCCGATCAGGCGGATACGGTCATGGCGATCGAAACCGCACTGGCGCAGCCACAGCTGACGCGCGTGATGCGCCGCGATCCCTACCAGCTCTATCACAAGCTCGATGCCAAAGCCCTACAGGCGCTGACCCCGCATTTCGACTGGAGCGCGTACCTGAAAGTGCGTGGCCTGCCGGACACCGACGAGTTCAACGTGGCCGAGCCGGCCTTTCTGCAGGCGCTCGACACCGAGATCGAACGCGTCCCGCTGGATCAATGGAAGACCTATCTGCGCTGGCATCTGCTGCATGCACAGGCCGGGTTCCTGTCCTCCGCATTCGTCGATGAGGATTTCGATTTCTTCCGCAGGACGCTGCGCGGCGTGCCCGAGCAGCGCCCGCGCTGGAAGCGCTGCGTAGCCCTCACCGACCATCAGCTGGGCGAAGCCCTGGGCCGAGAATTCGTGGCACGCAGCTTCAGCCCGGAACTCAAGCAAGACACGCAGCGCATGACGCGCCGCATCGAACAGGCGATGCACGACGATCTTGAGCAGATCGACTGGATGAGCCCGCAAACCAAGCGCAAGGCGCTCGAAAAGCTCGGCTCGATCGTCAACAAGGTCGGCTATCCGGACCGCTGGCGCGACTACTCCGCGCTGCGCATCGAGCCCGACGACTTCGCCGGCAATATCGAGCGTGGCCTGGCCTTCGAAAACCAGCGGCAGCTCGCCAAGATTGGCAAGCCGGTGGATCGCGGCGAATGGGCGATGACGCCGCCCACGGTCAACGCCTACTACGACCCGCAGATGAACGACATCAACTTTCCGGCCGGTGTGCTGCAGCCGCCGCTGTACGACGCGAAGATGGATGCCGCGCCGAACTACGGCAACACCGGCGGCACCATCGGCCACGAACTCACGCACGCCTTCGACGACGAGGGGCGCCAGTTCGATGCGCAGGGCAATCTCAAGGACTGGTGGACCGAGGCCGATGCCAAGGCCTTTGACGAACGCGCCCAGTGCATCGTCGATCAGTACGCGCAATACACCATCGTCGACGACATCAAGATCAACAGCGAACTGACCGAAGGCGAAGACATCGCCGATCTCGGCGGCCTGGTGCTGGCATGGATGGCCTGGCAGGCCGAAACCGCCAATCAGCGCCTGCGCCCGGTGGACGGTCTCAATCCCGATCAGCGCTTCTTCATCGGCAACGCGCAGTGGACCTGTTCGAATGACCGGCCGGAAAACCTGCGGGCGAACGCGCTGACCAATCCGCACTCGCCCGCCAAATACAGGGTCAACGGACTGGTTCCGAACATGCCGGAGTTCGCGGCCGCGTTCTCATGCAAAGCGGGTCAGCCGATGGTGAGCGAGAAACCCTGCCGGGTTTGGTAGCGCGTCGCGTCGAAATCAAAGGCCCTGGAGCCACTGACCGTCAGAGGGAGAACCTTCCGCCGGACCAGGCGTTCCCCCTCTCCCTCCGGGAGAGGGCCGGGGAGAGGGCGCTTTTCGTAGTGTTCTCCGTCAATCAACGAAAAGCGCGCCCTCATCGACTGTCAGCATCTAACGGCCATGCCGCGAGCGGCACCCCGCACAATGAATCGCCTGGGGCATGGCCGTTCCCCTCACCCACCGCTCGCATTCGCGAGCGGTCCCCCCTCTCCCGCAAGCGGGCGAGGGTCGGTCGGCATCACGCCGCGCGTGATTCACGTGAAGCGAAAAGCGCCCTAGCGCGGCAGCTCCCGGACGTCCGGTTGCGCCGGGATGCCGCCAAAACGCGCGTCCCAGTCATCAAGCTGCTCGCGCAGGCGCCAGTCCTGCCACAGCACATAAGGCTCCACCGCCAGGGCCTGCCCGACTTCGCTCTGTGAGAAGCGCAGATCGGTGGCCACGCGCAGGTGCCCGTCGATCCATTCGCCGCGCCCATTCTTGACCTGGCGCATGCGCGGATACTGCTGCTGAAGCTGCCGCAGACAGGCGCGGGGATCGTCGGGAACAAACTGCGCTTCGTAGAGCCGGTCATTGAAGAACAGCAGGCTCAAATGTCCTTCACTGCCGCAGGCCCGGAAATCCGGTGCCTTCAGGGTGGTCGATGTCCGGTTCGGGTAGTCGGGGTTGAGCGGCCAATCGCGCTGCGAAGCATGCCAAGCGTGTCCCGATTGGCTGATGCGCGTCGTCACCGATTCCACGCTCGCATAGCTTTTGAAATCGCCAAGCAGCGTCACCGGGTCGGTCTCGCGTGCCGCATAGGCCTCCGTTTCCGGGTGCCCGCGCCCGCCATGCATCCATAGATAGGTGCCGAACGCGAAGATCGCGACCACTGCCAGCAATGCAAGCGCCGCCAGGATTTTCTGTACGAGTCGATCTGCGAATTTCATGCTCGGGCGCGGGGTCCTAGTCTGGCCTGCGCTGCAATGTACCGCAGCCGCCTGAACGCTGATGGTTCACCTCAAGGTGCAGCAGCTGTAGCCGGGCAACGCGCTCCACCGTTTGAGCTTGCAGCTTGCAGCTTGCAGGTTTCAGCAAAAATCGCCCGGATGCAGCGCAGCGGAATCCGGGCTAGCTTGGCTTCGCGTTCAGGTCGCGACGTTCCAACAGCGTTCCGATCTCGCGGGAACAGGGATCAGATATCCGGCATGGTCCTCGGATTGTCCGACGTTCCGATCACAGTTCAGCACGTAGCGCTCGGGATCGATCCGTGCCACTTGGTGTCGCGCCTCCGCAAAGTGCCGGAGCCCGATCCGGAAAATGTCATTGGTTATTTTCTTGCTATTAATATGCTCAAAAATCCCCGAACAGAACTAGTGTGCCGCCTGGACTTGGCAAGCGCTTCGAATCCACCGAATATTTCGGCGCCAATCAAGAAAAATCAATTTTGGGGGACACTATGGGACGGATCGGGGTCTTGCTGGCGGCTTTGTGGTTTGCCATGTCGCCGCTCACGGCGGCGGCAGACGGGTTTGCCTGTACCACTGGGGTCACCTTCCCGGAAGTGCCGGGAGTGTCCGCAGGGACACAAGTCAGCGTCGATGCAGTCCATGTCGAGGTGGGGCAGAAAGTCGTCAAGGGCGACCCTCTCGTCAGTTTTTCGGTGCCGACAGCTACATCGGCGCCGCCACCCTCATCGGAGCCGCCTATTATTTATACTCGTTCTCCTATCGAAGCTTACGTAACGGCTATTCCCTTGAGCCCTGGTGACCCATTCGTAGTCCAGACTTTCGAAATCCAGAATCGCCATAATGTGTTCATCCAAATGGGCTCCAATCCCGTCATGGCCAGCCTTGAACTCGCTGTTGTCTGCCCGCCTGAAATAATGCCTGCAAACTTTACCTTGGATCCGACCCCGACCCCGACCCCGACCGGTGGCGGTGGCGGGCTCGTTGCAACCCCGCCCGGCAATGGGATCGCAGGTGCAAACAAGGACGCGCTAAACGGCGCGACCAAGGCAAAGGCCGTAGTCGGGGGCGTCACCGCACTAGTGATAGGCACCGTCGTTGAGTCAATGACCGACGATAACAACCCCACTGGGACCTCGGGAACCGTAAGCACTTCGGGCAACTGATAGCCCGGTTCGAGAAAAGCCGCCCCACAGGGCGGCTTTTTTCACTCTCCGACTCCGCCAAGCTCAGGATCAACGGACCCGGTTCCTCCCCAGACGTTCGGCAAGAGGCCTTGCCGAACGTAGCGATGAAACGAGGAATGTGGCCGGTCGCAGACCCGCTCAGCCCAGCCGTGCTTCACGGGGTTGGGGGTGTAGTCGACATGTCGTTGCAGATCGATCTCGTCGCGGATGACGTGCTCCCAGAATCTGGATTGCCACACGTCGTATCCGCCGGAGTCGCCTGCGCGGCGAATTCGGTCCGCAAATCGTCAATATGGTGCGTCAGCCAATGCGTCTGGCGATTGCGCAGGGTCAACGTGAAGAAATACGTGCCTCCGGGTTGGCGAGTTCTGCGATAGAGCATCATGCGCCGAGTTTGTTTGCCCCGGATTCCGCTGCGCTGCATCCGGGCTACGGTGGGTGCGGTGGGGCGGTGGGTAGAGTGGGTCCCGGATTTCGCTGCGCTGCATCCGGGCTACGTCATTCTGGTGTGAACCGGACCGCCACGAAAAAGGCCCGCCGCGTGTGGGCGGCGGGCCTTCTCGAAACGGGCTTACTCGGACTTCGCGTTGAGGCCGCGACGCTCCAGCAGCGGTCCGATCTCGGGCTCGCTGCCGTAGAACTGTTCGAACAGTTCGGAGGCGTCCACGCTGCCGCCGCGCGACAGCAGCTTGGCCCGCAGGTAGTCGCCGTTGGCGCGTTGCAGGCCGCCGTGGGTGCGGAACCAGTGCTCGGTATCGGCCGCCAGGACTTCGCTCCAGATGTAGGCGTAGTAGCCGGCCGAATAACCGCCGGCGAAGACATGCGCGAAGTAGGGCGAGCGGTAGCGCGGCGGCACGGCGTAGAAATCGACACCGTCGGATTTCAAGGCGGCGGATTCGAAATCCATCACCGCATCGGCGGTCGGGGCTTCGTCCGCGGAGATCTGGTGCCAGTTCTGGTCGAGCATCGCCGCCGCCAGGTACTCGGTGGTGGCGTAGCCCTGATTGAACTTCTTCGCCGCCAGCACCTTGTCCATCAGCGCCTGCGGCATGGGTTCGCCGGTCTTGTAGTGCTTGGCGTAGTTGGCGAACACCGCGGGCTCGGTGGCCCACATTTCGTTGTACTGCGAGGGGTATTCCACGAAGTCGCGCGGCACGTTGGTGCCCGAGAAGTACGGATATTCCACTTGGGAGAACAGGCCGTGCAGGGCGTGGCCGAACTCGTGGAACGCGGTGTCCACTTCGTCGAAGGTCATCAGCACCGGCTCGCCCTCGGGCGGCTTGGGGATGTTGAGGTTGTTGGTGACCACCGGCATCGTGCCGAACAGTGCGGACTGGTCGACCATGCTGTTCATCCAGGCGCCGCCTTGCTTGGTGCTGTGCGCGAAGTAGTCCATCAGGAACAGGCCGAGCGGGCTGCCGTCCTCGTTGAAGACTTCGAACACGCGCACGTCCGGCTGATAGACCGGCAGGTCGGTGCGTTCCTTGAAGCTCAGGCCATAGAGCTTGTGCGCGGCGAAGAACACGCCGTCCTTGAGCACATGCTCCATCTCGAAGTAGGGGCGAACCTCGGAGGCGTCGTAGTCGTACTTGGCCTTGCGCAGCTTCTCGGCGTAGTAGTCCCAGTCCCAGGGCTGCAGCTTGAAGCCCTTGCTGCCATTGGCCTTGGCTTCGGCGTCGATCTGCTTCTGCAGCTCGGCGGCCTCGCTGCGCGCGTTGGCCACGGCGGCCGGCGCCAGCTCGCCGAGGATGCGGTTGACGGCGGCGGGGGTGCCAGCGGTCTCGTTTTCGAGCACATAGGCGGCGTGGTTCGGGAAGCCCAGCAGCGCGGCACGCTGCGCGCGCAGCTTCACCATCTTCGCGATCAGGCCGGTGTTGTCGAATTCACCGATCTGGGCGCGGCCCGTCGAGGCCTTGAAGATGCGCTCGCGCAGGCTGCGGTTTTCAAGCTGGGACAGGGGCGGCTGGCCCGTGGTGTTCTGCAGCGTGATCACCCACTTGCCCGGCAGCTCGCGTGATTGGGCGGCGGTGGCTGCGGCGGCGATCTTGGCGTCGGTCAGGCCCTTGAGTTCGGCGAGGTCATCCACGACCACGGCGCCGGCATTGGTCGCCTTCAGCAGGTTCTGCTGGAACTGCGTGGTCAGCGTGGAAAGCTGGCTGTTGTAGTCCTTGAGCGTTTCCTTGTCGGCATCGGAAAGTTCCGCGCCGGCGTGCACGAAGTCGATGTAGTAGCGCTCCACCAGGCGCAGGCCTTCGGCGTCCAGGCCCAGGGTGTCGCGGCTGTCGTAAAGCGTCTTGATTCGGGCGAACAGGTCCGCGTCGAGATAGATTGCATCCTGATGCGCGGAAAGCTTCGGCGCCATCTCGGCTTCGATCGCGTCGATTTCATCGTTCGAATTGGACGACGAAAGATTGAAGAACACGGTGGCGACGCGGCTGAGCATGCGGCCCGAGCGCTCCATGGCCAGGATCGTGTTGTCGAAGTTCGCCGGTTCGCTGTTGTGGGCGATGGCATCGATCTCTTCACGCTGTTCGCGCATGCCGGCTTCGAAGCCAGGACGGAAATCGGCGTCGCTGATTTTGTCGAACGGCGGCAGGCCATAAGGCAGCGTGCTCGGCGCGGCGAACGGTCCGGTGCTGACGGTCGTGGTCATGGCGTCCTTGGTGGGCTTTTCAGGCATGGGCGTACAGGCGGCGGCGAGCAGGCCACCGGCGGCCAGCATCGCGATCAATGCTTTCATGGATTTCCCCGGAATCAAACGTCTAGGATGCACCAATCGTCCACATGGTCGCATCCGGTGGCCGTGGCTGCGTCTTGCATTCAGCTATGCGCGCTATGCTCGATCGGCATTCATTCCGATGGGCGGAATGCCTTGAAGCGAACACACAAGAGCCTGCTGGCGTTGTTGATCGTGCTTGGCGCCTTGCTGGTCGTGCGGGCCCTGCTGCCGTTCTGGGTGGCTCACTATCTGAACGACAAGTTGGCGCACATGGGCGACTATCGCGGCCATCTGCAGAGCGTCGATCTGGCGCTGTGGCGCGGTGCCTACCGGATCAAGCAGTTCGAGATCCGCAAACGCGAAGCGGCCGAAAAAGAGTTCATCCCGTTCCTCGACGCACCCCTCACGGACATATCCGTGTCTTGGCGCGCCCTGTTCAAGGGCGCGATCGTCGGACGCATTGAATTCGTGAATCCGGAACTGAATTTCGTCGACGGCGCCAGCGACAAGGACGATCAGGCCGGCCAGGGCGTCGACTGGCGCGACACCCTACAGGGTTTGCTGCCGATCCAGCTCAACGAAGTGGTGGTGCGCGACGGCGCCATCCATCTGCGCAACTTCCAGTCCACACCGAAAGTCGATGTCTACATGAGCGAACTGGACGCCACGGCCAGCAACCTCACCAATGCGAACCGCGACGAGGCTGCGCAGGTGGCTCGACTCGATGCGACGGCCCTGGTGCTCGGCGGCGCGCCGTTCGAAGCCTCGATGCAGTTCGATCCCCTGGGCGAGCTCACCGATTTCGATCTGGAAATTAGAGCCTTGAACGTGGCTCTGCCGCAGCTCGACGATTTCATGCGTGCCTATGGCGGTATCGATGCGGAGTCCGGAACCGCCGATCTGGTGCTGGAGCTGAATGCCGACCGCAAGCAGGTCGATGGCTACGCCAAGCTGTTGTTGCGTGAGCTGGACATCGTGAGCTGGAAGCAGGATGTGCAGGTCGACAGGGACAATCCTTTCAGCGTGGCCTGGGAAAGCCTGGTCGCCGGCGTGATGGTGCTGCTGTCGAACCAGCCGAACGATCAGTTCGCGACGCGAGTGCCGATTCGCGGCGCGGTGGATGCCGTGCACGGCCAAGTGTTGCCGGCCTTGATCTCGATTGTCCGCAACGCCTTCGTCGAGGCCATGCGCCCCAATTTCGAAGATCAGGATGGTTCATCCGAAGCCTCTGAAGCCGACGCCGAACCCGCAGCCGAAGAAGACGGCGTCCCCGAAGCGACCGACGCCAAGTCCGCAGACGAAGACTCACCCCGGCCGATCGGCCCCCGACACGGATCGCCGAAATGAGTGCACGGTGGCATGCCGAACGCAGCGAGGATGCCGGTGCGGTCGTGCACCGACTGCGAGTCGAAGGCCGGCCGATGAGTCACCGCGAAGTGATCGCGGCCTGGTCGGATTCGGCGGCGTTTCGTGAGTTCTATCTGGAATTGCTGGCGGCCTGGTCCGGCCCGGCATTCTTCTGGGAATATCCGCCGCTGCATCGGGACCGGCTCGATCGGCCCAGCGAATTCGTGCTGGTGGATGCCCCGCAGTTGGCACTGAGGCCTGCCGATCCGGAGCCGTTCGCATCGATGCTGGTGCCGGTGCCCACACCCGAGCAGCCCGCAGTTTTCGAGAACCTGTCGCGGGACGCGGATCTGATCGTTCCGCGACCGCAGGCCGGTCTCGAACCGGCCGCATTCGCCCACTTCGCCGCGTTCGCGCGGGCCGCGCCCGCGGCCTGCAAGCACGAGCTGCTAGTGGCGCTCGCGCGCGAGCTGCTGGCGCGGATCGACTACAGAACGCTGTGGCTCAGTACCTCCGGCCTCGGCGTGGCCTGGCTGCATCTGCGGCTCGATCATGCGCCGAAGTACTACCAGTACGCGCCCTATCGCGACCCCGCGTTCGAGACCGCGTTCAGCGCGCGCTAGGGGTGGGTTTGGCACAACAGTGTGCTTGCCGGTACGACGACGCGGCGCGAGCTGGCGCCGGACAGGCAGCGAAGCTTACGCAGACACGCAGCCGTGAAACGGTTGCGATCCACGAACAAGAGCTGGAGGGATCATGGCAGTCAAAAAGCCGTTTGTAACCGACATCAAGAACATCCGGGCGCGCGCGCGCGAGCACATGGAGCGCGGCGCCGTGACCGCGGGCTACAAGGCCGACCGGGAAACGGTGCTCAAGATTCTCAATGAAGTGCTGGCCACCGAGCTGGTCTGCGTGCTGCGCTACAAGTACCACTACTTCATGGCCGACGGCATCAACGCCAAGGCCGTGGCTGCCGAGTTCCTCGAACACGCGCAGGAAGAACAGGCCCACGCCGACATGATCTGCGAGCGCATCACCCAGCTCGACGGCAAGCCCAATCTCAATCCGGACGGTCTGCACACCCGCAGCCACGCCGAATATGTGGAAGGCGAGAATCTCGTCGAGATGATCCAGGAAGACCTCGTGGCGGAACGCATCGCGATCGACAGCTATCGCGAGGTCATCGAGTATCTCGGAAACGACGACATCACCACGCGCCGCATCATCGAGCAGATACTCGCGCAGGAGGAGGAGCACGCCGAAGACCTCAGCTCCCTGCTCGAAGAACTCAAGGTGGCGGACCCCAAGCCGGCCAGCGAAGTGCAGAAGCCGCGCAGCAAAAAGAAGTAGCCCGGCTCAGCGTGACAGGTGCCGTTCCAGCACGCGGAACAGCTGCTGCGTCAGCAGCGCCATCGCGGCCGCGGGAACGGCGCCTTCGAGGATCAACGTGATGTTATCGAGACGGATGCCGGTGAGTATCGGCTGGCCGTAGCCGCCGGCGCCGATCAATGCCCCCAGTGTCGCCGTCCCGATATTGATCACCGCGGCGGTGCTGATGCCGGCCAGTATCATCGGCAAGGCCAGTGGCAAATCGATACGCAGCAAGCGCACCATGGCGGGCAGGCCCAGCGCGGCGGCGGATTCGCGCAGGCCCTGCGCGATCCCGTCGAGGCCGGCCACGGTATTCCGTACGATCGGCAGCAGGCTGTAGAACAGCAGCGCCGCGATCGCCGGCTGCGCCCCGATGCCCAGCAGCGGAATCAGGAACACCAGCATCGCCAGCGCCGGGATGGTCTGCAGCACGGAAGTGGCGGACAGCACGGCCTGTGACAGACGCGGCCGCTGTGCCGCGAAGATACCCAGCGGCAGTCCGATCATCAGCGCCAGCAGCAGAGACAGTCCGACCAGCGCCAGGTGCTCCAGCGTGCGTTGCCAGAGGCGCCGCAGCAGACGCCCGGCGGAGGCTCCCTTGCCCGCTGCTGCATCCAGGCCCAGGAATTCACGGGCGACCTCGGCTTCTGTGCGGCCCTCGATCTTCACCGCCGCATTCATCGCGCGCATCTGCTGACGGTCGATGCGTCCCGCCAGCGAATCCAGCAGTCGGCGCAAGGCCGGCGTGTGGTCGTAGGCTTCGGTTCGATACAGCAGCACCGCGTCGTAGCGCGGGAAATAAGTGCGATCATCCTGCAGCGCCCGCAGATCGTAGTAGGCGATCTCGGCGTCCGTGGTGTAGAGGTCGATCACGTCGATGTCGCCGTATTCGATCGCGCGATAGGCCAGATCGTGATCCATGCCGCGCACTTGCCGTGCATCCAATTGGTAGCGTGTGCGCAGTCCGGGCCAGCCATCGCCGCGGTTCATGAATTCGTTCGAAAGTCCGAAACGCAACCGGGGATGCGCGCGCAAATCGCTGAGCCTTGCGATCCCGAGCGCTTCCGCCTGCTCGCGGCGCATGCCCAGAGCGTAGCCGTTGTCGAACCCCAGAGGCTCGGAAAGACCGATGCCGAGCGATGCCAGCCTGGCGGTCAGTGCCTTGCGATCGAGACGCTTGGCATCCGGCAGCAATTCCTGGGTCAGTGTGCCCGTGTATTCGGGATACAGATCGATGCTGCCGTCTTGCAGCGCCCGCCACAGGATCGCGCTGCCGCCGAGTGCCGGCCGGTGTTGCACGGACAGGCCCAGCGCCCGCGCCTGGTGCTGCACGAGTTCACCCAGAATCACCGATTCCGTGAAATTCTTGGAGCCCACCTGCAGCGCGGCTTGCTGCGCCTGCGTGATCGAGCAGACGCACAGGGCCAGCAGGGGCGCCAGCAGTAGCGAGCGCCGCTTCATGTTGACGGCAGCTCGCGGCGTGCATCGAGAAATTGCGTGACGAACGGCGCCGCGGGCTGGGTACGCAGCGTCTCGAAGCTGCCATCCTGCACCACGCGGCCGTGCGCCATCAGTACCAGTCGCGGCGCCAGATAGGCGGCTTCCGCCAGATCGTGCGTGACCAGCACCACGGTCTTGCCCAGCGAACCGAACATCTGCCGTAGCTGAGCCTGGAGTTCATGTCGCACGATTGGGTCGAGTGCGCCCAGCGGTTCGTCAAGCAGCAGTGCTGGTGGGTCGCACATCAGGGCGCGGACCAGCGCCACACGTTGGCGCTGCCCACCCGACAGCGCTTGCGGGCGTCGCGCCAGCAGCGCGTTCGGGAGTTGCACCTGGTCCAGCAGGACTTCGGCGCGCGCCAGGATGCGGTCCTTGTGCCAGCCCAGATGGCGCGGCAGCAGCGCGAGGTTGTCGCGCACGCTCAGGTGCGGAAACAGGCCGCCGTCCTGAATCACGTAGCCGATGCGGTGGCGCGCTTTGAGCAGCGAGCGTCCGCGCAGGCGCTGGCCTTCGATTGCAATCTCGCCACGGTCCGGCGTTTCCAGCCCGAGCAGCAGACGCAGCAGGGTCGATTTGCCGCAACCGCTGCTGCCGATCACGGCCGTGGTTGTGCCGGCGGGCAGCTGCAGGCTGATGTCGTCGATGGCCGGCTGCGCGCCGTAGTGGCGGCTGACGTGACTGAGAGAAAACATGCCGTGGCAGAGTTCTTGAACGGTTGCGGGTCGGGCCCAGCTTAGCGTTTGCTCGTCCACGGCGGCGCCGTCCTATGATGGGCGCGAATTTTCGTGGAGCGGCGTGTATGTCGTTCGAGTTACCCCTGTCGCCGACGCTGCCGGAGTTGCTGCGCAACGTCGCCCTGAATGAACTGGATTCGGCATTGTCACGCTTGCAGCGTGGGCGGCCCAAGGACATTCATTCGGCGCGCAAGCACTGCAAGAAGCTGCGCGCCTGGCTGCGGCTGCTGAGCCCGCGCCTTCCCAAGGACAGCCGCAAATCCATGGATCACGCGGTGCGTGACGCGGCACGCGCGGTGGCGGCACGGAGGCAGGCCAAGGTGCTGCAAGAGACCCTGCTCGTGCTCGCGGAGCACCACGACAGGCACGCGGCGGAATTGAAGGATTGGGTCCGTCCGGTGCGGCGTGCCGTGCTCAAGGGCGACCGTGCCAAGGGGCGCGAACTGGCGCAGCAGCAACTGGTGCCGCTGCGTGAGGCGGTCGAGGCCCTGGATCTCAGCGCCGTCGATATTTCCGCGATCGAGACCGGATTGCGCAAGGGCTATCGCCAGGCGCGTCGGCGCGCACGTCGCGCGGCCAGTACGCCCGACGCCGAATCGATGCACGACTGGCGCAAGCGCTGCAAGGCACACGCCTACCACTGCGCCTTGCTGGTGCCGCTGTGGCCGGTACTGGAGGATCGCGGCCATCGCCTCGACAGGCTCAGCGATGCGCTGGGAGAACATCATGATCTCGCTGATCTGCGTGCCGCGCTGCGGTCGATCGATGCCCTGAATCACGACATCGAACAGCTCATCGACGCCGAGCAACAGCGCTGCACGCGCGCGGCACTGGCCTTCGGCGACACCCTGTTCCACGAAAAATCCGGGGACTGGTCATTGGCGCTCGGCGAGCGACGGGCGCTGCCGTGATGAATGCATCGGCCACCGTGATCGAAACCGAACGCTTGATGCTGCGCTGCCTGAGGCCGGAGGACGCTCCGTTCATTCTGCAACTGCTGAACGATCCGGGATGGTTGCAATACATCGGTGATCGCGGCGTCCGTGATCTGGACGCCGCCCGCGCCTATATCGTGGACGGACCGATGGCGATGGTGGCGCAATACGGCTTCGGCCTGTGGCACACCGCCTTGCGGCAGGGCGGGCGGCCGATCGGCTTATGCGGTCTGCTCAAGCGCGATCATCTGGACGATGTCGATCTGGGCTTCGGCTTTCTGGCGGCGCATGTCGGCCAGGGTTACGCCTACGAGGCATCCCGCGCCGTGCTCAAGCATGCGCGCGCGGCATTCGGCCTGCGTCGTGTCGTCGCAGTGACGACGGTCGAAAACACGCGCTCGGACGCCCTGTTGCGGCGCCTGGGATTCGAATACGAGAACATGATCGACTGGCCGGGCGGTGAGCGCCTGCGCCTGTTGGCGTGCATGCCGGATGCGGCGGAGGATGTTTCATGAAGCGCTGGCTGGTCGTTGCGATGATCGTCTTCGGGCTGCTGCTGGTATTTGTCGGCGGCGGCTCGGATCGGGGCCAGGCCTCGGGGCCGAAACTGGCGTCCGACCGCGTGCTGGCCGATGCCTATGCCGATCAATTGAGTGATCTGCAGGTCCAGGGCGGCGGTACCGTGATCGCGGTGCTGCCGGACGACAACAAGGGCTCGCGCCATCAGCGATTCGTGCTGCGGCTCGAATCCGGTCAGACCTTGCTGATTGCGCACAATATCGATCTGGCGCCGCGCATCGAACGTCTGCGCGAAGGCGACTTCATCACCTTCAGTGGCGAGTACGAATGGAACCCGGAAGGCGGCGTGGTGCACTGGACGCATCGCGATCCGGCGGGCCGGCACGCGGACGGTTGGCTGCAGCGCGCCGGGCAGATCTATCGGTAGACGAAGTGTTGGATCAGGTGTCGCGCTCGTGGCGAAGCACGCGCGGTCGTGGTGATCCTTCCCAGCGCAGCTCCAGCCGTCGCGCGCGCCGCACATTGCCCACCAGGCTCGGCTGAAAGCAGGCGACGCAGCTGCCGCCGGCGCGTCGCACGCTCGGATAGACCACGCCGAGCGAATGCGCCTCAAGCAGCGCCTCGGCCAGGGCCTGGGATTCGCGGTAGCTGTCCGGCGCCAGATAGGCCGCGTAACGATCATCGTCCGCGCGCAGGTCATGCAGGTTCGCGCTGAGGTCGGCCAGATATTCGTCGTAGCTGACGCTGTCGTCGTAGCGATCGATCTCGGCCAATTGCACCGTCTTGTGAAACACCACTTCGGCCTGCGCGGTCGCCAGTTCGAAGGCGGCGTACCAGGCGCCGCGCTGCGGGCCGCTGAAACGTGCGCCCAGCGGGTTTGGGTGGCAGAAGGCCGCGTTGATCACACGATAGTTGGGAACGCCGTAGACCAGTTCGCGCGCCGCGATACCGGGATTGGCGTCGTTTTCCGCGTGCAGGCGTTCGTTGGTGGCGTGGTCCAGGTCGAACAGGGCATCGAGATGCTGTTCGTCATCGGCGATGCGCACCAGCACGCTTTCGTTGCCGGGGCGAAAGCGTGTGGGTATCAGGCGGTGCGTGTCGTAACGCCGCACCAGGCGGGTCGGCGGCAGGCGCATTCTCAGCCGCTGCCACCACGGCGCGCGTCCAGCAGGCGCCGCACCGTCAGCATCGCCGGCAGGCCGCCGCGAATCATGATGTCCAGGGGAGGTTCGCCGCCGAAGATTCGATTGCGGTTCGGCAATCGCACCCATTCGTCGGCCAAGGTCTCGCCATGCAGGATGTTGAGCGCCTTGAAGATGCCGATCAGACAGGACAGACGCGTCAGTCGATCAGCATCCAGCACCTTTCCGTCCGGGTTCTTCTTGAGCTGATAAAACGGGCCGTTGCTCATTGCCAGCAGCTGGCGGGCATCGTCGTCGCGCAGCTGCCAGCGCTCGGCGATGTTGAAGAAGGCACGCAGCGCCGAACCGCTGAGCCGTTCCCGTTCGGATCTGCGTGACAGGTCGATCAGCGGCGCCGGGTCGTACCGGCTTTGCGGAAACAGCGGGGTGATGGACATATCTTCTCCTGATCGGGAGAAAATATACTCCTGTTCAATATAAATTGGCCAGTATCCGGGCCAGTTATCCGGCGATTGATGCTAGGCATTCGCCGCATTCGATTGCGGTTCGCCAGCCTGCTGCCGCCCGGCCCGAGCAATCAGCCGTCCTTTTGCGCGGATTGTTGTGCTCGAAGTGCTTCCGCCGCCGCCCGTCCGATGTCGGTCAGCACATGAATGTGCCCCCAGCCGCGCATCACCAGATTCTTGCGTTCGAGTTCGGCCAGCGTGTCGGCACTGGCACTGTGGTCCCGTTCGTCCTGTTGCAGGGCAAGCAGGCAGGCCTGCTGATCGGGTGTCAGGTTCATGGCGCTCGAGCTCGGTTTCAGTCGGTGGGGTAGTCCGAACTTTCGAATCCGAAGCGCTCGCCATCGCTCCAGGCACCGGACTGATTGCCGTAGGCCGGGATGCCGCCAGCGTCCTTGAGCAATCGCGCCATGTGCATCAGATTCCAGCTCATGAAGGTCAGGTTGCGATTGGTGAAGTCGTTGTGCGGGCCACCGGAACCGTCGTCGAGATAGGAGGGCCCGGGTCCGGCCTCGCCGGTCCAGTAGGCGTCCGCCTGTGGCGGGATCGTGTAGCCAATGTGCTGCATCGAATACAGCAGGTTCATGCTGCAGTGCTTGCCGCCGTCTTCGTTGCCGTCAACGAGGCAGCCCGCGACCTTGCCGTAGTAGACGTACTGGCCATTGTCCTGGGTCTGGCTGGACAGGGCATACAGGCGTTCCACGATACGCCGGCAGACCGAGGAGGGCTCGCCGAGCCAGATTGGCGTGGCGATCACCAGGATGTCCGCCATCAGGATGGTTTGTGACAGGCGCGGCCATTCGTCGCTCTGGGCGCCGTGTTCGCGCATGTCCGGATAGACGCCGGGCGCGATGTCGTGGTCCACGGCGCGCAGCACCGTGGTGCTGACGCCGTGCTTTTCCATGATCGCCTTGGGCACCGCAATCAGGCCATCGGTATTGGAGCGCTGCGGGCTCGGTTTGAGCGTGCAGTTGACGAAGACTGCACTCAGATCATCGTAGGTCGGTGGGGGCTCGTATTGACTCAACTGAGGACTCCGAAGGGTGGTGCTCAGGGATTGCGATCCGCGCGGCGTCGCGCAAGTTCCGCTTCATCGGCGCCCAGGCCTTCTCCGATTTCCTCTTCGGCGGCGTCGCGAAGATCCGTATCGGCTGCGATGCGGTCGGCGCTCGTGGCCGGGTCGTGCGAGCGGTTTTCATCGAGTAGCGTCTCGGGCGCGAAGTCATCGGCCGTGGCTCCGGCGCGCGGTACTTCAGCGCCGCTGCGTCCGGCTTCCCGTTCCCGATGCGGCGGGAACTCGCGACGGACGTCTTCGGGGTTGCGCAGGTCGCCGGCACGCCCGCTGCGCTCGTCGCGATGTTCATCAAAGTCGAGCGCATCGCGCGGCTCCTCGTTGAGGGACGGCGCGCCCGGGTCGTCGGGCGCGGTTTCGTCGACGTAGCGTTTGGGTTGCTTGGCCATAGTCATTTCCTGCTCAGGTCTTACACGGCTTCACACTATCGCCGACGTCTGAAGCTGCGCTGAGTCACCGTTGGCATAACGATTGCGTAGTGGGTCGGCATATCCGGCGACAGCCGGAGCCCACATTGAGGATCACGGATGTCCACCATCAATCTGGCCAGGGCCCTGCGTAAGCAGGCCGCCCGCCACGGCCTGTGTTTGACCGGCACACCGCCGGTACCGGCTCTCTCGGCGTACGCGCACGCCATTCACCGCACCGAACCCGGAGTTCGTTCGGCGTACTGAGCCCGCCGTCGGGCGCTGCCCCGCACGATCGACAATTTCCTACGCTGCCTGGCGTCATCTTCCGATGGGGGTGAACCCCGTCGGTGATCGACACTGAATTCACGCCAGTCTGTTGAGCCGGAAGTTCGTCGCCTCGCTCGCGCCGGCAGTGCCCGAGGTCTGAAATCGTTGTGCACGATGCGGTCAAGGGCCGCAGCACCTTCATTTTGTTCGGGGGAATACTGATGTTGAAATCCTTGGGCCTGCGCCTGCTGGGTGCGGGCGTTGCCGTTGTTGTTCTGTCGCAATCCGGACTGCTTGTCCCGCCGGCCCACGCGGCCACCCAGGTCAAGATCGATCCGCTGTTCGAGCGACGTCTGCTTGAGCTGCCGGGCGACATGGCCTACGGCGCATTCATTCACTTCAAGGCCGGCGCGCCGGCCGAGCACGAAACACTGCTGGGCAATCTGGGCCTGAGCGTATTGCGCGATTACAGCGAGTACACCAATGCGGTGTTCGCGGTCGGCCCGGTTTCCAAGTTCCTGCCGCTGCTCACACGCGGCGAGATCAGCTACATCGAGGAAAACAAGCCACTGCAGTTCTTCGGTGACACCGCGCCCTGGGTGACGCGTACGCGCGTCGCGCAGGAGGCGGTGAGTGGCGGCCCGTTCTACGACGCCAATGGCGAAGTGATCAACGGCAGTGGCGTGGGCATCGCCATCGTGGACTCCGGGCTCAATGCGCCGCATCCAGACTTCGCGGATCGCGTCGTGCACAACTACAAGGTGGTCTGCCCGACGTTTCCGCTGATTGATCCGGAAACCGAACAGTGTCTGGGCGGTGCACTCTATCTGGATCTCGGCGGCCTGCTGTCGTCCGATACCACGGGCGGTCATGGTACGCATGTCGCCGGCATCGCCGCCGGCAGCGGTGCTGCCTCCACCGGCCCCTATCCGGACACCGAAGCGGCGCCCGCGATCGAGGGCACTTTCACCGGTGTTGCGCCCGCGGCGAGCCTGTACGCGTACGGGACCGGTGAGGCGATCGCGATCTTCTTCGCTACCGAGGCCTATCAGCACATCCTCGACCACTACGACGAATCCGAACCTAAGATTCGGGTCATCAACAACTCCTGGGGCGACTCGGGTGGCAGCGCCTACGACCCGGACAGTGTGTTTTCGGCACTGGTCCAGGCGCTCGCCGACAAAGGCGTGGTCAGCGTGTTCGCGGCAGGCAACGATGGCGGCGACGGCAGCAGTGATCTGACTTCCGGCTACTGCAAGGACCCCACGCCGGGCGTGATCTGTGTAGCCAACTACGATGATGGTGGCACCGGAACCCGCAACGGTGGCCTGTCCAGCAGTTCCAGCCGAGGCCTCGACGGCGATCCAGCCCACTATCCGGATATCGCCGCGCCGGGCACCAACTACACCGCGAGCTGCAACCAGCTCGCACCGGGTCAGGTCGTCTGTACCAGCGGTGAGACACGCTGGTTGCCTTACTACGGGACGATCACCGGCACCTCGATGGCTTCGCCACATGTGACCGGCGCGATTGCGCTGCTCCTTCAGGCGCGCCCCGAGCTGACGCCGGCGGAGGTGGAGAAGCTGCTGCAGGACACGGCCTACAAGGCCGACAGCAATGGCGCTTATATCGCCGATCCGCAGAACCCCGGTTCCACCACCAACTTCGGATTCGGCGCGGGACTGCTTGATCTTCCGGCGGCCCTGGCCGCGCTGGATGTAGACCGTGCGGGCGCGGTCGCCGCAGACACCGAGATCAAGATCATCGGCGGCGACGAAGACATGTTCGTTTCCGGCGCGGCCGACGTACTGGGTCTGACGATGACCGAAACGACCATGGGCGGCCGCAGCGGCCTGCTCTACAAGCTCAGCCTGCGCGACGCGACCGACTTTGATGCGCTGGAAGGTGGCTACGTCTACCAGGTGTCGCATCGCATCGAAGGCCGCCTCAACCAGATCGCGGTGAGCCTGTCGGAAGGCGGTGCGATCGGTGTGGCAACGACTTCGGGTGCGCCCACGGCCGTGTCTCTGGACGAGAACGTGTTGAGCTTCTTCATGCCGTACAGCCAGCTCGGCTATCCGGCTACCGGCTCGCCGATTTATACGACGCAGGTTTCGGTCAATGGGCAAACCACGGGCCTGCTGCTCGATTCTGCGCCGAGTGTGGACGGGGTTCCCGCCGCGCTTGCCACCGAGCTGCCGATGTTCGGCAAGCCGATGTCGGTCACGCTCGCGGCCGGCTCGGCGCCCAGCGATGCCGAACTGCTGTGCGAGGCGCCGGGCGTCACCAAGCTGACCGATGTCGGCGGTGACAGTACCGATCCCTTGCTGGCCTCTGATCTGAGCTATCTGTCGATCGTGCAGCCGTACGCCGAGGATGGAGAGGTCAAGCTGAGCTTCAATCTGGGTGTCGACGGCGGCATCCCGGATGTGCTGCCGCCGGATCGCGGCTGGTACGTCTCGTTCCAGCTTGCGGACGGCAGCTACAAGGGTCTGCGCATGCAGACCGACAAGCTCGGCCAGACCAGCTTCTATGCCTATACCCCCTCGCCGAGCAGCGGTGGCATCGTGGACGGCCGCTTTGTCTCCTCCGGTTCTGAAGTGGAGATCGACGCCGAAAGCGGATTCAGCGATGGTGTGATCCGCTTCGTGGTCAAGCCCGAGGTCATCGGGCTTGCCGCGGCAGGCGACAGCATCAGCGGCTTCAATGCCGGTGTGGTTCAGGCGTTGGACGCCGTGGTGATCTCGGCCGGTTTCATGATGGATGAAATGCCGGACGGTCTGGGCCGCACCGGAACCTTGACGCTGCTTGCCAATGGCGATTGCGGTGCGCAGAACACGCCGCCGGTGGCCCGCATTTCGGCCAGCGTCGTCAGCGGTCCCGCGCCGCTGGAAGTGAAATTCGACGGCTCGAACTCCACGGATGCCGACGAGGGCGATTCGATCGTCAGCTACGTCTTCGACTTCGGCGACGGTTCGGCGACGGTCAGTTCGAGTGCCGCCACCGTCAGCCACGTCTACGACGCGGCCGGAAGCTATGTCGCCAGCTTAAACGTCATCGATAGCCAGGGCGCGCAGAGCGAAAGCGCAGCCATGGTCGAGATCACGGTGACCGGCGACGAAGCGCCGGCGGACTCCGACGGCGACGGCATCGACAACAGTGTCGACAACTGCCCGTATGTCGAGAATCCTGATCAGACGGACACGGACGGCGACGGCGCGGGCGACGCCTGCGACACCGTCAACAACAGCGACAGCGATGATGACGGCGTCGACAACGAGGTCGACAACTGCCCGACGGTGGCCAATCCGGGGCAGGAAGACAGCGACGGCGATGGTGCCGGCGACGTCTGCGACAGCGTGAACAACGACGACAACGACGACGACGGCGTGGTCAATGCCGAGGACAACTGTCCGAACGTTGCCAACCCCGGCCAGGGCGACAGCGACGGCGACGGCATCGGGGACAGCTGCGACAGCACCAGCGACACCGACGGTGATGGCGACGGCGTGGTCAACGACCTCGACAACTGCCCGACCGTGCCCAATCCCGACCAGAGTGACGTGGACGGTGATGGTGCCGGCGACAGCTGCGACAACGTCAACAACAGCGACAATGACGGTGACGGCGTCGACAACGACGTCGACAACTGCCCCGCCTCGCCGAACGCCGACCAGGCCGACAGCGATGGTGATGGCATCGGCGACGTCTGCGACTCCGTCAACAGCACCGACCAGGACGAAGATGGCGTCGAGGCGTCGGCCGACAACTGCCCCACCACCCCGAACCCCGATCAGGCCGATATCGACGGTGACGGCAAGGGCGACGCCTGCGATTCCGTCAACGATCTCGATGATGATGGCGACGGCATCGAAGACAGCGCCGACAACTGCCCGGCGGTGCCGAATGCCGACCAGGAAGACGGCGACGGCGACGGTGTCGGCGACAGCTGTGATTCCACCTTCAACGACGACACCGACGGCGACGGCATCGTCAACGAAGCCGACAACTGCCCGAGCGTACCCAACAGCGACCAGGCCAATGCCGATGGCGACAGCTACGGCGACGCCTGCGACGCCGATGCCGGCAACGGCGGCGGCAGCGTTGAGCGCAGCAGCAGTGGCAGCGCCGTCCCGGCCACGGCCGGTCAGTCCACCCAGGTGGGCGAACTCGCACTGAGCAACAAGACCTCACGTGAGCACCGCGTGCAGAGCATTCGCATCGCGCTCGAAGACGCCAGCAGCTTCGGCAAGGTCTGGGCGACCGCCGCCGGCATGCGCTTCAGCTGCGGCCCGGCCAAGCCGGCTGCGGTCAATGACTGCACGCCGGACGGCACGCTCAAACTGGCCCCGGGCGAAACGCTCAAGGTGCAGGTGTGGGTACAACTGTCGGATACCACCAAGCGTAGCGGCGTGATCGCCGCCGGCTTCGGCACAGGAGGCTTTGCCATGCTGATGATGAGCGCATTCGCGCCGGTGCGTCGCCGCCGGCTTACAAAGCTGGCGGCGCTGCTGCTGCTCGGCATGAGCCTGAGCGCCTGCGGCGGTGGGGGCGGCTCGGACGGTGGCGGCGATGCCGGCACCCCGCCGAGCGGCAGCGGCACGGCAGCAACCAAGGCCGTGACGCTGCAGGCGCTGAGCGTGCGAGACGACGAGAACGCACCGATGGACTACGGATTGTCCGGCAGCGGACTGCAGATCGGCGCCGTCGAAATTCAGTAGGCAGCCCCTTGACAGCGAGGCCACCAGGATCGGTGGCCCCGCACTTGAAGTTGAGCCCGCAGAGGCTTCATGCTCTGCGGGCTGATTTTGTCACGATGGCTGCGGAGCATAGGTCCCCGGCTTGAGTTTCTGTCCGGGAGGTTCCGAATTGCTAAGCCGGTTGCCGCGATGGGTGGAATACGGGGCGTTCTCTCTCTCGACTCTGGCGGGCAGCGTCAACGCCGTCGGACTCTTGGGATTTCAGCACCAATCGGTGTCCCACCTTTCCGGCATCGCCACACTGCTGGGCGCCGGGCTGAGCCAGTCGCTTGCAGGATCGCTGCATCTGTCCGCGATTCTGGGCGCGTTTCTTTTCGGGGCGGCCTTGAGTGGTTTCCTGATCGAGGACGAGGTCCTCAAGCTGGGAAAGCGCTATCGCCTCGCGTTAATCATCGAGGGTGGCCTGTTGCTGGCCGCGATGCTTGTTCTCCGACATGAGTCGGTCTGGGGACACTATCTGGCGTCCGCCGCCTGCGGCCTGCAGAACGCGATGGTCACGACCTATAGCGGGGCCGTCGTGCGCACGACCCACGTCACCGGGATATTCACCGATCTGGGACTGATGCTCGGCGCCAGATTGCGCGGCAAGCCCTTCGATCGCCGAAAGGCACAGCTGTTTTTACTGATCATCGCCGGTTTCGTGTTCGGCGGCGCGGTGGGCGCGATGCTGTTCCAGCGGTTCGGTTTTGGTGCTCTGATGCCGCCGGCGTTTCTGGCTTTTGGGCTCGCCGCCCTGTATTGGTACTACACCCGCGCAAGCTCGGTCGGCGAATAGTCGCCAGTCTTGATCAGTCTTCCGGCTCGTAACCCAGGTTCGGCGCCAGCCATTTCTCGGCCGTGCGGAAGTCCCAGCCCTTGCGCTGCGCGTAGTCCTCGACCTGATCGCGGTTGATGCGGCCCACCACGAAGTACTGCGATTCGGGATGGCCAAAATACCAGCCGGATACCGAGGCGCCCGGCCACATCGCCATGCTCTCGGTGAGCTCGATGCCGATGCGGTTCGTAACATCCAGCAGCTGCCACAGCGTCTGCTTTTCGGTGTGCTCGGGGCAGGCGGGGTAGCCCGGCGCCGGGCGGATGCCCGCGTACTGCTCGGCGATCAGGGCCTCGTTGGGCAAGTGCTCGTCGGCGGCGTAGCCCCACCATTCCTTGCGCACGCGTTGATGCAGGCGTTCGGCAAAGGCTTCCGCGAGGCGGTCGGCGATCGACTCCAGCAGGATCGCGCTGTAGTCGTCGTTGGCCTTCTTGAAGGCTTCGACGCGCTCGCTGCTGCCGATGCCGGCGGTGACCGCGAAGGCACCGATGTAATCGTGCAGGCCGGTTTCGCGCGGCGCCACGTAGTCGGCGAGGCTGCGGTTGGGCACACCGGGGCGGTGTTCGCTCTGCTGGCGCAGGTGGTGCAGGCGCGCGATTTCGGTTTGGTAGGTTTCGTCGGCGTAGACGATGGTGTCGTCAGCTTCGGCCTGCGCCGGAAACAGGCCGAACACGGCGCTGGCGTCGAGCCACTTCTCGTCGATGATCCGGTCGAGCATGGCCTGGGCGTCGTCCCACAGCTTGCGTGCGACCTCGCTGGTGGCCGGATTGTTGAGCAGGTCCGGGAAGCGGCCCTTCATCTCCCAGGAAATGAAGAACGGCTGCCAGTCGATGTATTCGCGCAGTTCCTCGATCGGATAGTTCTTGAGTTCGTGGACGAACTGGGTCGCTTGCCTCCCCTCTCCCCAGGGGAGAGGGGCCGGGGGTGAGGGCGACCTACTGCCGCGAGCCTCACAAGCGTTCCACAGATGCCCCAGTACATCCTCGGTTCGCTCGAACAAATCATGATTCCAGACGCGTACGACTTCGATGCCCTCGGACGACAGAAACGCATCACGCGCCGTATCGTGCCGGGCCTGCGTGTCTTCGTTGTGCTGCCCGCCAGCCAGTTCGATGGCCAGCTTCAATTCGTGGCAATAGAAATCCAGCCGATACGGCGGCAGCGGATGTTCACGACGGAATTTGTGGCCACCGAAACGACGGTTGTGCAGCAGGCTCCACAGGAATTGCTCGGCATCGGTCGCATCTTGCCGCTGCTGGCGTGCGGCTTCGGTGATTTCGCGTGGGATGTGGCGGCGGCGTGGGGCGCCCTCACCCCCGCCCCCTCTCCCAGAGGGAGAGGGGAGTTCGATTGATACGTCCTTGGCCTGCTGCAGCAGCATGCGCGGGCGGAACGGACGGTAGTCCTGCCAGTCGATCGGCGTGCGGTTCTCGCGCGCCTGGGCCAGGCGCAGGAATTTCTCCTGACGGTTGCGGTTGCCGTGGCGTTCGCGCACGCCGTCGTATTCCTCGCGCAGCTTGTCGAGCAGCGCCGGGCGCTGCTCGTCGGAGAGCAGGGCCGCGGCCATCGGCACCGAGCGCGAGGCGTCCTTCACCCACACCACCGGGCCGTGGTAGCCCTTGTCGACCTTGACCGCGGTGTGCGCGCGCGAGGTGGTGGCGCCGCCGATCAGCAGCGGAATGTCGAAGCCCTGGCGCTCCATTTCCTTGGCCAGGTGCACCATTTCGTCGAGGCTGGGCGTGATCAGGCCGGAGACGCCGATGATGTCCACCTTCTCGGCCCTGGCGGCGTCGAGAATCTTTTGCGCCGGCACCATCACTCCGAGGTCGACCACGTCGTAGTTGTTGCACTGCAGGACCACGCCGACGATGTTCTTGCCGATGTCGTGCACGTCGCCCTTGACCGTGGCCATGAGGATCTTGCCCTTGGCCTTGTGCACTTCGCCCGGCTGCTTCTCGGCCTCGATGAACGGAATCAGATAGGCCACGGCCTTCTTCATCACGCGCGCAGACTTGACCACCTGCGGCAGGAACATCTTGCCGGCGCCGAACAGGTCGCCGACCACGTTCATGCCGTCCATCAAGGGGCCTTCGATCACTTCCAGCGGGCGCTTGCCCTGGCTCGCCAGTTCGGCGCGCAGTGCCTCCACGTCTTCCTCGACATGGGCGTCGATGCCCTTGACCAGGGCATGCGTAATGCGTTCGCCGAGCGGCAGCTTGCGCCAGACTTCGTCGTCCACCTGCTTCTTCTCGCCGGTGCCGCGAAAGCGTTCGGCGATGTCCAGCAGGCGCTCGGTGCCGTCGGGGCGGCGGTTGAGAATCACGTCCTCGATTCGCTCGCGCAGTTCCGGGTCCAGGTCCGCATAGATCGCGAGCTGGCCGGCGTTGACGATGCCCATGTTCAGGCCGGCCTGAATCGCGTGATACAGGAACACGCTGTGGATCGCCTCGCGTACCTCGTTGTTGCCGCGGAACGAGAACGAGACATTGGAAACGCCGCCGGAGACCGACACGTGCGGCAGATTCGCGCGCACCCAGCGCGTGGCCTCGATGAAGTCCACGCCGTAGTTGTTGTGCTGCTCGATGCCGGTGGCGACCGCGAAGATATTGGGGTCGAAGATGATGTCTTCGGGCGGAAAGCCGACGGTTTCGGTCAGGATCCTGTAGGCACGGCCGCAGATCTGCTTGCGGCGTTCCAGATTGTCGGCCTGGCCGTCCTCGTCGAAGGCCATCACCACCACGGCGGCGCCGTACTTGCGGCACAGCCGCGCGTGCTCGATGAAGGCGGCTTCGCCTTCCTTCATGGAAATGGAATTGACCACCGGCTTGCCCTGCACGCAGCGCAGCCCGGCTTCGATCACCGCCCACTTGGAGGAGTCGATCATCACCGGCACGCGGCTGATGTCCGGCTCCGAGGCGATCAGCTTGAGGAAGGTGCTCATCGCCTCGACGCCGTCGAGCATGCCTTCGTCCATGTTGACGTCGATGATCTGCGCGCCGGCCTCGACCTGCTGACGTGCCACCGTCAGTCCGGTGGTGTAGTCGCCGTCCTTGATCAGGTTGCGGAACCTGGCCGAGCCGGTGACGTTGGTGCGCTCGCCGACATTGCAGAAATTCAGTTCGGCCGTCAGGTTCAGCGGTTCCAGACCGGCGAGGCGGCACACCGGATCATGCGCGACCGGTACGCGCGGCGTGATGCCTTCAACATGTTTCGCGATATGCGCGATGTGCTCCGGCGTGGTGCCGCAGCAGCCGCCGACCAGATTCACCAGCCCCGAGTGCGCGAACTCCTCGATGATGCAGGCGGTGTCCTCCGGGTGTTCGTCGTACTCGCCGAAGGCATTCGGCAGGCCGGCGTTCGGGTAGCAGGAGATGTAGCAGTCGGCGAGGCGCGACAGCTCCTCGATGTACGGGCGCATTTCCTTGCCGCCGAGCGCGCAGTTCAGGCCGATGGCCAGCGGCCTGGCGTGGCGCACCGAGTTCCAGAAGGCTTCGGTGACCTGACCCGACAGGGTGCGGCCGGAGGCGTCGGTGATCGTGCCGGACAGAATCACCGGCCAGCGCTGGCCGCGTTCCTCGAACAGGGTTTCCACCGCGAAGATCGCGGCCTTGGCGTTGAGCGTGTCGAAGATCGTTTCGATCATGAACAGGTCCACGCCGCCGTCGGCGAGGCCGCGTGCCTGTTCGAGGTAGGCGTCCACCAGCTCCTCGTAGGTGATGTTGCGCTTGCCGGGGTCGTTCACGTCCGGGCTGATGCTGGCGGTGCGGTTGGTCGGGCCCAGCGCGCCGGCGACGAAGCGCGGGCGCTGCGGCGTGCTCGCGGCATCCGCCGCCTCGCGCGCCACGCGCGCTGCGGCGATATTGATTTCGTAGGCCAGCGCCTCCATGCCGTAGTCGGCCTGGGAGATCTTCTGCGCATTGAAGGTGTTGGTCTCGACGATGTCGCTGCCGGCCGCGAAGTACTTGCCGTGAATCTCGCGGATGATGTCCGGCTGCGTGATCGACAGCAGATCGTTGTTGCCCTGGATGTCGCTGGGCCAGTCGGCGAAGCGGGTGCCGCGATAGTCGGCCTCGCCGAGCTTGTAGCCCTGGATCATCGTGCCCATGGCGCCGTCGAGCACCAGGATGCGCTGGCGCAACTGCGCTTCGATGCCGTGGAAGGAGGGCGTGGGCACTGGGGTCTTGATCTCGCTCATCGGAAAATTATATCTGCTTATCCGCATAAGCGGATGACGTTGAGGGCGGCCATACTGAAACCATTTGAGCCACCGCACCAGGCTCGACGACATGGCACAGGCTGTGCTATCAATCCAGCGGCAACGGAGCGGCGATTTTGTCGCTGTTTTCGGAGGCCACTGTACTAGTCAATTTGCGTGAGTCCTGTGGAGACAGCGATCTGTTTCATGGCTTCGCGGGCGAGGGACTGGTTCGGGCCGGTTGTCGGATAGTGAATAATGAGCTTGGTCTCGGGGGTGGCCATAGATGGCCTCGGCTGCCATTCCCGAAACCGGCAAGGTCAGGCAAGGGGATATGGCGGCAACGGTTCACACGTTTCCCAATGGACGAACGGCTCCACCGCAGGAAGTCGCGGGGCCAGCGTCAGCCATTGTCGAAGGCCTGAGCAACCGGGTCCGTGCGGTCTTTTCCGAGTTAACCCGCAAGATGTTCGAAGGCGCGGACGACGCGCTGTTCGAGATGAGCGAAAAGTCGCGCAACAACGAGGAGCAGCGCCTCTATTTCGACACGATGCGGGTGCTGAGAATCGAGCAGTCGCGTATCGTCAGCCGCTTCCTGACGCTGCTGGGCGAAGCCTTGTTGAGTTCCGGCAGCAACGAAGCCGGCGCCGTCAATATCGATTTCGAACATCTGTCGCTCAAGCCGACCGAAGCGCTCGAAGAATCGATCGCCATCTCCAACATGGAAGCCAAGGCCGACGGCCTTTATCGCGACCTGATCTGGGAACTCGATCGCCGCCTCGATACCTTGTCGCGCACCTACAAGGTTCAGCTGACTTCGCAATGTCTTGCGCCAGCGTCGCTGTGCGGGGCCTTTCGGCGCGCCGTTGAACCTCTGGACATCGAGTTCGACATCAAACTCGTCGTCTACAAGTTGTTCGACCGCAGCATCATCCGCTCGCTTGGTGAGTTTTACGCACAAACACTCAATTGGCTGGAATCGCAGGGCATCAAGTCGGTGCCGACGGCACCGACGGTGGAGCCCTCGCGCTGGACGCCGGCTGGCGCCACCGTTGATCGCGCCACGCTGGATGCATTGCGTGCGCTCGGTGAGGGGATGCCGTCCGCCATGGGTGGGGGGGCGAGCGAACGCTACGGCGCAGGTTCCTCGGCCGGCTCCATTCCGAATTCCCTGTCTGCGTCGGCCCCTGGTCAGTTCAGCGATGCGTCTCTGGCGGCGGAACTGGCCAGCACGTTGGGTGGTTCGTCGGCCAATCTCTGGGCGCAGGCGGCCACCCAGCGGCTTGCGCTGGTGGGCCGTCTGTTCGCGGACATCCTGGGCGATCCGAATGTCCCGTCGTCGCTGAAGCCTTCCCTGGAGCAACTGCGCTTTCCGGTGATCAAGACCGCGCTGTCCGATCCCGGATTCTTCAACGATGCGCAGCACCCGGTACGTTCATTGATCCACGAGATCGCGACGATGGTGGCCGCATCGCGTGCCGTCGACGGCGACGCCCAGCGGGAAGTTGAATGGCTGGTGCGCGAGGTCCGCAACCAGTTCGATCTCAATCCCGAGAGCGTGCGACCCAGCCTGCGGGACGCCGAGCCGCTGGGAAAACCGGATATCGAAGGCTTCCTCGGCCAGATCGAGGTCCAGGCCCGAATTCGGCGCGAGGCGATTCTCGGCAAGGTGAAACGCATCGTTGCCGAGGAGTTGACGCTGCGCACCGTCGGGCGTGACGTGCCGGCGTCTGCATGGCCGCTGTTCAATGCCGGTTGGGCGCCGTTGATGTGTGTGCGCCTGTTGCGCTACGGAGTGCGCAGCAGCGGTTGGACCGACGGGCTTGCGCGTCTGGACGAGGTGCTTGCCGGACTGCGATCGATAGCGGCTGATGCCGAAATCCAGCATCGGCGCGATGCGGTCATTGCGGCGCTGTCCTCCGATTTGCGCAAGGTTGGCATGTCCGACGACAAGTGCGCGCGCCTGCTGGCGGGTCTGCGTCAGGCCTATGCCGAGTTCGATTCCAGGGATGCGACGCCTGCGGCAACCCAGGCGGTGCCCGAAGTGCCCGCGGAGCCGGTCGCGTCCGCCGAGCACGGTGCACCGCAGGCGGCCACCGAATTGGTGCCTGAGCCGGCGATGGATGCTGCGCCGTTCGGGACGGCGCCCGACATGAACGCGCAGAAGCGCGAAGGCGGTAGCAACGCCGTTTCTGATGGCGACACGCGCCGTCTGCTCGATCTGCTGTGTACCCCGGGTGCCTGGTTCCGTGTTCTCGACCGCGAACAGCAGCGCACACGCTGGTTGCGGGTCAATTCCTTCCATCCGCAGCGCGACGCGATCGCTTTCGTCGAGTTCGACGGGACCGCCGCATTGCAACTGCGCGTCAGTGTGCTGCTGGGCGATTTGCGCGACGGGCGTTCGGAGCCGATCAACCCGGATCCGTTCGCCAAGACCCTGCTTGATCGCGTGATTCGCGGCGAAGCTGCGGCTTAGTCGCTGCACTCGATCTGCACCGACCGCGCGATCCAAATCCGCCGCGGTCAGCGGGACGCGAGCCCTCGATTGTTTCCGTCGGCCTGCTGCGGCACGCCTGCAGTATTTGAACGCCGAGACTTGACCTGTCGTTTCCAATTGAACTATCGTTCATTTTAATTAAACGATCGGTCAATCAGCTCGATCCGTGCACTGGAGGAAGGCGATGCACTCGGCAACAATCGATTCCACATCCTGGAAAGACGGCAAGCGCCATTTGTGGCTGTTGGGGGCGCCGATCATGGCGCTGCCGATTCTGGGTATCGAACTGGCGGGCGCCACCGGCTGGGGACTTTTCTACTGGTTTGCGCCGTTGTTCATTTACCTTGCGATTCCCGCGATGGACCTGCTCATCGGCGAGGATCGCAGCAATCCGCCGGAGGCTCGCGTGCCGACTCTGGAGCGCGAGCGCTACTATCGCTACGCGGTCTACGCGGCAGTGCCGATCCAGTATCTCAGCTTCTTCTGGGGCGCCTGGGTGGTGGGGACCCAATCTCTGGCGTGGTGGGAATACCTCGGGGTCGCGATTTCGGTCGGCGGGGTTTGTGGCGTGGGCATCAACACGGCGCATGAGCTTGGGCACAAGACCTCACCGTTCGAGCGCTGGCTCGCCAAGATCACCTTGCTGCCGACGGCCTACGGCCATTTTTTCGTGGAGCACAACCGCGGCCATCATGTTCGCGTCGCCACGCCGGAAGACCCGGCGTCGGCACGCTTCGGTGAGTCATTCTGGGGTTTTCTGCCGCGCACGATGATCGGCAGCCTGACCTCTGCCTGGGGCCTGGAGCGAGAGCGCCTGGCGCGTCGCGGCCATTCGGTGTGGAGCTGGCGCAACGACATTCTGCAAACCACCGCGCTTACAGCGCTGCTGTTCGGCGGACTGATCGCGGCGCTCGGCTGGATCGTCGCGCCGTTTCTGCTGATCGCCGCGTTCTACGGCGCAAGCCTGCTCGAAGTCGTGAACTATGTGGAGCACTACGGCCTGTGCCGTGAACGCCTGGCCAACGGGCGTTACGAGCGCTGCCAGCCCAAGCATTCCTGGAACAGCAACCATGTCGTCACCAACCTGCTGCTGTACCAGTTGCAACGCCATTCGGATCATCACGCCAACCCGACACGTTCCTATCAGGCGCTGCGCCATTTCGACGAAGCGCCCCAGTTGCCGTCGGGCTACGCCTCGATGATCCTTCTGGCCTACTTTCCGCCAATCTGGTTCCGGCTGATGAATCCCAGAGTGGTCGCGCACTACGCCGGGGATATGCGGCAGGCCAACGTCAAGCCTTCGATCCGGACGCGCGTGCTGGCCAAGTACGCACATTCCGGGCGCTCGCCAGCGTAGTCCCAAGCGCGGATTCGACCGCGCCGCCGGGGCTGGTAGAATGCTGCCTGCGCCGCGTTCACACGCGGCGTCGGCGTTATCGAGCGCCGTCTCCCTGAAATCGTTTCAAAGCCGAAGAGATTCGAATGCGTAAGTGGCGCTGCGTGATTTGCGACTTCATCTACGATGAAGCCAAGGGTCTGCCCGACGAGGGCATCGCGCCGGGAACCCGCTGGGAAGACATCCCGGATTCCTGGACCTGTCCCGATTGTGGTGCCTCGAAGGACGACTTCGAGATGGAACCGATCGACGAATAAGTCGACGATTGGTCGTTTGCCCAGGCCGCCGCAAAGCCCGTACACCAAACCCGCCGGGTCGCTTCGCTCGACGATGCCCGGTGCATGATCCGGCTCCGGAAATGCTCTGGGTGTCGCGCGCTTGCGCGCTTCCTGCTGCTGGTGCTGGTGGCCGCCGGGCTGGATGGCTGTAGCGCGGCCAAGTTCGGCTACAACCATGCGGAGCGGCTGCTGTCCTGGAAGATCGACGACTACGTTGATCTGGAGCGCGAGCAAAAGACGCAGCTTCATCAGGCGCTGGCACCGCTGCTGGCCTGGCACCGGGCCAGCCAATTGCCGCGCTATGCCGATTGGCTGGATCGAATCGCGCTTGCGGTGGAGGCCGGCGAGGTCTCGGCCGAGCAGGTCGAATCCTGGTTCGAGTCGGGCGACGAATTCGGTGTCACCATTTACGAAAAAGCCGTTCCTGTCTTCGAACGATTGCTGCCAACCCTCAGTGAAGCCCAAGTGCGGCAGATCGGCGAGGAACTCGAGCGCAAGCTCGACAAGGCGCGAAAGGACCAGTTCCGGGACGATGGCGATGATCCGCTCGTCTATCGTCAGCGGGCGCTGAAAAACAATTTCAAGGATTGGTTCGGTCCGCTGCGCGACGCGCAGGCAGCGCGCCTGGAATCCTGGGCGCGGGACACCCCCAGGGTCGATCCGCAATGGTGGTTCGTCTGGCGGCGTAATTGGAACCGCGGCTTCATCGTCCTGCTCACATCGCGTCAGGCGCCCGATTTCCGCGCGCGCCGCGAAGCCTTCGAGGCCGCGCATGATACCGACACCGATCCGCGACTGGGTCCAGCCCTGGCCGACAACCGGCGCGAATATTCGGTGCTGATCAGCGAAATGCTCGGTACGCTGGACGCCACTCAAACCCGGCATCTGCTCAGAAAACTGCGCGGCTACGCCGAGGACTGCCGAGATCTCGTAGCGCAAACCTGATCCACCGCGCGTCCAAACGCGAGGCGCAGGCGTAGACAGGTTCATGGATTCGATTTTCAAGTTGCGACCGTGTCTGCTGGTGCTGCTGACCCTTGTCGCACTGCCTGCCGGTGCCGCGCTGACGGCCGCGCCGTATGTACCGGACAACGATCAGGCGGTGCTGGAGCGGCTTGCCGGCACCGGCGAGACGCAGGCCGGCTTGCGCCAGCTGCGCGCGATGCATGCAGAACTCGTCACCCAACCGGACGACTTGAACCTGGCGCTGCGATTTGCGCGCCATGCCATTTCTCTGGGGCGCCAGGAGGCGGACCCCCGTTATTTCGGATACGCGGAGTTTGCTTTGCGACCGTGGCTGCGGCGGGGGGATGCGCCCGCTGACGTCGTACTGATTCGCGCCACGCTGCGACAGCAGCGTCACGAATTCGGTGCCGCTTTGAGTGATCTGAATGAGCTGATCGCCGCCGACTCGGGCAACGCGCAGGCGCGGCTCACGCGAGCCGTGGTGTTGATGGTGCAAGGGCAGCCGCAACAGGCGCTACACGACTGCACGGCCCTGATCGGGTATGCCAGCCTGTTGGTGGCGACCACCTGTGTGGCACAGAGTCGCAGTCTCACCGGCCACAATGACGCCGCACAATCGGCGATGTCGGCCATGCTGAACACCGGCTCTGCCCGCGCGACCGTGGCCGCGGAAGTCGTCTGGGCGCTGACCGCCGCCGCCGAGATCGCACAGCGCAACCTGGCTCCGGAGGCGGCCGAGACCTGGTTCAAGACCGCGCTGCGGCTGATGAACGCCAGTGCCACCGACGATCCCTATCTGCTGACCGCCTACGCCGATTTCCTGCTGAGCCGGAATCGTGCGGCCGAGGTGCCATCGCTGCTGGCGGAGCACGAGTCGATCGATAACGTCCTGCTGCGGCTTGCGTTTGCCGAGTCCGCCCTGGGGGAAACCGAGGCGCTGGATCGGCACCTGGAAATGTTGCAGGCGCGCTTCGACGCGACCCGCGCGCGCGGCGATACCGTGCATCTGCGAGAAGAAGCCATGTTCGAACTGCGATTGCGTGAAGACCTGGAAACAGCGCTGAAGCTCGCACAGCGAAACTGGAAGACTCAGCGCGAACCCGTGGACGCGCGACTGCTCATGGAATGCGCGCTGGCGGCCGATCAGGCCGAGGCCGCCCGCCCGGCGCTGGACTGGATGCAGCGCACCGGGATACGGGACCCGGACCTGCTGGCGTTGGCCAACCGTCTAATCGAGGCGGGCGCGGCGGAATGAATGTCCGGTTCTGGTGCTCGCTCGCCCTGCTGAGCCTTGCATGCGGTGGCACTGCGTACGCGCACAAGGCCAGTGACAGCCTTCTGTATCTGAACGTGGACGGCGCCCATATCGAAGGCCGTTGGGACATCGCGTTACGCGATCTGGAATTCGCGATCGGTCTGGATACCGATTCGGATGGTGCGATCACCTGGGGCGAAGTGCGCGGTGCGCAGCCCGAGATCGAAGCGCTGGCGCGTGATCAGCTTGCCCTGTCGGTCGGCGAGCGGCGGTGTCCGCTAGAGACCACGAAGCTGCGCATCGCCGAGCACAGCGACGGCCACTACGCGGTGCTCGATCTGAGCGCGGACTGTCGGACCACGGTCGAACGGCTGAAGATTCGCTACGATTTGTTCTTCGATCTGGACGCGCAGCATCGCGGCCTGTTCAAGCTCGATTTCGGCACAGGCGCGTCGCAAGCCGGCATCTTCTCGCCGGAACGGCGTACCCTGAGCTTCGAATCGGGTAGCGGCGGCATCGGCCGCATCGTCCGGCAATATCTGATCGAAGGCATCTGGCACGTCTGGACCGGCCTCGATCACATGCTGTTCCTGGCCGGGCTGTTTCTGCCCGCCGTGCTCTACCGGCGCCAAGGCCGCTGGATCGCCGCCGAAAGTCTTGGTGCCGCAGTTCGGGCCACCACGATTCTGGTCACGGCGTTCACGGTCGCGCACGCCATTACGCTGTGCCTCGCGGCGACCGGCGCTTTCAGCCTGCCGTCGCGCCTGATCGAATCACTGGTCGCGGCCACCGTCGTGTTCGCCGGACTCAACAACTTGATTCCGATGGTGCATCGCCGCCTGGTCTGGCTCGCCGCCGGTTTCGGCCTGATCCACGGCGCCGCCATCGCCAGCGCGCTGCTGGATCTCGGCCTGCCGGCCAGCGGCAGGGTGTGGGCACTGCTTTCGTTCAATCTCGGCGTGGAAGCGGCCCAACTCGCGCTGGTGGCCTGCCTGATTCCGATCAGCTTCGCGCTGCGCAAACAGGCCCTGTATCGCTATTGCGTGCTGATCCCGGGATCGATCGCGATCACGCTGATCGGCCTGGGTTGGCTGATCGAGCGCGCATTCCTGGTCGATATCGGCGTGATGGACATGCTCGGATTGAAATAGGTGGGTCACTTCAACAGCACAAGCGTATGGGTTCAAATTCGCCAAGTGCGGTGGAGGTGCGAAATTGGCCGGTGCGGTAAACCCATGGTCAGCGTAGGAACTCCGGTGTCGTTCCGCAGGTATCACTCGAGTCCGACCCTCCATCTCGCCCGAATGGCTGTAAAGCGGTTTAACGCGAATCGGGGTCGCTGAAGTATCTGGCCTCCAGGCTGCCGCGCCACGCCGCGTCAAACAGGATGTCGCAGACCAGCGATGTCGATTCACCAGACTTCAACTCAAGTTCGCCGGCACGCTCCATTCGCCGGTCACTGAATGCGGCACTCAGTCGGTTCAGTAGCGCCTGCTTGTATCCGGTGTCCGCCGACCCGGCCAGATGTAGACCCTTGGTCTCCAGCAAGACCATTCGCCCGGCATTCGCGCCGGGCGCATAGGCGAAGACGAAATCCGGATAAACCTTGCTGCGCTTCCAACCCTGCAAACCGTATTGCGTTTTGGCGACGTTGCGATGCCACCAGCGCAAGGCCGCCTTTTCGTCGAGATAGGCCGCGAAACTCGCTTCGAACTCGTTCATGTCGGGTGTGTGCAGTGCCGGTTCCAACAGGCTCTTCTCCACCGGTCGCGCGTCACGGCGTAGCAGCGACTGTGGTTGGCCCGTGAGTGATACCTCAGCAGTTTGTGGCAGCGCATAGTCCGTAGCATCGGCGCGCAGGCTGAATTCAATCCGGCCCAGTGCAACGAAGTGTTCGAATAGCGCCTCCGCCAAGCGATCGCGCTGTGATTCGACATCGATGCGCAAGCGTTCTAGTAGGGAGCTGGCGGAGCGTGCGATTGTCGGTTCATCGAACCCGCGGTCACCTAGTTGCTTAAGGACTTGTACGACCCAATCCCAGACCAGCCAAGCGTTCGGTGCCAAGTCAAGCAGTCCGCGCACCAAGCGCGACCGATCTACGCGCGCCGTCCCGTACTCGGATGGCAGTTCATTGAATTTATCGAGCCCCATTTCGAATCGCCGAACCTGGCGGTGTTCCTGGTTTGGCGCCCAGTCCGCGGCGAGCAGTTCGGCGTCGAACCGATGCCAGTCCAGATGCGCCAGGATGTCGCTGTCATAAACCAGTTCGCGGCGATGGGCCGGGCCCTCCACCCAGGTTACCCTTGGTAGAAACAGTTGCAGTGGCTGGAACGCGTCGCGTCGTCGCAACGATACCGGCCGGCTCGCCGCAGATGTGCCCGCCGGCCCCGAGACCTCCACGGCGAGATCAGCCATGCCCTCGGATTCCAGCGACTTCTTGACGCTATTCACGACCGCCGTCGTCTCGGCGTCGTGACACAGCACGTAACACGCGTCCAATGCTGCCTTACGTGTTTTCGCGACATGCGGCTGCCGCAAGATTCGCCCCACGAGTTGGGTCATCGCGGCCGGGTTGCGGCCGGCGGCCAGTGCGCACAAGACGTAGGCGAACGGGCAATCCCAGCCTTCCTGCAATGCCTGCTTGGTGATGATCGCGCGCACTTCGCAGGTAGGCGATAGCAAGTCGATGTTTTCCGGCTGCTTGAGGTCATCCTTCTCTGAGGTCTTCACCGCAATTTGCCGCTCGCTGAACCCCAGTTGCAGCAGGTAGGTCTTGGCGTCCTCGGCATGGATGAAGCCGGCATCGCGCAAATCGGCACCCGTGCGTTCCACTTGCACCAGTAGAATCGGGCGGATGTATCGTGCCGTTTCGGCTTGCAGGATCTCGGCTTCTCGTGCGAGCGCATCCAGTTGCGCGACCGATGTGGCAAGACAGCTTTGCCAATCACTCCAGGGCCGCACCTCGACCTTGATCGGAAGCTTGATCATCTCCGCTTCGTCGAGGTCGGTGCCGCGAACATCCACAAGGATGTTAGAACCGCTGGGGCCTTTGGCTTTCGCCGAAGGCACGCGCGGCGTTGCCGAAAGCTCCAGCATGAAGCAGGGGTTGAAGCCATCAAGCGTGGATAGCGCGTTTTCAGTGTATGCGTGGTGGCCTTCGTCGATCACGACCATCGGCCGGATCAGGCGCATCACATTCCCCAGCGAGCTTTTGACCACGCTGCCGAGCTGAGCCCGCGCTTCCGCGGCGCTCGCCCCCCAGGGCGCGTAGGCATCCAGGTTCGGTACGTTCTGCAATAGTTCCAGATGAGCCGGCATGTCGTCGTCCCTGGGCAGAAAGCCCAACACGTTGCCGCGGTCGCGAAAGAACTTCAGCGTCTCCTTGCTCTGCCGTGCTGCGGACTGCAGCATCAGCAGCATCACGCACAAGTGCGAGTCGATGTCGATCCGCGTCAATGGCGAGGTCTTTTCCAGAATCTTTACGCGCCCTGCACCGGCCACATTGAGCATCTGACGATAGGGGTGGTCTCGGTCGGCCAGCGCCTTCTTGGTCTGTTTGTAGATCGCATCATTGGGCACCACCCACAGCACCAGGCCGGAGTGCCGGTTCAGGTAGCTGCCGAAGACCCGCGCCACGCTGGCCGCGGCCAGCAAGGTCTTGCCGCCACCGGTGGGCACTTTCAGGCAGACATTGGGGATCGGGCGCCCGGCGCCATCGAAACGGCTTGAATACTCGTGGTCCGAGAATGCGGTCGGCAACAGGCTTTGTTGCTTCAGCTTTTGCCAGGCCTTCTTCGGGAAGTCCGCGGCATCGCGCAGCCACTCCTGTGCGTCATCGACACCTTTCAAGGCTTCGGCCGTGCGTACCCAGGCCGACTCCTGCGTTTTTAGCTCGTCCAGATAGCGCGCCAGGGTGGACAGGACCTGAGTTTGGAACGGCTTGAGATTGGTGCCGCCGATCAACTCGATGTCCGCCGCCTTGCGCCGAGGCTCCCAGAAAACGCGTCGATCCCGCTCGATGCGCGTACGCAGTGCCGTGTCCAGAGCATCGTCCAGGCTCAGCAAGTCCGTACGGTAGATCAGCCCCAAGGCGTCGATCTCCGATTTCAGCCGACTCATCGATGTCTCGTCCCGGCCTTGCCACTCCACAGCCAGGTCGATATCCGATTCCCGGCGAAAATCGCCCCGTGCGCGCGAACCGTAGAGCCATACTTTCTCGATCCCCGGCGTTCGCTCGAAACACAGCAGCAACTTGGAGAGGACCGCCGGTGCGATGCCGAACGGCCAATCCGGTGGTGTGTCCGCGGACAAATCGTTCACAGTGTGCGCAGCCGGTCCGCGAGGCTTTCGAACGCAGAGATGGCATGCGCTCGCACGAAGGCCGCCACCTCCACCGCTTTGCCTTCGTTGTAGGTATGGCTGGTTTCGTCGCGGTTGTCCTTGATCCGCTCCCAGGTCTGTGGGTCATCAATGATTCCGGCGCGAAAGGCCGCCTGAATCACGGGGCGCACCATTTCCGGCACCGTTTCGCCTTGGTCGCGCAGCCAGTAGAACAGACACTTCCACGCCAGCTCATAGCTGAATTCGAAACGCTGAATCAGGCTGTCGCGCACGATATCGCTTTCGTCGACCTGCAGAACGTCCTGCAAACGCATCACGGCACGCAGGAAATTGCTGCGCGCGATCTCAAAGCGGTCGCGGTGCTTGGCGGCCATCACCCCTCCCGATACAGCGCGAACGGCAGCGGCGCATAGTCGATGCCGTGTTCCAGCAATTGCCGGTTGGACAGATACTTGGCCGGCGCGAACACCAGATGCCCACGCACCGAATCCCGAGTGAGGCCCCATTCCCGGAATGCGGCTGCCCGCGACAACGTCAGCGCGGCCTCCGGACTCTTGAGAAAACCCAGGTCCGGCCGATAGATCAGCCACACATGCTTATCCTTGGCCTCGCCCAGATACCAGTCCGGGGCTCCGGCCGGTGCCGCCGGTAGGGCGCCGCCTGTGGCCGTGTGATAGAGCCAGGCGCCCAATGCCTCGAAAGCCGGCAACTGTTCGCCCGACAACAGCTTTTCCAGGTCCACTGCTTCACCCAGCGTGCAATACGTGAACTCGCCGCCGAGGCCCTCGGCCATTTCGGACACGCGCTTGATCCCTTCCACGCGCAGCACACCGTCATCGATTCTGGTCTCGATCTTGTCGAAACGCCGCTCCACGGTCTCGGCCCGGTCGACCAGATCGCCGCCATCGCCAAAGCCTTCTCTGGCCTTGATGGTGTCCACCTTATGCAACCATTCGTCGGCCTTCTTGAATTGCGTGAAGGTGATTTTTTCTTCCAGCAAGGTCTCGCGTTGCGTGCCGGACCAAGCATAACCGCGGATCGCGCGGCGCACGCGTTCCGCTGTGAGCGTGTCGGCATAGTCCTCGCCCTCCACGAGAATGAAGCGGCGGCTTCCATTGTCCTTGGCGTTGGCTTTCAGCACGGCATGGGCGGTGGTGCCGGAGCCGGCGAAACTGTCGAGCACGAGCGCTCCGTCGAGCGCCACCACGTCGATTATCCGCTCAATGAGTTCGACAGGCTTGGGTGTTGCAAATACATCGGACCTAGCGAACAGGTCAGTCAGCATCGCTTTGGCTTGGCGCATGGTCGGCAAATCGGACCAGATCGTGGGATACGGCCGTGTCGGTATGTCCGGGGCGTATTCGCGAGTGTAGGGTTCCCAGACCTTGGCCCCCTGCCGCAGACGCCGTTTCCAGATGAGCGTGCCTGAGACGGCATGCGACTGGATCGTTTCCGGGCCGGCGGCCCAACACGCCTCCTGTCCATTCTCATGGGTCGGGAAAACCTCATTTCCGTCCGGGTCGGTCAGTCCGAAGTACATCGTGGGGCGGTCCGAACGAAGACTGTTTCGGCCATTCTTCTTTAAAAGACGGTCACGAAAAAAACGTCCCGACTCGTCGGCCTGCGTGTAGGCGTCCAGGATTCCGGGTGCGCTCATCCGAGACAGCTGAATTTCACTCTTCTCCAATGCGTAGCAAAGTACGAACTCGTGGTCCGGCGTCAGCGCGACCTTGTTGTCGTTAGGGCTGTCGACTTTCCGCCAAACAAAGCAGCCCACAAAGTTGTCTTCGCCGAAGACTTCGTCATACAGCAGTCGAGCGCGGTGAAACTCATTGTCGTCGAGCGTCATCCAGATCGAACCGCGCTCTGACAGCAACTCACGCAGCAGCACCAGTCGCGGCCACATCATGCACAGCCACTTGTCGTGGCGTAGCAGATCGTCGCCATCCACGGGATTGGTGGACAGCCATTCCTTCATGATTGGGGAGTTGACGTTGTCGTTGTAGCACCAGCCCTCGTTGCCGGTGTTGTACGGCGGATCGATGAAAATCAGGTCCACGGCGCCGGCATAGCGCGGCAACAGGCTCTTGAGCGCGTGCAGGTTGTCTCCGTGAATGATCAGGTTGCCGGCAAGGTCCGCCGGCCCGATCGACTTCGCGGAATCCGGCAACAACGGACGGTACGGCACCGTCAGGTGATGGTTGTAGACATATTCCTTGCCTTTGAAGACGATTTCAGGCATCGGGTAACCTTGGGCGGAAGGTGGTTCTGAACTTGCTGGCCGCGGGTATGCCGGCCCTGGTGGGGGAATTGTAAGCGTAGCGGCAGCACCTCGCCGGGCGTCAGGCAGTGCACTGAAACGAAAAAGGCCGGCATTGCGCCGGCCTCATTCTCAACCGCTTTCGCAGCGAAGTCTCAGTGACCGCCACCCAGCGACTTCACCGCCTGGATCATGGCGACCATCACCTTCTGCGCATCGCCGTAGACCATGTTGGTGTTGTCGGCGAAGAACAGTTCGTTCTCCACGCCCGAGTAGCCCTTGCCCTGGCCGCGCTTGATCACGTAGGTCTGCTTGGCCTTGTCCACGTTGAGGATCGGCATGCCATAAATCGGCGAGGACTTGTTGCTGCGTGCCGCCGGGTTGACGGTGTCGTTGGCGCCGATCACGAGGGCCACGTCGGCTTCCTTGAACTCCTCGTTGATGTCTTCCATGTCGTAGATGATGTCGTACGGTACACCGGCTTCTGCGAGCAATACGTTCATGTGACCCGGCATGCGGCCTGCGACCGGGTGGATCGCGAACTTGACTTCCACGCCTTCCTCTTCGAGCAGCTTCACGAACTCGTAGAGCTTGTGCTGGGCCTGCGCCACCGCCAGACCGTAGCCCGGCGCGATGATGACCTTGGACGCATAACGCATGTTGACGGCGGCATCCGAGGCCTCGGCCGGCTTCATGCTGCCCGCGATCTCGCCGCCGGTGTCGTCCGAGACCGCGCCGAAGTTGCTGAACAGCACGTTGCTGACCGAGCGGTTCATCGCCTTGGCCATCAGCAGGGTCAGCAGGGTGCCGGCCGAACCGACCACCATGCCGGCGATCATCAGTGCCGGGTTCTGCAGCACATAACCTTCGAAACCGACGGCGAGACCGGTGAAGGCGTTGTACAGCGAGATCACCACCGGCATGTCCGCACCGCCGATCGGCATCGTCATCAGCACGCCGTAGATCAGCGCCAGGATGAAGAACAGCGCCACGGTGAAGGTGCTGACATGGCCGCCATGCGCGACGATCCACAGGCCGATCAGGGCGGTGACCAACAGGAACACGCCGTTGATCATCTGCTGGCTGGAGACGCGCCACACGCCATTGATGCGACCGTCCAGCTTGGCCCAGGCGATCAGCGAACCGGACAGCGAGACGGCGCCGATCAGCGCGCCAAGCACGGCCAGGATCAGCGTGACCGTGCCGTGCGCCTTGCCGCCGAACAGTTCGATCGCTGCAATCGCGGCGGCGGCGCCGCCCCCCATGCCGTTGTACAGCGCCACCATCTGCGGCATCTCGGTCATGGCCACGCGCTTGCCGCCGCGCCAGGCCCAGCCCAGACCCACCGCCAGCGCCACGATCGCGAGAATCATGTTGCTGACCAGCTGCGGCCGCGCGTCCGGTTCCACGTTCAGCGTGTAGAGGAAGCTGGCGGCCACGGCGATGACCATGCCCCAGCCGGCAACGACGATGCCGGAGCGCGCCGTGACCGGCGAGCTCATGCGTTTGAGACCGAAGATGAATAAAAATGCGGCCAGCAGATAGCTGGTCTGAATGATCAGATTGGTCATGGCGAGCCCCTACTTCTTCTTGTCGCTGGGCTTGAACATCTCAAGCATGCGTTCGGTGACGACGTAGCCGCCGGCGGCGTTGCCGGCACCCAGCAGCACGCCGAAAAAGCCGATGATCTGCTCAAGGCCGTTGGTGGCGTTGAGCAGCGCCCACATGGCGCCGACCACGACGATGCCGTGAATGAAGTTGGAGCCCGACATCAGCGGGGTATGCAGAATCGCCGGCACGCGGCCGATGATTTCGTAGCCGGTGAATGCCGCGAGCATGAAGATGTACAGCGCGACGAGGCCTGTGATGATCATGGGGTGTCCTCTCAGTTGCCGTTCACGGCTTTGCTCGCCGCTTCGTTCTTGATTTCGCCGCCATGCGTGAGCGCGGCCTTGGCGATGACCTCGTCATCCCAGTCGAGACTGATCGCACCCTCTTTCACGATCAGTTCGAGCAGATTCAGCAGGTTCTTGGAATACAGCTCGCTGGCATGTTCGGCCAGCAGGCTCGGCACGTTGAGCGGCGCCACGATCTTGACGTGTCCGACCTGCGTGGTCTCGCCCGGTACCGTGTATTCGCAGTTGCCGCCGCCTTCGGCGGCCAGATCCACGATCACCGCGCCGGGCTTCATGCCGTCCACCTGTGCCTTGGAAATCAGCTTGGGGCTGGGCCGGCCGGGAATCGCGGCCGTGGTGATGATCGCGTCGGCCTGCTGGATGCGCTTGGTCAGCACTTCGGCGACCTTGGCCTTTTCCTCGTCGGTCAGCTCACGGGCATAACCGCCTTCACCGCGCGCATCGATACCGGTGTCGACGAACTTGGCGCCCAGCGACTCGCACTGTTCCTTGGTTTCGGGGCGAACGTCGTAGCCTTCGACCATGGCGCCGAGGCGGCGCGCCGTGGCGATTGCCTGCAGTCCCGCCACCCCCAGGCCCATGACCAGCACCTTGGCCGGACGGATCGAACCGACCGCCGTGGTCATCATCGGCAGTATGCGCGCGAGTTCGGTCGCCGCCAGCAGACCGGCGTAGTAGCCGCTCAGCGCGGCCTGCGACGACAGCGCGTCCATCGCCTGGGCGCGCGTGATGCGCGGCACCAGTTCCATCGCGAAGCAGGTGATCTTGCCGTCGCGCAGTGCCTTGACCAGCTCGACTTCGCGATGCGCATAAATGAAGGACATCAGGATCGAGCCTTCCTTCATCTGCGCAACTTCGGCAACGCTCGGCGGCTGAACGCGCATCACGATGTCGCTTGCCGCCAGATCGACCGGGCCCACATTGACGCCGGCTGCGCTGTACGCGGCATCCGGAATCAATGCGGCATCGCCGGCACCGGTTTCCAGCGAAATCTCGACGCCGAGTTTTTGTAGTTTCTGAACCACCGACGGAACCAGCGCCACGCGCTGCTCGTTGGGGCGCGTTTCTTTCGGCACGGTTATGGATACCGGCATCGCTTACTCCCTTGCACACGGAAAACGGCTTGTGGGGCGACAATACGCCCCCTGCGCGCGGAATACGCACGCAAAGTGGCGCGCAGTCTACGCAACCCGAAAAATAGAAATCAATCTCAACTTGCCTGAAAAACCGGAGCCGACGACCGTGAGTGAAAACAATGGCCCCGCCGCACTTTATCTGGTCGACGCCACCATTTACGTGTTTCGCGCCTGGTTTTCGATTCCGGACAAGGTTCGTGATCGCGAGGGTCGGCCGTTCAACGCCGTGCATGGCTTTTCAGGATTCGTGGCCGAATTTCTGAAAAAGGCAGCGCCGCGGAATCTGGCGTTCTGCTTCGATGAAAGCCTGAGCAGTTCGTTCCGCAACGAGATCGACCCAGGCTACAAGGCGAACCGTGAGGCCGCGCCGGAGGACCTGAAACAGCAACTGCGCCGCTGCCGCGCCGTGTGCCGCGCCATCGGTGCGGTGGAAATGGCCGATCCGCGCTACGAGGCCGACGATCTGATCGGTACCCTGGCGGCGCGCGCCGGCGATGCGCCGCTGGTGATCGTCACCCGTGACAAGGATTTGGCGCAGTTACTGCGCCCAGGGCGGCCGGATCAGCTGTGGGACTTCGCCGCGGACCGGCTGCGCGGCGCCGAGCAGATCGAAGCCGAGTACGGGATTCGGCCGGAGCAGTTCGCGGACTATCTCGCGCTGGTGGGCGATCCGGTCGACAACATCATCGGCGTGCGCGGTATCGGCGCCAAGGCGGCAGCTGCCTTGCTGCGCCGATTTGGCGATCTGGATGTGATCTACGCCTCGCTCGACCGGATTGCCGATACCGGGCTGCGCGGCGCCACGCGCCTGCGCGAACTGCTCGAACAGGGAAGGGACGCCGCCTTTCTGGCGCGCCGCCTCAGCGTGATCCACACGGAAATGCCGCTGCCGCCGCTGGACACGGCCTGGCTTGCGCCACCCCGTGCCCAGGTTCAGCTGGCGCTGGGCGAACTGGGGCTGAGCGAGCGTCTGGCCCGCAGGATCGTCGACCAAATCCCCTGAATTGCCGGCGGCGCGCCCGGTGCCGACACGAAAGATTCACGATTTATTTTGCATTCGCTGCATCTGTCCCTGCCTTCGGGGCGTAGAGACCTACTGACACCAGTCAAAGTCCCCCCCCGAGAGGAGCAGAGATGATCAAGGGAAGCGCAGCAAAATACGCCGCGGCACTGCTGGCCGCCGGCACCTGTCTGGGCGCTCAGGCGTCCAGCCATCGCGAAGCACCGTTCATCACCGAGCAGCCCAAGGTGGACGGAACCGACTTCTACATGTTCCGGAGCTACGAGCCGGGTCGCGACGGTTTCGTCACGATCCTCGCCAACTACCTGCCCTTGCAGGACCCGTATGGCGGCCCGAACTACTTTTCGATGGACCCGAACGCGCTGTACGAAGTGATGATCGACAACAACGGCGACGCCGTCGAGGACATCACTTTCCAGTTCCGCTTCACCAATACCTACAAGGGTCTGTCCCTGCCGATCGGCCCGGACGGATCGGACGTGGCCGTGCCGCTGCTGAATATCGGCGGCATCGGCCCCAATGCCGAAGACACCGACAATCTCGGCCTGATCGAAAGCTATACGCTGACCGTGGTTCGCGGCGATCGCCGCAGTGGTACCGCCGAGTTGGCCACCAACATGGACGACGGCAGCACCACATTCACCAAGCCCGTCGACAATATCGGCACCAAGTCGCTGCCGGACTACGAGACCTACGCCGAAGACCACATCCAGACGGTCGGCATTCCGGGTTGCAGCGAGGGTCGCGTCTTCGTCGGCCAGCGCAAGGAGGGCTTCGTCGTCAATCTCGGCGAAGTGTTCGACCTCGTGAATCTCAATCCGCTGGGTGCGCGCAACGCGCGTCCCAACACCATCGGCAACAAGAACGTCACCACGATGGCGCTCGAAGTGCCGGTCGACTGTCTGGTGAGCGACGGCGGCCCGATCGTCGGCGGCTGGACCACGGCCAGCCTGCGTCAGGCGCGCGTGCTCAACCCGGCTCCGCAGGGCCCGACCACCGAGCTTCCGGACACCAAGGGCCCGGCCGTCGAAGGCGGCGCCTGGACCCAGGTTTCGCGCCTTGGTTCGCCGCTGGTCAATGAAGTCGTGATCGGCGTTCCGGACAAGGACGCGTTCAACGCCAGCCTGCCCAAGGACGACCTCGACAACTTTGCCACCTACGTCACCAACCCCACGCTGCCGGTGCTGCTCAACGTGCTGTTCGGTGTCGAAGTGCCGGCCACGCCGCGTAACGACCTGGTCGCTGCGTTCGTGACGGGCATCACCGCCACGGTCAACGGCGCGCCATTCAACTTCACCCAGCCGGCCGATCAGACCGGTGTGGGCGAGATGCTGCGTCTCAACACCGCCGTGGGCCCGGTGCCGGCCGCCGAACAAAGCGATCTCGGCTTCCTCGCCTGTGACCTGGGTGGTTTCCCGAACGGCCGCCGTCCGTACGACGACGTGACCGACATCGCCCTCAACGTGGCGCTCGGCGCGATCGCCGAAAACCCGAACAATCTGCAGACCTGCGATGTCAGCGGCGAAACGCCGGTGGTGGTCAATGAAGGTGCGGTCGTCAACGACGGTGCCAAAGGCTCGCCGAGCGACTACATGACGGTGTTCCCGTATCTCGCGACGCCGCTGCCGGGCGCCGGTGGTTCGGCGCCGGCTTCGGTCGCGGCGCTGCGCTAAGGGAGTTTCCTCATGCAAAAGCTTCTGCCGATCTCTTTGCTGGCAGTGTTGCTCGCAGGCCTTGCGGCCTGCGACGACAACGACATCAATCTCAACACGATGACACCACCGGAGCCGCCGCCGCCCGTGATGATGGACACGGACTTCTCGGCGCTGGTAGTCGATCAGATCAACATGAACACCGACGAGACCAGCCTGCCGGTTGCGATCAACGATCTGACATTCATTTTCGATGACCTGTTCATCGACCTGGCCCTGCTGACCGACGGCGAATGACCCTGCGCCGTTGTCTTGATTGGCCCCGCTTCGGCGGACCTTTTTTTTTTTCGCTTATTCCCCGTCGTTCCGGATCAAGCCTGCGGCTGGTCCGGAACGACGACGGCTTTCGGGTCGCGCCGGTTCCAAAGCCTGGCCGCGGCCAGGCTAATCCTTTGCGTTCAAAGCAATTTCCCGGCATAATCCTTTGCGTTCAAAACATCGTGCCTGAAACGCCTTACTCCGATCATGCGGACGCAGACTTTTTTGGTGCTCGGCGCGCTGCGCAGAATCACGCAGGCGCTCGATACGCACTCCAAGTTTCTCGAACAATCCGTGGGATTCACCGTGCCGCAGATGCTGGTGCTGGAAGCCTCGCGCTTCGAGGCCGAGCCGCTGAGCGCGGGGCGTATCGCCGAGCGCGTGAGCCTGTCCCAGGGCACGGTGACGCTGATTCTGGACAAGCTCGAGTCGCGTGGGCTGGTCAGCCGAGCCCGTGACGAGGGCGACCGGCGCAAGGTGCTGGTCAGTCTGACCGCGGGCGGACGTCGCGTGCTCGAGTCCGCGCCGCCCTTGATGCAGGCCCAGTTCATCCGTCAGTTCGAGAATCTCAGTGCTGAACAGCGCGAGGAACTGGTGCGCTCGCTGGAACGCGTCGCCGAACTGATGCACAGCCCCGAAGAAGCAAGGCTGACGCCGGTGGCATGAGCCACCGGACCCTCGAAACCCAACGAATCGAACCCAAAGGATCAATCTGATGTGTGGATTTGCCGGCGAACGCCGCTACGACGGAGCCCCCGCCGATATCGCCGCCGTGGCCTGCATGAACGATGCGCAGGCCAAACGTGGCCCGGATGGCTCCGGTCTGTTCCAGGCCGGGCCGCTGGCCGTGGGCCAGCGGCGCCTGAAGATCATGGATCTGACCGAGCGCGCGCAGCAGCCGATGATCGACAACGAGCTGGGTCTGGGCATCGTCTTCAATGGCGCCGTCTACAACCACCCGGAGCTGCGCCAGACTCTCAAGCAGAAGGGCTATCACTTCTGGTCGGAAGGCGACACCGAGGTGCTGCTCAAGGCCTATCAGGAATGGGGCCTGGATTTCGTGCAGCACCTCAACGGCATGTTCGCGTTCGCGATCTGGGAGCGTGATTCGGGCCGTATCGTGCTCGGCCGCGACCGGCTCGGCATCAAGCCCCTGTATTTCTCCAAGACCGCCGGCCGCCTGCGTTTCGCCTCTAGCTTGCCGGCGATTCTCAAGGCCGGCGATGTCGATACCGACATCGATCCGGTGGCCTTGCATTACTACCTCAACTTCCATGCGGTGGTGCCGGCGCCGCATACCATCCTCAAGGGCGTGCGCAAGCTCGCGCCGGCCACGCTGGCGGTGATCGAGAAAGACGGTTCGCTGCACCAGCACGAGTACTGGCGGCCCTCGTTCGAACGCACCGCCGAGGACGAGGCGCGCAGTTTCGAGGATTGGCGCGACGACACGCTGGCCGCGCTGCGCAATGCCGTGAAACGGCGTCTGGTCTCGGATGAACCAGTCGGTGCCCTGCTGTCCGGCGGTGTGGATTCCAGCCTGATCGTGGGTCTGATGAGCGAGGCCGGCTCCAATCTGCGCAGCTACTCGATCGGCTTCGAGGACGTGGGCAAGGAGGAAGGCAACGAGTTCCGCTATTCGGATATCGTCGCCCAGCATTTCGGCACCGACCACGAACAGATCTTCATCGACAGCCGCACGCTGCTGCCGCGCCTGCCGGAAGCGATCGGCGCGATGAGCGAACCGATGGTTTCGCATGACTGCGTGGCCTTCTACCTGCTGTCCGAGGCGGTATCCAAGCGCAGCAAGGTGGTGCAGAGCGGGCAGGGCGCCGACGAGGTCTTCGGCGGCTATCACTGGTATCCGCCGATGCTCGAAGGCGGCGATCCGTTCACCGTCTATTCCAAGGGCTTCTGCGATCGCACGCATGCCGAATACGCGGATGTGGTCGACCCGCGGCTGTGCGGCGACGATCATGCGCGCAAGTTCATCGCCGATCACTTCGGCCTGCCGGGCGCGCCGGAGGCGATCGACAAGGCCCTGCGCCTGGACACGCAGATCATGCTGGTGGACGATCCGGTCAAGCGCGTCGACAACATGACGATGGCCTGGGGCCTGGAAGCCCGCGTACCGTTTCTGGACCATGAGCTGGTCGAACTGGCGGCGAAGATTCCGGGCCGCCACAAGATCGCCGAAGGCGGCAAGTACGTGCTCAAGGAAGCGGCGCGCCAGGTGATTCCGGCCGCCGTGATCGATCGGCCCAAGGGCTATTTCCCGGTGCCGGCGCTGAAGTATCTGCAGGGCGATTTCCTCGAATACACGCGCGATCTGCTCGATGCGCCAGCGGCGCGCGGGCGCGGACTGTTCAAGCGCGACTACGTGGAGATGCTGTTCCAGTCGCCGGAATCGCACATCACGCCGCTGCGCGGCTCGAAGCTGTGGCAGCTCGCCTTGCTTGAAGCCTGGTTGCAGACGCACGTTTCGTAATGAAGCATCCGGACAGACACGCCCAGCGTCGTCAGGGAGAATCCGAATGAGCGAACCCTCCATGCGCAAACCCGCTGCGGATCCATCGGCATCCGCGCCCAATAATCACAACGTCACGCTGGAGTGCGGTTGGGGTCAGCTGATCCTGGCGCAGACTTTCGACAATCCGGCGGACGTGGCCCGTGCTGTCATGTCGGAGCGCGATGGTGCACGCAACATCGCGATGTACGTGCGCGACCCGCACGTGATCCTCGCGCAGTCACCGCAGATGCTGTTTCTCGATCCCTCGCATACCTTTCGTCTGCGGCTGGACCGCTATGATCCGGACAGCCTCAAGCTGCGCGGGCTGACGATCCGGCCGATCGAATCGATGCAGGACGCCGAATCGATCAACCGCATCTATCAGGCGCGGCGCATGGTGCCGGCGGATCCGGGCTTCCTGTGGCAGCACCGAAAATCGCCGAACATCACCTATCTGGTGGCCGTCGACGAGGCCACGGATACTGTGGTCGGCACCGTCACCGGTGTCGATCACTGGAACGCCTTCGGCGATCCCGAGAACGGTTCCAGCCTGTGGTGTCTGGCGGTGGACCCCTGCGCAACACAGCCCGGCGTCGGTGTCGCGCTGGTCAACTACCTTTCCGGTTTCTTCAAGGCGCGCGGCCGCAGCTACATGGACCTGTCGGTGATGCACGACAACGAACAGGCCATCGGGCTGTACGAGAAGCTCGGCTTCGAGCGCGCCCCGGAATTCGCGGTCAAGCGCAAGAATGCGATCAACGAGCCGCTGTACACCGGGCCTACGGTGCAGGCCGATGAAGGGCTCAACATCTACGCCAAGATCATCGTCGACGAGGCGCGGCGACGCGGCATCAACGTCGAGATACTGGACGCCGAGGCCGGTTATTTCCGTCTGTCCCTGGGCGGGCGTTCGATCATCTGCCGCGAGTCGCTGTGCGAGCTGACCAGCGCCATCGCAATGTCGCGCTGTGCCGACAAGCGTGTGACCAGTCGCCTGCTGGCGCAGGCCGGGCTGTCCGTGCCACAGCAGCGCGTCGCCGACGGCAGCGGCGAGGACCTGGCGTTTCTGAAGACGCATGGTTCGGTCGTGGTCAAGCCTGCCGACGGCGAACAGGGTGCCGGCATCAGTGTGGACGTGCGCACGGCGCGCGAGCTGCGCACGGCTATCCGCAGTGCTCGTCAGCATGGCGACACGGTGCTGATCGAGCAGTACTGCTCGGGGCAGGATCTGCGCATCGTCGTCATCGGTTACAAGGTGGTGGCAGCGGCGCTGCGCAAGCCGCCGGTGGTGACCGGCGACGGACGCCACACCGTGCGAGAACTGATCGAGAAGCTGTCGCGCCGGCGTGAAGCCGCCACCGGCGGAGAGTCGAAGATTCCGATGGACGCGGAAACGGAACGATCGGTGAAGCTGGCCGGTCACAAGATGGATGAAGTGCTTGCGGAAGGGCAGAAGCTGGCCGTACGCAAGACTGCCAATCTGCATACCGGTGGCACTCTGCATGACGTGACGCACATTCTGCATCCGCGGCTGTGCGCGGCCGCGATCGAAGCCGCCAAGGCGCTGGAAATTCCGGTAACCGGCCTGGACCTGCTGGTGCCGTCACCGGCCAAGCCGGACTACGTGGTGATCGAGGCGAACGAGCGTCCCGGGCTGGCCAACCACGAACCACAACCCACGGCTGAACGGTTTCTGGATCTGTTGTTTCCGTTCAGCATTACGCGTGAATACAAATATGAAGAACATGCAGAAGCTGGACATTGACCACGAATATCTCAAGCAGACCTTGCTTGAGTTGCTGGCGATCCCGAGTCCCGTGGGCTTTACCGACGAGGTCGTGCACTACACCTGCGGCAAGCTCGGCGAACTGGGAGTTCCCTATGAACTGACGCGGCGTGGCGCGATCCGCGCCACGATCAAGGGCGAAACCGACCGGCCGGCCTGCGCCGTGGTGGCGCATCTGGATACGCTGGGCGCCACGGTGCGCCTGATCAAGGACAACGGCCGGCTCGCGCTGCTGCCGCTGGGCAGCTGGTCCAGCCGCTTCGCCGAAGGGGCGCGTGTCACCCTGTTCACCGACATCGGGCCGTTTCGCGGAACCATCCTGCCGCTGATGGCCTCCGGTCATGCCTTCAACAACCAGGTCGACGACCAGCCGACCAACTGGACCCAGGTGGAGCTGCGTCTCGACGAGAACGTGCATTCCAAGGCCGATCTCACCCAGCTCGGCGTCAATATCGGTGACTTCATTTCGATCGATCCGCAGCCGGAGCTGCACGAGAACGGCTACATCTCCTCACGCCACCTCGACGACAAGGCCGGTGTCGCCGCGCTGCTGGCGGCGATCAAGGCGATCGTCGAATCGGGCTTGAGTCTGCCGGTCTACTTCCATCCGATGTTCACGATCACCGAGGAAGTCGGCTTCGGCGCTTCGGCGGTGCTCGACGCGCGCATCAGCGAAATGGTCTCGATCGACATCGCGATACCGGCCGAAGGTCAGAACTCGCGCGAACACGGCGTCACCGTGGCGATCTGTGATTCCAGCGGACCGTTCGACTATCACCTCACGCGCGAATTGCTGCGCCTGTGCGCGGAGCACCGGATCGAGCACCAGCGTGATGTATTCCCGTACTACTTCTCGGATTCCGCAGCCGCGCTGCGCGCCGGCTACGATATCCGTCATGCCCTGCTCGGCTTCGGTGCTGACGCTTCGCACGGCTATGAGCGCACGCATCTGTCGTCGCTGCACGCGATTGCCGAACTGGTCACGCTGTATGCGCAGAACGGGCCGGTGGTGGCGCGCGACCGCCGCGCGATCGGTCCGCTCGAAGGTTTTCCGCATCAATGGAAGCCCGAAGACATCGAGGCGCCGACGCCGATGCCGCATCCCAAGGAATTCCTGTAGCGAGCCGGCGCCCGTGTCCTAGGCGTGCCGGCAGAAGGCGTAATCGACGTCCGGCCGCCGGCCGTCGATGATGTCGGCGAGAGCCTGACCGGAACCGCAGCCGTGGGTCCAGCCGAGCGTGCCGTGTCCGGTATTCAGATACAGGCCGCGCACGCGGCTCGCGCCGATATAGGGCAGGTTGCTCGGAGTGGACGGCCGCAGCCCGGTCCAGTAGCGGCCCAGTTCCGGTTGGCTCATGCCCGGAAAGACCTGCAGGGTCCGCTTGAGCAGCGCCTGGCAACGGACCTGATTGAGTTCCATCGAATAGCCGTTGAATTCGGCCGTGCCGGCGACACGAATCCGCTCGCCGAGGCGCGAAAATACAATCTTGTGTTCCTCGTCGGTGACGCTGACGCTGGGCGCCCGCTCGGGGTCCAGAATCGGCAGGGTCAGCGAATAGCCCTTGACCGGATAGATGTCGAGTTTGACGCCCACGGTTCTGGCGAGCTCACGGCTGAAGCTGCCGAGTGCGAGCACATAGGCGTCCGCCGTCGCGGTCTGGTAGGCGCCGGTTTCGTCCGCGTATTCAACGCCACTGAGGCGGCCGCGCTCTTCAGTGAGGCGGGTGACGCGCACCCCGTACCGGAAGCGGACGCCGCGCTTTTCGCAGCGCTCGGCCAGACGCGTGGTGAACAGGTGAACGTCGCCGGATTCATCGGCGCTGGTGTAGGTCGCGCCGACCAGTTGCGAACGGATGGCGGCGAGGGCGGGCTCGATCCGCAGGACTTCGTCGACTTCGATGCTGCGCCGTTCGCAGCCCAGGTCGCGCATCACGCGCGTCATCGCCATCGTGCCTTCGAAGGTCTTGGCGTTGGTGAAGTAATGCAGGATGCCGCGTGACAGGTGGTCGTATTCGATGTCGAAATCGGTGCGCAGGGCCTGCAGCAGCGTGCGGCTATAGGTGCCGAGCCGAACCAGTTGCACGGCGTTTTCGCGCGTACGCCGCGCCGTGCACTCGCGCAGGAACTTGAGGCCCCAGGCCCACTGCGCCGGGTCGGCGCGCAGGCGGAACAACAGCGGCGCGTCTTCACGCCCCAGCCAGCGCAGCATCTTCAACGGCGCCGAAGGCGTTGCCCAGGGTTCCGCGTGGCTCACCGAGATCTGGCCGCCGTTGCCGAAGCTGGTCTCGCGGGCCGCGCCGGCATTGCGTTCGAGCACCGTCACTTCGTGTCCGGCCTTCGACAGATACCAGGCCGTTGCGACGCCGATGACGCCGGCGCCCATGACGATGACCTTCATTGATTCAACTCCAGCTGACTCCAGCAAAGTGCGGCGTGAACATTCCGCCGGTCCGGGATTGATCGATCGTGCTGCTGCGGATTGGCAGTCGTCTTGGTAGTGACTACTCGCAGCAGATATTGCGTTTGAACTCGACGTAGCGCCGCGCCAGGGCTTTCCAGGTTTCACCGGGACGGCCGTGGCCCACCGGCTTCTGGTTGAGGCTCACGATCGGCATGACATCCTTGGTTGAACTGCTGATCCAGATTTCATCCGCATCGAGCAGCTCCGCTTCGGATACTTCACGTTCTTCGAATGGCATGCGGTTCTTTCTGCATAGTTCGATCACCAGATCGCGAGTGATGCCGCCGAGAATCCGGTTGCTGAGCGGCGGTGTCGCGATCAGACCGTCCTTCACCACGAACACGTTGGTGGACGAGCCTTCGGTCAGGAAACCATCCCGAGTCAATATTGCTTCGACTGCACCGCTTTCCACCGCTTGCTGACGTAGCATGGCGTTCGGCAGCAGCGAGACCGACTTGATGTCGCAACGGGCCCAGCGCGGATCGTCGGCGCTGATGGCGGCTGCGCCGCTGGCGCTGTCGGGATGTGTCACCGCCGTTTCCGCATTCAGTGCAGCGGTCGTCATGAAGATGGTGGGCGGGATCGGAGGCATTGGAAACGCGTGGTCGCGAGTCGCGGCCGTGCCCCGCGTCACCTGCAGGTAGACCGAGGCATTGCCGCCACCATTCCGGAGCAGCAGCTTCTGACAAAGCGCCTGCCAGGTTTCTCTGGAGTGCGGATTGTAGATCTGCAGTTCGCCCAAGGAACGTTCCAGCCGGGCGAGATGTTCATCGATTCGAAAAAGGACGCCGTTGAAAGCGGGGATCACTTCGTATACCCCGTCCGCGAACAGGAAACCCCGGTCCAAAGGTGAAATCCGCGCACGCTCGGACTCCATGAAAGTACCGTTGAGATAGACCTCGGTCATGAGTAGCTCGAATCCTGTAATTCAGAGTGAACGCCGCATCGCGTCAAAAATAAACTTGAGACCCGTCAAATCTCGGATCCCGCGCGTCACCGGCGACAAGGCCCCGCCAAGCCGCCGCGAAGACCTGGTCGAATCCGGCGCCGGTCCGCGGCGCGGAGCATGCTTGATTGATGGTGCGGAGCCTAGCGGGAGTGCTCCGCACGGGCTAATGAAAAGAGTGGGATGGGGCATAACCCTTTATTATGGTGGACGGACGAAAGACGCCGTTGCCGAGGCATGCGGCTGCCATGGCATCCGAGTTGCAGTCGATCCATGCATGACGTGAAGCAAGGTCTCGGCAGACGCCGGGCAGCGTCGCGTCTGCGACCGATGAGCCCATGCGTGTGCCGCCGGTTCGTCAGGACGAGCACCCGGACCTGTTCACCGAAGCGGCATCGTTGCGAATCCGGTCCTGTGCCATGGCGGAGCGGACGCGCCGACGGGACGGTTTGGTGCGTCGCGGAACAGGCATCACGCCCTGATCGCATAACCTTGAGTTATGCGATCTCCCGATCAATTCATTAGCTCCCGAAGCGACCACTCCATATGGTTGCCTAGGCCTTGAATGAGACAAACCCATGCAAATGAGAACCGACGCTGTCAACGCCTTGCCGCCTGCTGCGCGCTTCACGAAGCTGCGTATTCACGGCCATCGGTGGGTGGCGGCCACAGTTGCGATGGTCACTCCGGCCCCGAATGGTGAGTCGCGATGAGCGCCACCTCCGCTGAGGTTTCGAACGCGGTGTCTCCCGGCGCGCAGTGGTCGTCGCGTCTGTCCGCAGAGATCGGCAAAGCGGTCCTTGGGCAGAGCCAGATCATCGAGCGTTTGCAGATCGCTTTGCTGACGGGTGGCCATGTCCTTCTGGAGGGTATGCCGGGGCTTGCCAAAACCCTGCTGGTCAAGTCGCTGGCGCAATCAATGGGCGTCTCGTTCGAGCGCGTACAGTTCACGCCGGACCTTCTGCCCAGCGACATCGTCGGCACCATGGTCTATTCGCCGGGCGACGGCCAGTTCTCGCCGCATCTGGGGCCGATCTTCGCCAATCTCGTACTGGCCGACGAAATCAACCGCTCGCCGGCCAAGGTGCAGAGTGCCTTGCTGGAAGCGATGCAAGAGCGTCAGGTCACCATCGGCGGTACCACCTATCCCTTGCCGAAGCCGTTTCTGGTCATGGCCACGCAGAACCCGGTCGAGCAGGAAGGGACCTATCCACTGCCCGAGGCGCAGCTCGACCGATTCCTGTTCAAGTTGTTGCTCGACTACCCGGCCCTTGATGAGGAACTGGAAATGGTGCGGCGTTGGGGCAACGTCACATCGCAGCCGGCGCTGAGCGCCGTGGCCAGCGGCGAGCAGCTTCTGGAACTGCGAAAGGAGGTTGACGCGATTCATGTCGCCGAAGCCATGCAGGGATACATGGTCGCTCTGGTGCGCGAGACGCGTACGATCGCCGCAAAGCGCGAGGAGGCGGGCGCTGCGCCCAAGACCCTGGCCTTTGGTGCCTCGCCGCGCGCCTCGCTCAGCCTGTTCCAGGCGAGTCGTGCCCTGGCATGGCTGCGCGGCAGCGACTTCGTTAGCCCGGCCTTCGTGCAGGATGTGTTCCTGGATGTGATGCGGCACCGCGTCGGTCTGACCTACGAGGCGGAGTCGCTCGGCATCACCGCCGACGAGGTGCTCAGTGGAATTCTGAAGCAGACCGCCGTGCCCGAAAGCGGCGCCGTGGCCAGCTGATGCGTTTCGCATGATTCGGAGCTCCACGACGTCGACCGCGCCCTCGACCGTGTTGCCATCGGCATCGCGGACGGTACTGCGTAGGTTGGAGTGGCAGGTCCAGCACTCCGTGAACACCTCGCTCAGCGGCGACTATCGCTCCGCGTTTCGCGGGCGGGGCATGGAGTTCGACCAAGTCGTCAAGTACCAGTGGGGGGACGACCTGCGTTCCATCGACTGGAATGTCACCGCCCGGCTCGGTGAGCCCTACCGCAAGAAGTTCGTGGAGGAGCGGGAGCTTTCGCTGATTCTGGTGTTCGAGGATTCGCCGGTCCTGCAGTTCGGTTCCGGGCAGCGCACGCGGCGCGATTCGTTGCTGGAAGCCGCCGCATTGCTGATGCTGGTGAGCGCGACCAACCGCGATCGTGTTGGATTGTTCTATAGCTCGCCGGAGACATCCTGGTTCCAGCGGCCGCTGTCCGGCCGCAAGGCGATTCTGCGTCTGGCCACGCGGCTGCTGAGCCAGGCGCCGCCACCGCTGGATGTGTCGCCGTCGTACGCCCTGCCTTGGCGGATGATCCGCCGCGCCGCGCCCAACGGCGGCGTGCTGCTCTGGTTCGGGCCGTTCGTGCCGACCGAGGCGCCCGAGGGTTGGCGCGGCCTGCAACAGCGCTGTCAGACGATCGGTGTCCGCGCCGACGATGTCTGGGATCTGGAGTTGCCACCCCGCACACGCTTGTCTGCCTACGATCCCGTGGCCGGACAGCTGGTCAACATCGACACCGCCTCGCATGCGACCCGCGCCGCACATGCGCGCTGGAGCCGGTGGCGCGAGACTCATTTCACGCGCCTGTTCGCCGCAGTCGACCATCGCCTGATCATTCACAACGATGCCGATCCCCTGCAGGCATTGATGGCCTATTTCCATCAGCACGGGCGCGCAGGCCGCCGCGGATGAAGACCTCAAGGATCAGGGCATGCTGAGCGGCTGGACCTTCCACGATCCACTGTACCTATGGCTGCTCGGATTGCTGATGGTGGTCGCCGTGTTGCGGCGTCAGCGCAGCGTAACGGTGCTGATGGTGCCGGGCGCCGAGGAGTGGCAGGCCTCGACCGCTGCGAACTCGGCACCTTGGCCGGTGTTTTGCGCCTATGTCGGACTGGCCCTGCTGATCGTCGGTCTCGCCCGCCCGCAATACATGGAGCCGGATACGGACCACAAGCGCACCGGCTATGACTTCATCATCGCCATCGATCTGTCCACCAGCATGTACGCCGAGGATTTCCAGCGCGGCGACACGATGACCAATCGTCTGCAGGCGATCAAGCCGATGATCTCCGCGTTCATCAATCGCCGGCCGGACGATCGAATCGGTATCGTCACCTTTGGTGGGCGAGCCTATACCTTCGCGCCGCTGACCTTTGACCACGAGTGGCTGCGAAAGCAGACCGCGCGTCTGTCGATCGGCCTGATCGAGGACGGCACTGCCATCGGCGATGCGATCGGCGTGTCGCTGGCGCGTCTGCGCCAGGGCCAGCGGGACGACGATGCGGACAAGCGCGAAGGCGCGTTCATCGTGCTGCTCACGGACGGCGCCAGCAACAAGGGTTCGCTCGATTCGCGTGCCGCGGCGCAACTCGCCGCAATCGACGGCGTCATGGTCTACACCATCGGTGCCGGTGCCGAAGGCGACATTCCGATGCCGGTCTTCGACTATGCCGGCAATCGCATCGGTACCGAAATGCGGGCTTCCGAAATCGACACGCTGGCGCTACGCGACATCGCCGACACCACCGGCGGGCTGTTCTTCCGCGCCACCGATGAAAACGCCGTGGAGGACGCCTTCAGGGCGATCAATCAGGACAACAAGATCGAGTTCGACGCGCCGCCGCCCTTGATCAGCCACGAACTTTTTCACGTCTTTGTACTGCCCGGCATCGCGCTGCTGGGGCTCGCTCTGTTTGGCGCCGTGCGGCGATCGAACGACAGGGCCTTAGCGTGATGCCGGAATTCGCCGGGTGCGGTAAAGCCATTCACATGAGGTTTTCGTCCATGACGATGTTGCGCCGTCGCTTCCTTGGGGCCCTGGGTCTGGGTGCTGTGGTGTTCTTGGTGTTTGGCCAAAGCGCCTGGGCAGCCGAAAAGCGGCCTTCGCCGACCAAGCCGGTTCGTATCGCGGTGATGCAGTTCATGCACGAAACGGTCACCTTCCTGCCGTTCGACACTGTCACCGAGGACTTCATCTACGAAGGCTCGCCCGCGCGTGGTGATGCACTGCTGAGCGCGTCGAGCTACCACATCAGCCGATCCTCCATGAGCGGCTTCGTCAAGGTGGCGCGCGAGCACGCCAATGTGGATCTGGTCGGCATCGAATCACCGCTGGGCTCGAAGAAGGGGTCCGGCTCCGGCTGGATCACCAAGGAAGCCTTCGACTACTTCGTCGACAAGATGGTCGCCGACCTCAAGGCACAA